>Ga0255768_10005439_pt1 | contig 12256 bp, 10 predicted proteins | sample 071ome_33_FD_179983 | JGI IMG/M metagenome (GOLD analysis project Ga0255768, IMG submission 179983) | Coastal salt marsh microbial communities from the Groves Creek Marsh, Skidaway Island, Georgia - 071412AT metaG (version 2) | ecosystem: Environmental > Aquatic > Marine > Intertidal zone >...
TGTACTCATGAACAGGCAAGAGAAACTTGGGAAACAGTTGCAGCGAGATTTGGGAGAGATTGTCGATTCCGCGGCAAAGCAACTCCTGGGGAGTAACGTTTTAGTATCTGTGCAAGAAGTGGTGCTAACACCCGATTTAGGTTTGGCCAAAGTGTACCTTTCTTTTTTGGGGTCAAAAGACAAAGAGGCCGACTTGAACACTTTGGACGAACACAGTTCCACCATTAGACGCTATTTATCGCAGAAGCTAAAAGATCACGTACGAAAAGTGCCTGAAATTCAGTTGTATCTGGACAAAACTATCGAACAAGCCGAACGCATAAACACCTTGCTTGACAAACTGCGGGACGAGCGTTCCGACAACTAAAATGAAACTAGCTCGATTTATTGCTGGTCGCTACCTCTTCTCGAAGAAGAATACAAATGCCATAAACATCATTTCCGGAATATCGGTGGTGATATTCATGGTAGGAAGCGCGGTAATGATAATCATTTTGAGTTTCCTAAATGGACTTGAAGGTTTGGTAAAGGGTATGAATGATGCTTTTGATCCGGACATCAAGATAACCCCGAAGTACGGAAAGACATTTACCCCGGATAGCCTAATATCGGTTCTGCAACGAGTTGAGGATATTGAGGTGATAAGCAAAGTGCTGGAAGATAACGCAGTAGTGCGTTATGGTGATGCGCAAGAAATTGCTCGTATTAAAGGGGTAGACAATGCCTTCAGCACCGTCACCAATATCGATACGTTTGTTGTGTATGGTTCGTTCCAGCTGGAAGGACAAGGCAAACAATATGCTGTTTTCGGAAGTGCGATTTCATCTAGCCTCAACATATCTCTGAGAGGGTCGGAAACTACAGCAACACTGTTTGTTCCCAAGAAAGGGGTAGAATACAACCAGTTGAATCCGGAAGCATCCTTAAATATGGAGTATATAATCCCATCCGGTGTAATGGTTTTAAATGAAGACGGGGACAAGGACATCATTTTGGCTCCGCTTAAACTTACCCAAGATCTCCTGGGATCAGATGGAAAAATAACTGGAGTTGAAATTCGAACGAAACCGGGAAAGGATGATGATGTGCACCATATCCTCACAAAGCAACTAGGCGAATCATATAACGTACAGAACAGATCGGAACAAAACGAGGCAGCTTATCGTGTCTTTAAGACCGAGAAATGGGCCACATTTGCCATTCTTACCTTGGTTATACTCATTGCTGCGTTCAACACCATTGGAGCGCTTACAATGCTCGTTCTCGAGAAAAAGAAGGATATCTATATCCTCAAGAGTATGGGAGCGGAGAATGGCCTCGTTCGAAGAATATTTATGAGCGAAGGGATGCTCATCACATGGCTCGGATTAATTGCAGGTCTCGCTATCGGCATTGGCTTTGTGTTGATACAAGACAAGGTTGGTGTAATCCGGCTTGATGGGAGCTTTGTCGACTATTTTCCGGTAGGATTAAAACTAGCCGACGTGTTGAGTGTTTCGCTAGTGATAACCGTGATGGGTGCTATTGCATCAGTTTATCCATCGCTAAAAGCAGGACAACAAGCATGAAGTATTTAATCGTAGGATTGGGTAACATAGGAGAGAAGTATGCGCATACTCGTCACAACGTAGGATTCGACTTTTTAGATTACCTGTCGGAACAATACGACATGAAATTTGAATCGGATAGGTTTGGAATGTATGCCACACATAAATACCGGGGTCGGAACCTTCATTTCTTAAAACCCGACACCTATATGAATCTTAGCGGAAATGCTGTGGCGTTTTGGATGAAGAAACTGTCACTGCAACAGCATCAGATTCTTATCGTAACGGACGATTTGAATCTGCCATTTGGAACACTGCGAATGCGCACAAAAGGCAGCGATGGCGGACACAACGGACTCAAGAGCGTTCAAGAAAAAATTGGTGGGTCCAAGTATCCCCGACTCAGAGTTGGAATTAGTGCCGACTTTTCAGAAGGCAGACAAGTTGATTACGTTCTGGGTGAATGGACAGCTGAGGAATCAGAAGCTCTTCCCGCATTGTTTGAAAAGATGCAAAAAGGAATCGAAGAAATGGTGTTCCGAGGAATTGGAATGGCAATGAATCATGTGAATACGAAGTAGATTTGGCTATTGGCTATTGGCTATTGTTGTAACTAGCAGCAGAGCCCTCTCAGGAGGTCAATCATTCATTCACGCATTCAATCATTCAATCATTATACCTGGGACAGAGCCACCCCTCCCCAGATACAAGATAATCAAACCTAATGTTTTGACAGAAGGTTGTTCTCCAATGTCAAGGTTTAATTCTCTGAGTGGATTCGCCATGCATTTCCATTTAATCAGGAAGTTACTTTTGGGATGCGAAGACTAAGTGATTCATTAGCTCCTTGACTCATTAATCAATTGAATTCACGCATTCACTCATTCAATCATTACAAAAAGAAAGGGGGTACAAAAACACTTTCTCAAATGCTGATGCCCCCCTGTTCAAGTCGCATGTGTAGTCAAAGTCTTATTAATCTACATTGTCGTGCAGAAATGAATTATTTGTTTTGATTTCAGGTTTGCTTTCCGGTTCATCTACCAAGGACGTGCGCGAAATTTCAGACTCAGATGAGTGTGTTGTTTTCGCTAGTTTGATACCTCTCCGTTTGTAGGCTGGAACGTTCTCCAACTCTTCCATACCTTCTTGTGAATTCGCTGTCTTGCTCAACTCTTTAAGTCGAACAATACGCTCCTTCATCTCTTCAACCTTCTGGTTCGCATCGCGCAGAACGTCTTCTTCCTCTACTTCTCCATCTGTGTCAATATAGTCGTAAATTGAAGTTTGCTTGTTCTTTCTTGGCACTTCACTGAGTGACGTTTCTACAGACTCGTCGTTGGTGTCCGGTCGAATCGAAACCGCTTCTATAATGTGTTCTTCTTGAATTTCTGAAGCATCATCATTACCCAAGTATCGATTCTCTTGTTTGTTAAATCCGGTCGCAATTATGGTTACCGATATTTTGCTACCCAAAGATGCATCATAACACAATCCGCATTTTAGGTTTGCATCCATTCCGGCTTGCTCTTGGAAGAATTCGTTTATAGCAGCGTATTCATCCATGCGAGCTTCTTCATCGCCGTAAGAGATATTGATTAGCAAGTCACTTGCCCCGTTTATTTTGTTATCATTCAATAACGGTGAGTTTAAAGCTAGTTCCGCTGCACGGATAGCTCGATCATCTCCTTCTGAGATACCGTTACCAAGAATTGCAACACCGCTATCTGTCATAGCCGTCTTTACATCTTCGAAATCTACGTTGATGCTTCCTGCAATTGTTATTATTTCAGCAATTCCTTTTGCCGCAGTAGATAGTATATTGTCCGCGTGCGAGAACGCCTCCGTAATCTTAAGATTCCCGTACATGTCCTTGATTCGGTCGTTGGATATAACCAACAATGAATCAACTACATCGCGCATTTCTTGGATGCCTTTCTCAGCTGCCATCACTCGCTTACTTCCTTCAAACATGAAAGGAGTAGTTACGATTCCAACAGTAAGAATGCCCATGTCTTTTGCGGCTTTTGCGATTACCGGGGCTGCACCTGTTCCGGTTCCACCACCCATTCCTGCTGTCACAAAAACCATTTGAGTATTCACTCCAAGAGATTCTATAATCTCTTCAAGACTTTCTTCGGCTGCGCGTTTACCCACCTCCGGGTTAGATCCGGCACCTCTACCTTCAGTTAGTTCATTACCAATCTGAATCTTATTAGGTACCAAGCTCATTTCCAAGGCTTGATTATCCGTGTTGAAAATAAAGAAATCAACTCCGGATATGCCCTGTTCGTGCATATAGTTTACGGCGTTTCCACCGCCACCTCCAACACCAATAACCTTGATGATGGACGATTTGTCTTTGGGTAAGTCTACTCTAAAATTCATGCGCCTTGTTAAAAATCTTGAATGTCACTTTCGTCCTTTAACCAGGCCTTGAACTTCGTGAAGAAGTGCTCGCGGCGCTCAGCTTTTATACTGCGCTCTGCTTCTTCTGCTTCACTTATTGGCTCTTCTTCCACAAGAACTTCTTCTTGTTCTTGTCGGAAGTGGTTGAAGCTCTCAGACTCTTCTCGTAGTCCTTTTAGAACCAATCCTACGGCAGTTGCGTAAATTGGACTCTTAACTTCTTCAACTAGGCCTTTGGCCAAATGCTCGTTCGGATACCCTATGCGAGCGTCTAAACCTGTGATGTACTCCGCTAGTTGTGTGATGTTTTTGAGCATCGCACCTCCACCGGTTATCACAATACCACCTACCAGTCTTTTTTCCATACCACTCGCTTTAATCTCGTAGTACACCAACTCTAAGATTTCTGCTACTCGAGCATTAATAATCATAGAAAGGTTTTTAACTGATATTTCCTTCGGATCCCGACCGCGTAGTCCGGGGATTGAGACAATTTCGTTCTCAGTAGATTCGTCAGCCAATGCTGAACCAAACCGAGTTTTTAATAGCTCTGCTTGATGTTTCATCACATTACAACCTTCTCGGATGTCTTCGGTGATGATATTACCACCGTAAGGGATAATAGCTGTGTGACGAATTATCTTTTCGTGGAAAATGGCAACATCTGTTGTTCCACCTCCAATATCAACCAACACAACTCCGGCCTCTAATTCTTCGTCGCTTAACACAGACTCTGATGATGCTAGTGGCTCAAGCGTGAGTTCAGATACCTTAAGTCCAGATTTTTCCACGCATTTGTGGATGTTTTTGGCTGCGGTAATCTGACCTGTGATGATGTGATAGTTTCCTTCGAGTTTAACCCCTGCCATACCAATTGGGTCAACAATTCCGGGTTCGTTATCTACAGTGAAATCTTGTGGCAAGACATGGATAATCTTGTCGCCTGGGTTCACTGATAATTTATACATGTCTGCCTCCAGTTTGTCCAGATCAGACTGTGAAATTTCATTTTCTACGTCGTTGCGGATAATCATACCCTTGTGCTGAATGCTGTTGATGTGAGCACCGGCAATACCAACGTGAACACGATTAATCTCAACGTTTGAATTTTGAGAAGCTTGTTCTGCAGAAGCGATGATGGCATTTACCGTTTTGTCGATGTTAGACACAACGCCGCGAGTTACACCACCGTTGGTAGGTACCTGACCCAGACCCAAAATATCAACTTTACCATATTCGCCCATGCGGCCAACGATGGTACAGATCTTTGTGGTTCCGATGTCTAATCCTACGATGATTTTCTGCTCTGCCATGCTACTTGCAAATTACTTGGTCTCTATACTTGAGGTTAATCACTTTGTACTTCTCCCAACCTTGGCGCTTGGATACCTTGTTGTAGAAATCGTCAAGCTTATTAAACTTCTGTTCTAATCTGGTACAATCGCCAACTACTACTTCGTGTCCTCCTAAACGTGTGGTGAATATGAGGTCACCGTCGGTATTGACAAATATCTGCTCTACAAGGGGCTTCCAACGGGTCGACTGATTAACATACATAGTGAATGTGTATAGTTTTTTGTGCAAGCCCGGGTGGATTGGTCCTGTAGCTACCAGCACACGTGGTGTGTACTTGTTGGATAAAGGGAAACTATGTCCATTCTCATCTATGTAATATCCTGATTTTCCGTCTGGTATAACTCGGAGAATAGCCGTTTTCTGAGTGATGTCCATGTGAAGAATCCCATCAAAACCGGCATAACAATCTACTTGTTCGATAAAGTCGTTTTCCAATAACGAGGATTCAATTCGAGTCAAGTCGATATCGTTCCAGTTCCGACCAATGAACAAAACCGAATCAGCTCTAAGGTGTGAAGCAATTCCTGCTTTGTCCACAAAAGCAGGGCTCTTATTTACTACTTTCACTTCAAAGTCTGAACAAATTCGATTGTTGTGTTTCCCCCTAAATATCCAGTACAGTGAGATCACCACGGCGAGTCCCAGACCAATAAACAACCAGTTCCACCAAATCTTTTTCATGATAAGATGGATTTAAGCGGTTCAACAATGCGATCTATGTCTCCAGCACCAAGCGTCAGTAAAACTTCGGGCATATGAACTGAAACAAATTTTAAAACGCTGTCTCGCTCAAGTAAATGACATGGACAGGTAATTTCTTCCATCAACCGAGCACTGGTAATACCCTCAAGAGGTTCTTCACGTGCAGGGTAAATATCTAAAAGGATCATTTCATCAACTTTTGACAGCTCCGCTGCAAAATCGGTCATGAAGTCGCGCGTTCGGGAGAACAAATGCGGCTGAAATATTGCCGTAATCTTTCTATCGGGATAGAGTTGTCTTGTTGCCTTAATCGCTGCTTTAATTTCACTCGGGTGATGAGCATAGTCATCAATGTAAACACAATCTTCGTTGCGTACAATAAACTCAAAGCGCCGTTTCACACCTTTGAAACTCGCGTAGGCGTTCCTCAGCTGATCTGCATTAACACCAACCGACATGGCTAAGGCGCCGGCAGCCAAAGCATTATCAACGTTGTGTTCACCGGGTAATGGTAGAACCATGTTCCGATGTACTTCATTTCCCGTATACAAGTCGAAAACAAAGTTCCCGTTGTTCACGTGAACATGACGAGCGCTCATTTTTCCGGCTTCAATGCCATATGTTAGGGCACTTTCATCAAATAGGGTTTGTAAGTCCTGCTGAACAACTAAGTTTTTGGGGTCTTCCACCAACTCGGCAAATTCTTGAAAACTCTCAACCATGCTCTCATGAGCACCGTATATGTCCAGATGGTCTGCATCAACACTTGTGATAACCGCTGCTTTTGGTTTGAGCGTTAAAAAGGACCGGTCAAACTCATCGGCTTCTGTCACACTTACCATAGAGTCGGACACTTCATCAGAGCAGTAATAGTTGCTGTTGTAGTTGGATGATATTCCTCCGAGGAAAGCCACATGAGGAATACCGGAGTGAGAGAGTATGTGAGACAAAAGCGTGCTGGTAGTGGTTTTACCATGTGTGCCTGCCACAGATAGGTTATGTGTATTTTGGGTGATCCAGCCTAAAACAACTGATCGCTTGTTCAGTGCAATTCCCTTTGATTCAAGCAGCGATTTAATTTTAAGGCTCTTCGGGATAGCCGGAGTGTATACAACCAAAAAACTGGATTGGTCAACATCCTTAAGGTGTTTCTCAATCCATGTTTCATCATCGACGTAGGTAATCTCAGCTCCGTGTGCGATAAGCGATTTCGTGATAGTGCTTTCAGTCTTATCGTATCCGAAGACTTCCTTACCTGAAGCCATGAAGTAGCGCGCAATAGCACTCATTCCAATACCTCCGATGCCTAAAAAACAAACGCTATGGATCTTCTCTAGATTCACTGAATCAGTTTTTCAATTTCTGATACTATGGTCTTTGTAGCTTCTTTTAGACCAAGTGGTGTGATATTTTTTATTAGCTCGTCCCGTTTTTCTGGGTGTGCCATTAGGTCAAGTGCGGTTGGAACTAAATCCTGCAGTGCTTCTGAATCTTTAACGAGTACTGCTGCGTTTTTATTCACAAGCGCCATCGCGTTTTTCGTCTGATGGTCTTCTGTAACATTTGGGCTCGGAACTAAGATGCATGCCTTTCCCAACGCACTCAATTCAGACAAGCTGGAAGCACCGGCTCTGGAAATGACGAGATCTGCAGCGCGGTATGCAAGATCCATCTCCTTGATAAAAACGGTTCGTTTACCAAAAACCTCGGGTTCGTTGGTGTATGACTTGCCTGTTTGCCAGAGTATTTGGATGTCTTCCTCTTTTAAGAGTTGTAGGTCTTTTTCGATTGCTTGATTTATGGTTCTAGCACCAAGGCTACCGCCGATTATTAGAATGGTAGGTTTGTCTTCCAAACCAAATTGGCTGCGAGCTTCAGATGCCGTGGCGTCACAGCTGAGCAGTTGTGGACGTATGGGATTTCCTGTAATTACAATTTTGTTTTTAGGGAAGAAACGCTCCATCCCTTCAAAAGCAACACAAAGCTTGTCTGCTTTTTTGGATAGAAGTTTATTGGTTATTCCCGGGTAACTATTCTGCTCCTGAACAAGTGTTGGTTTCCCTAACAGATTTGCCATAAACAAGAGCGGACCACTGGCAAATCCACCCACGCCAATCGCAATGTCCGGTTTGTGTTTTTTGATAATAAAGAAGCTCTTCCAAAGGCTTGAAATAAGTTTGAACGGAAAGCTTAAATTTTTTGTAGACAACTTCCGGTCTATACCAGATATCCATAACCCATCGATGGTGAAACCAGCTTCGGGAACTTTCTGCATTTCCATTTTGTCTTTGGCTCCCACATAATGAATGTTGGCATCCGGGTATTTCTCTTGAAGCTCTTTGCCGATGGCAATAGCCGGGAAAATATGACCGCCTGTGCCTCCACCCGATATTAAAAAACTAAGCTTCTTCATCTTCGGTAATTTCTTGTTGTGTATATCGTGATACGCTAAGAATGATTCCCATCGCCAAACTCGTAAAAAGTAAACTGGTACCTCCCATGCTGATAAATGGCAGCGGAAGACCGGTATTAGGTAAGAGGTGAACAGCAACGCCCATGTTCATGAATGCCTGGATTACAAGTGTAAATGACAAGCCAATAGCCAATAGAGCGCCAAAGGCCTTGGGTGAGTGAATAACAATTCGTACCGCCCTCCACAACAGTGTTAAGTACAATCCCATTACAAAGAGACCGCCCAGCAAGCCGTATTCTTCGATAATGATGGCATAGATGAAATCCGAGAAAGCTAAAGGAAGGAAGTTTCTTTGTTCGCTTTTACCGGGTCCTTTTCCTAGAATTCCACCATTCGCTATGGCGATGTTTGCTTGCTGGTTTTGATAACTCTCAGCTGTTTCATCACCTTTCATGAAGTTCACGTAGTTTTCAATTCGAGCTTTCCAAGTGGAGACTCGACCTACGTTAATGTCGGTATTCATCAAGGTGATTACAACAATCGATAATACAATCACACCACTACCAAAAAGTGCGAGAAGATATTTTGCCGGAATCCTTCCGATAAACAGAAGTAGAAGGGACGTTGAGAATAAAACTGCGGCGGTAGATAAATCGGCAATGCCAATCAATCCACAAACGACCACAATCACAATCAATACAGGTAGGAAGGTTTTTCGAAAATTATCAATGTGTCCTTTGCCTTGCCGTTTGGACAAGAACTGGGCGATGTACATCACCAAAGCGACCTTAGCAAAATCAGATGGTTGAAAGGTGAGATGAACTACAGGTATCATCAACCATCTGCGTGCCGAGTTAAGTCCGGTACCAAAAATCAATGTGTAAAGCAACAAGCCAATCGCTAAATAAATCAAGTATTTGGCGGGCCTTGTAAAGTACTGAAAGTCAATGAGATGTGTTAGCCACATGACGAATAATCCCATTGCTAGAATACCACCATGCTTAATCAAGTAGTATTCAGTATTTCCATGTTGCTGCTTGTATGCAAGAGAACAGGTAGAGCTATATATGGCCAGGATACCCCAAAGAGCGAGCAGGGCAACAACGAACCAAAGGATGTAATCTCCTTTGATGTTATTTCTGAACCATTTAAGCATGCTTCTTACAGATTACGAACTTCGAATTTGAACTGACGACCTCTGTCTTCATAGCTATCGAAGAGGTCGAAACTCGCGCAAGCAGGAGACAGTAAGACCACTTCTTCGCGGTCTGCCATAGCATTTGCAACTTGAATGGCTTCTTTTGCAGACGTGACATTGATTACCAGGTCTACGTGTTTAGTAAAGGCCTGATGCAAAGCAATGTTGTTTTTACCCAGACAGATAAGTATGCGTACTCGATCTTTAACAAGCGGTACGAGGCTCTCGTAGTCGTTGCCTTTGTCGATGCCACCCGCAATCCAAATAACCGGTTTTTTCATGCTTTCGAGGGCGTACCACGCTGAGTTGACATTGGTTGCTTTTGAGTCGTTAATGTAATCAACACCTTTTACGGTAGCTACGTACTCCAAGCGGTGTTCAATGTTTTTGAAATCCATTAAGCTTTCACGAATCACTTCGTTCCGGATTAATAGTGAGTTTGCGATAACGGAAGCAGCCATTGAGTTGTAGGTGTTGTGCTTCCCGCTGATTGTGAGTTGATTCAAGTCCATTCTGAATTTTATTTTTGGTATTTGTGTATTGATGTGAAATGCTGTGTCATCGGCCCATGCGCCATTCTCCAGTGATTGATTCACAGAGAAGGGAATTGCATTGGCAGTTAAAGTCTTGGTTACTAGTTTGGTGGTAATCGACTCGTCGTCGATGTTATATATGAAGTGGTCAGTTGAGGTTTGATTCTGTGTGATGCGGAACTTCGATTCCACGTAATTTTCAAAGCTTCCGTAACGGTCTAAGTGATCTGGAGTGATGTTAAGCAAGACTGCATAGTTCAGTCGTGTCTTGTACATCAAGTCGAGTTGAAAACTGCTGATTTCGATTACGTAGTGAGAGAAATCTTTCTGTGCTACTTGCCGAGCCAAGCTGTGACCAACGTTTCCTGCTAATCCTACATTTAACCCACCTTTTTGCAGCAGGTGATAGGTGAGCATTGTGGTTGTAGTCTTGCCATTGGTTCCTGTAATCCCAATTAAGGTTGCATCGGTGTTCAACGCCCCAAACTCGATTTCTGATATTACAGGAATGCCTTGTCGTTTGAGTTCTTGAACCAGGGGTATGCTAGGTGGAATGCCGGGGCTCAGAATAACTTGATCCGCATTTAATATGTGCGTCTCAGTGTGTGCTCCAGATTCAAATTCGATGCTTGCATCGGTTAGCTCCTGGACATACCGATCCTTAATTTGTCCCTTATCGGAAACAAACACGTCATGACCTAACGACTTTGCTAAAATCGCTGCTCCTGTGCCGCTTTCGCCGGCACCCAATATGACGGTTCGAAAGCTCACTAACGCAGTTTGAAAGTTATAATGGTGATAGCCGCGAGCATGATGCCTATGATCCAGAATCGCGTTACGATTTTTGGTTCGGAATAGCCCTTTTTCTGATAGTGGTGATGCAAGGGAGACATCTTAAAAATGCGCTTGCCCTCACCATATTTTTTCTTGGTGTATTTGAAGTAGCTTACTTGAAGTACAACACTCAGATTTTCAGCTAGGAAGATTCCGCAGAGTAATGGTATTAAAAGCTCTTTGCGGAGCATAATTGCCATTACAGCTATGATGCCACCCAACGCTAAGCTTCCTGTATCGCCCATAAATACTTGGGCCGGATAAGAGTTGTACCACAAAAAACCAATACATGCTCCAACGAAAGCGGCGCCAAATATGACCAGCTCACTCTGGAACGGAATGAACATGATGTTCAGGTACTTCGCGAAAATGGCGTTACCCGATACATATGCCAGGATCGCTAGCGTGAGACCAATAATCGCACTGGTTCCTGCCGCCAATCCATCAATTCCATCGGTTAGATTTGCTGCATTACTTACTGCGATTATGATGAATGTTACTATGAGTACGTAAACGATCCACGTCCACTTCTTTGCTTGGTCCTTCGATAAGAAGAAAAGCAAGGAGGAGTAGTCAAATTCGTGACTTTTTACGAAAGGAATTGTAGTGATGGTCGACTTGTTGTCTACGATGTAAATCGTCTCGCCCAGTTCATTGATTTTTGTTTCAGTTGCCTGTTCGATTTGTGCCGGTGTTGCATCTTTTTGATTTACAAACTCACGAACCAGAACCTCATTGTTGAAGTATAGCGTAAGACCAATAATCAACCCAAGACCAAGCTGCCCAACAACTTTAAATTTCCCAGCTAACCCCGCTTTGTCTTTCTTGAATACTTTGATGTAATCGTCTAAAAAACCAATAAGTCCCAGCCAAACTGTAGTCACAATCATCAGGATGATGTAGATGTTCCGAAGTCGAGCAAATAGGAGGGTGGGGATTAAGATTGCAGAGAGGATGATGAGACCGCCCATGGTGGGTGTGCCTTTTTTCTCGTTTTCACCTTCTAAGCCAAGCTCGCGAATGGTTTCACCCACCTGTTTCTTGCGCAGTTTTTCGATCAACGTTTTGCCAAACAGTAGGCTAATAACCAATGAAACGATGATGGCCATTATGGCGCGAAACGAACTATACTCAAAAACTCCTGCACCCGGTAGGTCGAAGTTGTCTTGTAGGAATCTGAACAGGTAATACAGCATAATCTTATTGGAGTAAGGCGGCGTTTTTGGTGAATACTTGTTTATCGTCAAAAGGGTGTTTTACCCCT
>Ga0255768_10005446_pt1 | contig 12246 bp, 29 predicted proteins | sample 071ome_33_FD_179983 | JGI IMG/M metagenome (GOLD analysis project Ga0255768, IMG submission 179983) | Coastal salt marsh microbial communities from the Groves Creek Marsh, Skidaway Island, Georgia - 071412AT metaG (version 2) | ecosystem: Environmental > Aquatic > Marine > Intertidal zone >...
TAATGATTGTAGGTCGGTACGATTACGTTTTAGTGCTGCAAAACTCATTTATGTTCTCCGTATATTAATGTGTTCTTGTTGTCCACGTTATTCATTATATGATATTATTGTATTTTTGTACACCACTATTTATTCAAATGGCAGTGTATTTTGACGAGGCAAAAAGTTAAGTCTCATCGCCTCGGCCTCTAGTTTATCTTTTATAATTGGTGCAATGTATTTTTTTACATCTTCTAAATCAAGGTCTACATCTTCGCAGACATGAATTATGGCATCCATATAACTTGACTTATGCTCCTTAACGACGTTTTCTACTAGTTTTGTGAATCGTGCCTTTGTTAGGAACTTTTCTTGCTGCATAGTATTCACTGTCCATTTCTTGTGTCCATTCTTGGCCAATGTCTGGATAGAAAACTCCGACGGTTCTTTTAACCATTCCATCTTTGTCATAAGCTAGTGCTACACTCCTGTATCTAATTAATTTTTCACGGTCTGCACCAAATCGAGAGTCCTGATATACTCCTGATCTCAAGTATGATTGAAGGTTATTTAAATATGTCTCCTCGACATAATAAGCCCCACGTTCTTTTCTATCATTAGAGTTCTTCATGGCTTTCATTGAACGCAATTTCAACTGTTGTTCTTTGATCCAAGATCTCACTTTCTTTGGAGCCAACGCATGGTCATCTGGTAGATCACGAATCGACTCATGTATTGATAGATTTTTAGAGGGTCCTTTAGCTGCACGTGCTTTTGCCAGTCTTTCAGCTGCTGCCGCACGTTGCTCTTCTGTCATTTTACGCTTACGCTTGATTGGTTTTACCATAACTTTTCTCCTTCATAAGGTATTCTATCACATTTTGAAAGAAAAGTACACAGTTATTTTTCGTCTAGTTCAAGAATTTCCCATTCACCGTTAACTTTTTTGGCATTTATCATGTTATTATCGATAAGCCACAACAGTGTAGTTTCAATAACCTCTTCTTTCTTAGAATGGCTATAGTTTAGTCCTATCATGAAAGCTGTAAAAGATGCAGCTGCCATAAGTAACCAACTAATCATAATGGGATCTATGAACATACGTATCTCCTCTATTGGTAAGTCTATTTATACTAGCTAAAAGAGATGACTTTATCAACACGAAACGAGCGCCATTCGTTTTGATTAACGTCAATAACACGAATAGCTGTGTCTGAATAACCATTAGTTTTTGGTTCAGTATTGTTATCATAAGTAAATGAAGGAATTACTTCCTCACGAAGAGTGCAAATCATATCTCGCTCTTCACCATTTGCTTTAGTGAATATTACACGGCAATCACGCTGTCGCAATTGTTCTATCATCCATGCTCGGTCAAAAGTCATAGTTCCGTCCTCATTTTCTTGTAAAATCATATCTAGTTCCTCTGTATCGTAGAATATACCAGTCATCCTTGTATCATTAATCTTTCACATAGATTTTGTACAATAGCTTTCAGTTTATCAACTTCATAGTTAAGCTTAGAAATCTTTTCATTCTGCTCATGAAGTTTCATTTCAAGTTGGCTAGTCCCAGTCATTATCAAACCTCGTTGTTTCGCGATACACCTCACCATAATATTTTTCAGCGTACTTAGGTGCATCTGTGTAATAGAAGTCTTCCTTACGAAGTGGTGATAGCTCTGTACGACGAGCCTTACGCTGTTTAGTCTGCTTCTTCATGAAGTCATTGTGTTGTTGTTTTAATTCAGCTACGAACGAATTCATACCAGTCATTCTCCTTCAAGAGTTGTTCAAAGTTTTTCTTATCTTGTGGCGTCATATCAATCTCAGTACGCTTAGCGCCGTTATTGTATTCACGCAACACAAAACCACCATTAAAGCGGTTGACAATTTGATAGTACTTCTCGTCTCCCCATTTTTCATTTTTGTAAATCATAAAAGCATCCTACACTATTTGAAAAGGAATGTACACAGTTAATTTGCACAAAGTTCATAAATTTCTTTCCAACCTTTTACAGTTGTAATATGAGGATGTTCAAAGTCCATATTATGACCATGCTCAATCAGAATAGACTCTAGTCCTAAGTTGTAACCAACTACAGCATTCTCAGGTTTATCTTCAATCCATAAAAGGCCAGAATCAGCATAAGGTGCAAGAGCTTCGTCTTTGTCAGCACCTGTATCAATACAAAGAACTTTAGTGAATGCAGTCTCACCAAATAGTTTCTTTAAATTCTCTTCACGCAATTTAGCAGCATGAGGATCTAATGACAAAGATGTAATAGCATGGAACGTGTATCCAAGCTTACGATGTAATAGATCTACATAATACATTGCATCACGCAAGGGTGGTAAAAACCCAATAGCAGCTGACTCATTAAATGTACGAACAAGGCGTTTGCCTTCTTCTTTTGTTACACCATAACGATAGCGGATATCATAGTCTGTGGTATCAGGATTAAACTCATAACCACGCATTTCCATCCAACATTTGAAAGCATATTCCCAATTGAGAAGTACTCCATCACAGTCTGTTAAGATTACTTTATTTAAGTTATTCATAATTCCTCCTTTATAACTAAATCATACGTCCCCTCTGGCAATTGCCACGCCTTCATGATTTTGAGATACATCTCAGGTTTCATTGTAATTACATCGAATCTATTTGTCTTCTCATTATACTGACGAATATGGACATAGTCATCGTAAATTAAAACTCCAACATCTTCACACTCACCAGTATTGTCCATAATAGTGATGAGTGTTTCGTCCATATCAAATTCGATTGTAATCATTTACCACTCTTTCTTATCACCAGTCATTTCGTTATATTCATAGCCAGCATAGTACTCTACAATAGCCTCCATTGACATTCCATACTTAGGAACTAGAGTAGAAGTCCCAGTTCCGCCAGTGTAAAAATGAGGCTTGATAGGACGACCGTAGTAGCTATCAGCCGCTCCCCTGTCGAAAGGCCCACCATGACGTGCATCATATTCTTTACCATTAAACTCTACCTTTCCCATTATGCTACCTCCTCTACATAGCCAAGCTCTTTGAACCCAACCATTGAAACTTCATAAACGATACCACCAATTTCCATACGGTCAAACATTGATGTAGAACGAAGACCTAAACCATCCTCACGCTCAACAAGAACGGTAACATCATCGTTAGCATCCTCACCGATCTTTTTAGACCAGCTACCCATCACGTTGTTAGTCCAACGGAATGCATACTCTAGAATGTCCATTGTGTTATGACCATCAGCAAAGTTAACCTCAGCAACAGGTGTAAAACCTTCTTTGTTGCCTGTGATTTCGTTGCGATCCATATGTAAAACTGTGACTTTCATATTCATATCTCCTTCTGATATAACCAATCTACACTATTTGAAAGGCAATGTACACAGTTAATTGCGGTTCAAGCGCATTTTTGTTTTGTTTAAAATCAATAACTTAATAAATAGTTGTGAAGGGAAAAAATATGATAGATCCAATAAGCGCGATTGGTATGGCTACTGCTGCCTATAATGGTATCAAAAACGCTGTAAGTACTGGTAAAGAATTACATGACATGGCTGGCACATTGCAACAATGGGCTACTTCAATGTCAGATCTAGATTTTGCTCATCAACAAGCACAAAATCCACCTATGTTCAAACGTTTGTTCGGTGCTAGTGACATAGAACAAAACGCGTTAGAGGTATGGGGACATAAGCAAAAAGCGAAAGAGATGCGTGAAGAGATGAGGAAGCATATAAGCTTCTATTATGGTCCCACTGCTTGGGACGAGATCGTAAAGATCGAAGGTGAAATGCGTAAAAAAAGAAGAGAGGCAGAATACGCAGCTATCGAAAGGAAACAAATGATATTAGAATGGATAGTAGGCCTTGCCCTAGCTGGTCTTGCTGCCACAGTTGTTGGTGGTATTATTTGGTATATTGGTGGAACTCAAGGCAAATGGTGATTAATCACCGCTTTTACTGAATTGACCTAACACATCAATAATACCGTCAATGCTTTTATTATTTGCATCGATTTTTGCATGATGTGTGTCATGATCTACTCTATGCTGCGCTGAAAGTGCTGAATGAGAACCTGACAATTTTAAAAAGTCACTGTTTAAATCTATGATTTGACTCTGCAAATCATCAATAGTTTCATTGTTGTTTTTAATTTCCTCTGATAATGTATAGATTATCAATGCCGCAATAATTTCCATGTCTACTCCTTAACTTCAATTTTCATACATAATGCTTGCATATTAACTGGGAAATAACCATTAAAACCACCGACCTCTGCACTTAATTGTTCTCTTGCTGCAAAGCACTCCATATGGCTTTCAAATACACCACTTCCCACAGTCATGATCTGACCATCCCAATATGTCATAAACACTAATAACCAAGCCATATCATAACCTCTCATTGGCCTCCGCTGTAGGATTCGAACCCACGACCTAGTGCTTAGAAGGCACTTGCTCTAATCCAGCTGAGCTAAGCGGAGATAAAAATCACTAACGTATAAATTCTAATACGTATCTTTTACCGTTCAAAAAGAATCGGATTGTCGAATGACTATACCGTTCTTCTTTTTGATCTACATAAATCACTACATCTTGACAGCGCTCTTGGTTTTGATAACCAACAACTCTGCGTTCAGTTTTTGACTGCGCGCCTTTATCTGCACCAATCAATCCACCCATAATTGCACCTGCAGCGGCGCCATCATCTTTACCTGTTAATCCTTTACCAAGAATACCACCAATAATCATGCCGGCAAGTGCTCCTTCTGCAGCATTGCCCTTACTCTGAACATCTTCATAGATTGGAACTTTAATCACATCACATCGTGTTTCAGATGTGGGTATTTGAGTGACAATTGTTGTAGTATGATCATAAACCTTAATACGATCAACTGTATCAGCAGCAGCTGCCGTTGCAATCCCCATTGCAAGTAGGGGGGTCATTAAGACACTTGCCTTCATTGTTATTTTCCTTAATTGAGTTTTGACACATTATCATAAGCCTTAGTTATTTCACCTAGATATTTGCGTGTTGAAACAATACTTTCATGCAAACGACCAAAAAGGTAAAAAATAAAACATATGCTACTGATTGTGATAATTTCTTCTAGCGTCATTTTTTCACTCCATGTTCACTAATTAATTCATTTACCATACTATAAACAAGATCAACATCATCTTCCTCTAGTGGCGGTATTTCTCCGTTATAGAGTCCAATAACAATTTCATCTTCTATGTTATCTCTGTTAGCCTTACCATCAACCAATGGTTTATGATATCCTTGTTGTAGGATGTGAAAGACCATCTGTCCCTGTTGCTGAGCTGTCAATAACATTGTCTTCCTCCACTAAAAACCGAACACTCATTATATTGCCATCTTCGCGTTTTACGTAATACTCTAGCTTATGTTTCTTTGCCAATTGTGAAAAGATCTCTCTTAACTCATTAGACGTCATGGCATTGGCTCATAATGGTATTAAACATAATGTGTGGACCGTTGTCAGCATCAAAACCTTCTTCAGTACCGAAGTCCATGTCTGATGAAAAGAAATGACGATCTGCTAAACCGTATTTTTTAACGAAATAAACACCGTCTTCGATTGTGTCAGCACGACGTTTAATTTCTTCACCATCATTTGTATTGATGTGAAATAATAGGCCTGCATTGTCAGCGTTTACAAATTCAATACCGATATTTAGCATAGTGTTCTCCATCATGTATATGTATATACTATACTATTTAAAAGGCAATGTACATACTTTTGTTTTTAATGAAATCAATCACTTAGAATTTTTTTTAACTGTATCAATCAGTATCAAAGCGTATCCAAGAGTCCGAATATCGATCTCTTGAACCCCCTTCCAATTCTTTTCCATTACTCGCTGTGCGCACTCTACTACTGTCATAACGAATCCATCCATCTAAATTTTGTGTTTCAATACCGTCGAACGGTGTGTTAGGAATAGCTGAATCAATATCGCTTTTTGCCATCCCACGACTCCTTTAGTTGTTTTTCCAACCGATGCGCCTCAATCTCCCAAGGTCTGTCATCATATGGCATATCACTACTGTATACGGCTTTATTGAATTTCACCTCATGTACCCAATTCTGTACCATACGTCTTGTAACGTATTGCCATACATGGACCATCTCGTGTAAGACAGTTTCTATCATTTGTTCTGGGGGAAGTGATACATCGATGCGGATCGTAAACTCACGATCACCTTCATCCATACAGTCGCCGTAAACTCCTTGCTTTTCTGCTAACTTACGTATCGTCCTAATATTTATATAAACAGGTTTCCTGATACGAGGCATTAGCATTTCAGAAGCAAAGTAGACTGCTTCGTCAATGGCTTTACGGCGAAACTTAGCACATTTAGTTTCATAATCAATAACAATCATGCCACAATTCTACACTAAAAATTTTAGCTTGTACACAGTTATTTGTGGACGAAAAACTCAACGTTGTCTTTTGTTTTGATTTTTAACTGATCATGCTTATGATGAAGAACAAATTTAACATCAGAAAATTCATTGAACAATCCCTGCCAGATTGGTCTCCATTTATTGTTCAACCTAACGTTATTCACTGACTCTCTATCAGAGAAAAGAACTAGATCAGAATAGCTCCTTAAGTTCATATCAAAAAGAGAATCAAATCCATACATATGGATCTCAGTGGCTTTTAATCTATTTGCTGTATAGTGGGCAGCCATATGTCCACAATTGAAATTAGTGTAACCCATGGCCTGATTATCGCCAGGAAATCTAGCATATTCTGGAAGATCAGTATAGAACTCTTTAATCTTATGACCGAACTTCATTTTAAAATTACCACGATTCTGGTCATACCATACCTTTGGTCTAAATCCTAGTACCCAATCATATGGTATCTGAACACTGCCCTCGGTCAGTGCTGCTGCCATTTTGAAATCAACGATGCATGAAGCATAGCAATTGTTAACATGCATAGGAGGTTGATTACAAACAATTTTAAATCCCTTAGCAGGTTTGAAAAGTTGAGCACTATCACCATTGCCAATAATATGAGCAACCCTAGTCATTAAATAAGCCTCTTAATCTCTTGTTTACCTTTAGCACCAGTCCAGTGCATAATCTTAATGTTTTTTGGAGTTGTATTGTCTAACACGTCTAAGCGCAATGTATTATACTGTCGTGGTAGATCTTTAATATATATCAGTCTATTCATACCCTGTCTTACGTACTCATGTAAGACCTCTTGATCCCCAACTGATGGATTATTGACGACCATATCATACCACATCTTGAGTATTGGTGGATTATTTTCAAAGGCTACAACACCACTGTTATGCCACGTCTCACCCCTACGTTTTGACCATGGTACATCCTCGACCATGCATAATTTGTTTGGTTCAGTATAGTCAAATATGGCCTCTACATTACCTCGAATGTCACAGTCAATGTCTATCCAACATACTTTATTAGCTAGCTTTGCTGCATCTAACATTGCTGCTGGCTTCTTAAACCATCCTTGACTTTCTACAAACTCTTTATCAAAATCGTATACCTTTAATTCGGCGTTAGGATTATGTTTTTTAAAATTACGTTTGAACCAAGGTAACATCCATTTAGCATTTCTGTCACAACCTGTTATGAATAAATTAGAGTAACTCATAACCCTCTCCATAGCCATGTTTTGCCAAACAGCCTTCTGTCTTTTGAATAGTGGAATATGACTCTTTAACTTCTACAAGCCATGGGTAATGTTCTTGTAACCAAGGGAATGTATTGATATTTAAAAAGACGTCAGTTGGTCTAGCAGCTACTTTAGCTTGAGCTATAAGAGCTTCAGCACCCTCACGGTTTATTCTATAAGCATGAGCCCCACCAAAATATGGTTTATGAACTAAAGGTCCGACACCCAGTTTAGTTGGTGTGTTAAAATTTCCATACGATGGTTTACCTAGCGTAACTACTTTATCAAATAAAATAGTTGAATTAACTTGATTGACAACAACCGCATCATGCTCAAATATAGTTGTTGGTGTATAGGACTTTGCTGCTAGTTTCCATATGCTGTAGTGAGATAAAAATGCTGCTACACAATTTTCAAACCTAGAATATTTTTCCTGAAAGAGTGTAAGGTCGATTCCCTCTTCCTTTGCCATTTCGTATATGTCTGTATTTCTGGGTGTGATAGCATCAAAGTTTTCAATAAGAATGCCGTGTTTACCACCTGATTGAATACACCTCTTAGCGCTATCTGCAGATTGCGGTATATCTTTTATTGTAATCACATAATTTTTCATTGTGTCGTAGTACTCTGTAAGCCTTGTAGTCTTGTATAGTATTTTCTGGTAACACCTAATAAAGGGAAAAGCTGATAACACATAATAGCATCATTGGGCCATAGACCATATTCATTTACAAGATTCATCATCTCATCAGCTGCCCATGGTTTAATTATATATGCAGAGTTGCCAGCTAATCCCTGAGGTACATTTTGTGCATCGATACGTGGAACCTGGGTGACCTCATTCATTCCATTTTGTACCATACCATGAAACGCAGATGATTTACGTGTTGCACCTCGAGGATCGTTCAGTCCAATAATGCCATATTGTGTATCTAGTATTCTATCATAAGGGACCTTAGATGTAAACACTGCGTCATGTTCTAACACTAAAATATCTTCCATGTCTTCGACAGATTTTTTCCATAACCTGTAGTGACTCAGAGCACACGCTATTCTTGCTTTTGGATTCTTTGTTTGATATGCTGTTTTCTTGAGTCCGCTAGCAAAATCTAGTACCTCACCAGTCCATGGATAATCCCATTCAAGTAGAAAGGTTTGCATCTCATAGTCAACATTTTCAGGTACAGATGCGTCAAACCTTTCAATAGAGAATTCGTTTTTGTGTTGCCAACTACTTTCAATACAGGTACGAGAACCATTCTCTGAAACTTCATTTCCTTCAATTGTTATGACATATGCTTTCATTACCAACCTGTGCGTTCAATTACCATATATCCATTGCTACGTTGATTGTCCTCTACGATCTTCCATGGGTTATTGTTTGTAAAACTAATAATAGCCATTTTTAATCCATTGCTAATAATATTAGTATCGTGGAAAATCATGTACTTGTTAATGTGGTCTTTGTGCAAGTTCATCTCTTTACGCAGATGATCAGGTTTATGATATGAATCAATAAGTAAAACATCAAATGAATCTGTTACTGCTTTTTTTGAAGTCGAATCCATCTCTAATGTTGTCAGAGTGATATCATTCTTTTTACAATACTCGCGAGCAATAGGACCTAGGTACTCGTTAAATCTTTTCATGGTTAAATCAATAAGCTCGATTCTTTCTGGGTTTGTCATAAGAGCTGCGGCTGCTGTACCACCCTGATTCACGCCCAACTCTTTATAAGATGAGCTGTTCTCCATACATTTTACAATACCATCATGAATATCACAATAACCTTCACCGTGAGCCTCTTCTTGAATGCTTCTGAGTTTTTGTGTAAACTCTGAAAGAGTGGTGATATTTCTTAAGTCTGCTGTAATCATTTTTTTCGTCCTATAACGTAACTTGCATTTTTCTTATATATTTTATTAGTTTATCTATGATGACACGAGAAAGGTTTTTATTAGATAAAAAGCCTTCATTTATTCCAAAACGCCATTTCTAAAACTCCATAGGTCTACAGGCAAATTAACTGCTTCCCATATTTGCTGTTTATCCCAACTACCAGATCCAGATAACTGCATATGCACAAAACATGTATCTTTATTTCTCATATCTATCACTGGCCTTTTGCCACTGGTATTTGGTTCCCAATGAATCTGTGTGTTCCATTTTACACTAAGTTCACGCGTTTGTAAACCACTTGCTACAAACATTGCGTGTACATATGCTTGATCTCTCCAAAAAAGTTTACGACTGAATTTCGGCTTAAAATGATTCATGAAGGGCTGGATTGGCTTCATCAAATCCTTGCCCTTGCGCATACCCTCTTTCGTGTACACGGCTAATCCACCATTATATATTTTGTATAAACCAGCTGAATTTTTAGGTAACTCAACGTTATAAAACTTTTCTACTTCCTTTGACCATCTTTCCTGAACACTGTAAGTCCCAACTTTCTTTTTAAGAGCTGGCATATGCACCTCTTCGCATATATTCATTTCTGCAAGATCTGATTCGAATATATTTTCTTCAATACCATCAACAGGGAATATGTCTGTATCGAGAGTGAGTACGGCATCATAGTCATGAAAGTCTTCATTGAAAACCGGCTGAAATGAGTTAAAGGCTGCTGGTTCATCACATATTTTATTAAAGAATGTTGGATTACGCTCAAACACATACTCAGCACCAATCTTTTTTGCATAGGCTTTCATGGCCTCTACGCCATACTCGGCGCACTTTTCCATTTCAGGACCAATCCAATATTGGTAAATTAAGTTCTTCATACTTCGTGCCTTAGCGCGTCTTCACAAATGTCTTCAAGAGTTCGTGTTTGTTTAAAATAGATTGACTGTGTCGGCACAGTAGATGTAACAATATCACCTTCGCGCCGAGGACCCTCTACTACGTGTAGATTGGAACCTGATACATTAGCCATAGTGCTAATAGCTTCTTTGACTGTCACTCCTTCAGGTGCACCCAGACAATCTATTGTTCCTGTTGGTGGATTGTTTGTAATTCTATAAAGCGATTCTACAATATCATACACATGAGTATAATTACGCACGCACGTACCATCACGTGTGTCATAGTCTGTACCATGTATGTGTAGTGTATCAAACTTACCATTTGCAACAGCTGCTGCCTTACGAATCAAATGACTGTACTCGTCATCAAACTTATGATAACCATCGTTACCACTGACATTATAGAATCTCACGATACTAGCATTTTCATTGAATTGTTTTGTAATGAGTTCACCACCATGTTTTGTTGCAGCATAAGGAGAAGTTTGTGGACTAAACGCTGATCCTGTTGAGCAATAGATGAAGTGATCACAATCCGCAAAATCAATTACATTCTTTGTTCCTATAACATTAGTCTCATAATATAACCATGGATTCTTGACAGATAGAGGAACTTTACCCATAGCACCAATATGAACCACCTTATCAAAGCCTCGACGCATTCCTGATGGTTTACGAAAATCCCAGTCGATTGCTTCATCACACCATTTTAGAATATTGTTCTGCTTCCAGTTAAAGTCTGTAGCTACAACTTGCAGACCATGTAATGCTGCAGTTTTTACGAAGTGTGCACCAATATAACCAGTCGCTCCTGTCACTAATATCTTCATAATATACCTTTTTTAACTAGTACTTTATAATTCGCAAATTTATCTTTGATCGGTTTTTCTCTAATATGAATCATCTTTGCTTTTTCGGGATTAGGCAAATAATTGTCATAACACCATAAACCACTAATATAATTGCTCAGCGGTAACTTAGCTTTACAAGCTAAAGTGTGCATGATACCCTCATCGCCATAGTGGTGTTTAGGTTGATACGTTTGAATCCAGCTTGTATCGCCCAATAATCCTTCACGCAGTTTCTTACGTGTTTCTAAATCAAATTTATATATCGCTCCGCCCCAATATGGATGGAAGACACTCGCGATTTGTGGATGTTCCCTTGCTATTCTATTATGTAATCGCCTTTGAACGTCACCGTATAATCCCATACCAGGTACATCAAATATGTTATCAGTCATGCCTTTTACCGCAAACATATCAATGTCTACCATTACAACTGTGTCATAGTTATCAAATTCTTTATCGAGTAGATATACCTTTTGAAGAGGAGGGCGTAAGCCTGGTTGAAATACATCGCCTTCAATGAATCGATACTCAGATCCAATAGACTTTGCATAAGCCTCTATATTCTTCATAGACTCATAATTGATAGGTTTCAGTTCACCAGTATAGTGTTGCAATATTATATTTTTCATTTTACCATTTTGGTGAGGATAGGATGTTACTCTTTTTCATGTTATCTCTCATCTCTTCTGCAATGAATTTTACATCATCGATAAGATTGTCGTCTAGAAGTATTGGTTTAAAACCAAGAGATTTTAAACCCTCATTAGAAACAGATAGTTCATTCTCTGCAAGCTCTTTACGTGGATTACTGACATATGATACATTTCCACGATATAAGCCTGCTACCTTTTCAGCTAATCCCTTAACAGACTGCACTTCTGCAACCTGATTAAAGATACG
>Ga0255768_10005458_pt1 | contig 12226 bp, 6 predicted proteins | sample 071ome_33_FD_179983 | JGI IMG/M metagenome (GOLD analysis project Ga0255768, IMG submission 179983) | Coastal salt marsh microbial communities from the Groves Creek Marsh, Skidaway Island, Georgia - 071412AT metaG (version 2) | ecosystem: Environmental > Aquatic > Marine > Intertidal zone > Salt...
TAGAATGGGTGACCAGATGCATTAACTGAGAAGTGATAATTCTTACCTCTTGTCAGATAAAGAGTAGGATTATCTGTTGCTTGAGTAAATCCAATTCCAGTTGCAGCAAACTGATATGCAGATGATCCATTATTTGTAATGTCAAACTGATTGTAGATTTCTTTATCAGTTGCATATACATTGTTTTCAAAAGTAGATTCTCCTACAAAAGTGGAAACACCACTGATGTATAAGTTTCTACCACTGATTTCATCATATACAATGTCACCTGTGACATTTAAATTTCCATCAATGTAGACATCATTTTGGAATGTAGAAACACCTACAAATGTGGAAACTCCACTGATATAAATGTTTCTGCCACGAACTTCATCATATACAATATCACCAACAACATTTAAGTTGCCACCAACATAAAGATCACTCTCAAAGGTGCCAACACCAACAAATGTTGAAGGTCCAGTAACTCTTAAATCAGTTACAACAATTTGACCACCACTGATATTGACTGTTGAAATGGTGGCAATACCAGATGTCTGGAAGTTGTTGGGAATTAGTGTCCCATCAACATTAACCTGACCATCAAAGTATGCTGCTGTTGCACCAGCACCTGCTCTTCTTCTAACCTCTACGTTATAAGATGGACTTGCGGTGTTTACACCTACAAATCCATCAGAATTGGTTACAGAAAGTGCAGTTCCACCAAGACCAACATTCAGTTCATCAATAGCAGTAGTGACGCCTGTAATGTAGGCACCCCTCTCTGCTCTAAAATCACCGTGAACATCAAGTAAACTGCGAGGTACTGTGGAACCAATGCCAACTTTCTGTAGGTCAGTGTCGCCATAAATCAGATTTACAGCGACTTCTATCCCGTTTTTGACTACAAAATTCTTGTTTACAGCCATAAGTCGTTAGAGGTTCACTATCCCCTCAGTTTTTACTATTTAGTCAAGTTACAACTCTCATTACAACTTTTGCAACACCATCACTTCCTCCAAGAATAGATGATATTACATCAACTTGTCCATTGGAGTAACCTGATCCTCCTCCACCACCTGAGCCTTGTTCACCACCAGCACCACCAACTGCACCGTGACCACCATTGCCACCATTTGTGCTACCCAATCCACCAGTTTCAATGATGCTGTATCCTGCTTTGAAACCTCTGGTGATGGAAGCTGTACCTGAAGCAACTGTACCATCTTTCAGTCTAAACTGAACAGAAGTTCCAACATCAGCACAAGCAGCAAAACCTTGATTTCTATAGTAAACACCTCTTGGGCAAGGAAGAACTCTTCCTCCTGATGTTCCAGTTGCTTTTGTATCTGGTGAAACAGCAGTTGCTGATGAATAGATAGATCCAAAAATACCAGAGTTTGGTAAGAGACCTTCATCATAAGTTCTACCACCTGTTCCTGGAAGTCCACCCCTTCCTCTGTCACCTGCAACACCTACACCACCACCAAATCCACCTCTGTTGGTAGTTCCTGCATTTCCACCTGCCCCAACACAAGCAAGCAGTGTTCCCTTCTTATAAAGGAAAGGTGCTTTAATAGTTTCTGAAAGACCAGCAATTACATATTCAACATTCTTCTCCATAGTAAATCTGATTCTGGAGTAACCTCCCTCACCACCCAAGTTTGATCCCCTATTAGTTCCTTTACCACCATAAAGATCCATCTCAACTTGAATGTCTTTATCTGGACTATAGAAGCTATAGAATGAAGAGGCAGCATTGGGGACAAGATCAAACTCATATTCACCATTAAACAGATCAATATTCTGAACATTTACATTATAGTCAGTGGTTCCAACACCAATCTGCTCAATGTTAATAACATAACTATCAGCATTATCAAGAACTGCAAAGTTAGCAATACTTGTAATTCCAACTCTATTTGTTGCTGCAGAACTTGTAACTCTACAAGTAACAGTTTGTACACCAACAGTATCTGCCTTTAGAGTCAAAGTAGGTGTCTTTGAACCTGATATAGTTGTTCTTCTTGTTGTTGTTGTAGGAACATCAACTGTTCCATCAAAGACAATATTAATGTATCCATCTCCAGGATTTCCATATCCATCATAATTGAATGAAGCATATCTGGTATCAAATCCACTAGCACCACCATTACCACCACTTCCACCAGAACTGTTATCTTGTCCAGAAGAACCACCACCACCTGATCCAGGATAGTTTGAAGGTCTGGCTCCACCGCCTCCACCTCCTCCTCCGCCACCATCACCATTCTTGGTGACTCCATTATCTCCAGAATCTGGAGATGATGTCCCATTAGACATTGCATCTCTAACTCTACCAAAACCAAGACCAACACCAATTCCGTTTGGTGGACCCTGAGCACCTCTATTCAAAGATCCACCACCGCCACCACCGCCACCAGCAGCTACAATGGTATATCCACCTTTTACGGAGTCATAGACAGCAGAGGCACCTCCGCCTCCTCCACCACCACCAGACCATCCATTCTGACCTGCGCCACCACCATCTCCACCTTTTGCGTAACTGCTGGCACCACCAGTACCATAAGCATTCTGGTTACCAGAGCTTCCAGAATTTCCCTGTCTACCAATTTTAAATTCAAGAGTTCTAGCACCACTAGCATATGGGAAATTACCTACCCTTCCCTGTGATCCAGCTCCACCTCCACCACCAGCATCTGATCCTCCAGATCCACCAGCAGCTCCTGCAACAGTGAGTCTTACATTGGTAGCAGTTGATGGAAGTGTGAGAGAAGCATCTGATGAATATGTTTTCTCAATTTTACTTGGAATTGTAGTTGAAGATGTGGTTGTGACTGCAACTACACCATCATTTACATCCACTCCATTCAAAGTCCATTGATATGAAACATCACCATATGTGGTATCTGTCAAACTCGCATCAATTGTGAAAGTTCTAGTTTGATTGGTTAATGCTGATGCATCACCAGAGAATGAAATAATCTCAATCAGTGGATCTACAGTGACTGTTGCTATACCAGAACTCAATGGTTCATTTAAGGCATTTCCTGTTCCTGTAGATCCTGACCCTGCTCTTGAACCTGCATAGTCTGCTACTAGGTAAAATTTTCTGTTATTATCTTGAGGTGATCTTAAGTTTGACAGTGTGAGTTGAGTGGTGCCAGTTCCTGTTATATTAGTGCCATCAGAAAGAGGACCTACACCCTGCTCCCACCACTTATATGTGATAACACCAACATTTGCTGGTGTAGAAATTCCTGTAAATGAAACAGTTGCTATACCAGAAAGTGTAACTGAACCTGTAACTGTTGAACCAATACCAGTTGGTTGCTGCGAAAAAGACAGAATAGGACCATTAAGGTCCAGTTCTGTCTTGATTGATCTGAAAAAGTTTATTGCTACTGGACTCATGAGAAGTTCTGACCTCCTACGATACCATACAGAGTTGTGCCACCATCAAATGTAATGAATGAATAGACATCAACTGCTGCTGCATTTCCAGTTACAGTTGGTGCAACCCCACCTGGCCAATAGACTGGGATTGAAGTTCCACTGCCATTCTCAAATGTGTCAATGGCAACTGTTCTTGCTGTTGCACCTTGTGTGAGTTTGACAGTAAATGAGGCAGTTGAGTTACCAGCAGCATTGGTAAGTACAAACTTACTGATGTTTTCAGATGTTGTAATGAAGAATGTCTGTGCCTGTGACAGATTCAGAGTTGCTGTATTGCTGCTGGTGGTTACAGTCTGACCATACTCAAAGTATGACTGAATTCTGGCAGGAACAGCAACATCAAGTGCTGCTTTTGGTGAAAGTGATCCAATACCAACTCCACTTGTTGTGGTTGCAAGAACTGTTGCTCCACTACCCACTTTAATGTTAGTAGCAGTAGCAACACCAACAACCAATGCTCCTGTTGAAGAACTTAAATCATAACTTGTTGACTTGAGTTTTCCTCCAATGTTGACATTGCCAACAAAGTCAGCAGTGCTGATAAATCTGGATGCATTAGCAACATACAGATTTGTTCCAGCAATACCAGGACTTCCAATCTCAAGAGTATAACTTCCATCAGGTGTTGTTGTTCCAATGCCAACTCCAAGGTTGTTAATTGGATAGATTCCAGTTCCACCTGTTCCAACAGCAGCCCAAAGACTGTCATTGGCAAGATTGGTCAGTCCAGAACCATCACCACTAAATGTATTAGCAATGATTGTGCCATTGACTCTCAGTTTAGTGCCATTAGCAGTTGTTCCAATGCCAACCCCATCACCATCAACACAGAATACAGAAGAACCAGAACCAACTTTCAGTGTGCATTCGCCAGGTGTGGTGGTTCCAATACCAACACCATCAAATACTACTTTCTTAGAATACTGTTCAATACTTACACCACCAAATGGATTCCAAGTTCCTTGCTTGGTAAATACCCAACCAACAATCAATCCATCATTTGATGTTGAAATTCCAGGATCAGAATAAAGAACTATATCACCAGGTGTTCCTGCCAGAACTGGTTTTGTGGTTCTAACAGTGAGTTTTCTGGAAACTGGTGCATTTCCTTGCAGAAAGATGGAATTTGCTTCAATACCATCATCAGATGTAGATGTAATTTTTTTGGTAAAGAGGACAGGACCATCAAACTGTGACAGAAGGTTGCCAGGTTGACCACCCTCAACTCTCAATGTTCTGGAAATTGTGGCATCGGCAGGATTGATGATGTCAGTTCCAGTGTCAGGTCCAAGAGCAAAGATGTCTTCACCAGTTACAGTTGGAACTGGAGTGTTGTAGACTTCTTCCTTACCAGTGTTTGATGTAATCTTCTTGTTACCAACAAAGAAGTCACCTCTATCATTCATACCAGTGAATACTGTGATTCCACCAGCACTATTGAATGTTTGTGATGTAAGTTGCTCCTGAATATTAAGTTGTCTAGACTGCTTATCAGGAAGAGCAGTGGAGTAGTTACCAGGTCCATATCCAAGATACTCAAATGTATGACCAGAAGCACGTGTGATAGATGGTCTTCTGAGTTCAAGTGGACTAATCTTGACTCTCTTAACTACAGAACCAGTTATATGACTTGTTGCCTGTGTTCCAAGCAGACCTCTGAATACCTTGACTGGATTGCTGGTAACAGTAGTCTTAATTCTTACAATCTCATCATCAATTCTCAGATAATCTCCAATCTTGAAGTCATAGGATGCCAAATTAGTTATATTAACTTCATCTACAGATGCATTAGCAACAGAGGATGAAAGTTGTGCTGTGATGTTATCATAAATGTTGAGAATTCTACCACCAAAGTTCTCATCATACAGTGAAATCAGTCCAGGTTGTGCTGCTAAACCAGGGTTATGTGCCTTAATTGAACCAGTGGTAGCAGGAACATTAGTGCTAATACCAATGTTAGCAATGAAAGTGGTAAGACCTACAACTCTGTTAACAGTAAAGTTACCATTGTAGAATGAACTGTTAGCACCTGACAGTGTTAAAGCATTGTTTGCTCTGAATCCGTGATTCGTAGAAGTAGTGACAGTAGCAAGACCAGTTACATTGTCATATGACAGTGATGAAACTGTAATGGTAGGTCCTGTTACAACAGCAAAAGAATTTGTAGTCCTATCAGAACCAACTCCTTCAGTTGAATATTCATCAACAGATTCTAGAGAGTTTACATTAATTTGATTTGTTGATGTAATACCAGTGATGGTATACAGTTGGTTATATTGATCATAAGCAAATGAAGTGATACCAGAAATTCTGATAGTATCACCTACATTGTTGTAAATTGAAGTAACAGCAACAGATGCAACAGAGTAACCAGTTGTAGTAGCAATGCCAACAACTGATAAATTATCACCAACTTTGTAGTTGGAACCTGGATCCATCAGTTCAAGATCTGTGATAGTTCCAGATGCATCAACTGTAACTCTAGCACTAGCATTGAATCCAGTGGTAACACCAGCAAATGTGGCATTGTAGAGGTTTTCAACTGCACCAGTTCCATTACCATATCCTGCACCACCATTAACAATCTGGAATGCAACAACTCTGTTCAGACCATGCTCAACATCAGTGTAAATGGTGTGTGCTGTTCCAGAAGTTGATCTGATATCAGTGATAGCAATACCAACAGAAAGATCAATTTCTGCATTGGTAATGGCTCTCTTTGTGATGCTATTTTTTACATCATCAATATCAACAAGTCCTAATGTATCAGCACTAGCATATGAAAGTGCTGCTTTTGGATCAGAATTAGGATTATCTCTATCATATTGTGGATAGAGATCTTTTACTGGTTGAGAGAACGCAAACTTGGAAGAATCATTATAAGGAGAAATTGTTGGTGTATTGGTAGCATCAATGATGGTCATATAGTAAACACCATCTTGAATACCATTTTGATATTCTCTTACAGTATCAATATCATAAACATAATAATTATTAGGAACCTTCACTTTCTGGAATGTAGGAAGTGAAGTAGTTCTTTGTGATGTATTGTTAGTAAATGTTCCTGGATTAGTAGCAGGAGATGTTACTGTGAAAACATTAGAACTAGGAACATTGACAACAGTATATGTTCCATTGTATCCAGAGTTAGCAAGACCAACAGTATTAACTGTACTGGTTACATTATTAATCTTGATTGAAGCACCACTCTTGAGACCGTGTGGAACTTCAGTGGTAAAGTTGAGTTGACCACCACTGTATTCTGCTGTTCTGATGAATCTAAAGTTTCTCAATTGAGCAGAGTTGCTCATTGTAACTGTACTTGGGCTATACTGAAGAGCAACTTCAGTATTAGTAGCACCAATTACATCATTAGATTCCTGAATAACAAATGAAGTTCTTGGGGGTCTTGCTGATGTAATACCAACACCAGATGGGATAACATATCTAAACTTATAAACTTTATCACTCAGGGATCTATTATCTGATTTTCTAATAATATAGGTTCTTGATGTTGCTGCTCCAAGGGCAGTTGTGCCAACACCAACCAATGTAGAATAAATGTCATTATCAGTAGATGCGGATCCAACATTGATATACCACTGTTCATTGGTAGTATCAAACTGAATTGGGTGACCAGCATCACCAACAATCTTATCACTTACTCTACTTTCAACCTTAAGTGTGCCACCCTTGTTATTAATTGTGATTGATTGACCAGCTGCTGCTTCACTAAATGATGTTGCTATCTTGATCTGATCAGAGTTTAATCCATCAGTGATGGCAAAATATACTTTATTATTAGTAATGCCATCAGGCAATCTTGCACTATCCGAAATAACCCTAATAGTTTCACCATTCAAGAATTGATGACTATCAGTGAATGTGATAGTATTTGATGAAATACTGTTGATACCAGCAGCAGTTCTACCAACTGTCTTTGTCTTGACTGATGTGACCTTATTGGAACTATTTTCAGTGCCCTGCATCACAATACGAGCACTCTTTGTACTAAGAGTACCATCACTAGTGATACCTACATACAATCTATCACCAACCTTTGCTCCAATTCTGTATCCTTGAAGGACATTTCTTGGTGATTTTTCTGAGTTGATTTGATTATAAAGGTATAATCTATTTGTTGATGCTATACCTACAGTGTTGTATACATCAATAGCATCATATTCAAGGTTGAAATCAGTTGTTTGAATCTCTTGTGGAGGAATAATGTGTGTAATGTAACCAACATCATCCTGACCAAATGCCTGATCTCTAAAACCAGTACAATTTAAAGCAATCTCACCAAAGTTAGAGTTGGAATTGGTAACTGAGAAGTCACCACCAGACTCTGTAACAAACTGCTGAGCATAACCAATAGCAAAGATTGAAACTAACTGACAAATGGCATTATTTGATGCCTTAATATGGTAACTATAATATTCTGGTCTATATTTCGCATTAGGATCACTATGAATATTAGCAACGTTATTGGCATACAAGAAAGTGCCAGTTCCTGAATCATACTTCAAGAAGGCATTGTCATCTTTCTGGAGTGATACACCAGTAAACTGCGCAACAACCATTGACCTGAATCCAGATGTCTTGGATCCATCAGCATGGATACCACACATACCATATACTGATCTCAGAGAGATGTTGAAGATATATGGTGAGGCAGAAGATACAGTATCAGTATCCAGAACAACAGTTGCTGACGCTGGAGTTTCTAAAGCATCAGTTGGAGCAGTACCAACAGCATAGGTAAATTTAGTAGTATTGCCAGTAGCACTGTCAGTGGTCAGTACACTATCTACAACAAATGAACCATTATAGGCAGCATCTACACAATCATTAACTTGGAATGCTGTATCAACATTGAGACCAGAGATACCAGGTGACTCTAGTTCAACTGTAATGGTTGTGGTTGCTGTAACACCATCACCAGCTTTGATGCTGCTAATGCCAACAGCACCACCCTGAGGACCAACAATACGATATTCATCAACTTTTGCTTCAATATCAAGACCAGATGAAGGATAATCTGGTTGAATTGCTCTACCTGAAGCAGGACCATAAGCAAGACCCACTTTCTCATAGTACATCTCAAGGTCAGTTCTTGAGTATTGAGTATTGGTGATGAAAGCATCATTAATGTAAACATCATTTACACCATCAGCATACTCAAAACCAGTTACCTTGTGGTGTGAGAAGTTTGGAACAAACTTGGCAGTTGAATAGTCCTTATATACCTGACCATTTGGATTTCCATCAAAGATGGTGAACTGCCAGAAGTATGAACCACCAGTTACTCTAAAAATAGCAGTTCTTTCAATATTGTCATTTTCTGGATTTGGGACATATTTGGGGCGAATCTTGGTTTTACGCAGGTCCATACCTACGAGTGAAACACCACGTGGAATGATTACGCCACCATGAACACTATTGAGTTTGTAAAGATCATTAGATGATGAATCTAAATCAAAGTTAGAAATGGCACTAAAGGGACTGAAATCACTTGAAGTTGTTCCATCTCTTAATTGATAGTTTGTTCCATCAATAGGAATCCATCCTGGTCTATTGTCAATATAGTGGTCACCAGGATATAGGACAATCGTTGTTTTTCCAAATCTATCATTATCAAGACCTCTTTGATAAGAGAATCTTGATGCTTCAATAAGTGCTCTTTGGATAGTCTTAAATGGACGTCCTAATGAGTTACCCTGATTGTCAATATCATCAGTAGCATCAAGGTCATTTGGACTTACATAAAGGATATTTCCACGAACGTTTTTCAGGAAATTATCTAAGCGACTGAGAGGCATCTTACTCGCACAATTAGTTCTATTATGACTTATTTATCACATAGAAAAACCACCCAGAGGGTGGTTGAAAGGCACAGTATGCCACTATTCACACGGAAGGAACTTATATTATATCAGGATGATAAACCTTTGTCAAGTATATATTCTACAGTGTTGGCAACATCATTCATAGCATCTCTTAAATCAGGTCTTTGACCTGCTTCTTGCTTTATAATGGGTCTGGAATCATCACACAGAGTCCATCTCCATTGCTTCATATGTTGACAATACCATAGATTTATTTTCATACTACTCCTGGGGTAACAACTCTGGATTGACCAAATCTAATTCAAACATCATTGGATGGCATTGTTCATCTATCAAATAGAAAGATGTTTTGTAGAGATCTTCTGGCTCATATCTTCTTTCTTTATCAGCTATCTCTAATACTTCTTTATCATACCAAAGACTTTCAGGAACATCGTCAAATGTAAATGGCACGTGATTGATGAAGTACATTTGAACAAGTTGTTCACCTTGATTATACCAACAATAAGATGTTTGGATTTCGTACTTCACAGATACAAATGCCTGTTTGAGTTATTTAGAAGTACCTTTTCATACCTGCTGTGGGATTCGAACCCACCCTGGAACGATTTTAAGTCGTTTGTCTCTTCCGCTGGACTAAGCAGGCATATGGGCAGGGAGGGATTTGAACCCCCGTAGGCAGAGCCAGCGGATTTACAGTCCGCCTCCATTAACCACTCGGACACCTACCCAGTAAAACCTTACTCAGGTTTATAAGTTGGGGGGTGAAAAGCACAATATTCATTAAATGTGATTTTCATCTCTTTCCACGATAGATTACAGTTTTCTGCTGCTTTAGGAACATTCCATTTGGCGGAAAATAGCATTTCCATCGATTGTCTCGTTTCTGGTCGCATATTCGAAAAAAGTAATAGGGTCAAAAAATTCCTGGGAAATTTTCGCCCCCGAAATGGAATTAAAAGTTGAATTTTGTTTAGGAGACAGTTACTGGGTCACAGTATACCACAATGTCATCTTGAATCACAGCTCTTATCACTTCAAGGACATTCATAAACTGTTCTACAGTTTCACAATCAATAGTCTTACTATCCCCCTCATTGGAGTAGATGTAAAACTTACGAGAGTGTGTATCAACTACAACCCTAGTCAGATACTCATCACTCTCATTGTCCACTGTGTAGTCCTCAGGATGGATTTCCATAATGTTTTGTTGATTGTCCTGTTATTATAGGGTAGAGTGAGGATAGAGTCAAGGGCAGTGTGCCAGTTTAATCATTGGAAGGTTGGGTCATTGAGAACATTAATAGTTGATTGAAGCTCACTCTTTTGATTTTCAATAATGACAGCTGCTCTTTTTAAAGATTGGATGTTAATAGAAGCACTATTTTTTTGCCCCTTCACCTTAGTGCTAGCATCAACATAAGATGAGATGCCACTTCTATTAGTGCTCAAATCAGACCTCAAATTACTAATAGATGTTGCTCCTCCTGTGTTACTTGAAGTATCAAACACCAAGGCATCTCCCAGATAAGGTAGAGCATCTACACTGTCCACATAATTAGCGTAGGTGGTTCCTACAATACTATTTCCATAGAAGGTGTTTCCAGCCCCAATCCCATCACTTACTGATTCAAAATTTTTGGTCTGTCTTCCTTGGAAAGGATTACTTGTGCCATCACCAGGTGGTTCAAGGTTTGGATAATATGTGACAGCTATAAAATCATCATACACTTTACTCACACCAATATATTGAATGGCAGTCACATTAGTTGTGATGCCAGAAGCAATCATTGTGGAACCAATTCCAACTCCAGCACTTTCATTCCAATCTTTAACAGCATACTCTCCAGTGTAGGTAAGACCAGACTGTACTAGTGATGTTGTAAAGGCAACTGTTCCAAATGATGTGCCATCAAATCCAGTAACAGCATCTCCAGCTGTATAAGTAACTGGTGTTGGATATGTAGCACTCAAACTGATATAGGAAGTTACATCAGCAGACACTCCATCAGTCTGAATTTCACTTGCCTGCCCATACAAAGTTGATGCCGCAGATTCAGCAGCAGCACCAGATGCATAATATTGAGGGTGTGATAAGAATGTATCTGAATCTCCAATGTCTAGTATCTGATTCTTCTTTGTGGTCCCTGGATCAAGATAATTTAGTTGAATTTTTTGATCAATTGTTTGTGCATTTTCATAATAAAGATCATATCTATAAGTTTGAATACCAAGTGTGGTATAAGCACTCAGACCACTAAGACTTTGATTAATAGAAATGATGTTGGCAGACATAATGCCAACAGCACCATCAGAATAAGAAGTTACACCAAAAGACATTATTCATTCCTCCTATCAGAATCGTATCCAGCAATTGTATATTCATCATTATCGCCAGGATAATCAGCAGGAGTTTGTCCCTCATATTCAGGAATATTTTTTGCTGTATCCTTTCTTATCCCATACACAACATAAGAGCAGTTGATGGAACCACCAAGATTATTTTTGATTATGATTTTGGTCCCCCACTTGATAGACTCAACAAATAATTCTTGATATGTTCCTAAGGGGGTAAGTGTAACACCTACTGTTTCAAGATCTACCAAGTCTTTCCAAACTTCAGGGAGTTCAATAACATTATTGTCCTTAAGAGTCCCTCTTGTATAAACTTCAGCATCTGGTCCTTCAAGACAAATATATCTAAGCCTATAACCTTCTTTAGATGGGTGTTTAATATCAAATGATTTTTTACTATTGGCAATAGTTCTAGTCTCTGTCATATATGAAGCAGCATTGCCAACACCCTGAAGATTAAGAACATTGTTGATGGAAAAATATCCATTGGCAGTTACATTTCCATTTGCTACTATATCTCCATTTGCTACTATATCCCCATTGACAAACGTTTGATCAGCAAAAACATTGAACACTGGAATGTTGCC
>Ga0255768_10005464_pt1 | contig 12220 bp, 16 predicted proteins | sample 071ome_33_FD_179983 | JGI IMG/M metagenome (GOLD analysis project Ga0255768, IMG submission 179983) | Coastal salt marsh microbial communities from the Groves Creek Marsh, Skidaway Island, Georgia - 071412AT metaG (version 2) | ecosystem: Environmental > Aquatic > Marine > Intertidal zone >...
ACTTTTTCTGCAAACTCTGCAACACGACCAGCTGCAATTTCTGTATTGTAGCTTTTAGTAATCTTGCCTAATTGCCAGTCAGATAGAACTGCAACTGCAACTTCTTCTCCTTTTTTACGAGTATCTTTTTTAGGTGCTTTAACTTTTGGTATATCAATATCTGCTATTGCATCTTTAACTGCGTTAGTTACCGCAGCTTCTAATGTCGCAGTCTTATCACGTTCTTTATCAAGTTGTTTATGTAATCTTGATATAGTTGCTTTAAGCTCTTCGACTTTACGCTCTTCTTCAGCTTCTACTACAAAATCATCAAGCGACATTAGCATCATCCAGTCTGCTAGCTATTAAATCAAATATATACCTTGATGAGTATGTCCATCCGCATTTTTGTTTTAAGTATTCGCATAATGTTTTAATTGATACTTCTGGGTTGTTTAATTTATAATCTATAACTTCTTGAAGTTGCTTTGCGCCTTCTGGAGTTTTCCAGATTACTAATGATTCTTTTGCTTTTACAAAATCATCTAAAGAATTTTGTATTTCTTTTTGACTTTCGACCATCGTTTAACCGCCTTTTTCTTGGGTTGCTTCCATTTAGGTTCAGAACTATGAATCCAGTCATACATAGGAACTCCGCAACATTGAGTCGGTTTGTGGTCTTTATGACCAGTTACCATTATCTTTTTGTTATATTTTTCTTCGATAATGTCAACTAAACGTTCTAATGCCTTCTTAGCATTAGCATTAGGTCTATCTTGTATTCCACCTAACCAAACAACACTTATAAAAGTTCTGTTGATTTGACTTCTGCCACTATGTGCAGAATAAACACCAAATCCCCTTAGTTCTATAATTTCATCAGATACATTAGATATAGCGAAAGAATAACCTATGTCATCCCATCCCCTACTGTCCATGTGGTCTTTTTGTATTGATTGCAAGTAATGAAATACATCATCTATGTCGTTCATAGATGGACTTACCGCAGCGCCTGTGTAGTGGACTGTTAGTCCTTTAATATACGATTCATTAATAGGTGTGCGTTTTTTTGGGTCTAAAAGACCTGCACGCTCTCTGCTAATGATGTCATACATTAATCATTATGATACCAGATGTAGTGTTAGTTTCTAGTTTTTATACTAAATATTGTGGTATTACCACTTTACTTTATTAGCCCAATAAGCAGCTGACATTTTACCTTTTGCTATATTCTTAGCATGTCTTGCTTTAAAAGAACTTTTACGTGCTTTTTCTGATTTAGTAGATGGACTTTTACCAGCGCCTTTGACTCCTTGTTGACCAAATCTAATTAACTTATACTTGTTACCCTCTTTAGCCATAACAACATGTGATTTAGTTTTGTGATTAGGTGTACGTTTAGGTTTATTAACGCCTTTAAGATTATTCTTTTTCATTTGTGCTTTTACGTGGTCTGGTGTTGCCATGTTATAAGCTTAATCTAAGTTAAGAAAAGTCCAAACATTTATGACATATATCAGAATCTATATCATCATAAAATGGTTGTAAACAATTATCGCAGTCTTTTGTGTAAAAGTATTCTGCCATTATCCTTGTAACTTAAAGAGTAATTGATTAAAGTTGCTTTCAAGCATATCAAGTTCACTATTAAGTTCCATTACCATAGCATCGCATGCGTTTTGATGTGATTTTATCTCTTCTATTGAGTTAAATACCCATCCAAAAGCGCCTATAACAAAACTAACTAATAATGTTTTGATAGTTTTCATATCTATTTTCATTTGTTCTCCTACATTAAAACGTTTACAAGTGTTGCGATGGATATTCCAGCGATTATCCATCCATATATCTCCGCTCTAGTAGGTCTTGTATTTATATCTTTTTGAAGTTCATCTAATTTGTTAAAAATCTTTTCAATATCTAGCATAATTTTTGCGGTCATTTCCTTTTGGGTATAATTGTTTTCTGAATTACTCATTGTTTTTGCAGCACTCACTACCATGTTCGCAGTTACATATCTGCACAAAAGAACCATCTTCTTTTACATTAACCATGCACATTAGTTTTTACCGCCACCTAATGGACATGTGCTACAAGAACCTGTACAAAATCCGCATATCATGGTAAGTCATCTTCCTTTAAATCTATATAATCGTAATCAGACCAGAAATAAGCTTTACTGTAAAAATTTCTGTTTTGCCAGTCATAGTCGCTTATTCTTTTAATAAGTTGATAAGCTTCTTTAAAAAAATAACCTAATAAAAATCCAATTACATAATCCATGATGGAGATTATATCATGTATCTAAGAAGTACCTTATATTTTTAAACTTTTTAAAAAAAGAACCATATAAATTACTTGTATTAACCAAAACTTTTTTAAATATTTTATTTTTTTCATTGACTATTTTTAAATTATAATTTTCTCTTTTATAAGGATAAAACACGCACAATGGTTGTCCTTGTTTAATCAATATTTCTTTTTTATTACTTTTAAATGCAATTTGAACATTAACTTCATGTATTTTATCACTTTTAAAAATACCATACATAGCTTCAAATTCTTTATTGTAAGAATATGGTATAGGTGTTTGCCTTATACTATAACCATTATCTGTAACAACTCTGTAAGGTAATATAATCTTAAAAATTGCTTTTATAGTTTTGTCTGGTAAATAATCTACCATTTGATTATTGTTATGAATTTCAACAATTTCTCTTTTATTAGGTATATTAAAAGTTTTATAAACAATAGGTGTTTTCCATGACCAATTTTTTGTATCTTTATCATACGTAATTAAATAATCATTTGGCGCTAATATAACAAATCCTTCTTGGTATATTTCATTAAAAGATGGACATGATTTTATATTGTGTACAACATTTAATTGCTCACGATATGATTTGTTTTTAATGTTGCTTGGTGCAATATCTTTATACCATTTAGGTATAAAATTTTTAAGTGGTTGCGGATGAAGTCTTGTATTCTCTAATAAATATTTATCCTTAATTACAAAATAAATATTACTCATAATTTTTTTTCTTATGGTAATTGTTAGCGTAATTATTTTTTATTAATTTATTGTGATTAATTTGTTGCTCTATAACAAAATTATCAAAATCGTGATGTGTATAAGTAGAAATAAAATCAGTTCTTTTAATTGGTATTAACTGTGCAAGTGGTGTGTCTTTAGGAATTATTCCACTATGATTTTTACTTACCCAAACTGGTAAAGCGTAATTAACTTTGTAATTATCAGTATCAATTATTGCTGGTACTGCTTGAAATGGTAAGTTATTATGTAAAAGCGGTGGCACTACTAATAAAGAATAACCTTTTGGTGTATGTACTGTCATAGCAAAATTATATTTAACTACTAAATCGTGATAACCATTAGGTGCATCCATAAGTGTTGTTGCAATAGTATGATTTTCAAATACATCTACATCTGTTCTCCATGTTATGTTAAAACTATTTTCAGTTTGTTCTAAATTTACATCAGCAAAAGTCTGAACGATATAGCCAGTTTCCATCGCATCTAACATAGGAATACATTTTTTCATTGTGTAGTTTGTTTTGTTTGTGGTAACTTTTAAAGTTTTTTCTGGATAATGTATTGAAAGATTTTTCCACCATAATGGTTTTTGTGATTTTTTTGCTGGAATAGGTTTAGGTAATATTTTCTGCCATTTAGAACTTATAGCTTTAAACTTAATTATCTTCATTATAATTTTTTTTCCTATATGTATCAGTAGTCAAAAATAGTTCATATATGTCATCATTTACTTTTTTGTAATATTCGGCATTACCTTTTAATACTTCTAAAGTAAGTTTTTCTTGTTCTCTTTTATAAGGTATTGCTAAAATTAATGGAGAACCAGCTTCTATCATAAAACTATCTTTTAATATTTCAAATGGAAACTGAACATAAGACCACTTATCTTGTTCTATTATGCCACTCAAAAATCTTATGTCTTTTCTTTCGTGATAAAATGGGTCAACAAACATAACATTGTACCCTTCTGGAACTTCTATACTGTATGGTAATTTAAACTTTAAAACATCGCCATTTATAGTTCTCTTTAGTTCTATCATTTCATGTTGTGCATATCCATGTGTTGATACGTAATCTGATATATGTTCTGAATTAAACATGCGTGGTGTAAAATCCCATGTTTGTCTTATAGCAACATTGTTATCATCATATTCGGTATGATAATAAAAATGACCCCATAATCTTATAACAAAACCTGTGGTTACAAAATCTTGAATAGCTGGGCAGTCTTTTATAGTTTGCGGTTTACTTCCTTTAAATGTTTCAAATTTATCACTTAATTTTGTATCTTTGTACCATTGTGGAAGTAATTTATTTGCTTGTACTGGTGGATAAAGCTCTAGTAATTTTTCAAATCTTTCTTCCATAGGTCTAAAAATAATTTGCATATTTTTAGTATAGCTTTTAGATTTATTTATTCTGGTGGTGTATCAAATAATATCCATGATGTACTTGATTCATCCCAATAATAATTCTGTCCATCATCTGGATATGGTATTGGAGATTTCCAGTCCGCAGTATCGTTGTCCAATACCCAACTGTTAAACTCTGTAGGTTTTGGTGGTATAAAAGCATCTAGTTCTGCATCATAAGTATAACCTTTACATGCGTAGTTTTTTCTATATGGTGTATTACCTAAATCGTGTTCTCCTCTATGTGTATTGTATGAAGTTCTTTTAACTGTTACTCCATGAAAATCTGAATAAAATTCTTCCCACGAAGTAAATTCACTAGGTAATGTAGAAGTATCATTTTCATCTACTCCAGTAATAACGCTGGTAACTATGTTGTTTTCATCTAATAATGCGTAATGTGCCATCTTAATTGACCTGTATATTGCCACTACCACTATATAAGTATGCGTGTGTCATGCCTGTATTTGTATCAATAGTTTGTGTTCCAGTTAAACCTGCGCCAATAGTAAGTGTTAACTCGTTACTAAAATGTAAAATTATAATGCCGCTTCCACCGCTACCACCAGTATTACCGCCATATCCACCATTACCTGTATAAGCAGAACGTGAAGTAGCGCCACTTCCATTACCACCATCTGCTATTTGAAAATCAGAAGCTGGGTGTCCTTGATATGCTTCGCCTGCGCCACCAGCAGTACCTTGACCACTTGCATTAGGTGTTGTGTTTGGCGAATAATCTGAATTACCATCAGCGTTAAAACCACCGCCACCGCCACCATTTGCGCCTAAACGACCTACGCCACGACCACCATTACCACCTTGATTGCCTGTGCCACCAGCACCACTTGACCCATAAGAATAAGAAGTTGTAAAGTGATTACCGCCACCACCGCCAGAACCACCATTACCGCCAGTTGAGTTAGCGCCACCAGAATAGTTTTGAGAACCTACTCCACCACCACCGCCTGCATCAGCAGTAAAAGTACCATCTTTATAAACCATTGTTGTGTCTGTACCATCTGAACCTGCAAGTTGGTTTTGATTATCTGTGTTTGGGCGACCACCGCCACCACCGCCACCAATAGATACTGCGTAGTCTGTTCCTCTATCGAAAATAACTCCATAACCTTGAATTAAGCCACCAGCGCCACCGCCACCGCCTTGATGGTTTCCCCAACCTGGATGCGATTGACCGCCACCGCCACCGCCACCGCCAGCTAGGATATAATATTCGATTTCTAATGGATTTGCTGGTACTTCTTGTGTTTTAGCTAGATTACCAAATTTACCACCAGCTAAACCACCATTACTGATAGATTTAATTCCCACTCTTACTCCTAACTTATTTCTGAACCAAAAGCTGAAAAAGTAACGTTTGCATCAGAAGCCCCAACGCTCACTACATCTGTATCTCCTAATGTGATACCTAATGTTAGAGTTATTGTATCGTTAGCGCCAATACTACTGTCATAAGCAAGATAATGTGAATCTGCTAATGTTGCGTTATCTGGTTTTACTGCGATTCTAAATGTATTAGCCGCAGCTTCTCTGTTGCAAATAACGATAGTAGATATGACTGCTTCTGTGCTTGATGGAACTGCATATAAAGATACATCATTTGCTGAAGCATCTCCTACTTGTCCTAACACCTTATAAACGTTTGCCATTTATTTCTCCTATTCCTTTATGCGCCTATTAATAAAAATGGATGTATGTCTGCTGGTACTGATACTTGACTTACTTTTACTTTTTTAACTGAAGTTGCATCAGTATCATATACAAGTATTTCATCATTAGCTACATCAACTGTAATTGAAGTACCATCAGTTGCGCCATTTATATCTACTGCAATAGCGCCAGAACTGTAAGATATACCATTACCACCAGATAAATAAGATTCAACTAATGAATCTGCATAATACAAATTAGTAGAACCTTCAGTTAAGTTATCTGTAGTCTTAGTTGCTAAATCTGTATCAAATAAACTAGATGAATAGTAAAGATTAGTAGAACCTTCTGCAACATCATCAGATGTACCAGATAGTTCTGATAAAGCATCTTTGCTAGCTACTTGTGCATCAACATAAGCTTTAATACTTTCAGATGATGCAATATCTGTTGCACTAGCAGATGCAAAAGTGTCATCATCTTGTATATCAGAAGTTGCTAATGCGCCAACTTGTGTTGCGGTAACACTATGTGGGTTAGATGTATCAGAAGTATGAGAAGTCAAATCTCCAGAAGTTGCAAGTCCAGCTTCACTAGCAGTTTGATTAATCCATCCAGCTGCTACTGAATCATAAGCAAGAACTTCGTTATCAGCAACTGATGCAATAGTTACATCTGATAATTCTCCTAAAGTGTCTAATGTTAAAAGTTGTGTGTCAACATAATTTTTTGTTGCTGCATCTCCACTAGCAGTAGGTTCAGCTAGGTTTGTAATTTTTGCAGAACCTGCATCTAAATCTTCAACTAATGTAAGTGTATGTCCAGTTTTTATGGTAACTGTCGTACCTGTCGAACCTGCTATTTGGTCAACTTGTAATTCACTCATAATATTTTACATTTTCCTTCTACTACTAAAGTGTTAGTGTCTGCTATATCAACATCTCCTACTACCGAATAATTATAACCATCATTTGGTAAGGTTACGTTGCTATTTATAGTAGTTCCATTTTTGAAAAAACCATACTTCTTAATGTCATCGATGCCTGCATCAATGTTATTTAAAGCAGCTTCGCTTAATGGAGTTGCGCCAGCTACCCATGTTTGTTGTGTATAATTTGATTCAATATTAGCCAATAGTGTCAGTCCTTTCTATCTGTATAGATTCTACCGCAGTTTTTGTTCTGCTATATAATACTCTTGCGAACATAACTCCAGAATCTGTAGTTGCAGATGCAGAAGCGCCACTAAAAAATCCTATTTCTTCTATTGTTCCGACTGCTTCTTCTGGTGCTACATAAAGATTAGTAATTGTAACTCCAGTACCACCAGCTATTTGACTTGTTACTGCTTTTCTAAAAGTTTCATTACCTAATGTAGTATCAGCAGAAGTAGGTGCAGTATTGTCAGAACCTATACCAATATATTTAATTTCGCAGTCAATAACATTATTTCTTAAAGCTTCTGCTAATAAGTTTTTACCAGCAGATGTAATTAAATTTTTCAAATTTTGTTCATCAACTAAATTACCATCTTTATCAAAAGCTTTTATATTTAAAGTTCCTTGCCAATTTAACATACAACTAAACTCCCACTTACAAATGTTGAGTTACTAGGTAATGGACATGCCAATACTGTTTCAACATCTACTTCAGATATACTAGCAGTTTCTGTGCCACCATCAGCTCTAACAACTAAGACTTCTTCTGTATCTATGTTTTCTGATATTTCAATAAACGCATCACTAATCTTGTCATCTATATCTCTAATAAATGATTCAAAAGTATATTCTGGTGGAGAAGCAACGCACTTAACATCATAAAACGTAATACCATTTCTAAATCTTATACGTATATGGTCAATAAGAAATATGCCAGATATATCTTGGTCAATTAATTGAAAATCTAATACTTGACCAGCTCTTAATCTTTCTGGAGTATTTTTAGTAGTAGTAAAACTAAGTAATGTACTTGTTTGTGCAAATCTATCTAGGTAACTAGCAGCTACATCAATAGCAGCTTCTGAACCTTTAATACCAGATTGTGTAGTTGCAGCATCAACATAACCAGTTGTGCTTCCACCTTCTAATGCAGCTATTCTATCTACTTCTGCATCATCTCTTGCTAATGCAACTAATTGATATTGACCTTTATAAGTTACTCGTAAAGAATCAGAACTTCCTATTGCAGTATCTGTAAACTCTTGTACTAACTCTGTTGAACCTAAAGACATATACCAATGCTTACCAGTATCTATACCACGAATACCTACATCTTGTGCTACATATCCAGAACCAGTATTAAGTTCAACTGTTGGTATTTCATTAAATGGATAACCAACATTAAAAGTTTGCCTTGTACCATCTCCTATAAAAAACTCTTCTTGTGTATCAGTAACGTTTTTAACATTTGTAACAAATTGACTGTTACGATATTTAAAGTTTGCTTTATCAAAAAATGGCATAGGATTTGTTAATACATCTGCATCACGAACTGTAAATGGTGCATCGTTAGAAGTACGCTCATAAAAATGTAATGCTTTATTTTCATCAACGTACCATACTGCGTTTGTGTATTCAGATAAAGTTCTCATCGCTCTATCTCCATTAACATAGTTAAAGACCATCTGGTCAACTACTGCCAAATCATCTATTGTGCCAGCGGTAACACCTTCTGCGCTAAATACATTACTAATTAAATCTCTTACAATATCTCCAGCAGTAGAGTTTGTATATCCACGTGCAACAATTCTTTTGTCTATAAAGAAGTGATTATCTGCACATTGTAGTTTCCAGATTCTTTGTGTTGGACTGATAAGCTGCGCTACTGGTTTAATAATTACACCTTTAAACGCTATATCTCCATTAGTATCTGTAACTTGAACTGATTGGAAGGATTCAAAATCGTAAAAAGAACCACCATCTTTATCATCAAAAATATGTATGATTGCACTTGACCTACGTTCTGCGTTGTCATCAATAGTTAATTTGTTTTCTAACGCATTGTAATTAGTGCCACCGATTGTAACTACAACACTCATTAAATTACTCTAAATCGATTGTTGACTTGTAATCTATCGTTAATTTCATCCATGTTTCTTTTAGCTCTTGCTTCAGCATCTAACGATGAATCTATGTATATTTCATTTTTTACTGTTGGTGCAAGGAATTGAGTAACCGCAGAACTTCTTAATGCTGCTTGGTCTGCTAAATCTAACATAGGTAATAAGTTCTTTGCAGTATCAGATAAAGCTGCATTTTCTATTGAAGTTAAATTAATACCATTTACATTTGCCACACCACTACTTAAATTTGCGCCACCTAATGCCAATACTTTACTTTCTGGTTTTGATGGTTCTGGATTAGCTCTATTACCAGCGCCAGAAGAAGAATCATCGTTGTTGCCTAAATTCTTTCTATCTTCAGCTAACAACTGTGAACGAAAAGCATCTGATTCACTATATGAACCAAATCTATCAAAAGCAGATAAGTCTAATCCCATCGCACTAAATAAAGCATTTATTTCAGAATTGTTTAATCCCATAACTCTTTTAAGTGTTGACCTTGCTTCATCCATTACCCCTCTATCTTGTGCGGTAAGTAGTGCAGCTTCCATGCTTAACTTAGCTTCTGTAAGTTCTAATCTTTCTGCATCTGTATCTATAGCAGCTTCGCTTGTTGCAACTCTTTGTGTTGCTATTTCAGAATCTAATTTTTTCATTTGTTCTGATGCCTGCATATAAGCACGTGTTGACATAGTGGAGTTAGTTATTGCATCTGCTAAATTCTGTTGTACGTTAGCAAGTTCTATAGTTACATCTTTAGAAGTTGCTTGTCTGTTTTTAAGTTCAGTAAGTCTTAGTTGTTGTTGTTTAATATTAAGTTCATCTCGTGCATCAGCTTCTTCGCCTTTTTCATCTCTGCTTGCAATAGCATCAGCTAAATCTAATTCAGCAGAAGCGATTTCTAATTTAAGGTCTAATCCATTTTGTTGTTGTTTTAATAAAGCTTCTTCTTCTTTTTTAAGTTTTGATATTTGCGCTAGTTCTAACGCAGTCTGAACTTCGCCTTTACCAGCTTCTTCGTTTATAATCTTTTGTAATTCAGCACGCTTTGCATAAAGTTTATTTAATTTTTCTTGTTCAGCAGCTTGTCTGCCTTCAATTTCCATAACGTTTTGAATAGCATTTACTAAACCTAACATCGCAGCAATACTTTCGTTAGCTATTGCGTTAGCGTTTAATCTCTTTTGTGTATTCTCATCTAATTCGATTGAGTTCTTTTGTAACGCATCGGAGTTCTCTTCTGTAGAATCTGTAAATCCTTCTGTACCACCAGTAGCAGCGCCAGTTGCGTGTTCATAAGAGTACATTTTATAAATGTTTGAACTAAGCTCTCCTTCTAAAGCTCTAATTTCTTCAGTAACTCTTTCTATGCCACTTTCTAATTGATATGATTGATAACTTGCTGCTTTTTGTGCTTCTAAACTTTCTAACTGTGCTTTTTTAGCAGCAATAGTATCTCTTATTTCATCTTGTTTAGCTCTACTAAATCCAAAAGCTGCTTGTGTCATATCATCGTAAACTTTTTGTTGTTCAATTCCTAAATCTTTACCTTCTTGTAAAGCTATGTTGTAAGCTTCTTGTGGGTCAACTCCAGCTGCGATTGCTTCATTTAATCTAAAAAGTATACCTTCAGCACTTTTAGCAGAACGTAGATAATCTTCTTGTGCGCCAGTCAATATACCAAATGCGTTCATAACAAATTCTGCTGCGCTAGCTAATGCTTCTAATAATGGTATAAGTGTTACATCCAGAATTGCGATTATACTTTTTAGTGATAATGATAATGAGTTAGCAAATACGTTAGCCAGTAATTGAACTATAGGTGCAAGTGCTTCAATAATATCATTGAGTGGTCTTACCGCTGGCATAACTGCTTGCAAAATTACTGATACTAAGTCAGCAAGTGAACCCATTACTGTTTTAAATGCTGGCATTAAAGCTCTTACTGTTGGTATTAGTTCTGAAAATAATGGAAGTAAGTTAGCGCCAACTTCTGTCTTAGCTTCTTTAAACTCTGCACGTAACATACGCATTTGGTTTGCAGCGCCAGCAGCTTCTCGACCTAACTGACCTTTAATATGACCCATCTTCTCTTCAATAAGAATTAAGGATGCGGAAGCTTTTTCTTGGTCTGTTAATAATCCTACTGATGCTTTACCAGTTAGGTTCATCGCTCTTTGTTCGATTTCAGTTTGTCGAAGTACGATACCCATTGATTTAAGCATTTCACGCTCTCCTGTTAATGCTTTGGTTATTGCCTGTGCTGGAACTACTGCGCCTTCTTGAATATTCATAAATGCTGCAAGGTCGCCAGATAAACTTAAAATGTTTGTGGACATATCAGCAGCAGCATCTGAAGTGAAGCCCATACCTTGAATAATAGAACCAGTTACCGCCATCTGTTGTTGCATCTCTGCTCTTGTCATACCAAAAGCATGTGCCATCTGATTTACGTAACGTGTAACTTCTTGTGTTGCGCCACCAAAAGTAATTTCAAAAGCAGCTGCGGATTCTTGCGCTTCTAATGCAAGATTAGCCATCTCCATAGTTACATCAGCTACTGCTTTACCTACTGCAACAACTGCTGCTACTTTAAAAGCTCTACCTATAGTTTTACCAAATTTGTTTACTGAACTTGTGCCACCATCTAATTCTTTTTTTGTTTTCTTAGCTTCATCGCCAGTTTTATCGATAGCTTTAGTTGCTTTGTCGAAAGATTGTTTTGCTTCATCTCCGAAGTCATCAGCGGATGCAGCAGCTTTTTCTAAATTCTTTTTAGCTTCTTTTAATGCAGCTTCAAAATTCCTATCATCAACTGTAAGTATTGCGTTAAGTTCGCCAACTGTTAAAGCCATTGATTAATCCCCAAACTGTTGTTTAAGAAATCTATCCAGTTGCTTACTTGATGTAATTTCTGTCTGTCCACTTTGTACTTTCTGTTGTTCATATTTATGCAATTCTACTGTTACGCTTGCGCTGCTTAAACAATTATATAACAAAATGAACCTGCGCCATGACATGCCAGCTTTTAATTCTGACATTA
>Ga0255768_10005465_pt1 | contig 12219 bp, 12 predicted proteins | sample 071ome_33_FD_179983 | JGI IMG/M metagenome (GOLD analysis project Ga0255768, IMG submission 179983) | Coastal salt marsh microbial communities from the Groves Creek Marsh, Skidaway Island, Georgia - 071412AT metaG (version 2) | ecosystem: Environmental > Aquatic > Marine > Intertidal zone >...
TACTACAAGCGACTTAACGGCTTCACGGGCTTTAGCTTCTGATGGTTCTGGGAAGGTAGCTGTATCAGCGGTTACCGCTACAGAGCTTGGTTATCTTGATGGTGTGACCTCTGCGATTCAGACTCAAATTGATTCAAAGATTGCTACTACTGCCTCAGCAGCCAATGATTATGTAACTTATACACAACTTAATGCTAATATTAATGTAGTACAAGATAATGTTGCTACAAAACTTGATTCCTCTTCGTATACAGCTTCTGATGTGCTTACAAAGATTAAAACAGTTGATGGTTCAGGATCGGGACTTGATGCAGATTTACTTGACGGTCAATCATCAGCTTATTTTGCAGTTGAGGCTACTCGTTCCTCTAATGCGGCACAGCTTGCTGCAGGAATTGCTGCAGGTGGTGTAGCTGATGGATCTATTACAGTTGCTAAGTTAGCGGCAACACTGGATTTAGGAGTACTCTCATAAATATATTTTGACCACAGGTTAAAATTATGATAGAAAGGTTATTATGTCACAAAAAGTAACACGATTTATGGGCGGCCTTGGGCTTGATGCTACCGGGGTCTTTGAAGTTGAAGCAAACTCTACCGTTACTGTAGGAGGCGGTAGTGGTAATGTTGTTGTAGGTACAATTTCTGCCACTACATTTGAAGGTTTAAGCTCAAATGCAATTACAGACTCGGATTCTATTGTATCAATAATTGATCCTGCAGTTTCTATTATTTCTAATGGCACAGAGCGTATTAAGATTGACAGTACTCAAGGTGTAGAAGTACAAGTCACAGGTGATTTATCAGTTACAGGCACATTTGATTTAGGAGCACTTACTTAAGGAGTAAAAAATGGCTACACAGCTACAATTTAGACGAGGAACCTCCGCACAAAACAATTCTTATACAGGACTTGTTGGTGAGATTACACTCGATACAGATACAAATAATATTCGAATTCATGACGGTTCTACTGCAGGTGGGGCTGAGATTATCCCGGCTGGTACCATCTTAGCTTATGGTGCTGCGTCAGCTCCTACTGGTTATTTGTTATGTGATAATTCTGCCGTTTCTCGTACTACCTATGCTCGTTTATTTGCTGTTATTGGGACAGGATATGGTGTAGGTGATGGTTCTACCACCTTTAACGTTCCTGATCTTCGTGATAAAGTTCCTTTAGGTAAAGGTACTAATAACACAGCTCTTGGTGCAACTAACGGTTCAGCAGCTGCTTCAGCTGTGATGAACTCTGCTACTAAAACTGGTGTTACAACTGCTTCAAATAATACTGGTACAGGAACTACAGGAACAGGCACAACAGGTACTGGCACTTCTGGCAACTCTCAGGCAACTACTGTTGCTGATAATACAGGTAATGCAACCTCTACTACTGCAGCATCTGATACAGGCAATGCTGGTTCTACTACTGTAGGCTATAATGCAACTAATGCTCCTTCAGTTATAACAGGAACTGCAACTACAGGTAACTCAACTTCAACTACTGTAGCAACTAACACTGGCGACTCACAAGCAACTACTGTTGCTTCAAATACTGGTGCTGATGGGGCTGGTGACTTAACTCTTACTACCTATACAGTTAACCAAACTTTAGCTGCTGGTACTAAAGACGTAACACAGGCTACCCTTGTTACTAACGTAACTCAGGCAAACCACACTCATTCAATACCTTCATTAACTGTGAACAACCACTCACACTCAATACCGTCATTAACTGTGAATAACCATACTCATTCAATTCCAGCATTAACGATTCCTTCTTTGACTGTGAACGACCATACTCATTCAATACCTTCACTAACTGTGAACAACCATGCACACTCAATTCCATCACTAACTGTGAATAACCACTCACACTCTGTGCCAGGTCTTTCAGTTCCAGGACTATCAATACCTGCTCTGTCAATTCCATCACTATCAGTTAATGGTTTTTCAGTTGCTACAACACTACCAAGTGAAGTAGTACAGTATATTATTAAGACATAAGGGGCGACTATGGATGATACACGTGAGCTTGATCAAATACAAATAGAACTTGATAGATTGCATGAACGTTCTCAGAGCAATAAAGCTAACATATCAGCTCATGAAGCGGTATGTGAAGAGCGGTATGAAAACATAGTTACAATGTTTCATCGTTTAGAAGAACGTATAGATAAGATGGAAGCTTCTGTTGCTGATATTCGTGAAATGGCTACCCAAGGCAGAGCCTCTCTTAAAACACTGTTATGGGTAGGCGGTCTAACAGCTGGACTAATTTCCCTTCTCTCAATGATAATTCCTTATTTTAGGTAAATGAACAATAAATTCTTTAAAATCAAAATCCAACGTCTTTTAGATCGTCTTCCTACTCCTGTTCAGTTTAATGAATCACAATGGGCAATGGTTGAGAACTTAGATCAATCACGTTTTTGCGTTCATATCGCAGCTCGTCGTACTGGTAAATCGTATGCAGCTGCTATTTTAGCTTTTGCTAAACTACTTGAACCTGGTCAACAAGTTATGGTAGTTGCTCCTAACTTTTCTCTTTCTTCAATTATTTGGGACTATGTAACAGATTTAATCAGACAACTTGATATTGAAGTTGAGCGTTTTAATCAAAAAGACAAAGTAGTTAAACTAATTAATGGGTCAGTATTTAGACTTCTTTCTGCAAACAATCGTGATTCACTTGTTGGTCGCGCTGCTAATCTTCTCATAGTAGACGAAGCTGCTATTATTCCTAACGATGAGTATTTTACACGAGATTTAAGACCCGCACTTTCAACCTTTACTGATTCACGCTGTTTATGGATATCAACTCCTCGCGGTAAGGGTAATTATTTGTATGACTACTATTTACGCGGAGCAGATCCAGAATATCCTGATTGGACATCATCAATTCATAATTGGAGAGCAAACCCTCTTCTTTCTGAAACAGATGTTGAAGAAGCTCGTCGTACTATTACAAAAGCTTTGTATCTTCAAGAGTATGAGTGTGAATGGACAACCACTGAATCTCAGATTTATCTTGATTTAGATGAAGAAAAGCATATTGGTGACTATATTGGTGAACGCTTTGCAGAAGTAATTGGTGGACTTGACGTTGGCTATAGAGATGAGAATGTTTTTGTTGTGATTGGTACTGACGGAGAAAACTATTTTATTGTTGATGAGTTTATATCAAAAGAATCAACTACTTCAGAACTTGCATCTGAAATACAGGAAAAAATTAATGAATGGGGAATAGACACTATCTATATTGACTCTGCTGCACAACAAGTTAAAGCTGATTTTGCTTATGATTATGATATTTATTGTGAAAATGCAATTAAATCTGTTAATGATGGTATTAATTCGCTTCAAGTGCTTATTGAACAAGATCGCTTGTTCTTTGATACTGAAGGGGCAAGACATACCTTCTCCGCAATGGCAGCATATAAATGGAATCCCAACACAGAAAATCCAAAACCTATTCATGATTGGGCTTCTCACCCTTGTGATGCTGTACGTTATGCAATCTACACACACCAAAAAATGAGTAATATAACTATTTATGCTTAGAATTATTATTTTAAACTATAAAAGACCTGATAATGTAAAAGCAATTTGTGACGCTTTTCATCGTTCTATTCCTATTACTGTTATAAATAATAATCCTCATGAACTATTTGACTATCGCTCTCGAAAAGTTGAAGTTATTAATAATGATAGTAATAAATATTGTATTGAGAGATGGTTACAGTGTTATAATTATCCAGAACCTTATAAGCTAATACTAGACGATGATTTAGTTCCTTCTCCACTATTAGTTAGAAAATTAGTGCAGAGAAATCAACCGCTTGTAGGTATTTACGGAAAATCAGGCGTAGAAAAAGCTAAAAAATATAGAGATCTTCGCGATCATTGGTGTAAACATGCTCGTGTAGATTTTTTAGTTGGTTCCGTAATGTTAGTTAAACAAGAAGCTCTTGATGCAATAAAAGAAGATTTAATAAAATTTAAACATTTAACAAGAGGTGATGATATTGTTGTTAGTTATTTAATTAAAAAGTATTATAAACTAAAAAATCTTGATACTGTGGTAGGTAGTATTCTTAGCTTACCCGAAGGTGATGTTGGTTTGAATAGAGATCCTGAGCATTATAAACTACGCTGGGAGGTCCTTCAACAATGTCTGAACTAAAAAGATTTCCAATAAAATATATAAGAGACTATATTAAGAAAGACTATAAATTACGAGATGAGTGTTATATTTGTGGGTCTATTGAAAATTTAGAACTTCATCATCTTTTTTCAGTAAGTCAACTATTTAATGAGTGGTGTAATCATAATAAGATTACTGAAATTGATAGTGTTGAAAAAATTACTTCCCTTCGTGAGAAATTTGCTATAGACTGTAGGGAAAGTTTAGACCATCACAATTTATTTACTTTATGCAAGTCTCATCATCAAAGACTGCATAACATTTATGGGCAAAGATATTCAAATCACTTAACACCAAAAATTAAAAATTGGCTTGATATACAAAAGGAAAAAAATGGCAGATGATGATTTAAGAGGCATAAGAAAATTTGTAGCTAATGTGTTGAAGCTTAATCCAGCTCAACCTTCCATAGCTTCTTTAGAACCTTTTGCTTCTCCTGAAACTATTGTTGATTTTGAACAAGCTTATCGTGAGATAGAAGTTATTCACCGTTCTGTTGATATGATTATCAATGCTATGTGTGAAATTCCTTTTGTTGTAGACGGTGGCGCATCAAAAAAAGTAAATAAACTACTTAATATTAAACCAAATCCATTTGAAGATCGAGTTCGTCTATTTAGACGTGCCTTTTTAGATTTTCAGTTAGACGGTAATGCTTTCTTTTACTATGATGGTGCAGATTTATACCTATTACCTGCTAATGATGTAGAGGTAGTACCTGATGATCGTACTTTTGTATCTCATTACAATTATTTAGTCCATAACCAGCAAGCAAATGATTTTTATGGTTTTGGACGAGGCAAACAAACTTCTAAATCAGAATCAATTCGATTTGAACCTCAAGAGATTATTCATGTAATGGCTGAGAATGAAAATTCTATTTTCAGAGGTACTTCTAAACTTAAACCTATTCTTAATTTAATGGAACTTTATTACTATATGATAAAGTTTCAACGTCAGTTCTTTAAAAACAATGCTCTTCCAGGATTTGTTCTTACAACTGAAAATATTCTTTCAAAACGTGTAAAAGAGCGTCTTTTAGAGTCGTGGCGAGCTTCTTATACAACAATTTTTGATGGCGCACGTAATCCTGCCATTTTAGATGGTGGATTAAAAATCGATGAGTTTTCTACTAAATCATTTGATCAGTTAGACTTTGAGAATTCTATTGAGCGTATTCAGCAAGATATGGCAAAAGCTCTTGGTGTACCTTATGTTCTATTAAAATCTGGTAATAATGCTAATATTGATGCAAATCAAAAGCTATTTTACTTACACACTATTTTGCCTCTTTTGAATCAATTTTGCTCCGCTTTTTCTCACTTCTTTAATGGTGGTGTTGATATACGTCCTGACAGATTATCTGTTCCTGCATTACAACCTGATAATAGAACACAGGCAGTTTATTATTCTACTCTTGTAAACACAGGAATTATTACCCCAAATGAAGCTCGTGAAGGATTAAGATTTCCAAAACTGGAAAATAATGATAACATAAGAATACCACAAAATATTACAGGTAGCGCAACTGATGCTACCCAAGGTGGTAGACCTTCTGAAGAAGAATCTACTAATATAGAGGATATACCAAATGAATAAAACTCTTTATTTAAACAGTTCCTTCGAAACAAAAGCACTTAAAAAAGGTTCAAAGACCTTAAAGATTGCTGGTTATGCGAACACTACTGCTAAAGACCGTGCTGGTGACATTGTTACTGCTGAAGCATGGGCTAAAGGAGTAGAAAACTATCGTCGTAACCCAGTTCTTCTTTATCAACACAAGCATGACTGTCCTATTGGTCGTGTAGATAATATTCGTGTTGATAAAAAAGGAATCTATGTTGAGGGTGCTGTATCTGAAGCAGCTGAAAAAAATCATGGTGTCCAAACTCTGATTAAAGACGGAGCTCTTAAAAGCTTTTCTGTTGGTTTTCGTGTTAAGGATGGAAAGTACAATCGTGAAGATGATTCTATGATGATTACAGATGTAGAACTATTAGAAATATCAGTTGTTTCAGTTCCTTGTAATCAAGATTCACTTTTCTCAATTCGTAAATCTTTCGATTCTGATGAGGAATTCAACGAGTTTAAAAAATCTTTAAAAGAGGCTGATGCCGAAGAAATCAAGAAGATGCGTAAAATTAAAGCAGGAATTACCGATATGAGCGAAGGCCATTATCATACTGTCGAAATGGATGAAAATGGAAACGGTGTAACAACCTACGCATCTCATATGCAAAATCACGCTCATAAAGTCGTTGGTGGGGTTGTGTTAGAGGCTGAAGGCCACTCTCATGATATTACCATGGCTGGTGTTCCAATTCATAGTATGGAGGAGGGCGAAGTTGTAAACGAACGTCCGTTGTCTCCAACCGAGGAGGAAGCAATGAACAACTCAAAACAAGATGAAGTTATTGAAACTAAAGCAGAAGACGCCGAAGTAGAAGTAACTGAAATCGAGATTGAGGCTAAGTCCGAAGAAGCTGAAGCAGAAGTAACTGAGACTGTTGAAGAAGCAGTTGAAGTAAAATCTGAAGAAGTTTCAGAAGAAAAAGCTGAAATTGAAGAAGTTGAGGTCAAAGCAGAATCATTGGAAGAAGTCACTGACATTGAAAAGGATGATGAAGAGGAAGAGCTTGAAATTCGCGATCCTATGGCATCCATCCCGTTCACAAACTTGCTTTCCGAAGACGCAAGTAAACTTCAACACGGTGATCTCGTAAACTATCAAGAAAAAATGTTTAGAGTCACCAACGTCGCTACAGAGCAATCTCCAATCTTTAAATTTTTAGAGGTTGACGCTGACAGCGAAGACTGTGATAATGTTGTTAATGTGAAAACAGAAGAACATTCACAAGTCGAAAAAATTCAAAATAGTGAAGACACAGTTTCTAAGCAAAGTCTGACTAACGAGCTTCACGATCATTCTACAAAGGAGAACGACAACATGGCTGAACAAGTCGTAGATACAATCGATCTTACAAGTGCAGGAGCTACTGAAAAGTCCTCTGAATCTGAGATCAAAAAAGATGCTACTCCTGTAGCTCACGTGTCTGAGCCTCAAGTCGCTGAACTAGTTAAAGAAACTGGTGAAGCTATCGTGAAGGAAGCAGACGCTGCTGACCAGCAGATGCTGGTAAAAGGTGATAGCAATACCGCTTACACCCCACGCGAATCCGAACAAGTCGCTGAACTTAAAGCTCAAATGAGCAAGTATCAGGATGAGATTGCTGCACTCCAGCGCTCAAAGATGCACTACCAAGAGACTCAGCGTCGCGAACAATTCTCAGAAAAAGATATGGCAAACGCCGTTCTTGTTGCTAAACTGCTTAACAAGCGTGACATCTTCGACACCAAAGTTGGTGCTCGTATGAAAGCTGTTACTTCTGTTGACCAGTTCCTTAGCAACTTCTCACAGAACATTTATACGGAAATGGAACAGCAGCTCGTTGTTGCTCCAATGTTTAACCGTATGGCTGTTGACGCGAAAACATTCCGCGTACCAGTCGCTGATGAAGACACCGATGGTGATGTAGCAATGTTTGCTTCTGGCACATTTGCCACTGGCATTGCTGACGCTACTCGTGTCCCAACCAGCAACCAGAACTCCATCAGCTCTGTGGACTTTACTCCACACAAGTTTATGGCAACTACCCACCTCGCAAAAGACGAAGAAGAAGATACCGTTCTTCCTCTGCTCGACTTCTTGCGTGCAGCTGCAACTCGTCGTTTAGCACGTGCTATCGATAAGTCAATCCTGCGTGGTACTGGTGCTCTGACTGGCTTTACAGCACAGCCCACCAATACTATTTCAGCTGGTACTGGTTACGCTTCTGTCATCGAAGGTATTACTAACCTGACAGGTGACGTAGGCGCTGGCCTGACTGTGGATACAGGTTCTGCAAACGATAAAGCTGATCCTTCAGATATCGCTGCAGCCCGCACTAAGCTTGGCAAGTATGGCCTTCAGCTTGGTAACGACCTGGTATACATCACCTCAATCGAAGGTTACAACAACCTTGTAACAACTTCTGACTTCCAGACAGTTGACAAGTTTGGTCCTAACGCTACCTACCTTACAGGTTCAGTTGGCGCCGTTTACGGTATTCCAATTGCAATCTCTGAGTTCTTGGATAACGTTGGTACTGAAAACAACGATATTGGTGTTCTCGTCTATAAGCCTGGCTTTATGATCGCAGAACGTCGCGGTATCGAGATTGAGAGCGAGTACGAACCACGTCAGCAGGTCACTGCAATGTACATGAGCACTCGTATTGACTTTAAAGCTCTTACGACTAACTCAAGTGCAGCTCTTGACGCAACTAAGTACAGCTACGCTGTTACTGTTGAAACCGGAGCTTAAGCTTAGGTTTTACATTTTAGAACTACACAGGGGGAGGCGGTCATCGCCTCCCTTTTCATTATAAGGAGAATTATATGTCCAGTATCCCAAGTGATATTAAAAGCATTGATGCCGCACGTGAATGGTGCAGAGTAAATGGTTACAGCGAAGAACAAATGCACTCAATGGTTGCTTCTTGGTCAGCTCTTGATGAGTCTGCACCTTCTGCTCCTATCATTATTGAAGAAGATGTTGAAGAAGAAGCCCCTACTTCAATTTGGAAATCTAAAAAGAAATAAGTGAGAAATAAATGGTAGATCGATTAGAAGAAAACTTAGGTAAATATCCGTATATTACTTTAGAACAAGTAAAAGATTACTTGAGTATTTCTTCAAATACTCAAAACGCACGCTTATCAAATATTATCTCTTATGCGACTGGGGTAGTAGAACACTATATTGGTCAAGAGCTTTTAGCTAATGATTATGTAGAAGTTTTTGATGGCGGTAAAACATCTGTTATGGTTTCTCGTTTACCTCTTTCTAATGTATATCAAGTATCTGAATTTAACGGGACTGAAGATGTGATATTGGCAGATCCAACTACCATTGGACGCCCTGTAAGAACTCAAGACACTCAAGCAGTTTCTTTAACTTTTAAAAACGATGCACACCTTAACTCAAGAGTAAAAAAGTTTGGAAAATCTTCTCTCGAAGTAGCTTTAAATGATTTAGTCTCAGGCGATATTCCTGAAAACTTAGAATTCGAGGATGGTGATTTTACAGTTGAATTATTTGTTCGCAGTGATGCAGCGACTCCACCTCAAAACAACCTTATCAGATTTAACACAGATGCGACAAATTATATGGAATTTGGTTTTGATTCTAACGATACAACAATTTTTCAAAGTCGTTTTGGAGGAGCTGCTACTTTAGTAAGAGGTACAGGAGTTACAACAACTGCGAATTATATTCCAAGATTTTTTACACACGTAGCCTGGTCTTTTGACTCACAAAATCAAAGACTATATACTCATTTAAATGGTAATTTATTTACTAATGCAAGTTATACTGAATCAAACCACACTTTTACAGCAAATGTAGAGATAGGCGGTAATTTTGCTGGATATATTGATGAAGTAAGATTTTCTAATAAAGCTCGATATAAAGAAGCTACTATTACTCCTCCAACACATCGTTTTAGACCAGATGGTGAAACTGTATTTCTGTGTCATTTTGATGGAAAAAATAAAGATACAGAAGCTGTTGACGTTCATAATGCTACTAATGAGTATAATTTCTCTCGTGATATGGGTGAAGTAACTCGCGACACAGGTGCCGTTGGAGTAAGAGGTACTTACCCGACTATTCGTAACAGTTACCCAGCTCTAACTCTTTCAGGTCCTCCAGGTTTCTCTCCTTTTCCTTCTGGTGTAAAAGTTGATTATCGGGCTGGATATGAATCTAATGAGATTCCACAAGACATTCAATTAGCTACTCTTGATATGATTAAACTTATTTACAAACAAGATCAAGAAAAGAAAGGCTTCTCATTTGAAGGTGAACGAGGCGACAACTATCCTCTTGCTGGTAATTTTCCTCCTCATATTCGTCGTATCTTAGATTTATATAGGATTATCTCTTAATGGCTAAAAGCCCCCGTTTAAATATTGATTTAATATTTGATGGTATAGTTCAGAGTGGAGCTAGAAAAGAGGACTTAACTAAAGCCATAAAAGAAGTTTCTTCTGGTAGATATAAAGCTAGTTTATCTGATAGAGCTAAAATGCTTGACCAAGCAAAACTATCTGACTTTTTTGCAGGCGGTAAAGGCCCTAAAAGATTTCCTCCAGCAATTCGTGGTTTTTATGGTGAACCTAAGAACCCATCTGCCTATGCTAATCCATCTTCTGTCCCTGATACAGAGATATCTAATGCAGATTTGGAACTACTTGTAGGAAAAGAGTTTGCATCTCAATTTGAAGCGAGTGATGTTACTCGTCAAGGATTTAGAACTATTGAGATAAAACAACAGGCAGACCCAAATAAACCTGGTGGATCATCTTTCACAAGTTTAGCTCCTGGACGTTATACTGATGAAGGTAAGAGACTTTTTGCTTTATCAGGAGAAAAACAGGTTACAACAAAAGACGGAAAACCTGTCTTTAACAAAGACGGAACTCCAAAACTTGTTAATATTACTCTTAATAATACTGATGATCTATGGAAATGGTTTGAATCTAAATCACAAACAAACTATAGAAATAGAGCTATTCAACAGTTTAATCAAAAAATGGCAAATTATTTACTAATAACAACTATAGACGGAAAAGCGTCTATACAAGCATTTCCTGGATTAGCTAAAGCGTTTAACATTCAAAATAAACAGAATAGGCGTAAATTCTTATTTTTAGAGTTTCGTAAGGGAACTGTGAATATAAGACCCACTACAATAGCTGAAAAGTTTATTAAAAGTAAGCTTGTTGATATATCGACTAAGGTAGCACAAGCTACGGCAGATAATTTTGCTCAGAATCTACTTGAGTACTATGTAAAAGGTGAAGGGGCCCAAATTTTAAGAAAAACAGGTCTTAATAAAAAATATGGTTTTGTTAATGCTTTTGCTGAGTTGTTACTTATAATTAAAGAGTTTGACGAATCAGCTGGTCGTCCTTTTATATTAGATATTAATACTAAGTCACAAGGGGGTCCTGGTGTTATCACTGCTGGCACAAGAGCTAAGACACGAAAAAGACAGCTTCAACCGAGAGAAGATTTACAAGCACAAGTTTCAATAGCTCAGATAGAAGCGTTAGCTCGTCGGTTGTTTAGAGAAAAGATGCCCACAGGTGTTCCTGGAGGACCTCCTCCTGCTCGTCCTGACGTTCTTACTTATAGAACAGGTAGACTGGTTGACTCTTTTAGAATTTTACAGTACAATCAAAGAAATAACATTATTAAGTATACATTTGATCCTATTTATAATGTTTATGATGGTTCTCAAAGAGATGTTGATAAGTTGATAGTACAATCAGGTTTAAGACCAGCGATACGTCAACTTGTAGGAAGATTTCATAGATACCTTAACCCCAATAATGACAGAGAGCAGAGTGGTTAAAAATGCCTCAATCACGCAGAACAGAAATAATTGATTTTATTGTTGCTCAATTAAAAGAGATTGACGGTGAAACATCTGATTTTAATTCTTCGTATACCTATACTCAAAACGTGTTTTCTAACGTTTATCGTAGAATAAAGTTTTTAGATGAGGTAAACGATTTTCCAGCGTTATACGTAAGCGCTGGTACCGAACTTCGAGATTTTAATTCTAAAAGTTTGACGGTAGCAACTTTAGACGCTACCATAAGAGCATACGTATTTGGAGAAGATAATTCTCAAAGCCTCGTGGATGATATTACTCAAGATATTGAGCATGTCATTTATTCTATCGGTGATAATCCTGATAAAGGTATACTAGATATAACAATAGATAGTATTACTTCTGATGAGGGGTTAGCCACTCCATACGGATTAGCAGAGGTTGAACTAACAATAGTCTATAGATTAGACGGATAAGGAGAAAGGGATGGCATCTCTTAATTTACAAAGAAACTCTGAGGTCTTTATGTCCACTGTTGACCTGGTAAACGGTGCGGCTGTTACTGCTATGACTC
>Ga0255768_10005466_pt1 | contig 12219 bp, 17 predicted proteins | sample 071ome_33_FD_179983 | JGI IMG/M metagenome (GOLD analysis project Ga0255768, IMG submission 179983) | Coastal salt marsh microbial communities from the Groves Creek Marsh, Skidaway Island, Georgia - 071412AT metaG (version 2) | ecosystem: Environmental > Aquatic > Marine > Intertidal zone >...
AGGCTTACACACCGACCCAACAATTGATAGACCAGATAAAAACAAACCAATAGAGACGGTTTATCAAAGATACCTAAGATTAAAATCAAACGTGTTTATTGATGAAATAATACCCTACGAGACTGAGAAAGACCTGTATGTCATATTAAAAAGTGGTGACTATCATATCAGATTCTTAGGAGAAGACTACATAACAAAGACGGACTTTACTGGCAGTGATTTAGACATAGAAATTCATTACTGCAAGAGGTTCGGATATTCATCATCCGGTTTAAGGCAAAAAATTCAAGAGGCCAAAACAAAATGAAAACTATTTTCAACACCAAGAACGTCGATCCAATGTCACAACCCCTTTTTCTCGGAAAAGATCTTGGTGTGCAGAGATACGATGTCGTCAAGTATCCAATCTTTAAAGAACTTGACAGCAAGCAAATGATGAACTTCTGGAGACCAGAAGAAATTGAACTCAAGAAGGATCGTGGCGACTTTAAGGAGATGTCAGATAACGAAAAGTTTATCTTTACCTCTAACCTTAAATATCAGACTATGCTCGATAGTGTGATTTGTCGTGGCGTACCAACGCTACTAGAGTTCGTTACAAATACCGAGCTAGAAGCGTGCCTTATGACTTGGCAGTTCTTTGAAAAAATTCACTCACAGAGTTACAGCTACATCATCCAAAACGTGTTTGCAGATAGCTCCGAGGTGTTCGGGGGCATCTATGAAGACAAGGAAATCATGAAACGTGCCAACAGTGCGATTGCTGACTATAACGACTTGATGGGTATGGCGTGTGACAAGAACAAACCATCCGATATTAAAAAACAAATCTACATGACTGTAGTTAGCATAAATATACTCGAAGCTATTAGGTTTTATGTAAGTTTTGTTTGTAGCTTTGCTTTCGCAGAAAACAAAAAGATGGTTGGAAATGCGGACATCATAAAATTGATCAAACGTGATGAAGCCCTTCACCTAGCCAATACTCAGGCTATCCTTAAAATTCTTCATAAAGAGGAATCCGAAGGGTTTGTCAAGATCGCAAGTCAATGTCAAGATGCTGCAATAGAGATGTTTGAAAATGCAGCAAATGAAGAGAAAGAATGGGCATCGTACCTTTTTCAAAATGGGTCAATCATTGGTCTAAATGAAACAGTTCTCCATCAATATATAGACTGGCTGTGCATGTCTAGAAGAAAGGCCATTGGTCTACCCTACGAGAATGTTGGTAATAACCCAGTCGCTGGATGGACGCAGGCTTGGATGCAAAGTGAAAGTGTTCAGGTTGCACCTCAAGAACACGAAATCACTAGTTATAAAATAGGTGCTAGTAAAAATGACTTAGATGACATGGACTTTGGAGATATAAAACTATGAAAGAACAAAATGTACATCCAGACCAAAAAGCTAGATTAGAGCAGCTTCAAAAGTATACGTTTGAAACTGTACACGGCACAAAGGAAGACGTATACTTCTCCAGCTATCCAGAGGGAATAACAGTGGAGGAACAGCTAGATTTATATACACTTATTGATAAGGTTATAGGTTGGCATTACGACAGAAACCTAATCGAAGGAAGTACCGACAAAGACCAAACTCTAAAACTGTCGCAAGAGCTTGGCGAGCTGTCCGATAGTGTTTGCAAAGGCAAAGACATAAAGGATGACATTGGCGACATGTTAGTGGTGATGCTAAACATTGCCGAAAGGAACGGACTGATCCTAGCTGAATGTCTACAAAAAGCGTGGGATGATATCAAGCATAGAAAGGGCAGGATGGTAGACGGAATCTTTGTTAAAGAAAATGACCTATAATCCTTCGTAAAGGTAAAAATAAATGGCGAGAACTAGGAGAAACAGAAGAGACGATAAGCCAAAAGTTCAACGTTTAGAAGCCAAAACAGAAAATCAAAAAGAGTATGTGAGAGCAATCATAGAGAATGATATTGTTTTTTGTTCAGGTCCGTCTGGGTCTGGCAAATCTTTTGTGGCTGCTGGACTAGCGGCAGAACATCTACACAGGGGAGATATAGAGCAGATTATTGTCACGAGACCTTTGGTATGCACTGGTAAGGATATTGGATCTTTGCCGGGAGAACTGGGAGAAAAAATAGCCCCATATTTACTACCCATGAAAGAAAATCTTAAGTTCTTTTTAGGTCAGGGGTTTTATGGCCACTATGACAACGAAGGTCAAATACACTACAAGCCGCTTGAGATCATGAGAGGCTCTACTTTTCACAATTCTTATATGATACTAGATGAAGCTCAAAACTGTACTGTTGACCAGATAAAAATGTTTATAACTAGAATGGGCAAGAACAGTAAGGTTTTAATCAATGGTGACATTAAACAAGACGACCTGCGGGGAAGGAGCGGTCTGGACTATTGTATTTCCAAGCTAGACGGAATAGAAGGTATAGGCATTTGCCAGCTTGGATATGAAGATATACAAAGAAATGATATCATAGGCAGAGTACTAACAGCACTGGAGAATTAAATGCCACTATATGACTACGAATGTGAGAGTTGCTCTCACAAATTAATAGATGTGAAACAGGCGTTTGACGATAAACCTCTTTCGTTCTGCCCAGAATGTAAAGAGCCATCGCTATACAGAGTTATCACGGGAGGTGTACATGCTTTTGTGTCTGGCTCAAACACCGTCGGTAGCATTGCGGACAAAAACGCTAGAACCAATAGGGGTAAGATCAATGAAATGGAAGCCATGAGAGCAGAAAATAACCCCAAAGAAGAAAAGCCATTTTACCACGGATCAGCAAGCAATAAGGAAATAAATAAAATGACAGAGAAACAAAAGCAATCATACATAATGGAGGGGAGAAAATAAAAATGGAAAAAGATAACATGAACTTTGTCGATTCTATGAGTAAGATTCCGAAAGAAACTCAAGCCGAAATATGCTTCAACAAGTCTGGACAGAATTTAGACTCATCAAAAGAAAAAGTTTACGGAAAAGTAATTGCAAAAAATGGGATAGATTACTATTATATAAGAGTGCATCAAAGCGTACCCTTCGACCCTATGGGTACATACGCAAAAAGAGAACAATACATAGAAAGCAAACTACAACAGGTAACAAAGAATACCTTTGATTTTTACATGATGTATCTAAAAACAAAAAATACTGTTTACATGACTAGGGCGAGAAGAGGACTTACAAATGATTAAAAAGGGACCACTAAGCAACAAAGACAAAGACTTCATCAAATCAAATGTTGAAGACGGAGCTTCTAAACTTGCTAAGAAATTAAACCGAGCAGAGGCTACAGTTGAAAAGTTTTTAGCTAGCCTGCCGAAGCAAACTAAGCCTAACGCTAGGGGCTTTGAAATGTTTGGTCGGAACGAGAGAGGGTCAACAGTCATGACTCAAAACGCATCCGAGCTTGGAGATGAGATGCGCTCAAGAATAAAATTATCCACTAAAGCTAAAAACTGCATAACGAGCGTGCGTAACAATGAGTAATCAAGAATGGATATCTAAATATAGAACCAACAAAGATGCCGTTTGGGTGAAATGTAGGCTAACTGACGGTCAGCAGTTTTATCACGACGAATTTAAGGGTTGGATAGATATAAAGAAGATATGTGAAGAACAAGGTGTTTTTGTAGAGGAGCTTAAATTATCCTTTAGGTCTCACGAAGTAACAATAGACATTGATGAAAATGCCGAAGCGATATATCTTGTCAAATCTGTTATGGGTCAAATAGGAGCAGAAACAAAGCACTATTACACCACAGGCATACTGAAGGATGGTGTAGTGTACAAACAGATGTGGCTAACACCAGAACTGGTTGTAGACAAAGAATTTGAAGATAGAGTTGATGAATGTTTTGAGCAGGCAATGATATACAATGAACAAAAGAGAGAGAACTCAGAAAAGCCAGTATAAACACGAGTCCACTGGAGACTATTGCACTTGCGCCGCTTATGTCGCAGAGATAATGTGCAGAAAAAATGCAGAGAATAAAAACCAAGGGTCTTTACCTTACAAGTTTTGGAATAAGAAGCCTTGGGACTGGACTTTCAAGAGACAGCTTTTTGCGGCTAACAAGCTAATAAAAAAGTTTTCTGAAGCCGCTGTCGTTAAGGCTATACACTCTAATGAATTTAGGGGTGTTTTTTCTTTGAATCACCCAAAAGTTGTTGGGGTAATTAGCAAGTATCAGCTATTATTAGATGAGGAGAAAAACAAACCGAAGCAAGAGATAAAGGCTAAACCGAACGCAAAGCGTCGGAAGAAGAGCTACGGAAAGAAAAACATACTAGATAAACTTAGGAAAATCGAGAATGGCCAAGAAGAAGACTTCCAAGATTGAACATAAAGACCCAGTAATCGCTGGGCTTTCTAAAAAGTACGGTAATATAATTGAGTCAGGAACTAAGGTATTAGAATCTCTAGAGAACTACGACACTATCAGTGTTAGTCCTGTACTAGACTTAGCTCTCGGTGGAGGCCTGCGCGAAGGACAGTGCGTGGTAATGACCGGTGATCCTAAAACCGGAAAGACTACAACAGCACTGTACGCTGCCGCAAAAGCGCAAGCTAGGGGCAAGAAAGTCTATTATCTAAACACCGAAGGCAGACTCACCAAAGAGAATTTTCGTGGTATTAAGGGGTTGGATATAGATGCCATACAGATTGTGCAAGCAACCGACGATACCCCAATAGTCTCTGCTGAGACATACCTAAATGTACTAGAACGATTGATCAAAGAAGAGCCTGACTTATTTGTGATTGTAGATTCTACATCTAACATGGTTCCACAAGACGAAATTGACGGCGAAATACGCACAGGTGTTCGCAACGCTTTACCCCGCTTATTATCCATGTTCTTTAAGCGTATCAGCGGTGATGTTGCTAGAATGAAAGCGATTGCTGTATTTATCACTCACAACATTGCAAACACGGGTGGTTCAAGATTCTCTCCTAGTAAGATGGCGGACTGCGGAAATATGTTACAGTTTCAAGCTGGAACCAATATGGTGATTACTCATCGTGGAAAGTGGGAAGTGCCAAAAGAATCTGGTAACCATGTGGGACAAGTAGCAAATTGGATTATCAAGACATCTGCGGCTGGAGGTACACCGATGACCACTGCCGCAAGTTGGATTCGCTATGGAGTAGGAATTGATGAGGCGCAAGAGCTGGCGCAGATTGGAACAGACTTTGCAATGATCTCTGCTAAAGGTGCTTGGTACACCTTCACAACATTTGTGGAAAACAAAGACAATCCAATCATAAAAAGCTGGCTTGTAGACAACGAGGTTGAACTTACTGACGAGAGCATTGAAAGAGCATTTAAGTTTCAGGGGATGGAGAAGGTTGTAAACTTCCTGAACGGTAATCCTGAACTTATGGACTTCCTGTATGACGAGATAAAAGAAATCTTACTATGAAGGTTACGGGGTTAAACGGAAAGGAATATACACTCGACCTAAAAAGGTACTCCAAACAGAGAAGTAATTCCTCACTTTACCACAAAATGGCAAGAGACCTTCTTTCTGAGGTATTTTCTGGATATAGTATATACGAAGAGGTCAAACTTCCGGGTTCCGTTAAACCGTCAAAAAAATCTGTTCTATACCTTGACTTCTACATTCCAAATGCTATAATGGCTGTAGAGGTGCATGGTGAACAGCACTTTAAGTACATCCCATATTTTCATAAGAACAAGCTTGGCTTCGCTATGGCTAAAAAGCGGGATCTAGATAAAAAAGAATGGTGTAGAATCAACGAGATTGAGCTGGTCGAACTTAGATGGGACGACTCGATGGAATATTGGAGAGATAAAATTGAACGCAGCAGATAGACTAAAAAGTTTTTTAGAAGGCATAGATGGATATATCACCGCCAAAGGTATAACCCCAACAAAATTTAATACCGAGTTTGCCCTAGCGGAAACTTTAAGCCTAGACGATCTTGAAAAATTGACGCAAGACGAATGCTTCAATCACGCATACCAACTATATCAGTTTGCAGACCATGTTTCACAAGAAAGAGCGCATTGTGAGAATGTGATACGTTGGTGTGAATCAAGCCTGATGAGTATAATTTCCGAGGGGCTAAACAGCGGTGTGTGGGATCAATACGCCAAGCATGATGTAAAAGTTGCGACCATACTAAGGAGTGACGATATAGCTAGCAAAATTAATGATTGGAAGTTGACAGCAGAAGGTAGACTAGAATCTATAAAAAACAGAGAATACAACATCAGGCGTAAGGCTGATATTCTAATTGAAAAAGGTAAAAGAAGATGAGTGACGATATTGTTCAAAAGCTTTTAGAATCCTTGACCCCAGAACAAAAAGACCAATTGGTGCAAGGGTTGCTAAACAGTAACGTTAAGGGCGATGTACCCCAACTAGATGAAAAGAGTTTTGAAGAAAAACAGACTCCCAAGTCTAGATCTAATGTTAATGAAGACTTTACTGTAGAAAGAGGTAAAGATGTACTTGAAAAAAGGAAAACTGTTGTGAGGGCGAAAAGAAATCAGTGGACCGACAACGGTGAAGATAGGGATATAGACTTTGATCCGCAGAAGTTCGAGCGTATAGGCAGGACTTCTAGGAATAGAGGTAAGGCAAAGAAAAAAACACTTGAGTGTCATGTCTGCGGTAAGACTTTTAGTATGAACGCAGACTTAGTATACGGCGAATATACTAGATGCAATCGTTGCACAGGAAGGTAAAATGGACTCAACGCTTTCCGACCTTGGAGCTGAAAGAGCTGTATTAGCCGGTCTCTTCGCTCACGGTCTTGAATCTTATGTTGAAATAAGCGATTTCATTTCTCATAACAGCTTTGCACATCGTAACAATCAGGTTATATATAAATGTGTAGAGAAAGTTTTGGAGAGTGAAGCAGAGGCTGATATTCCTGCTATACTTTCCGCTGCGGAACAGCTTAATCTTTCAGAGGTCATCAAAACTCAACAAGAGCTTGAGTACATTCGTGACCTGATGGATTATCCTGTCAAGAAACAAAATGTCCTACACTTTGCTGCTCAAGTAAAGAAATTTGAATTCGCACGCAAAGCAAAACACATCGCTAAAAAGATAGACTCGGACATATCTTCTATCGTAGGTGACGAAACCATTGATGACATTATCAACTTAGTTGAAATGCCACTGATGGATTTTTTGCGTGATGACGAAACAGGTCAAAAACCAGAGATGTTGGGTGATGACCTAGACGAGTACGTTGAGTTTCTGATTGAAAACAAATGCGATCAAATAGGTTTGTCAAGTGGATTTCCAAGGTTTGATGCCGTCATTGGTGGTGGTTTACGTCGTAAGTGTGTGGATCTCGTATCCGCAAGGCCCGGAGTGGGCAAGTCTGTCTTTGCAGATAATGTTGCTTTGCATAACGCTCGTATGGGAATACCTGTACTTATGCTCGATACTGAGATGAGCAAAGAGGATCACCTAAACAGGATCTTGTCGAATATTAGCGGCGTTCCAATTGGGGAAATTTCCACAGGTCAATTTGCAGAAAACGACGAAAAGTTAATTGCTGTTCGTAATGCTATGGACGAGATTAGAGACATACCCTACACCTACGTAAGCGTAGCTGGCGCTCCATTCGAGACGATACTAAACACAATTAAAAGATGGATTCTACGTGAAGTTGGTCAAGATGAAAATGGAAAAACTAACGAGTGTTTGGTGGTTTACGACTACCTAAAGTTAATGTCGTCATCCGGCATTACTAACAATATTCAAGAATACCAAGCGTTAGGTTTCCAGATTACAAACCTGCACAACCTTGCGGTCAAATACGATTTTCCGTGCCTATCTTTTGTGCAGCTTAATAGAGATGGTATCACCAAAGAGTCTACAGACGCTGTAAGCGGCTCTGACAGACTAATCTGGCTATGCACATCCTTCTCTATATTTAAATTAAAATCAGCGGAGGAGCTTGCTGAGGACGGACCAAACGCAGGAAACAGAAAAGTAGTCACACTTAAAGCTAGGCATGGGGCTGGACTTATGGATGGTAACTACATAAACATGAATATGGTTGGAGAACATGCACAACTATTAGAATTAAGAACTAGAGACGAAGTTAGGTCTTCTCCGGACGGCTATATCATTGAGGGGTCTGACGCACCTTTTGATTTGGAGGAAGAATAATGTCATTAACGGCGAAATTGGTAACAGGGTCAATTATAGCTCTGGGTATTTACGACCTGCTTGCAGTAACAGTCGGCGGTATGCCACTGACAATAAGCAGATTTATGCAAGATTCTGCTCTAGAAGCACCTTTTATATCGTTTTCAGTTGGGTTTACATGTGGTCACATCTTTGGATACATGCCTCCTAAAAAGGAGAAGTAATGTTAGCGACTTGGGCAATTGGAATTTCTACGCTATGTTATTTAGCGTGCGGTATTGATAATATAAGGCAGAAGGATTTTCCCCACGCTTTAGTGTGGTTTTCTTACGCTGCGGCTAATTCAGGATTTCTATGGTATGAATTTACGAAAAACCAAGGGTAAAACATTGGACCTTAACAAGGTCAAAGAATTAATATTTGACGATATTGATCTGCTTTTAGAAAGTTTCGGTTTGGAATATGAGCAGGTAGCGGATAATATATTTATGAAGTGTCCAATACACGAGGGCAGCGATAATCCCCAAGCGCTGTCCATCTCCTTGACTAGACAGGCTTGGAGGTGCTGGACAAGAGGTTGTCACGAACACTACAACACAGACATATGGGGTTTTATAAAGGGGTGTCTCGACACGGATTCATTTTCCGATGTTCTTAGATATGTTTGTAAGTTATACAATGTTGACGGAGCAAAGGTAGACAAAAAGGATAAAGTAGTTCCCGTAGAAAACGCATTCTCCAATATTGTGAAAACAGTTTCAAGCAAGAAGGAGTTGTGCCAAATTCAGCCATCGTTTTGTAACGTGCAGACGCTTAATAGTTCACCCTACTTTGAGAGCAGAGGCTTTAGAAGAGATACATTAGATTTTTTTAGGGTTAAGGATTGCTGTGACAGAACTTCCCCCATGAGATTTAGATCTATAATACCAATTGATTTTTGCGGACATCAGGTTGGATATATAGCGAGATCGACAAGAGACTGGCTTCAGCCAAAGTATTTATTTTCAAACGGCATCAAGAAGACTGATTATCTATATAATTACGACAACGCGCTGTCGAGTGGACAAATAAACAAAAGTCTGTTTTTAGTAGAAGGACAAGGGGACGTTTGGAAGCTTTGGGAGTGTGGTGTAAAGAATGCGGTCGGACTATTCGGCAAAGATATATCTGGCCAGCAGAGAAAATTACTGCTTAAGACTGGGACAACTACACTAATCGTATTGACAGATAATGATCAGGCTGGAAGAGAGTCTAAAATTAAAATAAAGAGAGATATGGGAAGGTTATTTACTCTCCTGTTTCCTAAGATGAGTACAAAGGATTTGGGAAACATGAGCGTTGATATGGTTCATAAAAGCATACTTAACAATCTTAAAGGATATTTTTAATGATAATTGGAATTTCTGGTAGAAAGCAGGCTGGAAAAAATACTACCGCGAATATTCTTCACGGAGTCGTATTGAAAGACAGAGGCCTAATTCAGGACTGGAACATTGGAGGTTCTGGTGAACTAAACATATTGACTAGAGATAGCTCTGGCAATGAAGGTTGGGGAGAGTTTGATATATCGCGAAAAGACGCTGCATTTACAGAGTATGCAGAGCATAGTATGTGGCCATATGTCAAGCTTTATAGCTTTGCTGATGAACTAAAGCGTATCTGCATTGAGTTGTTCAACATCCCATTTGAGTGTGTGTACGGAACAGATGAGCAGAAGAATCAAGTGCAAAAGCATCTGCTGTGGGAAAACATGCCGGGAGTAGTAACAGATGAAGATGACTGGAAGGGTCTATGGCAGGAGGAAAATCTTTACTATCACGCCGCAGGCCCAATGACCTCCCGTGAATTTATGCAATTCTTTGGCACAGAAGTTATGCGTAAAATGTACGAACCAATCTGGGTTAATTCCTGCATTAAAAAAATACAAAGAGAGCAATCACAACTTGCAATCATAGCAGACGTTAGGTTTAGAAATGAGGCTAAAGCAATCGAGGAAGCCGGTGGCAAACTCGTAAGACTTACTAGAAATATTTGCAACGACAATCATTCGAGCGAAGTAGCTCTGGATGATTACCCCTTCACAAATTATATTGATAATAGCGATACAAACATAGATGACCTGACGGTGAAGGTAAAGAAATTTTACAATCACTTAAAGGAATAATATGTTAGTTACATACGTAAGAAGTTCTAGTTATAATAATTATGCGTACTGTCAAATGCAGTACTTCATCACCTATGTTCTCGGACACCAATCTGATAGTGGTAAAAAGGCAGACATGGGAACTATGGCCCATAAAGTGATGGAAATTTTAGCAGGACTAAAAAAGTTCCAGCAAGACAACTCACGCAAAAAATACCTCGTTGTAGACGATGACGCTGCTGGCAAAATCAGAATTCATAAAGACAGACTTTACACAAAGGAGCTAGTAGATGAATTGATAAACATATCTATTGACTGCTATGCAAAGAACTCCAAGCATAAGTTTGCCCCAGCAGACAGGAGAGCTATTTCTGAGACCGTATGGACTTTTCTTACGCACAGTGATGGACAGTTTGACCCCAGACTCAGGGAGATTCATCATCCAGAACCGCACTTTGATATTCCTATTGAAGAAGATTGGGCTAAATTTGAGTATGAAATAAACGGAGAAAAGGTAGAAGGGCAGCTAGCAATTAAGGGTACAATCGACCTAGTAACAAAAATAAGCGACGACACCATCGAGGTGATTGACTGGAAGACTGGTCGTCGCATGGACTGGGCGACCGGAGAAGTAAAGGACTATAAAAAGCTAGAAAATGACGCTCAACTGCTACTCTACTTCTACGCCATATCTAAACTCTACCCAGAATATCCTAATAGAATCATGAGTATATTCTTTTACAAAGATAAGGATGGTGAGCCAGACCCAAAGCCATTCTCTTTAATGTTTGATAAAAGCGACGAAGCTAGATTTTTAGAAATGTTAAGGAATAGAGTGGAGGAAATTAGACAAAATGTAAATCCTAAACCACTGGATTCTACAAGAAATCACTGGAAATGCAGGTATCTGTGTCATTACTGCAAAAATAATTGGCCGGGAACGGACGAAAATATGTGTATATATATAGAGAAGCACCTCAAACAACACGGAATGGAAAAAACCGTAGAGGATTGCACAAGAGAAGGGTTTAATATTGGTTTTTATGAAGCTCCGGGCTAGAAAGAGAATAAAATGAGAAGAAGAGATTTTTTAACTTATGGAACTAGTTTTCTTGGCGGTACTTATTTAGCTACAAATAATGTGGCAGTATCTTACGCTGACGAGTATTCCCCCAAAATAACTAAAAATGAGAACAGTGTTATCTTTCTCTGGATGGGAGGCGGAGCAACCCACATCGAAACGTTCAACCCTATCCCATATGCCCCAATAGAAAGACGGTCTGCCACTGGCCACATTGAAACAAAAATACCAACAGTCAAAATAGGCGGTCTCTTCAAAGAAGTAGCAAAAAGATCTGATAAAATAAATATAGTCAGAAGTTTTGCACATAAAGATTCTAATCATCAAACCGCTACGCACTGGGTTGTGGGAGGCGAGAGAAATCAGGGTGGCACTTCTCAGAACTACCCCAGTTATGGAGCTATGATTGCTGGGTACTATGGGCCAGTATCTCAACCTCACGGCCTACCCACCTACATAAAGATGAACAAGATTGACGGTGATGGAGCAGCCTTTCTTGGTCAGAAGTATATGGGTTACGACGCTAGTAGAGAAGGCGTAGGTGATCTGCAATTAAAAATGGCCAAAGATAAATTTATTGGTAGAAAAGCCCTTCTAGACTTGGTAGAAAAGCACTCTGCCTTCAAAGAGCAAGGAGAAAGCTGGAGAGAGTTTCAAAGTCAAGCTGTGACCGCTATAACAGGGAAAGCTGCTGAAACCTTCAGGATTGAAGAAGATTCTAAGTATGATACGTTTAAGGATGATCAGTTAGGCAAGGATGCCTTAGCCGCAGTTAGAGCTATACAGAACGGTGCTAAGTTTGTAAATATTCAGTATGGTGGCTGGGATATGCACACCGGAATGGTTAACGCACTAAACA
>Ga0255768_10005467_pt1 | contig 12218 bp, 8 predicted proteins | sample 071ome_33_FD_179983 | JGI IMG/M metagenome (GOLD analysis project Ga0255768, IMG submission 179983) | Coastal salt marsh microbial communities from the Groves Creek Marsh, Skidaway Island, Georgia - 071412AT metaG (version 2) | ecosystem: Environmental > Aquatic > Marine > Intertidal zone > Salt...
GTCGAGCGCCAATTTCCAAATCGAACAAGTTCGGTTCGCCTTCGCCTTCTTTCTTCGTTCGGGTTTTCGTGCCTTCTTTGACCCACGGTTCCGGTTTTTCCAAAGTCACCTCGTGGACCTTCTTCTCCGGGTACGTGTCGACCAACGTCGGGATGACAGAAACATCGTCTCGTTTGCTGTTGAATTCATCAATCAACTCTCTGATGCGCGTGCCGTAGACCCTATCGTCCACCAACAATTCCGAGGCGACTTGTTTAATCACCGGAGCGTACTCTCTGACCAACTGCTCGGCTCGTTTCATCGCCGCTTTCAACATCAACTGTTGGTCGTCTTTGCCGTAGATTTTATCCAATCTGAATCCTTCAGTTATGGCCGGGTCAAAGTGCGGGCGAACTTTACCGTCTCGTAAATACGTAATGCCGGTATCGTTGACGACTCGAGAGATGTAGTCTTGTGCGTAAATGACATCTGGCGTGGTCGACAACGAGACGTCGTCTTCGCCGAAGAATACTCTCTCCGCGACGCGACCGCAAATGAGCAACGCCGCGCACTCGATGTAATACTCAATGGTATCCGGACCTTGCGCGTGCAATTTCGCTTGCGTCACGTGGTCGGGTTCGTTGACGTACAATAACGACGAAACGGCTTCGCCTCTCGGTTTCAACGTGACTTGAATCAACTCGGGCGTTAACTGCGGTCTGCTCGAGCAAATCACCGCTCTCGCAGCCTCTAAAATCGCCAAGTGTTCTTTACCCCAACTGTGTGGCAACGGCGCGCCGACCAAACCAACAACTTGCTTTTCAATCACGGCTTCGATATCGTCAATGTCCATGAACTCTTTATCTCTCCGAACGGATAAAATCGCGCCTTCGTTCAACAAGTTCGCTAAATCGGCGCCGGAATAATCCTCCGTGATTTCCGAAACTCTCTTCAAAAACGCGTCGTCGTTGTCGTGGTTCACGTTCAATTTTTTCGCGTGCACTTTGAGAATCTTCAATCGATCTTCGGATCTTTTGGGATTTCCGACTCTAAATGAGCGATCGAATCGTCCGGAACGCAATAACGCTGCGTCCAAGTTCGACGCCAAGTTTGTCGCGCCGATGACCAAAATTGGCGTTTGGTTCGGATCGAACCCGTCCATTTCAACCAACAATTGCATCAAGCCTTGGGCGCGCTCTTGCGAGGCTGGATCGGACATGTCGTAAAACGCTCTCGATTTACCTAGCGTGTCTAATTCGTCGATGAAGATAATCGCCGGCGCGACGTCTCGAGCTCGTTTGAACAAATCTCTCACGCGGCTCGCCGCCACGCCGACAAACATCTCGACAAACTCCGAGCCGTTTGCGTAAAAGAAAGGCATCATTGCCTCTCCAGCGACAGCTTTAGCTAACAAAGTCTTCCCGGTACCAGGCGGACCTTCTAATAAAATACCTTTTGGCGGGTCTACGATTTGACCCTCGTATTTGGGATCGCCGTTCATGATGTCGATGACCTGTTGAAACTCGTGCACGGCTTCGTCCAAACCGGCGACGTCGTTAAAGCGCACTTTTGACATGCGCCTGGAGATTTTCTTCGCTTTCGATTTCGTCATGGCCACGAATGGATTCTTCGACTCTTCGTTTTGTTCCTCTTTGCTCATCTTTTGCACTTGTTGCAACGTCTTTTTCCCGGAGATGATTTGATCCAAGACGTACGTAGAAATGCCGAGTTGTCTCGCCAACTTTCCTTTCTTATCCCTCTTGATAGAATCCGGCGGTTTATACTTTTTCGTTTCAGATTTACCCGCTGGATTCCCTTGAAAAATCGCCCAGTGCTCTGGTTTCCTTCTCGTCATCGCAATCAACGTCAAAAAAGCCATCGTTCCGTACCACGGTAACGTCGTCTGTAACAAGCTTCCGAAATACAGCGGCGATCGGTGCATGAACAGCTGACAACTGGACGGATTGGTCGCCCAAACGTCGTAATCGATGAAGTCGGGCGTCACCGACGCTCTTTGGCAGTGTATGACTAAATCATCCCAAGCGTCGCCGGGCAAATTACACTTCTTCACCCCGTACGATTCGCGATCGTAATCTAACCGGTGTTTCTCGTCTTCGTACTCGCAAATCGCCACTTTGCCTTCCTCGTAAATTTTAATTCTAGAGATGCGTTGCTTTTGCAAATCCCTCATCAGCTCCGAATAATCGATCAACTCTTCGATGTATTCTGGTTTCTCCGCTTGGTCTAACCAATCCGGAAACTTTCGCATCCACAATCGCTTCCCCCATTTCATTTCGGATTGAAACCGCTCCGGAAACGTCCTCTCTTGCGCTCTAAATTTCGCCAACAAACGCTTCTTTTCCGATTTCAACATCTTTTCGAACCCTTTATTTTTCTTCAGCATGTCTAACAGTTTCGCGTCTTGCTCTTTCATCCAGTCTGGCGCGTACAGCTCGTAATTCTTCTTCTTCACCCGTCTTTTGGTCGTATCGATTCTCTCCAACAACGCGTCCACTTCTTTACAATCCTTCTCGAAATCCCAAATCCTTTGCGCTTTCAATATCCTCGGCACGGTCCAGTAATCCGTTATGTACGGATCTAACCACTTGCTAAAGATCCTCGGCGGAATCACTCGCGCCCCTCCGGTCAATTTCGGCGGCAACTCTGGAAAAATCATCTGCGGCCTCTCGTACGACATCAACTCGTGCAACTCGCCCGGTTCCTGGTCGTAATACGCCTTGTGGTTTTCCTCGAAATCTTCCGTCGTGCGCACTTTGTGCCCTTTCTTCAGTCGAGGAATTCTCGGATCGAACATGTACTCCGTGTCCATCGGTAGCGTTCGGTTCCCTTTTTTACCTTTCTTCGCGGCGCACAAGGTTTGCAACGCGCCGCGCCCGCGATATTTGTTCTTGTGATTGTTGTTTTTGAAAAACGAAGAAGACGAAGTGCCCTCTTTTTGCAGGGCAGAAGAGGACGAAAACGAGGAAGACGCCATCACCCCCAACGCCGGCGCTCCGAGTTTTCCTCCTCTCGAACAACTGCTGCTTCTAGAACATCGACCACGGTGTTGCTTCTTCGCACTATTACCACCACCGCGCGGCGTCTTCGAAGAAGAAGAGGAGGAGGCAACTTTCTGCGCGAAAGCGCTTCCTCCCCGCGCGAACGACGACGACGACGACGCGGAAGCCGCCATCATTGGTTTTTCTTTCCGAGCGGCGGAGAACCTGCTTTTTCACTGTTTATCTCAAAAAAAAAACTCTCCGTCTCTGTTTGTCTCTATCTGCTCGCGCGGTGGTGCAGAGATATAAAACACACAGACACACACACAGAGAGACAACACCGCCTCTTTTCTCTTCTTCTCCCGCGACGAGATATGGGAAGCGTTTTTTTTTTCGTCTCACGCGTGCGTTGTGTTCTCTGTCTGCGGATTGACGATCGAGAGAGAACGCAACAACGGACTCTTTCTCTTCAAATTCTTGTGAGTGGGAAAAAAAAAATCGAAAAAAAAAAAGAAAAAACCTGCCGGCGAAAAAAACCTGCAAAACGCTCTCTTTCTGCTCTCAAAAATCTCTACGCGCTCAAGCAATCTCTCTCGTCGACGACATAACGACGGCAGAAAAAAAAAGAACGAAACAATAAACATGCAATCCGCAACGTCGAGTTTTAACGGCGTCCGAATCGCGAGCAGCGCGAGAGGTGCGGGTTTCGCGAAGAAGCGTCTCTTCTTGTCTTTTCTTTTCGCGCGTTTTTTTTTTGCCTTTTTGTGTAGAAAGAAAAGCGTGGTGGCTTGCACACGCCGGTGTGCATTTGTGACGGCGACTCAATTTTTTTGCTTTCGTGATAGCCGTGGTGGGACTGTCATCATCGTTCCGTCGTGAGAGCGAACATTAAATTCCGACGTAATCACTCGTTTCGTTGGCACGTATCGGTGGTTTGAGCTCGCGCTCTGTTCGCGAGCGCGTTCGCTCGCGCCGTTTACGACGACATCGTCCCCCGCAGACGAGACGACGGATTTTGCGTTTTTGGATAAAAAAAGACGAGAGAGACTGACTGAAAAATGCCCTCTTTTTCTCACTACAAACTCAATTTACTAAATATGCTATCATCAATCACAGGCGCCTCCTCTGTCTCCAACAGACAAACCAAATTCCACGTCTCCGCCATGTCCGTGAAGAAAAACACGCTGAAGAACTACGAAGGCATGGTCCTCTTGAGACCGGACGTGGAAGACTCCATCAAACAAGTACAAATGGATAAATTACGCACGTTAGTCGCTCGAGACGAAGGCTCTTCGTTCGAGGTCACCGAGCGCGGTTTGCAAAACAACATGTACAACATAAAAGGGTACCCGGACGCGTACCAGGTGCAGTTGGACATCTCGTGCATGCCGGCGACGATTAAAGAGTTGGAGAAAGTGATGGCGAACCCGGAGATTGGCGAGGAGGAGGTGTTTCTTAGAAGCACCTTCTTTAGATTGAACAGATAAAGAAATCGAGACGACGACGACGATGATGCGGGAGAGAGATATACGCGACAGAGAAGAAAAGTAGTAGCTTTAACGAGAGAGGAAGAGTTAAGTATATATTATATTAGGTATTCGTACACGATTGTAAGTAAGTTTGTAGCCATTAAAAAAAAGAAAACATGTTATATGTATGCGGCGGCGCGCTTTCCTTCTCTCTCTGTTTCTCTCCCCATGAAGAGAACAGAGAAAGAGTCGTACGTAGTCAACAGGAAAAATTCTTTCTCTCTCTCTCTTATTACACGTTCTATTTTACTATTTTTGCGATTGATCTCTCTCTCACTCTCTCTCACTCTCTGAATGTTTATCTAAAACCCTCCTCTCAAGGCCAACACCATGTGTATCACGCTCCCACCTTCGATGTTGTAATCCTTCGCGGTTTTCTCGTCGTGCATTTGCTTTCCACCGAAAATCAGCCTCTGTTGCACCGGCGGGATGCCTTCCTTCTCTTCCATTCGCTCTTTGATTCGAACGATGGTATCGGAGACTTCGACGTCGAGTTCGACCTCTTTGCCAGTCAAGGTTTTCACTTTGATCATCATCTTGTCGTCGTCGTTCTTTCCTTGCCACCGCAAAAAAAGATTTTACGCGCGCGCGTTTGTGTTAGTGTGTAAGTGTGTTTTGAAGTTTTTTCGAACTGAAAACAAAAAGACGGAGAGAGGTGGACTAAAAGTGCGCGTTATCGGTCGATCGTCGTAACGTTATTTTAATTTACAGTCTAAATACTATTCGCTAATACAAAGTATTTTACACGTTATCTACATAAATATATTCTCTCTCTTTCTCTCTCTCTCTCTCTCTGCCGCTGCTAATGGTTGCGTCGAATGAGCCATTCGGCGCACTTTTTGACGTCGTTTTCGCCAACTTTTTCCAACGCGAACAAAGCTTCGCTTTTTGACCATCCCCGGACGACGAGTTCGGCGACAACCATAGTTTTCGTTTTTTGCGTTTTTGCAGATGCCGGAGCGTTTTGTTCTTGTTGGTGCTGAGATTCGGAGAAGCGCAAGTTCCGGCGGGCACCTTTCCGAGCAGCTCCGGATCCGTCCTCCTCGCCCTTTCGATGGGAATTCTTTGAGCTCAACAAGTCGTCCCAATCCGAGCGAGAGAGTTCGAGTTCTTCTTTGGTGATGGCGGCGTTGCTTTTGCCGCCGGCGGTAGTGAGATGGTGCGGTTTCTTTGGGAGGGGGAGAGTGAGACCCCAGTCGTCGTCATCGCCATCTTCTCCTCCCGCTTCTTCTTCTTCTTCCTCCTCCTCGTAGTCATCGTCGTAGTCGTCTTCAGACGCTGATTTGTTCATCTCGTTTGCGCTCGCCGAGAACAAACGCGACGGGAGAGAAGATGCTAAATCCCGTCCTTGAGACATTTTTTTGTTTTCAGCATCGTTGCCAACGAAGTCACTGCCATCGATATCATCGAATTGATCATCTCGCGTGCTCGTCCCCATCGTTCTGCTTTGCTTTTTCCCCGCTTTCGCGTACTCGTTGAACGCGCTCAAAGTGAGCTCTTCGCCTCTCGGCGTGAAACCTTTCGGAGTAACTTTGTTTTGAGGAGGAGAAGAATTCGCAGCAGGACGAGGTGGATTGGAGTTACTTCCATTGGGTTCTCCGCGTTTGAAGTATCCTTTAACCGTATTTCTCGCCGCCGCGGAGGACGCCGGCGTTTCCAACGCCGACGCGGCGTCGCGAAACGAATGATTTTCGGATTCAGAAAACGTCTTCGTCGGAGATAAAAACAAATCGCCGGCGTCCTCGTATTCATCCGTATTTCTATTCCTATTACGTCTTCCTTCTTCACCGTACGAGTCTAACGTATTCATAGAAGATGGTCTGAGCATTGCAAAGTTGTTCGGAGGAGGCGATGTCTTTTCTCTTTGAGGATGACCAGTCGTACGATGGTGCGGTTGTTTGATGTAATCCTCGCGAATCGAAGCCATCTTCTCAAAAGTCATAGCGTCATCTTTCTCAGGAGACAACGGCGACGAGCGCTCTCTTGGATTTAAGATAGATGAAATATTGTCGCTGCTGTTCTTTTGTTGTTGCTGGTGCTGCTTGTATTCGTTGTTACGATAGGTATCCTCGCGCACGCGAAAATCCCGCGGCGAACGGAGATTCGAAACGATTTCGTCCCTTCGCTTCTTCATCACCGAGGATGTAGCGGACATTTTCCTCGGAGGGCTCGGTTTATTCACGTTATTAGTATCGAAGCTCGAATCGTTCACTTTGCTGTTGCTGCTGTTGTTGTTGTTCTTTTTACTGAGACTGCCGTACAACGCGTCGTAGGATTCAATCATCTCCTTCATCTCGCGTTCGTGTTCTCTCTTCAAATCGTTCGACGCTTTTTCCCTAAACTCAATTTCTCGTGCACGTTTCTGCCTTTCTTCATTTAACTTTCGCTCCGCAGCTTCAGCCGCTCTCAGTTGCATTTCAAACTTTTCGTGCAAAATCTTCGTTTGCTTTTCGAGTTCTTGACGCAACTTTTCGTTTTCAGCTTTGACGTGCTCGTATCTGTTGCCAGGAGCGGAATCTTTCACAAAACTTTGCTCGCGTTCGTTCTTGAACGTAACAACTTTCGAGTATTTTGAGTTGTTGTGACTTCCAGGGTACGTCTCGAATGTCGTTTGAGTACCCATCGTGCGCTGATTTGCACGATTCGTAGATTTCATAGCGTCGTCTGCGTACTCGTTACCTCCTCCTCGGTACCCATGCAACTGCTTCTCCTTCATTTCCAAACGACGCGTCAATTGCGCGTTCAAACTCCTCGTCGCCTCTAAATCTCTAACCACTTTCTTCAAGTGCGCGTTGAACGCGTTCGCTTGCTCTCTGAACTCCGCACCTGGTCCCGATAACGGTTTCGTACGTTCTCGTTCGAGAATTTCCCGCAACGATTTTACTTCCAGCTGCAGTCGTTCGCACTCTTCGCTATAATCCGGCGCAAATTCTTCTTCCTCGTCAACCGTTCCAGTTGTACCCGACAAGTCGCTTCTTCTGTTCTTCTTCTTCTTCCTATCGCCACCATCGGCATCCCCGACACCAACAAGCATACGTCGTCTTTTAAACTCTAGCGTTGCGTCCATCCACGAACGAAACGCTGCGCGCATCCTTCGGTGTTCGGACGCCACGAGCATTCGTTGCACCACAGACTCATTCCTTCTCGAGGTAAAACACGCTAAACGCCACGCATTTAACATTCTACTCAGTATCGCGTTATTCGTTCTAACCTCAGCGTTTGCCAATTTTCTTCTCAAATCGATCACCTCTAGATCGTTCGAAACGGATTTTTGCGTCTCGTCGTTTTCGCTGGGAAAACTACTGCTTCTCTCCACCACCCACCGCAAAGCCGTTGTATCGTCCTCTTTCGCTCTACCGTTGTTCTCCTTTCGCGGATTGCTACTATCATCTCTTCCTATTCTATCTTTCTCGACGACGAAGTCTTCTTCTTCCTCATCGCTCACGAGCAACGTACCCGGCGCGCTCGACGCTTTCGACCTTCGCTCGATTTTAGTTCTGTTCATGTCGTCTTCACCTTCTTCTTCGTCGTCGTCCGAGGAATCATCGTCAAAATCGGAATCGGAATCTTCCTCTTCGGAAGCTGCAAATTCCTCTTCTCCTTCGTTTCCATCGCCCTTCGATATCAATATCTTCGCGGTGCTCCTCTTCGTCTTCTTTGGTTTTTGCTCCGCCGCCGCGGCGCCGCGAGCGCCCGACGCACCACTCGAGGAATCGCCCACATTCTTCTTCCCAGAGGCAAAACTTACCCCTCTTTCGAACCCAATCGCGACCGCGCGTTCCATATTCTCGTCTTTTTTCTTCATAGATATCGATATCGCTTTAAACATCGCTCGCAACGACGGGTCGTCCGCTTTTTGTAACCGAATGATCTTCTCTCTGTCCTTGTCGTTGCGAATCAGATTCATCCAATTCGCATCGTCTTCCTCTTCCTCGTCGTTTTTGTCCATCCTCGCGCGTGCGACGGACATTCTTCGAGACTTGGAAATCGATTTTGAGCCTCCCACACCTTCGGCGACGACGACGACTTTGTGCTGCGCGATGTTAAAGTTACGCTTTCTCTCTCTCGTGCGCGTGTGTGCGTATTTGTGTGTGTGCGTGCGCGCGCGCGCAAGTGGTCTCTCGTAGGCGCGTTTTTCACGCGCCTTATTTTTGAAGAATTGGAAGAAGAGTTCGTATTCAAAAAAGATAGATGCTCACACACAAAAAACGAAAGCATTGATTGTTTCGAAACGCCGGGCGCGCGGCGCGTTTCAAGTTTTCAGACAGGTAAGGGATGTACATTCTCTCATTAAAAAAAGTGTATCGAAATATCTAACAGATGGAGTGGTGTTATTAACAACACCTCCACGCGGGATAAATCCTACGCTTCCAACTTGAGGGAGACTTTGTGCGTCATCGCTTCTTTATTGATCAAGTTCCCGGCTTTGTCTAAAGCCGCGAGCAACGAGTCGACGTTGTTTACCCACGAGTTGAGAAGTTGGTCCGGCGCAGTTTCCGAGGAAGACAGAGAATCCCCACCGTCTTTTCCGTCCGCGCTCGCGACGTCGTTGACTTTTTTGAAGGTTGCGATGCCGTTCGGTCGGTCAATCTTAGCGTGGACTTTCTTCGAGCAGACGGATTTCGATAAGCGCGTCTCGGCTTCGTCCACAGTTAAGCACAACAGTTCGGAAAGTCTCGTCAAAGAGATGCGGTTGTAATACTTGGCGACGACGAACAAGTTGTGTTCAATCACGCGCGACTGCAAGTCCTCCAATTTCGTCGTGGCTACGTTCGTTTGTTCTTGTTTTTGTTGATTGCTATTATTGGTACCGGCGGTGAAGTGTTTCGCGATTTCCTCGGCGTACGTTTCGCTCAACTCGTCCCATCGGATGATTTCATACGTCGTGAACTTCTTCAACAACTCTTCGTATGTTTTCATTTCTTTCAACCTATCGTCGTTCAGCGTTTGGTGGAGTAAACTTTGTTGCATCGGGTCTCGTTCGCTTAAAACGACCAACCACGCGCACGATTCCATCGCCGGTTCGTACTTTGATTTATCCTCCTTCACCAACTCGCACTCTAAAATCGCCTTGTAACATCGGCACTGTTCCAAGTAATCCTTCTCTCTTTCGAAATATTGCACCATCAAGTTGTGATAGTTCAAACGCAGCGTCGGTAAATCTGGAACGCTCGGATCGGTCTCCGCGAACACGCCCTTCGCGTGTTGCACCGCACTCTCTTTTTCCTTCTTTTCTTCTTTCTCAACCTCCTCGAAACGTTTCTTCTCCTCCTCGTCCATCATCATCGCATCTACGCCACCTTCTTCTTCCAACTTCTTTTTCTTCTTCAGCGCTTCTTTCTCTTCCATTCGTTTAATCTCGTCGAAACTTCTAACGTTGATCTTTCTGCTCAAAATTCTCGCTCGCACGTAATCGTCGTTCTTCATGCACAAACGAATTTGCTCTTCGATGAAAAACACCTTCTCTCTCTTCGATAACGCCCCGTACGTTTCAATCGCTACCTCTTGCATCACGCTCGCCGCCTCGTTAATTCTCCCCGCTTCCTCGTGCAACCGCGCTAAAATCCTCGTCAATCTCGCCTTTTCCACCTCGACGAAAATTTTCCCCGAGGCGACATCATTCAGCGTTTCAATCAACCTCGTTTTCGTCTTCACGTCCGGCGTCTCGTCTATGTACGACATCGCCTCTCTCACGACCGCTCCAATCGCTTGTTTCAGCTGCGCTCGTCGTTTCGACAGCAACACGACGTGTTCGCAAATCCCTTCCCAATCGTTCGCCTGTCTCAACACCGCCAAAATCGCCACGCACAGTCGAGGCGTCGCCACGAAATCGGCCGATAAACGGTACGATTTTTCGAGCACGAGCATCTTCTCCAGTATCGGCGACAAGTTTCCGGGCTGTTGTTTTTACAAGATAATAAACGAAGAAGAAGAAGAACAATAAAGAGTGAGTTGCTTGAGTAAAAGGATGTCTCATCAGATCTCTTTTTAAAAACGAAGAGAGAGAGAGAAAACGAGAGAGAGATTTTTGCACGACACAACAACGCGTTCCAAAAAATTCGCACACTACCGCGTACGTACCTTCGCGGCGTCTACTTTCAGAGCGTTCAGCTCCGCCTCCAGCTTGGCCACCTCGATCTGCTGACGCTCGCGCGTGGTCATTTGTTTATTGTTGTTTTCTCCACCGCTCATGATGTCGATGAATGATGACAGAGAGAGAGACAAGCGGTTTCTTCCTTTTTTTTTCTGCCAACTTTTCGTTCTTTTTTTTTCTTTTTTTTCTTCAAAAGAAAACGCGAAACGGAGACGAACGAACGAACGCACTTCTTTCTCTCCATCATGACGACGACGACGACGACTTTTCTTCTTCTGCCGAGCAGCAGCAGCAGCGTCAGCCGCAGCAGCAGAAGCGGCAGTCTTCTTCGGGCCAGACGGCAGAAGCGGCATCAGCGCGGGGGCGGAAGAGCTTTTTCTTCTATTTCTTCGTCTTCATCGACGACGACGACGAGAACGACGACAACGAACGAAGAGCGAGGCCGAGAAATCGAACGAATCACGCGAGCGTTCCGGAGGTCGTTTACGCTCCTCCGGAAGAAGAAGAAGGGTGAGGAGGAAGAAGGAAAAAGAGAAGACGACGAGACGCGTTTAGTGGTTCGCGCGATACGCGAGCGAGACGTGCTCGACGCGGCGAAGGTCTTTCGGGAGAGTTTCAGCGGTTCCCCGGACGAGAAGCCGAGAAGTTTCGTTTTGAGATATTTATTGGAAGCGTGCGTCGCGGAGGACGAGGAAGATGATGAAGAAGAAAAAAGCGACGACGCGAACGCGCAGATGAAGAAGAGTAAGAGTGGTGGTAACGCCGCCAGTAACCCGTACGAGGTGTGTTTCGTCGGCGTGACGACAAAGACGAATCCAGAGACGCAAGAAGTCACCGAAGACGAGGTGATATCTTTAGTCTCGGTAGCTTTAGACGTGCGTTCAAGAATCGCGGACGATCCGAACCCGCCACCCTCGGACGCGCCGTACGTGTGCAATATGGCGGTCGCATCTGAACATAGGAACAAAGGCGTGGCAAAGGCGATGTTGGAAGCGATCGGAGAGTTTGTGCCGAGTGTTGGCGGGTGCGACGTGTGGTTGCACGTCAGAGAGGTGGACGGGAAAGCGGTGAGGGTGTACGAACGGTTCGGGTTCGAGACGGTCAAGGTGGACGAAAAGAATCCGCTGTTGAATTTAGTCATGAATCGGAAAGAAAGCCGAAAAGGCAGGGCGCTCATGCGGAAAGTTTTAGCGGAAGGTTGTAATTTTATAGTGTAGTAGTATCTACTTTTCTTCCGTCATCTTCTTCGTGCATGCACAAAATCTACGACGGTGTTCTTTCTTTCTTTCTTTCTTTCTTTCTCTCTCTCTCTCGCGGCATGGTGATATGTTGTACAGTTTTTTCCTACCTACTACGATGAAGGCGTTTCATCTTCTTTCTTTTTTTTCTGTATATGCTGCATTTAACAGAGCTAGTATGCTGTATTTTGTACACGTGTATCTTATATTTCTTCTTCGTTCCTTCGCTCATCGACCGACTCTGCCTTGTTTCGCATCCGTTCGAGGGTCCGCAACTCTCGATTGCACCTGAAGCAAAATGTCGTCGGCGCGGTCTTGCGTCGCTCTCAACTGGTTCACGTACAACACGCGCAAAGCGTCCACCATTCGCTTTACTTTT
>Ga0255768_10005473_pt1 | contig 12206 bp, 22 predicted proteins | sample 071ome_33_FD_179983 | JGI IMG/M metagenome (GOLD analysis project Ga0255768, IMG submission 179983) | Coastal salt marsh microbial communities from the Groves Creek Marsh, Skidaway Island, Georgia - 071412AT metaG (version 2) | ecosystem: Environmental > Aquatic > Marine > Intertidal zone >...
GGGTAGTCAATCCCAGCATTACTTTAACTTGGGTAGTATGAATATTTGAGGAGAACCACCCAGTAATGGTTGCTGATGCCATTACATTCCTTCAGTATTATTTCCCTCGAATAGTTTTGTGTATTCGTTCATAATGATGTCGTTTTTATGGTCTTTACCCCAGTTATAAATATCAATAGCCTTATCAACATCATCAGTAGCTTTAGCTTTTCTTAGACCTTCTAACGCTCGGTCAATAGTGGCTCGTCTTTCTTGTGATTTAGTTTGTGGCTTTGCATTGCCAACTGCCACATTCCCGTCATCATCTAAAGCCTCTAATCCAAACATGGATACCAACGCATATCTACGGGCATAAGTAATTGCTGACCCAAGCTGTTGCATATCATTCTTAGCAACTACTAAAGGCAAATGACCTTCAATAAAGTCCTCTGGGTTTTCACAATTTATTATTCTAGTAGTCAATACATTCGCACCCGTTCCAAGAACATTTGGTGTTTGCACAAATACAAGACCAACATCAGATAGAACTGGGTTTAGTGTTTCCAGCACAACATTGATGTCCGCATATTTATTTTTAAAGAACGGATTGCTAGATTTCTTTTCAATAAATCCAACCTTGTCCCTGACCCATGATAATTTTTCGTAAATATTTGATTTTTTAGCTTCCATTTATCTCTCCAATATATAGTTAGCGACTCTACATTTTTCATTCCAGCGATTCTTAACATCTAATCTTTCTGTAATGATTTCATGTCCTGATTTTCTTAAATCGTTAATACGGGCAGATAATCTATAAATGCCTAGCTCTGACCAAGCAGTCATTGGGTTTATCTGTTTGTTGTTTTCTAAATAATTTAATAATCTATCTTGCTGACTCATTTTACTCTCCATAGTTATTTTTACAAAATTTAGTCCATTCCTTAGCAAACTCATCTGACTTCATATACTCTGAAGCGAACGCTAAGGTATCTTTTAGCGACTTTTCTTGGTTACCCATAGTCGTGGTATTACTAGATATAAAATCGTCCGTTAAATCACGAATATCTTGGTCAAAGTCATCAATAGTAAATTCTTGCTTTAGCCTACCCATACTATCCCCCCTAGTAAAAATGCAAATATAAAGATAATCCCAACTGCACATAAAAATATGCAGATTAGCTCAAATATGGCTTCACACCATTCTCTAGTGTTGCGTGGTTTCCTAATCATCATTTATCTCTCCCCCCCAGATAGAACGCACAATGGCTCGGTTCTGGGCTTGTTTATCATAGTAAAGTTTTTGAGCATAACAATATTTATCCCAGTCGGAAATATTGTCGCCCATAGCTTTTACTTGTTCTTTAATCCAAAGTGGCAGACCAGCCATAAACTCTTTATATTCATCATACTGTCTATCGCCAATTTCGTCATAATCAATATCTTTTGGCATTGTTACCCCCTAATTAAATTCAAATGATTCAATATCCCAAGAATCAATCTTGTCAATAATCATTTGTTCATTCTCAATGTTTTCAAAAGTGCCATCTTCAAAACATACATCAACACATCTTTCTTCTGCACAACTTATAAGATTAAAAAATGCTTTATTTGGTGTAATACGCCATTGACTTCTTTCGTGAGGATTGGTAGTTTCAAAAACCCATTCCTTGCCTTTAACAAAACAAAGATTAGCACATTCAAACTCAAATTGAGTTTTTGTATGCCAACCCTTAACATTGCTTACAGCACCAGATTTCATACCATTAATAATTGCAGTATGTAGTTTGTTGTTAGTAGTAAGTTTCATATTTACCTCATATTTTTAGTTAAAGTAATTGCATTATGCCATAAATTTATGTTGTTTCAAGTTATTTTTAATATTTTTTTAAATAAAGTTGTTTTTTTAGGTATATTACTTCCAAACTTTAGGAGAAATTATGCAAGAACGACAATACTTTACCTTTCTAAAGTCCTATGCTGATATATACCAACAGCTGAATGACGACCAGAAGGTTCTTTTTATAGATGCAATAATCGACCAACAAATGAATGGTGTTGATGCTGAATCAATTATTTTTGATGATGCAATGCTAAACATAGCTTGGTCTGGTGTTAAGCCAAGTTTAAGCAAATCTATAGCACAATATAACAATGGAAAGAAAGCCAAAACTAAGCCAACTATAAGCCAAATAGAAGCCAAACCCGAACAAATAAGAAGTAAGAAGAAAGAAATAAGAAATAAGAACAAAGAAATAAGAAAAAGGATTGTTAAGGAAAAAACAACGATAGAGAACTTTTATCCAAATGAAACATCACTAAATGCAGTTGATGAAATTTATCCAGATTGTTGGGACAAAGATTTACTAAATAATTTAATCAATGATTTTAAAGACCAAGCAAGAAATAGAAAGCAACCATTTAAAGATTTTGATGCTGGATTTAGAAATTATTTAAAGCGGGGTTGGATTAGTCCATACAAAGAAAAGAAACAATTATCACATTCACAGATGGCTAGTGAAATGATGAAAAACCCATTATTAACTTTTGGAGATGATGATGAACTATAAAGCTAAAGCACAATATATTCTTGGATATATGGAACTACGCTTCCAACGCAGATGGGGAGATGACCAGAAAGACAAAGAAGCTGAAAGAAATATCTGGGCAATGGAGTTGCAAAAATTTGATGATAATCAATTATCAGACCAAAACATTATGAAAGCGTTTGATAACTACAAGAACTCTGTTGACTATGACCAGAAAAGACCAAGCATAGACCAGTTTATGTCTTACCTAAAGTCTGCTAGTCATGTTGAGCCAAAAAGAGTTGAATACAAACAGATTGATTATGCTGGATTATGGGATAAAGCTGAATCACAAGGTAGAGATGCTTGTATTGCCTATATGAAAAACATTTTTAACAGAAGGCTAGTATCTCCAGCAACTAAGTATCACATTAGAAAATACTGGGAAAAAGAAGGCATGACTTATGGTCAATTTTTAGATAAGGGATTAATATGAAACTGAAATATCACGACATTAAATTTGAGATTAAAAAGCTTGGATTAACACAAGAGCAAGTAGCAGATATGCTTGGAGTAACGACTAACACTCTAAATTATCGCATTAAGCAAGATAAACCAACAATACATTGGGCGATATATGGCATAGCTAATTACTATGGCAAAGAGGACAATTTGGTAATTAAAGAATGAGAAAGTATAAAGAACAATTTACCTTACCATTTCCACCAAGTGTTAATTCTTGTTATAGAGCCATTCCTAGAGGAAAGATATGCACTAATATCATTTCTAAGGAGGGCAGAGATTACAAAGATAGGATTAATATGATTCTTGGCAGTTTAAAGCCTAGAGAATGTAAATTTATCGTAACTATTAAACTCTTTATGCCAGATAAGCGTAAAAGAGATATTGACAACTACTTGAAGATTCTATTAGACTCGCTAACTGGTAAAGTCTGGGTTGATGATTGCCAGATAGATTGCATTGTTATTTCCAGAGAGGAGGTTATAAAAGGTGGGCGAGTTACATTAGATGTCAGAGAAATATGAGAATATTCAGGGCGTAATTAATGCAAAAGTTATTAGACTTTATTTTGATGACAACACAAAACTATTAAATTATGTTAAAACTTTAAGCGATAAACAAAAGGAGAGAGCTAGACAGCATTTAAAAACTGTTTTAGCGATAAAAAGTAAAAATGAAAACAGAATTTATTAAACTTAGCCAGATAAAAAGAAACCCAAATAATCCAAGAATATTAAAAGATGACAAGTTTAAAAAGCTTGTTAAATCTATTAAAGATTTTCCACAAATGCTTGATATTAGACCAATCGTAGTTAATGACGATATGATTGTGCTTGGCGGTAATATGCGATTAAAAGCGTGTAAAGAAGCTGGATTAAAAGAAGTGCCAGTTATTAAAGTTAAAGATTTAACAGAGGAACAACAGAGAGAATTTATTGTTAAAGATAATGTTGGCTTTGGAGAATGGGACTGGGAACTATTAGCTAATGAATGGGATTATGAGCAGTTAGAAGATTGGGGCTTAGATTTAGAATTTGATAAGATTGAGGAAGATAGCGAAGGTCTAACTGATGAAGATGATGTTCCAGAGTTAGCAGAAGAACCAGTATCTAAAGTTGGCGATATTTGGCTACTTGATGAGCATAGAGTTATGTGCGGTGATAGCACAAGTTTTGAATCGGTAGAAGTATTAATGGCTGGTGAAAAGGCAGATATGGTGTTTACTGACCCGCCTTATGGAATGTTTCTTGATGCTGACTATTCTAGTATGAAAAACAACCTAGACTTTGCGAAAGACAAGGGATTTACTGGTGGCAAAAAATACGATAATGTTATTGGCGACCACGAAGATTTTAATCCAGAATTCATAAATAACATTTTTAAATGTTTTGATTATTGCAATGAAGTATTCTTGTGGGGTGCTGATTATTATTCTGAATATCTTGTGAACAAAAATGATGGCAGTTGGATTGTCTGGGATAAACGAGCAAATAATAATGATGATGTTAAAGCAGATGAGTCAAGCGATAAAATGTATGGTTCGTGCTTTGAGTTGTGCTGGTCAAGAAACAGACACAAGCGAGATATTGCCAGAGTGAAATGGGCGGGTGTATTTGGAACAGAACAAGAATTCGACAGAAAAAGACACCACCCAACACAGAAACCCGCGTTACTTGCTGAATGGTTTTTTGATAGATGGGGTTCTGATAATGATTTAGTTGTTGATATTTATCTTGGCTCTGGCTCAACACTTATCGCTTCAGAGAAAAAGAATCGCAAATGCTATGGAATGGAACTAGACCCAAAGTATGTAGATGTAATTATTAAAAGATGGCAAGACTTTACTGGTAAAGATGCTATATTAGAGAGCAATAATAAAAGTTTTAATGAAATAACGAAATATGACACATAAAAAGAAACAAGCAATGTTAGTAGCATTAGAACAATCTCTAGGGGTTGTAACTCCAGCTTGTAAGTCTGTAGATATTGCTAGAGAAACACATTATCGTTGGCTAAAAGAAGATGAAGAATATGCAGAAGCTGTTAAGCAATTAGATGATGTTGCTATTGATTTTGCTGAAAGCCAATTACATAAACAAATTAAATCAGGTCAGACTGCTTCAACTATCTTTTATTTAAAAACAAAAGGTAAAAAGCGTGGCTATATTGAAAAACAAGAAGTTGAAAGCAATATAGTTACTGGCATTAAACTTATAGATGATTAAATCCTTTAAAATGGATGAGGTTGCAAGTTCTGGTAATGACGAGTATTACACACCAGAGTATGCAATCTCACCACTTATTAAATACCTTAAAGATAAAGAATTTAAAACAATATGGTGTCCGTTTGATACTGAACGCAGTCATTATGTCAAAATGCTGACAGCAGAAGGATTTGAAGTGATTAACACACATTTAGACAATGGTGATGATTTCTTCTTTATGATTCCACCAGAATGTGATTGTATTGTTAGTAACCCACCTTACAGTATTAAAACAGAAATTATAGAACGCCTCTACAACATTGGTAAACCATTTGCTATGTTAATAGGTGTTGTTGGTTTGTTTGAAAGTCAAAAGAGATTTGGTATGTTTAGTCGATTTCCAGTAGAAGTAATGTATTTTGATAAGCGTATTGCATACTTTAAGTCTTATGAAGACCAGAAACCATCTTTTAATCCACCATTCAGTAGTGTGTATCTTTGTTCAGAAGTATTGCCAAAACAAATGGTGTTTGAAACAATACATAAATGATTAAAGAAGTTGGTGTATTAAAACATCAAAAAGAATTTATAAAATCTGATTCTCCCTCTACTGGTCTTGTTGCTGGTTTTGGTGCTGGTAAATCCTATGCTGGTGTTCTCAAGACAATCATTAAGAAAATGCAATATCCTAGTGTTAAGGTTGCATATTACTTGCCGACCTATGGTCATATTAGAGATATAGCCTTTGATAAGTTTCCGCAGTTATGTGATGAGCTAGGATTGTTTTATCGATTAAACAAAACAGATAAAGAATTAACTATCCAAGACTATGGCACGATTATCTTTAGGAATATGTCAGAGCCAGAATACATAATCGGATACGAGGTTGCTTATAGTTTAATAGATGAGTGCGATATATTGCCAAAAAGCAAGATGGATAAAGCATTCAAACAGATACTTGCTAGAAACAGAAGTCCATTACCAGATGGAAAGCCTAATCAAGTAGATACTGTTGGAACTCCAGAAGGTTTTAAATGGTTCTATTCCAGATTTGTTGAACACGCTAATCCAAGTTATAAGTTAATTAAAGCTAAGACTATGGATAACCCATATCTTCCAGAAGGCTATATTGAAACGCTAAAAGAAGATTATGATGAGAAGCTATTAGAACAATATCTCATGGGAGAGTTTGTCAATGTTAATGGTTCTCAAGTCTATCACCAGTTTGACAGAGAGCTTCATGTTATTGCTGATATGCCAGTTAATAAAAACTATCCATTAATGATTAGCTGGGACTTCAACATTAACCCATATAACGCTGTATTTTTAATTCAAGAAATAGGGGGAATTGTTTATGTTATTGATAACGCTATTAAGAAAAACTCGCCAGTTGTTGATTCGATTGAATATCTCAAACAAAAATTTGGGTATCTGGGCGACTATCTATACCAAGCTACAATATATGGAGATGCGTCTGGTAAATCGAGGTCGCAAGGGACAGCACAAACGAACTACGACATAATTAGAAACGCTGGATGGTCTAAGTTTAAAATTAAAACTGCAAATCCAAGAGTGCAAGATAGAATAAATGTTTTTAATTCTATGTTGAAAAATGGTAATGGTTCTGTTAGTATTGCGATATGTTCCCGCAATGTAGAATTAATAAACGACTTGGAACAGATGTCATATAATGATAAGGGCGAAGTAGATAAGTCAAACCAAGACTTGAGCCATGCTAGTGATAGTGTGGGTTATTACTTAGAAACAGAACATAGACTAATTAAGCAAAAAGAACTACGAGCTAACTACGCATTATGATTATTAATCACTACACTAAGAACGATATTAGAAGTATCGACCCAACTACCAAAAATAGATTAGAGAAGTTTAAGCTTCGCTATGACATGTATAACGATAACTACAGAGAGCAAGTCATTCACAAACTTGGTCAGTTATACAGAGCTTTTGCTCAACTCAAATTAGATGTTCAGATTAACGATAACTACAATATCTACAAACAGGTTGTTAATGCTATCTCTAATGTTTATTCATTTGGTGTTGATAGACAATTCGATAACGAAGCTATAGCTGAACTATACCAAGATTTAAGAATCAACAAAACAATGGCTCAAGCCAATCGTTACATGAACGCATTTAATGATTTGCTAATCCAAGTTAGCTGGGACGATAAGAAAGAAATGCCTAAGATAATGCTTAGACTCCCACACAATACAGAGGTTGAATATTCTCAGGGGGAAGTCAAATCTGTTCAATACTTTGTTGAAATGGTTGATAAGAAAAGAGAGCGTTGGGCTTATTGGTCTGATGAAGAACATTACTATATCGACAAAGAGGGCGGAGAAGATAAGATTGTTCCAGTAGAAGATAACGAAGAAATGGTCAATCCATTTGGAACGCTACCATTCGTATTCTTGCACAACGGCTGGAGAGATGAAACATTCTGGGATATGTTTACTGGTGATGATTTAACTGGTGGCACAATCGATATGGCTGTCCATTTAACATTTTTAAATCACATCATTAAGACTCAATCATTCAAGCAATTAGTTGGTAAAGGCGACAATGTGGGCGAGTTACTTGGTCAAGTATTAGACCCATTATCAATCCTAACATTAACTGGACAAAACACAGAAATAGATGTCCTAGACCTGCAATCAAACTACGACCAATTACATAAAGTCGCACAAGACCTAGCAAACAACATTGCTGTTAATTATGGCATTAGTCCTAGCCAATTCAGAATGACTGGCTCAGTATCATCTGGCTTTGCTTTGCAGATGGAGAACTTAAAACTAGATAGATTCACAGTAGAGCAACAATCAGACTTTAGAATATACGAGCAAGAACTATTTGAACTAATCAAAACAGTATCAGAAGTCTATGGTCAATCACTTGGTGATGGAGATATGTTTGTTGATTTTGTTGAACCTAACTATCCAGCATCAGAGCAAGAGCAATTAGCTATCGACCAAACTAAGATTGATATGGGATTAACTAAGACTGCTGATATTCTTATTAGAGAAAATCCAGATTTAACTGAGGAAGATGCTAGAGTTAAAGTAGATGAGAATATAAACGCTAGAAACGATTTACTAAACAAAGTTAGAACTGGCGGAACAATTCAAGATACTATGACTGCTCTTGGATTAAATGCCAACTCTTGATTCAATCTACAATCAAACGCAATCTGAAATAGACAGATTCATTGCTAAGTTTGACAAAGATGTTCAACAAGTATTTGAGCGTGTCAGAAGAATAGCAATAGCACAACTATCTCAAATCAATGCAGAGAATGTTCTGCAATATGAATTTGTTTGGAGAGAATCATTAAGACAAGCTGGATATTACACGCTAGTCAATGACCTAATAGATACCCAATTCGATAAGATATATTCTGGCGTATTAGATGCTTTTGAAACTGGTGGTCTAGCAACCGCATTTACTACTGATGATGCAACCAAGATTCAATTATTAAAAGATTTGCGTAGAGATTTCTTTGTTCGTCTTGGTGATGATGTTGGATTAGCAGTTAAGAGAGAGTTATATCGATATGTTATTGCTGATGCTTCACTAGAATCAATAACCGCTGGTATTGAACAACAATTATTATCATCTGACCTTGCTAGATACTCACAAACCTATGCAAGAACAGCTATTAAGGAATTTCAGCAAGAAGTCATAGACTTAAGAGCCTCAGACATTGAAGATGGTGTCTGGGTTTATGTTGGAGTTAATGATGGTCGCACTAGAAGGTTCTGCCGTAATGTTTTAAAACAAAACAAATGTCTTAGCGATAAAGAAAAGTCCAGATTAGAGAATGACCCAGATAGAGAATATAATTGCAGACATAGATTCTATAAGATGAGTAAAGAAGAAGCTATGAAAGCTGGATATAAGTGCAATGCCAAGTAGAATTAGAAAAAAGCCAAACTTTAATAAATATATAGCCAGAGTAAAGAAGGCTGATAGCACTTTATACTCAATCATTGAATTTATTATTGTTGGTATTATTAATAGAACACAATCTGGCAGAGATAAAAACAATAAACAATTTAGAAGTTACTCTAGTGCCTATGGCAAAACTGGAACAGTCAATCTAACTGAAACTGGTTCAATGCTTCAATCTATAAACAGAAAAAAGATTACAAATGGAGTGCGTTTATACTTTCCTAACTTTACAGAAGCTAGAAAAGCGTATCATAACCATAAAACATTTAAACGACCTTTTTTTGGGGTTGATAAGAAACAAAGAGAACAAATTGCTAAAAGATTAGGCAAGTTTATTGTCAAATAGTTTAAATTATTATAGAATTAACCTACTTTTATAATTAAGAGGGTAATAACATGGCTGACGAGCAAAACACGGAAAATGTCGAGAATACAGAAGCGACAGAAAATAATGAAGTAGTATTATCGCAATCAAAACTTGATTCTCTGATTGACAAAGGATTTAGCAAAGGTGTAAAGAGAGCTAAGTCTGAGTTAGCAGAACAATTAGGGGTTGATTCACTTGAACAAGCTAGAGAGTTAATTCAAGCAAAGATGGAAGCAGATGAAGCATCTAAATCTGATTTAGAGAAAGCATCAGAAACTATCCAAGCATTGAACAAGACAATCGAGAGCTTGGAATCAACAAACAAGAACCTTCAATATGATATGGAGATTCAGAAAGTTGTTAGTAAAAATGGAATTAATGATAGCGACTACTTTAAACATCTAATGGCAACTGCTAGTAAGTCAGAAGATTTTGAACTAGACACTTTTATTAACTCCTTAAAAGGTGAAAAACCTTATTTATTTAATGATGGGGTAAGTGCAAAGCCAAAGGTTGATGCTACTTCTAACAAGGCACAACTTGATGTTAATGCCAGAATTAGCGGTGCAAAGTCTATGGCTGAATTGTATAAACTCCAGCAAGAATTGACATAATTTTTTAATTTACTTAAGGAGTAAAAAATGGCTGTAAATACTAAGTCAGTTTTGTCAGATTCAGTTGTTGATTTAATGAATCAAGCCGTAATTGTATCTGGTGAAACTTATAACCGCATAGATAGATATGCAACAATTAGACAAGATGACATGGCGTCATCTATTTCATTTACTGTATTCTCAAGACTAAGTCCTGCGACTACTGCTTTAACTGATGGCACAGAAGCTACTTCAACTTCTATGACTGATACTAAAGTAACGCTAACTATGGCTGAATATGGTAATGTTATTACTTCAACTTCACTTGCTAATGTAGCTACTGCTGGTAAAGCTGACCTTGCGTCTGCTGAGCTTGTTGGTATCAACTTAGGTGAAACTTCTGAGTCTTTAGCACTTGGTGCTTTGGAAGCTGGTTCTAACACAGTAACTCCAGACACAGCTGGAACTTTAGACAACCTAGACCTTAGAGAAGCTTATACTGAACTAGCTGGTGCTGGTATCGCTAAGTTTGAAGATGGTCGTTATGTTGCGTTTATGAACCCAGCTCAAGTATCTGACATTAAAGGTGATTACATTCCTATCGCTCAAAACACTTCACTTCCAGAAGCTACAAATGGTATGGTTGGTTCATTAGAAGGTTTCACTATCATTGAATCTCCACTTGTAACAGCTGGTGAGGTAGTTTGTTTCGGTAAGAACGCACTAGGTAAAGCTGTAGGTATGCAACCTTCATTAGTAGTTAAAGAAGGTAATGACAATCTAAACAGAACAGTTAATATCGGTTGGTATGGCATCATGAAGTATGGCATTATTGATGAGAACGCTGTTAGAGTTATTACTGGGGCATAATAAATGGCTAAGACAGTAGTTGAAAAGGCTAAAAAAGTAGTCAAGAAGGCTACTGCCAAGAAGTATAAACTTCGTGCTTTGCGTGATGGTTCTCATGGCATAGATGGTGGAATCTATACTTTTAAGGCTGGTGATGTAATAACATTGTCTAAAAAGTCGCATTATGATGTGATGAAAAACCTTAAATCATTAGAGGATATTTAATATGGCTGTCTGGACATTAAAGAACGCAGACATCATTTCGGCTTTGCCTATATTGGCAGACCATTATGAAAAAGCAGATAGTGGCTCTACTACTTCGCTTGTATGTGGCAGATTAACTGCACTCGTAGAAGCAGAGATGGTTGGGGCTACTATCTCATTCATAACTGGCGACAATAAAGGTGAGGACGCAACAATCACAACTTACACAGACTCAACTGGAACTTTTGGCTTCGGCACATTAAGTAACTCTGTTGATTCTGCTACTGTATTTGGTATTGTCTATCTTGATTTTCAATCTTATATTGGTCGTGCTTATGACATGATTAAAAATGAGATGAGAAATAAAGGTATTGATATAGATTTATTCTTAACTGTTAGCCAGATGAAAGAACTTCATTTGACTAAGACGCTAGAACTAATCTGTGTTGCTAAACGCCAAGATGCAGATACTGATGACATTTTTCATCAAAACTATATGTTGTTTAAAGAGCGTTATGAGAAAGAAATGACAACTCTTAAAGCAGACTATGATATTGATGAAGATGGAGTCATAGACGAAGATGCAGAAGAAGATGTATCTGTGCAGGTAAGGTTGGTTAAATGATTAGTCTGTTAAGGGGCAAAGGCTACAAACTTACTACTAATGAAACACTTAGTAATAGGGAATTTCGTGAAGTATCTAAGTCTTATGCAATTAATGAAGATGAATCTACTTTTGATAATCTAGCTTATGATTTAACTGAAGTCTGGGAACTTTATTTAGACAAAAAGCTATATTCAGAAGCCAAGATGAAAGCTATCATTATTGCAACTAGAGATGAAGGCATTGACGGATTAGAAGTCGAGGTTGAAACGCAAGAGCGTGGTTATTTAATAACATTTACTACAATTAAGGAAGGAGTAATATAATGGCTATAGTAGGACACGAAGGTTCTGTATCTGTTGCTTCTGGTGCTATGGGTAATGCTAAAGC
>Ga0255768_10005476_pt1 | contig 12202 bp, 32 predicted proteins | sample 071ome_33_FD_179983 | JGI IMG/M metagenome (GOLD analysis project Ga0255768, IMG submission 179983) | Coastal salt marsh microbial communities from the Groves Creek Marsh, Skidaway Island, Georgia - 071412AT metaG (version 2) | ecosystem: Environmental > Aquatic > Marine > Intertidal zone >...
CGGGTGTTTATCAGTTGGGGACTTACATGAGACAACTGCTTACAAAGGGCCAATGCAGGTCCAAAGGAAACCTTGGCACCACCCAGAGTCCACGACGGGAACCGTGTTTTCTTGCGCTTGGGAGTGTGTACGTCCACCAGTAGGTCCGACCAGTGGCATCCCCTACGCCGGCAGCAGTTGTAGGGAGGTTGCACCTTCCTCGCTCAATGCCCCAGGGTTAAACATCCATTTTCGAGAGGGCGGTGATGATGGCAGCAGCGATGGCTTCTAGTTGAACGCGAGGGACGCCTGGGGAGTGCTGTGCCGCGGCCTGAACACACATGGCGTAGACCTGTGACCCTTGAGGGATTACAGGGGCCACGTTGGCGAAGGCACGACGGCGAACGAGTTCAGCGCGTGAGATGTTGAATTGCGCTGCGATGTTGTCGAGGTAGGTGATTTCAGCTTGGTTGAGGCGGATCTCTACCTTTTTGGTTTTGAGGTCTTGCATCAGAAGTCGTAGGCGGGGAAGTCCCGAGGGCTAACGGGTTCTACTCGTGGCGGGGGCGGCTGGCTTGGGTCATCTTCGCGTAGCAAATTTTTGTATTGAGGCTGTGGGGCGTTGGGGTTGTGGAGGCGGAAGATTTTGGCGTTTTCTTGCCAGTGCATCGAGGGGGTGTCGAGGTCCTCGATGGTCCAGTAGCCCTTTTCTAGGCCTTTGCGAAGGGTGAGGCGGACGGAAGTTGGGTCAAAGGCTTGTTTCATTAGGCTTGTCCTTCGAGAAGTCGCTGTTGCTTTTCGGCAAACCAGCCACCACGCTTGACAGAACGGGGAAGGGTTTTGTCGAGGCGGCTGAGGAGCTTGGCGTAGGCCTTGGGGTCTTTGGCCTTGGATTCAGTATTGGCCAGCTGGCTGGTGACAGCGGTGACGATGCCACGAACTTCGACGCGCATGTCATCAGTCATGTGCTGGGAATGGGTGAACTCACGCCAACCGCGCTCGTTGGCTGGATTGATGTCTTTGAGAAATTCGTAAACCTCTTTAGGAAGGCGGTGGTAGACGAGTTCCGCGATACAGACAGCGGCGTAGGGGTGACCGATGGTGACCCCAGTGACGCGGGCGAAATGCTTTGCGAATTGGCCGCCGAAGAGTGGGTAGTGAGCGGCTGGATCAAGACGGATTGCCCATTCGAGGAGACGCTCGGAGGTCGAGCGAATGTCTGCGACACCGAAGGCCTCTTGATAGGTGCGCTCAAGGCTGTGGACAGCAGACAGGCCTAGGAGTTCAAGGGCTTGATCAGCATTGACGCCGCCACCTTTGGCTACCTGCTTCCAGATTTCAACCACCATGGGGAGGTTGATGGTGAAGGCGACAGCATTGCCGGTGACACCGGGAGTATGGACAGGCTGGATGACGGGGTAGGGGTCGGCCTGTTTTTGGTCAATTTGGGCTGTTTTTTCGCTGAGATCGATTGCAGCGTCTGGGTTTTGCGCCTGGCCCTCTGATACGAGGATGGCTTGTTTGGCTACAAGGCGTTGAATGTTGGAATTTGAACTCATGCCCATGGCCTCACCAGTGGAGCGAATGGCCTGGCGGAAGGTGCCGTCTTCGAGCATGTAGCCCTGGAGGGTGTAGGGGCCGAACTCGATCACCTTGGGGTAGCCGATGACGGGCTTGATACCGGCGGTGAGTTCTTTGAGGGTTTTCATCAGAAGAGGTCAGAAAGTGCGGAGTTGGTGGTGGGGCCTTTGTCGAAGTCTTTGGCGGTGAAGACCTGGGCGGCCGGGTGCTTGGTCTCTGGGGGCTTGCCAGCGGCCTTGAAGCGCTCGTAGTTGCTCAGCTCGATCCCCTGCCACTTGCAGTTGATGGCAAGTTCGAGTTGATCACGGACGACGGCTTCGCCGTACTTGCTCAGGAGCGCGTTCAAATTTCGGAGCAAACGGTCCCAAGCGACCTTGCCTTTGCTTCCTTGCTTGACCCGCCAGAAATCGTCGATCAGGGCCGAAAAAGGCTCCAAATCGGCCGGTAGCTTCTTGCTAAAAGAAAGTACCTTCCTAGGGGTTTCCTCGGGCTCCTTCCCGACACCATCCCCCAAGAAAGAAACACACAAATTTTTTGAGTGTTCTTTTTCGGTAGAAGACTGAACTTCCGGCGAGGTCTGCCTGACTTCGCTGGAAGGTTGAGCCTTCGTGCCTGAGTTACCTGGGGTTTCCCGCACCGGCACAGCACGCGGGTACTGTAGCCACCCTGTCAACCCCTGTTCAATGAGGAGGGCCGCAAAGCCTGATGAGGACAGGGCTTTGGGTTTGGCAGACAGGAACTGAAAGGCCAGATCCTCGGGCAAAACTGCCCTGACCGACATTGAGCCGGTTTGGTCGTTCATGGACGTGATTGGCTCGGACTGGTCGATGATGGCATGATTACGCCGAATCTGTACCAATCTGGTCGAATGCTGACACCTTTGGCCCATCTTGGCTTCGATGAGGAATCGCACCGATACCGCTACCGAGGGGAGTGGTTGCCCTGGTCAGTCAGCGGCATTGCCTCGCCGTTGACCCCGGCAGAGCGCGAGCAGATCATGGCCAAGCGCCACGAATGGGAGCCTCGCGGGAATCAGGTGCATGATTCTTTGGAGCGCTTTCTGCGCTGTGCCGACCCGATCGAGACCGAGTTCGAGGAGTGGTGCGACGCCGGCCGCAAACATTGGTTGCTCGCCGACTCCGAGGTATTGGCTACCGAGTACCGCCTTTGCCACCCCAGACTGCTCGGCGGCATTGGCGGGAGCTTTGACGCCTTGGTCCGCAACGATGACGGCACCTACTTGGTGGACTTCAAAACGGTTGGCGGCAAGAAGTCGGTGGCCACGCGCAAGGCGGCCACGGCCCAGCTAGGGGCCTACGCCCAGATGTGCTCCATGCATCACCCGCTGATCAGCATCACCAAATGCGTGACGCTGGTGATTGGCCCAGGGGAGACCCGTGCGATCTTCGAGGATCCCGACGCCTGCGTGATGGCATGGATGGAGAAGGTCGAGGCGTTCAAGATGAAGCAAGAACTGCTCGGGTTCTGATGCGCGTTTTGGTGGCCTGCGAATACAGCGGCCGAGTCCGTGACGCTTTTATGGCTCACGGGCACGAAGCGATGAGTTGCGATCTGCTGCCCACTGAATCGCCAGGCCCGCATTATCAAGGCCCTGTTGAGGATGTACTCAACGACGGCTGGGATCTGATGGTCGCCCATCCGCCTTGCACTTATCTGGCAGCTTCTGGAATGCACTGGACTGCCCGTGGCCTGCGCGATCCAAGATTGACTGAAGATGCGCTGAATTTCGTGCGCTTGCTTATGGCTGCGCCGATTCCGCGTTGGTGCATTGAAAACCCCGCCAGCATCATCAGCAGCAGAATCCGCAAGCCTGATCAGACGATCCAACCCTGGGAGTATGGGCACGGCGAAACCAAGGCCACCTGTTTATGGCTGCACAATCTGCCAAGACTGCGGCCCACAAATTGCGTGGAAGGTCGCGAAGAGCGAGTGCTGATGATGCCACCGGGCCCTGATCGCTGGAAAGAGCGCAGCCGCACCTATCAAGGCGTGGCCGACGCAATGGGCGATCAATGGGGGGCGAAGAAGCTGCCACCCTGCATGGATCAGCCGAGCTTGTTTTGATGTCACTGAACTGGTCGGAGATTTTTGCGCGTCGGCCTGACTTGGAGCCACCGGGCTACAGAGAGGCCGCGGAGAAGGTGGCAAGGGAGTGGGCCACCAAAGAGAGGAAAAAGAGGAAGAAGAGCAGCAACAGCAAGCGCAAAACGCGATTCCCTAGCGCCAAGCACGGAGCGGACTGATAGGGTTTGGGCGGAGGGCTCCCGAAGTCTGGGAAGGGCTGAAAGGCGTAAGCCAGGGCGGTGCTTGGTTCAGTGCTGATCCACCCCCTCCATTTATTAGTGGCGCGATTGCTCGAATCGATCTAGCGTTGCGCCGTGGGCCTGTGTGGGGTCTGCAGGGAGGAGCGCGGGGCCTGCGGGCCCCTTTTTCTGTGCCTCTTGCCAGTTGTGCCACATGTGTGCCATACTTTCTGCATCGGGCAGGGATGCCCACCGCTTCTGAACCATGACCCTCATCGCTCAAGAGACCGCCACCTTCTTCACCCTGACCACCGAGAAGGGCACCGAGATCGGCGTCAACTTCAATAGCTGGGGCGGCGTCGCTGTCTACATCCAGCGCAAAGGCCTGAAGTCCCTACCTATGGGTAAGCAGTTCGCAAGCCTGGGCGAGGCCGCTGAGTCGTACAAGTCGGCCGAGGTTAAGTCGGCCCTCCGCGCTCTGATGGAGGCCTGAGGTTGCCACCTGTGCCACAGGTGTGGTACATTATTTTCATCGGGCGAGGGATCGCCCACCGCACCTTGAACCATGAACCTCGACTCCCCCCGCGCCAAGAAGGCCATCACCGGCATCTTCGCTGTCCTGGCCTCCGGCGCTTTCATCGACCGCGCCTTCATCGTCCGCCGCTTCTCCGAGGCTGGCTACGCCGAGCGCCTCGCCGAGCGCTACACCGACGCCCTGATCGCGGCCAACACCGACATCCAGCACCACTCCCGCTGGACCATCTGGGGCACCGGCGACCGCCTCACCTACTCCGCCTCCTGAACACCGGCCCCGAAAGGGGCCTTTTTTGTGCCCGCCTGTTGCCACCTGTGCCACAGGTGTGGTACATTTCTCTCAACGGGCCGGGAGGCCCACAACCGAACCAAACAAATGACCACCGCCATCCACACCCTGACCAACGGCCAGCAGAACTTCGTTTTCGAGGTCACGGGCGAGACCACCATCATCAAGACCGTCAACGTGTTTGGCGGCCTGACCAAGGCCGAGACCCTGACCACCCCTGAGGGTCGCAAGCACTGGGCCTTCGCTCTCAAGTGCGGATGCGTCAAGGGCTGGACTGAGTCCCCCTACCGCGATCAGCCCTCCGCCTACGACGAAGAGCCCCTCTACGTCGATTGATCAAACCGGGCCCTTCGGGGCCCTCCCCATCTGTGCCACAGGTGTGGTACATTATTCGCATCGAAGCGGGGGACCGCTTCCCACGCACTCCGAACCATGACCAACAGCCTCACCCAGTACCAGCGCGAAACCCTCTCCGCTCTCTACGCCTCCCTCGACTACCTGACCTGCAACGACCTCCCCGGTCAGGCCGAGCTGATCGCAGCGATCGAGGCAATCGAAGCTCAGGCCTGATTGCCTGGGCCCTGTTGCCAAATGTGCCACAGGTGTGCCATACTTTCATCAACGGGCGGGGGACCGCTCACCACACTCCGAACCATGTCTCTCCAAGCACAAGCACTCGAAGCCGGCTTCTTCCTCGTTGACTGCGGCACCACCGCCACCAAGCTCGGCAATCCCCGTTACATCCTCAAGCGCGGCGCCGACCAGGCGGTCTTCCACTACGCCACCGCCAAGCAAGTCCGCGAATGCCTGAAGGGCAACTACTGATCACCTCGGCCCCTTTGGGGGCCTTCCCCTACTTCACCAACACAATGCCAACCAAGAAAACCACCGCGGCCGATCCGCTCAACCAAGCACGCGAACAGCTGACCAACGCCTGCAACGATCGCCGCCAGACTCGCGACCGCCTCGTCGCGGCCTGCGGCTCCGTCCTGATGACTCAATCAGGATTCAGCGACGGCGACGACTGGACCAAAGAAGACGAGATGCGGGCCCGTTGCATTGAGCCGATGTTTTCGGTGATCTATGACTTGGCCGCCCAGCTGGTCAAGGCCAACGAGGCCCACGACAAACAGCTCGCCTTCCTCAACAAACTCCGCGATTCCCAACGCAAAACCGAACCATGATCACTACCACCCTCCTGACCCTTTGGAAGCTGGCCATCCCGCTTCTGTTCCTCGTGGCCCTCGTCGATTGGCTAACCGCCTCTGACGAGCGCCGCGTCCGCATCCTCCGCAGGTGCGGCCACTCTCAACGCCAGATCGCCCAGCGCCTTGGCGTTTCCACATACCGCGTCCGCAAGGCCCTCGCATGACCCTGAAGACCTCTGACCTCCGCATCACCCAGGCGCCCGAGCCTTACCGCACGGCCCTGGCCGAAACCCTCGACACTGCCGAGGCTGTCCTGATCATCATCAACGAATGGGTCGAGAGTGAGCGCCTTGAGGCCTACGACTCTGACTTGCACATCGCTCTGACCCGCCTGGTGATCGACCGGGCTACCGAAATTCGCGGCACCGAACAGCTCGGCAGCATCCGCGAGTGGGTCAGCAGCGCAAAGCGTTGACACCGTGCCACAAATGGGCCACAATACGGACGCCGGGGGATCCGGCACCTCACCGCAAGCCATGGACCTACAAGCACGCGAAGACATCGCCCGCATCATCACGGACGTGATCTTCCGCCTCGAACAGTCCCAACGGTTTGAGGAGGCCACATCGCTTCAGATCTCATTCGAGGACGCACTGCCCTACGAGGAAGATCTGATCCGCCTGGCTTTCTGGACCGAACAGGAATTTTGCGGCCTCAACCTCTGAACCCACCCAACAATGTCTGACCGCATCGGCAACGCTCTCTGCTTCGTTATCGCCGCAGGCGCCTGCGCAATGATCGCCATGGCCTTTGGCACCACCCCACACGACGGCGAGCGTTACAACACCGCCTGCCACGACCAACAACAGACCACCGAATCCGTCTCGCATGGCTAGAGCCAAACAACGCGCCCTCCACGTCCGAGTGCCCGAGCGGATCCACTGTCTGCTCCAAGAACAGGCCCTCTCCCTTGGCGAGGACTACACCATCTCCTCGGTGGCGCGAATCATCCTTGAGGACTACTACGCCGGGTGCAAACCAAAGACCCTCAACCAATGAACGCACAGCAAACCTGCGAGGAGATCATCCGCGTCAAGCAGATGATCAAAAACCTCGAAGAGCGATACAAGCTTCTTACCGCTTCCCTGCAGAACAGCATCGACTTGGGCGAGTGCGACGACTACATCAACGAGTCGGGCGGCTACACGTTCAAGAACATGACTTTCAGGCGTTGTTCTAAAACCACTTGGCGCTACAGCCCAGCGGTCAAAGAATTGCAAGAGAAAGAACAGGCCAACAACACGGCGAAGCAGAATGTCTCCACCTACTTAATGGTGCGGGTGGCGGATGCCGAGCCAGAGCTTGAATTTTGACGTTGCCGGCACTCCTATCCCTCAAGGCTCAATGGTCAGCAATGGCCGCGGTCGAGGGTTGCGATACACCAACGACAAGGAACTCAAGAACTGGCGCCATCTTCTGATCGAGGAGATGCGCCGTTTGAAGCCCGACGACTGGAACACCGAGGGCGTCCTGACTGTTTCGGCTGTGTTCCGCTTCAAGCGCCCGAAGTCACATTTCGGGACAGGCCGCAACGCTGCACAGCTCAAGGCAACGGCCCCTGAGTTCCACACGGTCAAGCCAGACACCGACAAGCTGGCCAGGTCCGTGGGGGATAGCGTCGAGGCCTCGGGGCTGTGCAAAGGCGATCAGCAAATCGTCTCTTGGAACACTTGCAAGCGCTGGGTAATAGGCGACGAGTCGCCCGGCGTGCTTCTCACCATCACCTCCGTGACCCCCTGATGTCTGAACTGACTAAAGCCCTCTGCAAATTCCACCGCGAGGTGGGCACCATCCACAAAAACGCCTCGGCTCAATACGGCAAATTTGCCGACCTGGCCAACGTGCTCTCCACCGTGATCCCGCCCTTGGCCAACAACGGCCTCGTGCTTACTCAAACGTTTGAGCCCAGCGAAGGTTTCGAGCCGATCCTGATCACCACCCTCCGCCACGAGTCTGGCGAGACGATCGAATCGCGGATGCCGATGGTGATCAACAAGGGCCGCAACATCCTCCACGACACCGGGGCCGCCATCACCTACTTGCGTAGGTATCAGATCGTCAGCCTGCTGGGGCTACTGGCGGATGTGGACACCGACGGGGCCTTCGTTGAAGAAGAGCCGCCCAAATCACGCGCAAACAGCACCGCCAAAAAGGAGGCTCCTAAGGCCAAGAAAAGCAAGCCTTTGAGTGAGCAGCCTCTCACCGCTGAAGAGCGCGAAGCAATCCTGCAAGTTCTAGCTGAACGTCACAAGGCTAAGCCCGCAGATCTGCCAGAGCTGCAAAAGAAATTCGTGGCCCATTTCAAACTTGACCCCTCAACCAAACTCTCGGCCAGCATCACTAGCCAAGAGCACATTCAATTCATTAACGACAACCTGAGCCCTCTTTGAGATGCCACAGGATCCGGGTAACGTCTACGACGTTGAGTATCAAAGGGCAGTCGAGGCCGCCGCCAAACGAGACCCGGTAACCCACCGATACTCGTTCGAGATTTCGACCGCTGACTACAAACGTTTTCAGCAGCTCAAGAAACGCCTCGGCATGTCATCCGCCCAACTGTTCCACTGCCTCATCCTTAACCATGGCTGACGAGTTTTCCTTCCGTTTTTCTCTCTTCAAGCAAACCGAGAAGAGCAACGAAAAGGCCCCGGATCAAACCGGCACCCTTGAAATCCAGCGCTCTCAGCTCCCCGCCTTTGTGAACTGGTTGCGCAACCAGAAGCCTGAGCAGAACTACGCCGGCGACGATGTGGTCAAACTGCGCGTGGCAGGGTGGGACACCACCAGCGAGAAGACCGGCCGTTCTTACCTCAGTGGCAGGGTCACCCCTCAGATGGAAGCCAAGGCCAACGCCTCGCCTGCCTCTTTGGATTTCTAATTTACCGAAACAACCAGTGACGCGGGGCCCCGTTATTGCTACGGTGGCCCCGTCTTTTTTATCTTCATGGCCTCCGATTCAATCAGCTCCTATCTGAATGAAATCGGCAGGCATCGCCTCCTGACTGCCGACGAAGAAATCACGCTGGCCAGGCAAGTTCAGCGCGGCCTCGAACTAGAAAAGAAAGAAGAACCTTTGACGCCACGAGAGCGCCGCGAGGTGCGCGTCGGCAAAAAGGCCAAGGAACGCATGATCGTTCACAACCTGCGCCTTGTTGTGAATGTGGCCAAGAAATACACCAAGCTGTTGCGCAATGGCGGCTTGGCCTTCGAGGATCTGATCCAAGAGGGAACGCTAGGTCTTGATCGTGCGGTCGAGCTGTTCGACCCGACCAAGGGCTACAAATTCTCGACTTATTCCTATTGGTGGATCCGCCAAGGCATCACCAGGGCCATCTACACCAAGGACCGCGTGGTGCGCGTCCCGCAGCACATGCTTGAAAAGCTGCAGAAGGCCAGCAATTACAAGCGCGACTGTCTGCAGGAGAGCGGCTACGAGCCCTCGATCCGCGAGCTTGCGGAGCATGTCGAGATGACGCCGCAGGACTACGCCAACCTCGTAGCCCGCACCAACACCCACCGCAGTCTCGACAGCCTGTGCAAGGAGGACGGGAGCCCGCTAATCGACCTGATCGCCGACGAATCAGAGGCCAATCTCCTGATGCTTGAGGTGACGAAGGAGGAGGTTTACGAGCAGCTGCAGCTGGCCTTTTTTCGCCTGACAGAACGTGAAAGGAGTGTTGTGTCTGCCTGCTTTGGCCTAGACGGCAAGGCACCCAAGACCCGTGCAGAGCTGGGCCGTGAGCAAGGGGTGAGCCGAGAGTCGATCCGCCAGCTCGAAGTCAAAGGCGTGAACAAACTAAAACTTGAGCTTTCCAAGTACAGCGGCTACAGGGTTCCCGTTTAGGAACCGCCGCCAAGGGGTGTCTGCCACGTCTTCGGCTAAGGCGTTTTTGACCTCAAGCTCGGAAATGTACCTGACCGCTTGCTGCAGGATTTTCTTCTGATATGCGTTTTGTTTGACCAAAGAGGCGCATAAATCGGCCACCTTGTCATGTTCTGGGTGATTTATTGCGGTTCTTGCCAACGCCTCGATCTGAAGTTCTTCTTCAATCGTTAAATTGACAACCATCCATGAGCCCCAAGCCATGAGCGAATGGCAGAGTTTTAAGGATAGCTGTATGCATCCCCCACAAATTGAACAAATAACTAAGGCTGACGGCTCAAAAATCTGGCGCGTTACTTACGCCGGGATGATTAAAGAGCACCGGCAAGACTGGCAGGCCGAATGGCACTATCGCCAGGCCTGCGAGATGTACGTCCAGCAGCTCGCGCAAAAGCCCTCAGAGGGGCATCACGGGCGGTAGGGGGTCCACAAGGATGGCCCAACCATGGCCCGGCCCTTCCGGGCTAAAGCGCTGCAGAAATTCCCTGCGGTTGTAGAACACACCCTCGCCACCCTTGGGGTCTACCAAGCGGCCGCGCTGCAGGTTGTAGCGACCCCGCGGGTCGTGCATCCAGAAGCCCTTCTGGGAGTAGCCAAGCACGACAGACCAATGGCCAATACCGCTGGGGGCATCGAGTGGGCCTTGGGTCAACCAGCCAACGGCCACGATGCGGCCCGCGTCAATCTCTGCCTCGATCTCGTCCTCCGTGGCATTGGTCACGAACTGAGGCCGCAGGCCTAACTCTTCAAGGGCCCGCAGCTGGGCGCTGACCTCGGTGGTGTCGCCGTATTTAACGCGAACTTGCCGATATTCCTCTTGGGTCTCGACGACGCCATAGTGCGCCGCCATCATTGCCATGGCAGAGGTAAAGCACTGCCGATGGCCGTTTGGGAGGGCCATCTGGTTGAAATATGGAATCTTGAACGGCGTTATCTTGCCGCCGGCTTTCCAGATCTCAAACCACTCAGCGTCGTGGCTGAGTAGCTCGCTCGGCATGTCTTCTTGCAGCTTTTGAATTGCTGCCCGCTGATGCGGCCGATCGGGGTCGTAGTAGTTGAAGAACTTTTCGAGCTGAATCACCGTCGGAATGAGCCAGTCGAACATCGCTCAATTCTGCTTGGGGAACATGGCGCGTTCAAGCATGTTGCACAGTTGGTCGTCAATCTTGTTGTCGGTCTTCTCGGCCAAGGCTCGGCAGAGATCTAGCACCAACTTTTTGACGGAGTGCGATTGCAGAAAGGCGAAGAGAATAGGACGAACAAGAGCAATCATTGCTGCGTAGCAGTTGCAAAAAGTCTAGGCAGCTTTTCTGGCTCCTTCAAGCCGAGCGATTGCCTGCTCTGCAGCATTCAGGCGGCTGAAGATTTCGACGCGCTCAGTTCTGAGATCGTGGTGCAGTTCTGCTATTTGGCTTGCCATATTGTCTACGCTGGTACTGAGACGGATCAGGCAGTCACGATCTAACGCCGCTCTTTTGCTGTGGATGTTAAGGCTTAAAAGCAGGCCCGAAACGGTCGCGCCCATTACAGCAGCTCCCAGCTCTACCACGTTCCTTAAAGCCTCTATCCATCATGGCAGCCGACGAAAAACAGGAACAGGACAACCACTCACGATTAGGCGATGTTGTGAAGGTGGTTTTGCTTGGATGGTCAATGGCCATTCTCACGGCCAATTATTTAGGTGTCTTCAAGCAATCACTAGATCCCACCTACCCGGCGTCGATTCTCTCAGGAACTGCAGCTAGCTTCGGCTTGGCCGTTGGTAGCAACCGCAAGAAAAAAGAAGATCCTAAAGTGCAGGGCGGAGAAACCCTTCAAAAATGAAACGACTTCTATTTTTGGCAGCCGTTTTCGCAGCTAGTCCCGCAATCGCTCAGACGGTCACGCCAACTTGGTCGTCGGGCTCCATGCAAAGCACCACGACTACGACCCAAACTGTCACTGAAACGATCCAGCACCAGCTTTACGGATCTGAACTGACGACCTATACCGGCGAAAACGTCACCCCGAGCGCCGCAGACATCACCAACACCACGACTACATGGGACGTTCACACCGCCGGCGATCCGTTCAGCTTGGAGATCACCACCAGGGCAGCCAACACACTGATCGAGCAAATCGACATCAACCGCACCATCGAAACCGACTCCACCACCACCTCGCTCAGTGTGTTCTCGCAATAGCGCTGGCAACGCCTGCGGCGGCTGAGACGACCAACAACTCGTCGCCGCGAGCTGCTGCCACTAGCAACAACACCAACCAGAGCGTTCAGTTCAATAACAACGGCGCCCCAAGCAGGCAGCACTTCGGTGCTGGTCACAGCTGCAATGGGGCGACGCTGGTCATGACGCCCTTCTATTTAGAGGGGCACTCCGACCCTATGCCGGGTGATGATTACAGCCGGATGCAAAACACCGGGGCACAACTCAGCATCAATATCCCGTTGGATGGCTCTATCACGGAA
>Ga0255768_10005477_pt1 | contig 12201 bp, 8 predicted proteins | sample 071ome_33_FD_179983 | JGI IMG/M metagenome (GOLD analysis project Ga0255768, IMG submission 179983) | Coastal salt marsh microbial communities from the Groves Creek Marsh, Skidaway Island, Georgia - 071412AT metaG (version 2) | ecosystem: Environmental > Aquatic > Marine > Intertidal zone > Salt...
CAACGGGCTGAGTGGCGGATTCCTTAAGACGAAGGCTGCCCTCGGACGACTGCTGGGCTGATGCTACATGGTCGTCCACAGAACCAATCCTCGTGGCTTTGGTTCAACTACGTACAGCCCTGTGCAGAACCTAATGGTTCCTGAAGTGGCTATGCGGGTTAACCGCGTAACCAACTTCCACCACGTCATCAAGAACGGACAGTGGGTTGTCAGGAAGCTTGACTTCAATGCCGATGACAAAGTGACGCTTCGCTGCCGAGTGATTGGCGAAGGTGTTGGTCACCTCTACGCTAGCTTCGATAACGGTCAGGGTCGAAACATCATCGCGATCAAGCGCGTGACAACCGGGTTCCACGACCTTGAGTTCGTGGTCCCTTACAACGCTCTGAAGGATTTCAAGGTGGGAGTTTCAACCACCATTCCTACAGGATACAATATCGATCTCCTACCTAGGGATATCCAGTATTCCATTAGGACGAACTCCCTTACCATGAGTCAGAGTCCTCCTATGTATGAGTCTCCTGGTATTGGGTTCGCGGGTCTTGGGGCGGCGCTTTTTGACCTCAACAAGCAGTCGCAGACCAAGGAACACTGGGACGGCAACATATCCAACTTCAACTGGCGAGACGCAGGGTACTCTGGCCAGAAAGCAGTCGGAACCTCTACCGCAGATGCCCCTGAAGCATTCGGTGAGTACCACGGCTACTATGCTCACCGCTCCAGCTTCTATCTGGCTCGGTTCAACGAAGCCGATCAGTTCGTTGGTTGGATGCCGACTCGCGGAGGTAACATGGGATTCACTGCACCCTCCGGCGTGCCTATCTGCATGGTGATGCAGCACTTCGTTCTTCAGAAGCAGACCGCAAAGAACGCAACGGGGACCGGTCGCAAGAAGCCAAAAAACAACCGTGAAGCAAAGCATCCTGAATGGATGTACGCAGGCGGAGTCACCCCCAAGAACATCTGCGTGGTGTCCGACTCCTTCGCTACCTTGGCGAAGAACAAAGCGCACTCTAACACGACTCAGCGACCCTGCGATAACACGGGTGCTCTTCGCGTGGTTCCAAGAGGCTACATCACGGAGCACTTCGTTGTGGACGGCATGGAGACCCCTGTTACCAACGTAGCCTCTCTTGTTGAGTGGTATGATGAAAGCAGTGGAACGTGGAGTTCGCCGTCCAAGCACCCCCCAACCGTTCCCCAAACCAACCACCTCGGCTTGACGAAAGTGATCTTCAGGTTCCCCCGTCAACTCAGCAGTGAAACGGACAAGGACGTTCTTGAGGAGCTGATGGCTCTTGGAGTGGATTACAACTACAACGCCACCAAGCAGTGCTACCCCCATTGGTCTAACTCAATCGCTCAAGTCAGCAACGTAGGTGGTTTCGGCTTTGCTTTGCTAGGGAGGCCGCAAGACGCTGACACTGTTTACGAGGAGAACCAAAACTGGTACATCGCTCCCAAGCTGAAGACGAACTTCGACGTGTACTTCCAATACGACACTCACCCCAAGGCAGGCATCGCTGGTAATGACAATGGTGGCCCTAAGCCCGGTTTCTGTCAGGTTCTTGGTAGCGGATCTCTGAACGTCACTGACGCTGAGAAGATGGCCCGAATGAACAACCCTGAACTGTTCAACGCCTTCTACCCGCTTGATGGATTCAAGACCGGAAGCATCCTCGTTGCAATCGGTAGAGGGCTCTCCACTTCCTCAATGAGCGTCCTTGGAACCAGCGTGGTCGATCCCCTGAGCGTCCCGAGCACCAACGCACCCATTGGTACAAATCCTGCTGCTCGCCTGAAGCCCGCTGGTGTTATCCTAACCACCGACCTAGGTGACGACCGCGTTGCCATCAATGAAGAAGCGGTCCTCAACTTGTGGAAGCAGAAGTTTGGTGTCCCCTTGACTAAGCAGTTCTTCTCCACCTACTCCCTAAGGGATCAAGATCCAGATAACCCCCATATGTACAAGGCTAGAGATCCTGAGTCCGGTCTATACTATAGTGCGCCCTATCAAATCATGTACTTTGAAATCCCCACCAATTACTCCGGTCCTTACGTTGCGTATGAAACGGTGACTGAGCAGAAGGAGATTGATGGAGCACTTCACGATGTTACTAAGCTCGTAGTCAAGGAAGAGCAGATGCCCTATGCGCTCAAGAAGGGTCAGGCCTTCCAGCTCACGGTCAGAACCCCTTACGGCTACACTCGCTCTCAGAAGATTGACGTGGTTGCGGAAGTCGAGCAGCAGATTGCCTTGGCTGATGCAGGGTTGAGCCCTGAAGATCAAATGGGTACGAATGAGCTTGATGACCGAGCTGTTGACGTTACCGAGACCATCGAAACGGAGCGCCAAGAGCAAGAGTACCTTAGGCGAAAAGAGATCTTCGATGAGCGCAATCCGACTAGGGGCAATGGCGGCACAACCACGCCAACCACGCCAACCACGCCAACCACGCCAAGTGGACGCAGATACGTCAGGCGCCGAGATATGTTCAAAATCAGCCCACAATACTATGCGCGCGAAAGTCAGCTAAGGGAATCTGGATTCCTCAGTGGACTTGGCGCGTTTACTAACTCAAGAGCCTTCTACGTCGAGGACGTAACTAACAAGTGGGGTAGCATGGGTCTTGCCGGATACTCTGAAGGCCTCGACGACTACGATACGCATACAGAGCTCGTACCAATTGGGGCAGGTGCTACTGACGACTTTGTAATGCCGCCGTCTGAGTACGCTGAGAAGCAAGCACTAGACATTCTAGATGTAATGGAGAACCTAACTATGGCTGCTGCTAGCAGCGTAACTGCCGCAAGGCACGCCTCGAACTTTGATGCGTCCAAAGCCGGAGCAGAGCTTGTTGAAACGGGCAAATACGCCTTGAACGCTCAGAAGGAAGCACTTGACTTGGAGATGAAGACTGTCGCCAGAACCCCGCGAGTCGCCGCATATGCAGCAAAAGAAGCAACTAGTCGAGTCGAAGACTACATGCCGTTTGGTAGCTACCGGGGACTCGGAGAAGTCGAAGAACCCCTCGATGACAAACTAGAGCGCTACGGATCTGCAAGTGTTTCGTTTGGCAAGGGCGCAGTTAGCAAACTGTTTGAAGGAACTGCAATCAAGCAGAAGTTTGGTGAAAACCCGCTACTATACACGACTATCCTTGGTGCGGTTCTATTGCTAGGTACACCTTTCATTGGTCCTACCTTTGCGAAGACGTTCGGGCAAAGTGCGGTACCAACGACGAAGGCTATCATTAAGCTCCCCGGAGCCGCTATTGAAGGATTAGTCGAAAGCGGAAAGGGAGTTGCTGATGCTCTAGTCCCATCCAAGAAGAGTACCAAACCAAGAACCGCCGCAGCTCGAAGAAGAGCTTCTCGCAAGCGATGAGGTCATAAGCACCTAGTACCTGCGGCTAATGATGGCAGTCAACCCTGAGAGGGCGAACGAGCTTCTCGCGACCTTCCAGGAACGTGTTGATGGCATTGTTCGCAAGAACGGCCTTGAACACCACCTGGGTACTGCGAACCTAGCTGAGATCGACAACGTCAAGGATGGCTTCATCCAGAGAACGATGAGCATCTTCACTTTGCCCCACGTTACTGAAGGCGAGATTGAAGCGGAGATGAACGTCGCTATCGTTCAGATTGAGAAGCTAGCAAGGAACCAAGGTGCTGCCGAAGCCAGAGCCATCCAAGGCATCGGCTCGGTGGTTAACTCCTCGAATGCCGCTGACTCTGAGACGTGGAACGCTATCATCGGTGACGCTGCTCACAGGATTGACAAGATCACCAAGATGTACGCGGAGCAAATCAACAACATGCCCAAGGCGCTACGCGCTCGCATTGATGATGACTTCGCCAAGGTCCTCGATGATATCACGAACTCCTTCAACGCCGACCCCTCCCCCGGCAATGCTAACATCGTGGCGATTCAGGTTGACAACTCTTTGACGAAGATTGAGAGGGACCTAGCTGAGGCGTCCAAAGCCGTCATGAAGGCAAGCATCGAAACGATTGCTCAGCAGAAGATGACTCAGCTTCAGGAGAAGGAGATGGCTATCCTCTCCGTCGAGAAGGGCATGACTCGTGGTCAGATTGATGGCTACCGTGCACTCACGAAGGAGATCCGTAACCTCATCCTAGAATTGGGTAACTCGAATTACCTTGTGTACGACAAGGTCATTCGCAACCAAAAGCTCGCCATCATCGATCAGAAGATGGGTATCCTTGAGACCCTCAGAATCAACGCGGCTGGGGTCTCCCAGTCCTTGTCCGGTTACTTCGGTAACTCGGACAAGCGACCGGCTCGGGGTCGTGGCTCCATTGGAGGCGTTGGTACTACTCTCGGCATGGCTAAGCCGACCATCAATGCGGCCCCCAAGAACTTCCGCAATGGTGTGCCTCCGGGCTTCGCTGGCTTTGCTGGCAAGATGACCAAGGACGATATCGCTCAGAAGCATCCTCCCGGCACGGCCAAGTCTCACATTGACGCCATGCATCACTACATGTCGCAAGGGATGTCCTTCGAGGAAGCCCACACCAAGGCTTCCGCTTCAGGATACACTCCTAAGAGCCACGACAAGACCTTCGCTCTCGGTGGTGGTGCCAACCCTTTCTTCTAAACGGGCTTGGCGAGATCAAAGAAGGCGACAAGCTAGAAGACTACAACACTCCATACAACTTTGCAAGAGCCGCAGGAGGACAAACACTACTAGGGATAGCTGGAGCATCTATCGCACTAGGAGTAGGTATCGCAGGGTATAGATACACCAAGCAGAAATTCAACAAGAGAGGTAATTGACATGTCTATCGTATTCCGCAACCCTATGGGAGAGCCTGTCGCTGTTGATGAAGAGGACGTGATCGACCTCGGTGATGGCACGATTGCCGCCAAGGTTGGCGGAGAGACCTTGTTCAAGGTCATGAACGAAGATGAGGTGGACGACCCCTACAGCATGGAAGCTGACATGGAGGATCAAATTGTGTCCGGGCAGCTCAACGAAATCGAGGACATGGCTCTCGACAACCCTCCGAAGAAGATGATCAACTGGAAGAACCTCAGACTCCAGTCCGCTATCTCTGGTGAGAGGGCTGCCGGTGCTCGTCAGGCCGGCAGAATTGCTGAAGCCACCATTGGTCGTGGTGTTCGCTTTGCTATGCGCACCATCCCTGCCAACCAGTCTGTGCGCGATTCTGACTTCTTGCTTCAGATGGCTACCGCTGATGATTGGTTCACCTACATTCAGAAGATGGCCGACAACCCGATTGACATGGGTGCAGAGCTCTCTGCCTCGGTGTCTCCCTCTCAGCGCATCGCCGTTGCTATGTTCGTCAAGGAGTACGAGGATGACCCTGGACAGCGAAACCTCCTCCGCAAGGCCGTCCCCGGTGCTGACCCGATGGAGATTCAGGCAATGGGTCGAATGATCTACGACTTGATGACCGGTCGCGGCCCTGATGTGCGTCGAGCCAGTGGCTACGGTACCTACGCTTACGACAAGATGTTCCGCCTTTGCTACGACATCCTTCGCTCGATGCCTATCAAGACTTACAACAGCTACACCCTGTTCCAACTCGAAGCTGACGAAGGTGGTCAAGTGTTCAGCGAAGTCACCCGTAACTACACTCCGCTGGAGGTCTCTGAAGTCGGTCTTGTTCTTGAGCTCCGTCAGAAGCTTGCCGAATACGGTGTTGGCTACGCTAACATGGCTGTGTCCGACCCTCAGCTCGCCAACGAAGCTGCTGCACTCATGCAGAAGGCTGTGAAGGCTTACAACGACGGCGATACCATCACCGTGAGAGCGATTCTGAATTACCTCATGGAGGCTCCGTTCTACTACAAGTCCGTGGCGGCTGATGCTGAGAGCACCTTCCGCAAGGAAGAAGGCGGAGCTATCGGCGTCCGCCTCGACAAGCCCTCTAACGAGTTGAAGCAGTACGCGTACAATGGCCTGTTCTTCCTCAAGAAGTTCACCGGAGATGTGGATCCCAACACTGGCAATATCAACGAAAAGGGCAACAAGAACTGGCACAACAAGGCCTTTGAAGTCGTCAAGAGTCCTTTCGACAACACTGTTGCAGGTGTCATCACCTTCCGTGACAAGAAGAACAGCTACACGTTTGCCGAGGGCGAGAAGCTAGCGAAGAAGACTGGCTCTAGTTCCGGTAGCAACGCCAAGCAGCTTGCTGACATCCTCGAAGGTGCTTCCGAGAACCCCCGTGGCAACCCTCGTGCCAAGGGCCGAGGCAAGTACTTCCACTTGCAGCTTCACCCCAAGACTCAGTTGGACATGAAGCGTGCTCAGACGACTGCTAGCGGCCAAGGAGACATTCGCCATGGTCGCCCGCCCAAGGGCAAGGACGGATCTCAGAACACTTGGAGCAAGGGATTGTACAACGCCCTCAACAGTCGAATCAAGGAGCTGAACGCCAAGCACCGCCGAGACACGAAGTCCCGCAAGGACAAGTTCTCCGAAGTGACCGTCATGGTTCACGGTGGTACCTTGAAGAAGACGGGTAACTGGGCTCCTTACATGATCAAGCTACCTCGCTCCCACTTCACGACCAAGCGCCTTCCCTCTGGCGAGATGACGATTGGACTACGCTCCAAGATGGCTGACCAGGAGCTCATCAACCTCTGGCAGCGCTTCACTGACGAATACGGTGTGTTCGTCAAGTCGGCTACGAAGAGCGAACACTACCGATTCGTTCCTTCCAAGAAGGCTGAGCATCGCGGGGCTTATCAGGAGAAGGTCCGTCGCCAGACTGGGGCTGCTAAGGGCACCCGGTGATGTGTGTGCGCGTCAAGGTCCCTCAGAATCTAGCCGGTGCGTCCCTGTTGGGCGTTCACAACTGGATCAAGAGCGAGATGACTAGGACGAACCCAGGTGGTTCGCCTGACTACTCGCTAAGCGACACCAGTGGCAACAAGATTACTCTGAGTGACGTTGCTCGCAGCGCCGGCAAGGAAGTGAACATCGAAGTTACTGCTGTGTCCGGTGTCAGGCGAAACCCTGCTAGCGCCATCCACACCATCCCTGAACTGGAGATGGACTACCCCACTATCCCTCGCACCGGCAACGACATCACCATGTTGCTGCCTAACGATGTCGATCCCGCAATGGCTACGCGTATCATCGCTGAGCAAGGGCTGCGCAGAGGACTCCACACCCTGAACAGGCTCTCACTCACAGCGGCTGACCGCCGCATCACCTCGCCCACCGCCGCCGCGCTTCTGCAAATGGGTGAGGCGATTCGGACCAACCCCGGCAAGACTCCCTTCACGCAACAGACCCCGATCAACTACTCGTCCGAGAGAGGTCTAGCCGAGTTCCTCAAGACCCACGCCAAGGGTGTCGAGGGCATTGACGTCGCTGACGAAGAGCAGATTTACGGAGCAGTTGCCGACGCGAAGGTTGCAGCACGCTACGGCTTGAACAAGACTGACATCGAGAAGTTTGCTCGCGATGTACTGTCTGACTACCTCATCGCTGCCTCCGCTAACCGTGGACTCATTCGCGCATTCGTCCGCAACCTCCCTGACCTCAAGGGTGATCGCGACACAATCAACAAACTACTAGCGATGTTCCCTCAGCAACCCCGTGCTTTCTACGAAGGCACTCAGAGGGTTTTCGTGGCTCACCCTGCGTTCATGTACCCCACCTACTCCGAGAGCATCCTATCTACTAAGGAGATGGAGCGTATCGTATCCTTCGCTAGAGGATATCCTGGTAACATGGGTAGGACCGATAGAGTGCCCAAGTCTCTGACCTCTCTGGTTATGACGGGTTACTCCGGTGGACTCTATGGTTACCTGAGAGCCTTCTTGACTGGTGTTGAGGCTGGCGACTCCGCTCCTGAGTTCGATCAAGCCTTTGACCGCACGGGTCACCTCAAGATGGTTATGAACATGCTAACTCAAGATCCCCGTTTGGCTCTCCGCCGCCGGGACTTCCGACCTCTACGCTACTTCACCGACCTCGGCGGAATGTACCCCACGCCTCCCCCCAAGTGGCCTCCTGGCATCGTGTATGCAGTGATGGATGCTTTCCTGCAGAACCTACCGCACATCATCAACATGCAAGATCCGAACAAGTCCAACTTGACCCCGGTTCGCATGGCTTACATCAGCAAAGCAAAGGACGCTGTTGAGATTGGCGGTAAGGAAGTCAAGCTAACCACCCTAGACGCGATTAACAAGCTACTGGTCAGTGCGGTGAATGAGGACGACAAGGATGAGCTTGTCAACAAGATGACAGAGATCAACAAGAAACTCAGTGATGCAAACATCTCCGAGATGAGAAAAGACCTTGAGGTGCCAGAACTAAAGGGCCAAATCACTTCCGCTCAGGAAGCAATCAGCAATTATGTCTCTATGGACGGCAGCGATCTAACCACGGAAGGAATGCTCACCTTCGACCGCAGCAAAGGCAAGTCCATCCTTGAGTTTGCTTACGACGTTGCCGAGCTGGCGAACACGAAGTACAACTACAACATGCGCGGCGACGACTTCAAGTTCACTATGGCGTTGATTTACTACTCCTTTGAAGCGATGAAGAACCGCACTACAGGTACTGCATTTGACCTTACGAGAGAGCGCTACGACAACGTCCTCCAAGACTTCCTCGGAGAGTCGTCTGCTGCTGAATTGGACAAGCTAAGAGAGCAAGTCGGAAAGAGTGACCTCGGAGACGACGAAAGGGCGTTCATGGCACAAGGGCTCTTCCTTGCGAGACTGATGCGGGTTCGCGATCAAATGGACTCGATGATGAGTCAACGTATGTCTCAAGATGAGATGATCAACATGCGAGCGCAACTTCGTGAGCGATACGACCGCATTGTTCAGTCGGTCAGGACTTCCGGCGTGGCCGGGTCCACCCGCCTAGCTGCTGATAAGATTCTAGGCGATATGCTGAGAGCAATCAACGGGGGTGTCATGACTGGCGCTTAACGACATTGACAACCTCCTAGCCGAGTTGGAGACTGAGGACGCGAATCTCACAACTTACATGAAGCGAGAGGTTGGCGACTCTAGAATCATGGAGACGATTGCCGACACCTATGTGAAAAGTGAGCTTGGAAAGAGCATCCCAAAGACCGCAATCGTTGACGCCCAAAGTGAAGCTCTTACTCGGGTCAAGGAAGTATCCACCACGCTTCAAGGGCTTGCACAGACAATCAAAGCCGGCTTTACTGAAATTAGCGACTCAATCATCAACTTCGTGAAGAAGCACGAGCGAGTCAAAGCTGGCTTCACGATGGCAGAGATTCAAGATGCGACTTCTGAAAACGCCAGACTAATGTACGACATTGGCACCGTGATTGAAACCCACAACATCGAAACCAATGCCGCCAGATACAACATGATGATCGCCGTCAGAAAGCTGGCAATCGTCAACGAGTACTACGGGCACCTACCCACAGTTAGTCCCGAAATGAAAAGGCTTAGAGAGGCCATTGAGGCTCTAAATACCTACGACTTCCGCAACGACGACATCAACAACCTGTACAGCGACGTGAGGATTAGCAAATTCAAAATTACTAAGGCTGCAGCACTAACCAATGTCACACTTCGTGAAGTTGCACACAGTGCTATGACTAACCATCTAGCAACTGACTTGGATGAATCCAGAAAAGCTAATCTACAGATGGTTGGACTTGCTGCTAGAGGACTTGCCGAAGCCGCTCAAGCTATTGGTGTGTATATGGATATGGGCGGGCTCCGTATGGAGAAAAATCTCTTCAAGGCTAGCAACGCACTGCAACCAATGTCTACGGCTGATGACTTTACGATGGCTAGGACTGTTGAGGCGATGAGGGACACGCTATTTGCCTTGAGGGACACCGCAGCTAACTTGGTTGACAACACTGATCCTACTTTCAGAACCAATATCAAGAACATCAAACTCACTGGCTACACTGCTACTTCAATACGAGGTGCTTCCGATGCTGTCGAAGGAGGAGCAAATGGTCTAGCGAACCTACTCATCGACTACTCTTACTGAGCGGTGCCTTCATTACCACAAGCTGGTTGCGTAGACTGATGTCGCATTGCTATTGCTCGACGTGTGGGGCAAAGAACCCAAGCAATCTAGCGGCTTGCACCACTTGCGGGTGTGCTACATCATCTACTCGCAACAACCCGGTCAACACGGCTTCGTTCCGTAGTACCCCTATGGCTATCTTTGACATTGATGACACCATCTTGGATAACAATCAGCGCTTCAAGGATGCACGGAGAGCTGGCTACATTGACAAGGACGGCAAGGCTCTACGCAAGCGTAAACTTGAGACTCCCGGAGCCGCTTACAAGCGCCGCAACGAGTTCCTGTACTCGCCTGAAAACCTGCGCAAGGACCGAGCTATTCCCGGTGCTAGAGACCTCATCAACTTGCTGATGGCGGAAGGATACATCATTGCGTATGTGACTTCGAGACCCGCTCAGTTCAATGACAACACCAAGCGTCAGCTTGAGGAGAAGGACTTCCCCATCTTCAAGGACAACAACGACGCTGACTTGCTGTTCTCCAAGGGCGGCTCTGAAACCTCCCCTGCTTACAAGCGTCGAATCGTTGGTAAGCTCAAGGCGATGTATGACGTTCGCCTGATCTTCGATGACAAGGAAGATAACCTCGTCGCAATGGGTCAGGAAGGCATTCCTGGCCTCTACTCCTCCATTAGAGACTATACCAAGTATCTCCCTATGGCTAAGACTAACTCTAGTCCGTATAGTGCAATCCCTCTACCTGGAGATTCTATTGGTCCTAAGGCACTTCCGAATCCTCCTCTCAAGCCTCGCCGCAAGAAGATGAGCAACGGCAAGTACCGCAAGGAACCCGCCAAGTCCTACGTCAAGCGTTTCATGGGGGACTCCAAGATGACCGGGGAGTTCCCTGACAACGGGCAAAGATACGCCGTGGCTCTTCACTACGTCGATCAATACTACGGCAAGAGCGGACTGAAGTCGGTTGGAGCCACGCTAATGAATCCCGGTGAAGAGTACTCTGAGGACTACATGGTTCCCCGCGATGTTCACAAGCTACACATGGCCGGTGCTAGAATAGACGACCAATACGAAGAGGGCGAGGAAGTCCCTGAGTGGTGGAAGTCGAAGCTCTCGGTCACTGCTGACAATGCTGACAACCTTGCCGACGCCTTGGAGTACACGGTGAAGAAGAACCCGGCTAACCCCAGTAAAGTCGAGAAGGCCAAGAAGCTGTACAAGCACATGAACGGCACAGAAGTCGAGAAGGTCGAGAAGAAGAAGATCGACATGGGTGACGTTTGGTACCAAGTTGGTGAAGGCGGCTGCTGGCAGATTGGCTACATGTCTGGCAAGGAGACCGGCTCTTCGTCCCAGAAGTACACTCACACTTTCAACGAGGAAACTCAGGATGGTAACTTCCCGAAGCTGTACGCCACCATGCCAGAGTCTGGCAAGCCCATGCTAGTCATCATGGGTGGAACCTGGAAGATTAAAACTGACGATCAGGGGGTTGCGTGGATCTATGACTGAAACTACCCTCGGTGTTAAAGATACGACGTGGACTGCCATTGAGGTTACGTCTGCTCTATTGCTAGGTGCTATCACTGCTAGAAGCACCTACAAGGCTGTCAAGAACTCCGGTGGCTTGGGTAGTTACCTCAAGCCCAAAGGAGACTTCTGGAAGTCCACGGAGCTTTACTCTGGGGCTCTCATTTCGATTCTGGTGATTAAGAACGCCGCCGATGCTGCTAAGAAGCAGGGATGGATCAGCGGAGCAAGGCAGCCCGCTATTGGTTCGCTACCGAATGGCTTCGGCATGATGAATTACTTCTGAGGTGTATAAATGGCAGATGTTTGGAACCCCTTCGACACGAACAACCCAATCTACGTTGAGGTTGCTAAGAAGACCCGTAGAACCCGCCGTCAGGCTCGTAGCCTTGTGTGGATTATTGTCTTGTCCGGCGCAGCATACTACGCTGGAAAGAAAGACTTCAGCCCCTGGTTCGGCATCAACGGCAGACCTAACCAATTTGGTGTGATCCGCCGGAAGTGATGGCGGTGGCTCAGCAGCAGCAGAAGAAGAAGAAGAAGGGCGGCGGCCAGACTCAGGTCAAGGCCAAAGAGCTATTCTCCTCTATCCTGCCCAACGAGCCCGCGAAGAACTTCACCCTCATCAAGAAGGACAAGGGCGACAAGGGCTCCAAAGGCATGGTCGA
>Ga0255768_10005486_pt1:0-5000 | contig 12185 bp, 7 predicted proteins | sample 071ome_33_FD_179983 | JGI IMG/M metagenome (GOLD analysis project Ga0255768, IMG submission 179983) | Coastal salt marsh microbial communities from the Groves Creek Marsh, Skidaway Island, Georgia - 071412AT metaG (version 2) | ecosystem: Environmental > Aquatic > Marine > Intertidal zone...
CACACACACACACACACACACGTGGAGCGCCGACCGGGGTCAAACGCGACGCGATCGATCGATCGATCGCTCGATCGATGATTTTTCAGCTTGACCTAGAACGACCGATCGATGATTACCACCTTTCGTTCGTACGCCTCGAATCGAGTCGAGTCGAAGTCGCGCCGACGCGCCGCCCTCGCCCGGTCGTCACTCGCCGCGCGTCGACGAGTGCTCGCCGCGACTTCGCTGAAAAAGGGTTTGGAAAAAGACAGTCTGCACGCGACGCGCGAAGGTAGGTACGCACGCGCGCGATGGATGCGCGACGCGACGGTGTGCGACGACGCGACGCGCGACGAATCGATGGATGCGAGATCTTCGTGGTGCGCTTGAGGTTTGGAAGGAAAGCCTTCGCCGAGGAGGATTGGACGGAGGCGGGGGGGGGAGGAGCGAGTTTCGGGCGAAACCGACGATGAAGACGGATGATGACGGCGACGATGGTGACGAGGGTTTGATGCGACGCGCGGGACGTCGGGGACGAGACGACGGTGAAGGAGTGTGACTGACTTTGGAGGCGGACGCTGACTTTACTCGCGCAGACTGAGAGAAAGAGACTCGCGAAGAACGTGGTTTTGTTTTTTCGGGCGTTATATGACTGAAGACTCGAAGACGAACGGAACGGGAGAGTCGGCCCAGGGCGTTGCGGGGAAGACGCTTCCAAAGCCGAAGATCCCGGTTCCGAGACCGGTTGGGGCGAAGGGAGAAAATGGAGGCGTGAGCAGCGGAAACGCAGCGGCGAAGCCGGCGATACCGGCGCCGAGAGTGCCGGCGCCGAAGCCACACGGGCAACAGGGTAGCGATGGGGGTGGTAAGAGTACCAAGACGAAGGCTGCGGGTTTGGGTAAGGCTGTTCCTGACGCAGGGGTGAACGGACCTGTGGCTGCAAAGGTGATACCAGTGCCAAAGGGTGCAAAGAGCGCTGCTACGTCGGCGAGCGCTTCTTCGGATGCAAAACCGCTTCCGGTGCCCAAGGGAGTGCCCAAGGCTGCAGGAAACGTTCCCATCCCCAAGGTGGCGCACATTTCAAAGCAGATGGAGAGTGTGAGCATCTCTGAGCCGGGACCAAAGAAGCAGGTGGGCGCGTACGTGCCGCCCGCGCAGCGCGCCAAGGCGGCGGAGGAGCAAGTCACGAAGGAGAAGAAGAAGTCGAAACAGAGGGAAAACTTGATCAACCCAAAGGATGATCCAGACTACAGACGTGACATTCCGTTGGGTAACGGGAGCGATTCGCTCTTGCCGCAGCCGAGAGGCATCAACGGCGCTCAGCACGACAGCGCTCACAGCAGCAACCAGCCGAGTCGAAGCAACACGCCGCCTGTTAACAGCAAGGCGACGGCCGTCACGATCGGTGAGAAGCCAAAAAAGGCGCAAGCGCCCGCGGCTCCCGGAGCGAAGACGACGAAGGAGATAAAAAAGTGCCTCGATGCCAACAACATTGCGGGCGCCATGGACCTCTTCCACACTCGTTCTGAATCTGGTCTCGTTGACGCCGAAGCGAGCAGATCGTTGCTCCAGTACTGCATCAAGACGCCGGGTGCGTTGCTTGACGCATTCGCAGTTGTTTCTTACGCCAAGCAAAAGAAGTATAAGATTACGTTGAGACAGTTTACCCAGATTTTGATGGCGTTTCCGCAGCGCGCAAACCCAATCGACGCCATGGACATCTTGAACGCCATGGAGCCAATGATCAACTACGAGTCCAAGTCTATCGCCAAGTACCACTTTCACTTTGCGCGCCTCATCATTCAAGAATTCTTGGAAGAAGCGCTGCAAACGTTGGATCGTATCGCGAACGCCCCGGCTTTTGGTTTGCAAGAGAATGGTCTCGCGGCGATGGATGTCATCATTGAACCTCTGAGAAAGAATGGTCAGCTCGCACTAAACATCCCTCCACTCGGAGGAGAGTTGCAGCGCGCGCTCCTCAAGGGTGATACTCTTTTGCTGTCCAGAACGGGCGCTACCGATCGTTCGTTGACTCTCGGTGAGCTCCCTACGGGATCTCGAGGCTTTGACGACGACGCTACGGGTGGACGATCGCGCACGGGTGGCTATCACGCTGAGACTGAGTTTGAGGCGGAAGTCGTCACGACGGGTAACCGAATCACCGTGCGACTCATCGGTGTCGGTGCGGAGTCTGCCGCGACGGTCACCGGCGCTGGCTGGCGTGTTGATAAATTGGCCAACAGAACGTCGTTCCACAGACAACTCAAGTCGATGGAAGACATGATGGAGGTCAAGCAGCAATCGGGCTCCAAGGCGAGCGTTGACGTTAACATCCGTGACACTTTGATTGCGGGCTGGGACGGCAACAAGGAAATGCAAAAGGCCATTCCGGAAATGTGTGAGGCGAACCTCGCCGAACATATGCACATCGCGACTCGCCAAAAGATGATCGACAAGGCGAAGGACATTCCGGCGATGCAGCACATGAACCAGTCTCAGCTCGACGCGCTCATGGCTGCCCTTTTCAACCGAGTCACTTTGATTCAAGGTCCGCCTGGTACCGGTAAGACGCACACTGCCGTGGCTTTGGTGCAAATGTGGCTGAAATGTGGCACTTATCCGATTCTTTGTACGTCAGATTCGAACATTGCCGTTGATAACCTAGTGGATGGTTTGGCGCGAGCCGGCGTCCGAGTGGCGCGCATCGGTCGACCAGAAGCTGTACGTCAGGATCTCATGCCGTACATGATTGAAAGTATCGCTGGTATCGATCAAGATTGTCGATGGAGCAAGGAACAACAGTTTCAAGCTATCAATAACGCTTTGAGACGCGCAGAGGTTATCTGCGCTACGTGTGCCGGGGCGGGGAGCGACATCCTTGAGCGTTTCTCTTTCCAAGCCTGCCTCATTGATGAGGCGACACAGGCTACAGAGCCAGCGACTGTGATTCCGCTCACAAAGGGATGTAAGCAAGTGGTACTCATTGGTGATCAAAACCAGTTACCACCGACGATCATTAGCCGTGAAGCTGAAGCAGCTGGTTTAGGAGAAAGCTTGTTTGAGCGTTTCATCCGATCTGGGATCCGCACTTACATGCTCAAGGTGCAGTATCGTATGCACCCTGCGATCGCATTGTTTCCGTCAAAGACGTTTTACAATGGTGAACTGCTTTCTGGTACTCCACCGAGCCAAAGACGCGCGCCGATCGGCTTTGATTGGCCTGTCCCAGCGGTTCCTTTGGCGTTTGTTAATGTTGAAGACGGCGCAGAACGTTCTGACGGCTCTTCCCAGACCAACCCCAACGAAGTGCAGCGCGTGGTGAACATCGTCAAGAAGCTGGCGGGACAACACGAGGTATTGCCCGGAGATATCGGTGTCGTCACGCCGTACAGCGCTCAGGCTCGCGCCATCAAAAAGATTCTCCGGGGCAACGCTCCAGAGCGCACTCGATTTGATGCGCCAGCCGATCCGCGGTCGATGAAGGCGGTGGAAGTCTCAACTGTCGATGGCTTCCAAGGTCGTGAAAAGGAAGTGATTGTGTTCTCCTGCGTGCGTGCAAACATGAACGGCAACGTTGGTTTCCTTGCGGATACGCGTCGCGTCAACGTCATGCTCACCCGTGCCAAGCGGGGGTTGATCATCGTTGGACACATGAAGACGCTTCAGCAAGATGAGATTGTGTGGAAAGAATGGTTGCGGTGGGCCAAAGAGAGTGGTTTAGTCTGCGGTTTGTCGGCGACCGACTCGGATGCCGCCAACAGGCTGGCTTCAATCGGCATGAGCTCTGCTCTCGAGATTGGAGGCACTGGTATTGGTCAAACCATTCAAAAGACTGCCCTCGGGGCGCCCGTTGCTTGGGCGACCAGCGAGATCAAACAATCTCCTTCGCAGCCAAAACTTGCGGAGCGTGAATTCATTCCGGATGCCTGGGACGACAGTGACGATGAAGGTGGTGAGGCTTCCGAGGGCATAAATACGGTTCCGAGCGTAAGTTCGCTCACGGGCGTAGCGGACGAGGCTTGGGACTCAGAGTAGAGGGGATAAAATGAGTCGTGCTAGTGAAGAATTATAGAGATACATTTATGAATACACTGAGTTGAACTAATCTAGCCGCTACAAGCGGGTCTAAACTAAGAACCTAAAGAATACAATGTGCGCCTTGCACTGTGGTACGGTGACGCGCGCTTCAAGCCGTCGTACGTCCAGTTCTCGGCATGCGGTAGCGTAATGTCGCACGACAAACCGCGCATTTTGATGCGTTCGACAAGGCGCGAGAATTGATGCCAGAGCACCGCGCGTGAGCATATCGAAATTGTCCCGACCCCTCCGAGGGCGGTGCCCGTGCGCCCGTCGTGCGCAGACGCCGTTCCCTCGCCGAGCGCCCAAGAAATACTTTCATCACCATCACCAGCGAGTTCACGGCCACCGCTCGAACTATCGATGCCTCCACCCTCGATATTTATGGGACTATGTAGCATCCATGGGTGCGATGCTTGAGCCTCGTCTCCGATGCGGTTCCTGCAGCAAGTGGCAAACGTGCACCTGTCAAAGTCAAACTTCCTTCCGACGACGACGCCGGTGAGACGAACGGGGTGAAGAAAGTGTGTGAGCAAGGCGCCCTGCAGACCAAGAGTGTGCCAACGAGCAATTTTATCGCTACACGACAAAACTTTACCTGGAACCCCGACAGCGTCAGCCGCGCTCGAAATGGGAACACATCCAGGTGGGGTGGGTGTCTTTGGATCATCCGCAGTTCCCTTGTAAGACGCGCCAAACCAAAGCCTATTTCGATGGGGTATCGAATGCGTTTGGTGAGACGCCACGCTCTCCGTCCACGGAGACGATTGAGTTCCCCTCGGTCCCGCGCTAGCGGCTCCGCACGGTGCTGTGGATACGTACAAGTATAGCCTGATTGATGACTTGACGGCCAACTTGCCGTCTGGAGCGCCCTCCAGGAGCGCGCTCTCACCTCGATCCAGATACGCTTCGATGTCGCGATACAGGACGCGTAAAAGCCC
>Ga0255768_10005487_pt1 | contig 12184 bp, 10 predicted proteins | sample 071ome_33_FD_179983 | JGI IMG/M metagenome (GOLD analysis project Ga0255768, IMG submission 179983) | Coastal salt marsh microbial communities from the Groves Creek Marsh, Skidaway Island, Georgia - 071412AT metaG (version 2) | ecosystem: Environmental > Aquatic > Marine > Intertidal zone >...
TAGAACAGTTGCAAGAGTCGCATCTGGAGACAATCTCATTGAATTTAACCCAAGAGCAAAGGTAGTCCAGAATTTCTCGTCATTCCAAAGATTTTTTAATTTACTGTACGAACCAGTATCTTGTTTCTCTTTGTCTATTTGACCAAATTGATTCGCATACACTTTATCAAAGTCTTTTTGAGTAAATGTAGGTTTGGTTGGCATGACTGGTTGGTCTGAACCAAATGATGGTGCAATACTACTTGAATCTGCCGTGCTTAACAATTCAGTTTGGTCTACATTGCTTTCAGGTGGTAGATTTAATTGTTTTTGCCTATCAACAATGTTTTGCTCCATAGTGTTTTGTTCAAGTTCTCTTGACATTGGAGCAGTTTGCAATTTCATAGGGTCTACTCTTAAATCCCTATCACCATATTGTTGTGCTAGACCTGAAAATTGTGTACCTCTGAGCGGTGTGCCTGGCACATTATCAGATGCAATATATTCGTTTACTGGATTAATACTAGCGTTCCCATTAGTCATGTATCTGCTTTTATCTATGACTGGTACATCTTTTTCTTTAAATAATTGGTCACCTAAAAAACCTAATATTCCTAGTAATCTATCGCTTGCCATTATCCTATCCCATCATAACTTGATTCATCATAAGCACCTTGTGTTGCTTCTGCTTCGCTTCCATAACCACCATAAGAACCAAATCCACTATCGTATGAACCAGGTGCGCCACTTGATGAACTGCTACCTGCATAACTATCTGAAAGTGGGTTTCCTTGGTTATAAGGACTATTTGCTAATACTGTTGGTGATTGTACTGGCGATGAAAAACCTAAATTAAAGAAATTTCCTATTGTAGGTATCACACCTTGTTTGTTACCATAACCTCTCATAGTTCCGTAAAGTGTACCCTTACCATACTTGTCTGGGTCTTCCATTGCTTTGAGGTTTCTTAAAAGTGAATATCCAGGAACTAAAAAACTAAATGCCGTGTCAAGTATTCCGCCTGGTTCTGTAAGACCGCTAGTATAAGTTTTAGGGTCTGTAATATCACTTAATGTAGTATCTTTATAATCTGGTAATCCAGAATTGTCAGAACTAGAAGTATCTACAGTTTGTGCCTGATTCTTAGTATCTGTGTCGCTACCATAACCAAAATTAATGCCTAAAATTCCAGAAGAATTTTTTTCTTCTTCGTCTTCTTTTTCTTCTTTTGCGTTAATACCTAAAAAATCACCTAAAAGACTATTACCTTTTGTTTTGCCTAGAACACCGCTAATGTCACTACCAACAGTTCCACCAGATTTAAAAGCAGGGACATTGTTTAAAGGCAACATTGGCATTATAACGCTCCGTAATCTACCATTAAGTAACCAGATTCATGCTCATGTACTGCTTCTGGTTTAAGTTTCTGCACTTCTTGTGCCATGACACCAATAGTAGTTTTGAGTGGCATGCCAAGTGTTTTAGCAAATGATTTCCATTCCCACTTGTAAATATTAAGACCATTCTTTAGTTTACCAACCTTAGTAATGTTTTTCTTAAGTCTAATATCAGATGCTTTCATTGTTGCACCTAAAGTTAGATAATCAAATAGACCAGGTTGTTTAGTTGTAGTCTGTGTCTGTGGTATCGGTGACGCACCTAGTGCTTGTGATACATATCCAACAGTTTGTTGAGGTAACCCTTGATATTCTGCATAACGCTGTTGAGCAGTATCCATAAGTTGCTGTTGTAATGCTCTTTGCATTGCACCTTGTTGCAACATTCTGTCTTGAATAGTATTTGACATACCAAAACCAAGATTAGCAAGGTCTCCCATTTGCTGTGATGCACCTAGTCTAAACTGTGCGCCTTGTAATCTATTCTGTATATCTTGTTGCGCCATATTTTGCGCATTTTGAAATCCTTGTGCACGAAGTTGAGCAGATTGTTGTCCTAATAAATCTGCAACACCTCTGCCAATCTCACCCATTGCAACACCATGTCTTGAACCACCAAAAGCACCTGCTCTTTGTGCTTGTCCACTTAGTTGATTTAGACCTAATTGTGCGTTTCTTAATACATCTTGCGCAGAAGCATCAATAACTTGTTGTGTATATGGGTTTTGATAAGTTTGTAGGTTAGTTGTTGCTAACTGTCCAGGTTGAAATCCCATTGCTTGCGCTGTTCCTGCGCCTGCTCCATACAATGCACCTGCTGTTGCTGTATTCAAATTTGGTGCTACTGTTTGTCCGCCTTGTCCTGCTCCTGCCATAATAACCTCTAACTAAATAGTTCGTTGTATCGCTGTTGGAACTCTGGATTTCGTGCTTGTGTTTCTGCTAGTGCTTGGTCATATAGACTGCCTGCTGAATATCCAGTTAATCCACCTGCGAATTGTTGTGGTTGTGGCATTCCTGCCATTGCGTTCATTCCTTGTGGTGCTAATCCAAATGCTTGTGCTTGATTTACTGTGCCTTGCATTGCCATTTGCTCCATAGGACTAAAACTTGCTACATCTGCGCCATAATAAGGCATATAACCGACTTTTTGCAGTTCTTCTGCTCTTGCAATGTTTCTGATAGTTGGTTCTTTTGCCCAGTCTGGAATTTGCGCTTGTGTTGTTTGACTTCCGCCTTTACCGCCACTCATTTAAAACTCCTTTGCCATTACTGTTTGATGAGGTTGCCAACCTCTGCTTTCTAATGCTTTTTGCCATCCCTTACGACCGCTTAAGGTCATGCCTTCACAACCTTGTGCTTTTGCCCACTCAATCGAGTTGTCGTGTAGGTCTAACACCTCTTTCATTTTACCACCTGCTAAGAACACATGAAAGACTTTCTTGTTAGGATACACTACAATTTCTGTTATTGCACATGCTTTTTCATTTGCCCATAATTGCATTGTTCCTGCTATAACTCCATCGACTATATCTTTAAAATCATGTGTATTGCCACCTTTATCTAAAGCAGACTCTATCCACTTACGACATCTTACTAATTCATCTAGCATTTTTGTCATGATGTTGTAATCTCGTTTATTGTCATTGTTACACTAGGTGTTGCAGGTGCAAACGCTGTTGCTGATTCAGGTGCTATGTATAAATCTGTATCATCTACCGCCCACATTGCTTGTAGATAATCCCCTGCACTAAAACTAAATAGTCCGTTTCTGGTTACTACTTTTCTTTGTCCGTTCTCGTGGACTGTGCTAATAATTCCAGAGTTTGCTACATCTACACCATTAACTCTTGGGTAAAAATAAACTGTTTTTGTTGATGCACTTGTAGATTCCATCGTAGCAGTAAATGTTATTAGATACTTTCCTGCTTTTGCAAAATCAATTCTTGATGAATCACCACTATTGATACTAATATTATTAGTCAGACCACTATTGTTAAATGTAACAGCGTATGCAGTATTTATAGCAGTTGCTGTCTGTGTAGTAGTATCATAAAACAAACCATGACTACCTTCGTTAATACCACCGCCTTCTGATAATGGATGCCATGCACCATCATAAGATACAATGACTTTATCATCGCTTCTTCTCCACATTAAAACACCATCTTGGTATGCGGAGTCACCAGAAGTAAAGTTAGATAGTTTATCTCTAGTAGTTGCTAACCAAGCGTTTAATTTCTCACCCCAAGTCTTCCACTTATCGCCTAAAGGTGGTGGTGGTAATGCGCTCAACGCCTACCCCCAGGTTTAGCATCTATTCTCATAGCACCTGCTCTCCAGTTAGTGTTTCTAACGCCTTCTATTCTAATTCTTACTTGTCTTCCAGTAAATCTTACATTTGTTGGATTAGTAAGTGTGTAAGCGCCATGTGTAGTTTCTGTGTCGTTTGGGTAGAATCTAGTCTTAAAACTAACTTGTACATCGCCTTGAGTTACTTCATCTGGTATTAGTTTGGTCACTTTCATTACATTATCGCCATTACCTAGTGATATAGGTGCTGATTCTACAAATGGTGTCATATCACCATGAACAAAACCAGATTCGTGATTATATAGGTTGTTATTAGCATCAATCCATATTGGGTTTCTAAATACACCAATGTCAATACCTGCTGTTCTATCGATAGTGCCTATTTCCCAATGATTTTCTTTGTAATCAAAAGTAACATAACGATTATTCTCTGTAGAGTCTTCTGAAGGATAAAACCACCATATTTCGCCATATTGAGAGTTATGTACTGCATATACCTTAGTGTATTGGTTTTCATTAATATCGCCAAATACATAGTCTGCGACCTCACAAGGTAACTCTTTAGCAACTGAACCATCAAACAAGAAGAATGCTTTTCTTCCCATCCAGAACGCACCTTCATCTACACCAACAATGCCTCGTCTTGATATTAGACCACAAGCAGAACCTGCTCTTTCAAAACCATATACAAATGGCGCACCTTGATAAGTTGCTATATGTGCATCAGTATCAGTTAATATAAGTGTTCTACCTCTTACTCTAACTGCTGACATAATTGCACCAGTAGTTTGTAATTCAAAATCACCTGCTTGGTTAGTTGCGTCTGGTGTCCAATTTGTGTTATCTTCTTGGTCACACCATTGCACTTTACGAGGATTGCCACCCGCACCTAATGCAAAGATAAATCTTTCTTCTGTAACAATCATTCCAACATTGTTAGTTGGTGCGTTACTTAATGCTGTAGGTAAAACAGCAGTATTTAACTGCCATTCATAAATAATTCCATCATCTGATGAACATGCTACTAGGTATTCACCCCAGTTATCTAATGACCATGTTGTTGCTTCTGCAAATACACCTGATGTTGTTCTTATTGTGCCATAATAACTTTGACCATAAAAACTACCACCAAAACCAGTATTAACTTGTGCGTCTGCTTCACCAGAAGTAAAACCACTTGGTGTTATATCACTAACAATACCTGATTCTGATACATAATATAAATTTGAATTAGTGCCGATTGCTGTTCTAGTGCCATTACTATTATCAATCCACGCTAACATACCTCTTGCTTTGCCCGAGATAGTATCGCCTGATGTGTTTCTACTTGTCCAACCGCCAACTGGTCTTAATGATTGATTGTGCCATCTAATTAAGTTAGCATCACGCCATCTTCCTGACTGTTCAAAGTCTGTTCCGTTTCTTGCAATTCCTGGTGGTATTTTTAATGCTATTAAACTCATGCCACTAACTCCCAAGTTTCTGAACCTTCATTAATTGTTGTCCAGGTTTCCGAACCTTCCGATATTGTAGTCCATGTATCAGATGCTTCGTTAATAATTTTCCATTTTTCCCTTGCAGTAACAGTTGTACTCGATGCTGAACCTTGTATAACTGCGCTACTATTTAATACTTTAGAGTTTGTTGAGTCACAAGTAGTCGTACTCTGAACCAACATCTCTACACTACCAATCTGTGCTAAATCACCTCTTGCTGTAACTGTTGCTGTAGCAGAAGGATTAGGTTGTACTGTTCTTATTCTTGATGCGTTACCAGTAGTATTTGGTGTTACTGTTAATGACGCTGAACCTAATACAACTCCATCTACAACTAAATCTGCAAGTGATGTAAGTGATGCTGTGACTGTTATGCTTGATGCACCATCTACAATTAAATCTGCACTTGCTGATACTGTAGCACTAGATGACGAGGTTGCATCTGTTGTTCGGTATCTTGTGTAGACAATTGTAGTAGTAGCAGTAGCAGTACCAGTTCCTAGTGATTCTCTTACTCTTGTTGCACTAAAAGATGTAGTCGCACTTGCACTTATATTTGGTGCTGTTGTGATTAAGAAACCACCTAATGCTGTTATTGTTGCAGTAGATGTAGAGGTTGCTGAACCATTAACTGTTGCACTAGCGGTAGCATTTACTGTAGAAGTGCTAGAAATAGAGACAGAAGCATCTTGTACTTGTCCATCACTATATGCAAGTCTTCCGTAGTAAAAACTGCCGTATGCAGACATTTATTAGTCTAGTGTAATGTCTAAATCACCTGCGGGAATACGAAACACATCGCCAGTCTCAATAGTCTTTGCTGATGTTAATGAAGCGTGTGCAAGTAAGTTACCTGCTGATGACGCATCATAAATACCAATGTGTGATACTGTTCCGTAGTTAGCAGTTGCTGTTGCGTATTCTACTGCTGAATCATTAGAAGTAGTTGCACCAGAAGTAGTAAATGTTACTGTCTGTCTTGTATAACCACCACCAGATACTTCAGTTCCAGAATCTCCGTCTCCAGGGTCTGCTGTAAATAATGCCACATATAATGTTGAAGGTGCAGTATACGCTGTACCACCAAACACATGGTCTAAAATCTTTGTTTCTAAATAATTTGAAAAACTCATCCCATACCTCGTACTTTAAGTGTTAAACCTGAACCACTCATTCGAGCGTTCTCTGAACTTTGATTAAGTTGTGATACTGACGCACCATACATCTGCGCCCATACTCCAACTCTTTCATCTTCTGCTAAATAAGGTGCTGAATGTAATAACGCTCCGTAGAGGTAAACATCTGGCGCTTCTAGCAGTAACCAGTTATCAGTATTACTATCCGATAACGCAGTTGTCTTTGCAAAATATAACAGTTCAATATCTATAGTCTCGTTTGGAGTTGGGTATAGTTGGAACTGACTATCTGCAAAAGTATAATATCTTGGTGTGCCACTCATGTCTTCGTTGCCTGCACGCTTATCTTCCATTGCTTTGCGTGAGATTAAGTCAAGTGGTCTTGTACCAGTAGAGTCTATATTAATTCTAATTGTCTCTAACCAGTCTCCAGGAATTTGCATGTATTCATCACCTGCTGATTGTTCACCAGTAGCACGCTTTTCCATCTTCCAATGTCTAACATCTCTGTTGATTTGTGCTTCTGCTAAACTAATGAATGTTGGTATGACAGATGTTAAATCGCTTCTATCTAAAAAGTCTGCAATAGCAGATTTAAGTTCTGAATATGTTGTTATTGCCATTACTGTAATAATCCTTTATTTTCGTCTATTCTACCATCATTCTCGCTTGTCTGAGATGTTGATAATAGTCCTATAGGTGGTTGGAACATAGGTGCTGTTCCTGCTGGTACAGCGTATAGTGGTTGTCTAAATGCTTTGTCGTTTTGTGCTTGATGAGTCGCTTTAAAGTCGCTAGCATCAGGTGCTTCATTCATGACTGCTTTCTTAAGTTCTGGTGTAAGTTCAATGTACATGACATCTCTTTCACCTTGCTCGATAGTTTCGCCAGAATAAGACTTCATAGTGCCATAATCAATAGTAGCGCCCTTGGTTTGTACTTTCTGGTCTAAACCTAATTCTTTAAGTATCTGATTGCCAAAATTTAAACTGTCTTTATCGTAAAGTTTTTTCATCATAGATGTTGTACCTTCACCCCATAACTCTATTTGATTTTTTGAAGGTGTCCAGGAAACTACATCTGAACCATCTTTAATGCCTTGTTTAATTAATTCTTTTAATAAGACCTTAGTGTGTCTATCTTTGTTAATTAAAGGCGGTTTCTCTCCGCCAATACCTCTGCCACGATTAGTTAATGTATTTTTTCTTTCTCTTGTAGTACTAACATCTTTGTAGAGTTTTTTTCCTAGGTCATGAATTGAACCCTTAACACCTTTGCTTTCTGCAAATTTTTGTATTTCATCAGTTTGTCGCTTTGCTATGTCTTTTCGCATTTTTCTGTTAATGATAAAATTTAGGTCTTGTATAGTGTAGTTATCATCGCCTATTTTTTTATATGGTTCTTTGCTACCAATCACTTTGTAGTATATTTGTGATTTACTATCATCAACACCGCTAAATCTAACCTTGTCATCGAAGAATGATTGTATATCTTTACCAGTTTCTTCTGCAATCAACAAATCTGTTTGTGTTGGATTTCCATTTTTAAATCTTTCAATTATTTGTTCTGGTCTATTTCCATTAAGAGTTGGTAATTCGCTTTTGTTAAACAAATCTCTTGTTGCATTCGTTAGCATTGATTCTTTTTTTAATATGCGTTTTTCACCATTTACAAAATACACACTTATTTCATCATCTAAACCTTCATCAACTACAAATTTCTTTAGTCTATTGATGTAGTTATCCATCATAGGTTTTGTAATTTCTAATCCATCTGCTAATTTTTTAAGCGCAACTTGATGTGATGGTATTACATCATCTTTCACCACACCAATGCTTTCTTGTGGTTTTGCGTTACTTACAATTTCTATTGCGTGGTCTCTTGCATCGTGGAAAATTTCATTTAGTTTTTTATTATTCTCTAATGCTTTGTCATGCGCTTGGTAAGCATTCATTAACTTTCTATCGAAATCTTCATCAGTAATACCAAACTCTCTTGCTTTTTGTGACAAGTCACTTTGATGTTCCATAGAGTGTGTATGTTTACGACCCTGCAAGTCATATCTGTTGTCTATTCTTAAATGACCTAACATGTTATCAGTTTCGCCAGATTGTAAACCTGCCATGGAATGAAAGCGCATGTCTGACCCTTCATACTTAGGCATTATAACTGCTACTTCTCTGTAACTATCTAGGTCTGTGTTGCCTTGTACATATTCACTCCAGTTAGTTCCAATGCCAGAATACATGCCTGCTGTATCTCCATCATAGTTATAACTTCTAAAAGAATCTTGTATTTGTACTCGTGCTTCGTTTAGAGACCCTACATCTCCCAAAACACTTCTATTTCCATCTCTTTCAACAGAAAGATTAAAATGTGGTATGTTGTTTAACTCTCCTGAACCGAAATTACCTATTATTTCGTAGTTTGCTATAACTCCATTATCATTTTCCATTGGAATCTTCCAAACAAACACGGGGTCTTTGTAATAATCTTGTATTGCAGTTTTCTTTATTGAGTTTTGAAAGTTCTCTACAAAGTCCATATAAGGTACATTCATTTCATCTGCAACCGCTTCTAAATTTCTATTAGATATATTTAATTTTAAGGAATTTGAAATTTGTACTTTTTGGTCAGGTGTAAAACCTTCCAGATTATCAACAACTCTCATAATTATATTAGGTCTATTATCTAAAGCATCAGAACCATATAGACTGGGATTTGTTATTATTTTTTCTAAAAAGTCTTCATCTTGTTCTATAAAAACACTTTCATCATCGTGTTTTTTTAACTTAAAGTTTGCATTTTCAACACCAGGAACACGAAATTCTCCAGTTCTTTGGTTGTAACCATACCTATTTGGTGAGTCTATTACAATATTTGGAGTAACAATATTGTCACCACTTCTAAAACCAACATAAGGTGCTATTTCAGGTCTGTTCTCTTGGATAAAGTCTAGTAGTTCTTGCTTAGTTACAGATTCACCTGCCTCTTGTTTTTTATTCAGATAGTTCAATAAACCAGTTTCTTCTATCTCGTCTTTTGTAACCCCTTTGTTTAGTAGTTCGCCAGTTAATTCACCTTTCTTGTTGATTTGTGCAAGTAGTCCAGGTTGTTTGTAGACCTCTCTAGGGTCATCCATAACGACTTGAGCAGACTTCATAAAGTATCCGCCCTCATCAACTGGTGCTAGTTCTCTAGGTGTAAGTTCGTCTATTAGTTTTGCAGGATTAAAATTACCAGTTGATTTTTTCTTAGCAAACTCGCCTGGTCTGTCTAGGTATATAGGTTGGTTGTCACTTACCTTTCTAATAACACTACCATCAAAAGGTTTCGTTTCTGTAAAACTTCCAAAACTTTCTGTTTCTTCTGGGAATATCTCTCTTCTTTTTTCTGCGGTCATGTCCATTCTTTTCTCAACATTAAATGATTGACCTTCACCCAATAAAGACCTATAGACTCTAAATCGACTGTTGTAGTCGTTGTAGACACCATCTTCTACATTTTGAATCATCTTAAATTTATCTGTATAAGCGTTCAATGCTTTTTTATCTTTAGGGTCGTATAGATTTAAAATGATTTGGTCTAATCCTCTTTCATGAGATTTAAAACCATTTTTAAGAAGTGTCTCTTCTTGCTTTAATATGTATTTGTTTAACTCTTCGTCTGTCTTAAAGTTAAGGTCTTGTTTTAATTGTTTCCTTAATGCAGATATTTCTTTGTTATATGAATCACGAACAGTTGTCATTGCTGTTGGTGGAAGTTTGTTTACTTTGTCAAATTCGCTTTTACCAGTAAGAACCATTTTTTTAATTGTTCTTAGTACATCATCTTTTTCAAAGTCAGTTGCATCTGGGTTTTGTTTTAAATAGTTTTCATATTGATAATCTACTTTTTGTCTAAAGGTAGAACCTTCTTTACCCCACCAAGGTGTTTGTCTTAACTTATTTAATGCTTGCTCTACATCATCTGCTTCTAGCAACTGTGCAATTTCATTGTATTGAGGTTGATATTTTTGTGCGTTTATAAATCTCTTCATATTAACAAAATGACCAAATGCAACTGGGTCTTTTGCTTTTGATTTCATTTCGCTGTAAAGTTGGTCTCTTAGTTTTAATATAAATCCTGGCGATGCGTTACCGCCTTGCATGAATCTTTCTCTTTCTTGTATGAGGTGTTGGAACTCATGCAACAAAGTTTTCTTAATGTCTGGTGCAGTTGCCCCTTTGTAGTGTGGAATAATTATATCTGTTGGAGTTGCTTCTGCGCTTACACCATTTTTTAAAACAATCTTACCTTCGTCATCTAACATTCCTGGGACTACTTGAATTGTTCCTTGATAATCTATGTCAGGATAGTGTTTCCATAATTCTGGATATTCTAAGAAATTCTTTGGAGCAAATGACATTGATTCTTTTTCACTTAAGTTACCAATCTTATTAATAGTAATTGGGTTAATTTGTGCTTGACTATCGTCCATTTCGTAATACCACTTGCCATCTCTGCTTTTTGCCCATCCAGTATCACGCCATATTTCTTGTCTTTTGTTATATGCTCTCGGACTATTAAAGTCATCTGCCCCGTCTGCTTTGTATCTTGCCTTAGCAATTTCCAGTAGACTTCTATCTCCACCTAGTGACTTAACACCACCAAATAACTGACTGCCAGGTAAATCACCATACATGTCACGACCAATATTCTTTAGTGCTTGCTCTCTGTATTCTGGGTCTTTGTATAAATTCTTTGCAACTCTAAGTGTGTTAATTGCTGTGTCTGCTACTACATTGATACCAAACTCACCTAACATATTAGTGAATCTTTGTTTAAGTCTTTCACCTGCTGTAGAGTTCTCGTCTATGTTGCCTTGTAAGAACTGTTGGAACTCGTTGTCCATACCTAACGCATCTAGTGCATCACCTATGTTCGGGTCTTCTAAGTCAAGTGTCAGTCCAGGTATTGCAAAGTTCATTGCTTCACCTAATGATTTACCAGTAGCACTTCTTACTCCCATGCCACCTAATAAGAACTGACCGCCATACTTACCTAGGTCATATCCCATTGAGCGTTGTCTGAATGCTTCCTCTTCTTCTTTTGTAGGAAGTAGACCAGTCTGTCTAAATGATGTTGTAAATGGTTGGAACTTATCTGTTCCTGCGTATGCGTTGTAGATATTAAAGTCACCTGGTTCTACATTGTCCTGGACTTGTTTGAAGTCTGGTCGTCTTAGCGTACCTGCTGAGTCGTACATGAAATCTAAAGTACCTGAGACTGTTGAAGGTATTGCGTTCTTTAAACCTTCTAATGACATAACGCCAAAGTCACCTTGACCTGGGTTATATACATTTTGTGATTCTGGAGATTCTCCGTAGTCTAAAAGATTAGTTTGTTGATAGTCTGATGCTTTCTTTCTTGGAAAGATATAATCAAAGATACTATTTATTTCTGCCATTAAACTACACCTGCTAAGTTCCTTCTTATAGGTTCACCCCAGTCAGATGAGTTAGGTCGATAACCAACTGCTAAATACCTAAACGCATCTGCACCATGTGATGCCCAGTCATGTCGAGGTCTTAGTCTGAATACCTTGTTGGTATCGTCATAATCTCTACTGTATGATACCAAACATTCAACGCCTTTGTCAGTTTTTTCAGCATCAAACCAACAGCGTGAAAGCATTGACCTAACTGCTTGAATACCATCATCAATATTTAACATCGGTGCTATATCTACATCTCTTATACCCAGGTTAGCAAGTGTCTCTAATCTACTCATACCAGAACCTAGTTCCCTTACTCTAACATCGTGTGGGAGAATGTGCTTGTCGTAGACATAACCTTTCTCTTGCAGTACCTTGACATAATGG
>Ga0255768_10005492_pt1 | contig 12180 bp, 10 predicted proteins | sample 071ome_33_FD_179983 | JGI IMG/M metagenome (GOLD analysis project Ga0255768, IMG submission 179983) | Coastal salt marsh microbial communities from the Groves Creek Marsh, Skidaway Island, Georgia - 071412AT metaG (version 2) | ecosystem: Environmental > Aquatic > Marine > Intertidal zone >...
TGCCTCCCAGACTCGATATTGAGAAGCAACTGCCTTGAAGTGCATCAGGTTTGAGCTTACCGTCCCTAGCCTGAAGTGCATATTGCATGCAATCCGCCGCAATATTCAAGACACTTTTTGTATCAACATTTTTCACTACAGGCACCATCAGGCCCTGATCAGTATCTACCGCGACACCGATGTTGTAATACTCTTTAACAATCAGAGTCTCACCATCTGGCGTAAGCGAGGCGTTAAATCTTGGCATTTCTGCCAATACTTTTTGGACGGCTTTTACCAGAAAAGGTAATAAGGTCAGCTTGGTATCGTAGGTGCCTTCCTTATTGACGGTCTTTCTGAAGTCTTCCAAATCTGTAATATCAATTTCATCAAATTGAGTTACGTGAGGAACATTCAGCCAACAGCGATGCAAATGCTGCGAACTGATTTTTTGAATCCGACTCAGTGGTTCTTGTCGCACGCTACCAAAACGACTGAAGTCCACTTCCGGAATCGGTTCAATTCCCATTCCCCCACCAGCACCTGATGTTTGCTGAGGTGCTGCATTCAGACGATGTTTCACATAATTCTGAATGTCTTCCTGAAGAACACGACTTCTAGGACCACTCGCCCCTATCGTATCCATCACGTCCGCAAGAGAAACACCAAATTCTCTTGCCAGTTTTCTGACGGCAGGCCCGGCATATACCTTGTCGCCCGCTCCCTTTGTTGCCTCTGAATTACCAGCAACTGAAACTGCAGAGGAGAGTTGTGCCTTCGTCTTGTCTATTGAACTATCGGCGCTAGCTACTTGAACTTTAACCTTTTCTTCCGAGTTTCTCTCAGCCGAAATTTGACTGGCGCTGCCAGAAGAACTTTCAGACTGAACCTGGGACACATCTGCACTGACTTTGATGACAGCAATCAAATCGCCTTCACTGACCTTATCGCCTTCGGAGACCTTGATACTCAATAGCTCACCGGCCACAGGCGCTGGAATCTCCATAGTTGCCTTATCGGTTTCCAAGACCAGCAAGGTCTCTTCTTCCTCTAACTGCTGACCGACTTCTGCTGACACCTCAATGACTTCCACATCGGAGAAGCCTCCCAGATCGGGAACAAGCACTTGCTGTTCAACTACGGCAGATGTTGGGGCTGATGGGGTTTCAGACTCAACAGTAGCCTGTTCAGAGGACTCAACAACCGCTTCCTTCACGTCAGCTGTCTCCACCACTTTAGGCGTACCTGCATCCGCTAGTTCCATCAGGGCAACCACATCACCCTCACTGACTTTGTCACCCTCAGCCACTTTCAAGGCCGTAATTTTCCCGGCTGCCGGGGCAGGGATTTCCATGGTGGCCTTGTCGGTCTCCACCACAATGATCGCATCATCAACCTCAACGGAATCGCCCGCCGAAACAGAGATCTCAATGACTTCGACGCCTTCAAACCCACCTAGATCGGGAACTTTGATCTCATCCATTCGTTTACCCTCTTAAATCTTTATCCTTGTTTGCTGCAATGTTGTTCACGAGTGATTCACCCGACTCTTACAAACAGATTTAAAGCAACATTGGATCAATCTTCTCTGCATCAATGCCGTATTCTTTCATGGCTTTTTTCACTACCGCTGGCTTCACCAAACCTTGTTTGGAAAGTCCGTACAACGCAGCAACGCAAATGTAATTTCGATCCACTTCAAAGAAGTTTCTCAACTTCTCACGGGTATCACTTCGACCAAAGCCATCGGTACCAAGGGTAATGTAATCCATCGGTACGTCTTTTCTGATCTGCTCGGAATACGCTTTCATGTAGTCAGTCGCAGCAACAGCCACCTGACCACGTCCCTGTAAGCATTCATTCACATAGGAAGGTTTTGCCTTCTTATCCGGGTGCAACATATTCCAGCGATCTGCTGACGCCACATCTCGTCCCAACTCATTGAAGCTGGTTGCACTCCAGACATCACAAGCAACATCGTATTGCTCAGAAAGCATCTCAGCGGCAATCTCAACTTCTCGCAGAATGGTGCCACTGCCCAGCAACTGTACACGGGCTTTACGATTGGTCTTGTCTTCTTTCAACAGATACATACCTTTAATGATGCCTTCCTCGGCACCTTCTGGCATGTCTGGATGTTCATAGTTCTCGTTCATTACAGTGATGTAGTAATAAACGTTCTTCTGATCGGCGTACATTTCCTGCAAGCCATGCTGAACAATGGTGGCTAATTCATAGCCATAAGTTGGGTCGTATGCACGACAATTTGGAATGGTGGATGCAAGCACGTGTGAATGACCATCCTGATGCTGAAGACCTTCACCGTTCAGGGTGGTACGTCCTGCCGTACCACCAAGCAAGAAACCACGAGCCTGAATATCACCTGCCGCCCACGCCAGATCACCAACGCGTTGGAAACCGAACATCGAGTAGAAGATGTAGAACGGGATCATTGGGTAATCGTTATTACTGTATGACGTTGCTGCTGCCATCCAGGCTGCCATCGCACCCGCCTCATTAATCCCTTCTTCCAGGATTCGCCCTTTGATGTCTTCCTTGTAGTACATCAACTGACCGGAATCGTGCGGATCATACAACTGCCCCACCGAAGAGTAGATGCCGAGCTGACGGAACATGCCCTCCATACCAAAGGTACGGGCTTCATCCGGCACAATCGGCACAATTCGTTCACCCAGCTTCTTGTCTTTCACCAAGGTCGATAGCAAACGCACAAAAGCCATAGTGGTGGAAATTTCACGACCATTCGATCCTTTTAAATGGGTCTTCAAAGACGCCAAGGTAGGGACAGAAAGATTCTCGGAAGTAGGACGACGCACCGGATAATGACCACCCAGTTTTTCACGCTGTTTGTTCATGTAGCGCATTTCTGCTGAGTCTTCTTCTGGTCGATAATAAGGCACCGATTCCAGTTGCTCGTCACTGACCGGAATATCAAAACGATCTCGGAAGGCTTTTAGCGATTCCATTTCCAGTTTCTTAACCGAGTGCGTTTTATTCTGGGCTTCACCGGATTGGCCCATGCCATAACCTTTTACAGTTTTGGCCAGAATAACTGTTGGCTGACCTTTATGGCTGGCGGCCGCCGCATAAGCTGCATAGATTTTGTATGGATCATGACCACCACGATTCAACTGATATAACTGATCGTCGGTATAGTCTTTCACCAACTCTAACAATTCAGGTGACGCACCAAAGAAATGTTCACGGGTATACGCACCGCCTTTGGTTTTGTAGTTCTGGTATTCACCATCCACCACTTCATCCATGCGCTGCTCAAGAATGCCGTCTTTGTCGTTTTCCAAAATGGGATCCCAGTGACGCCCCCAAACTACCTTAATCACGTTCCAACCCGCACCACGGAACTGGCCTTCCAACTCCTGAATAATTTTACCGTTACCTCGAACCGGACCGTCCAAACGCTGTAGGTTACAGTTCACCACAAAAATCAGATTATCCAGTTTCTCGCGACCGGCTAATGAAATTGCACCGAGCGTTTCCGGCTCATCCGTTTCACCATCGCCAATGTAAGCCCAGACCTTACGGTCTTGCACATCCACCAGCCCACGATTAGAGAGATACTTCATAAAGTGCGCTTGATAAATAGCCTGCAGCGGCCCCAAGCCCATGGAGACCGTCGGGAATTGCCAATAGTCCGGCATCAACCAAGGGTGAGGATAGGAAGACAATCCCCCTTCATCCACTTCCCGTCTGAATTTATCCAGCTGTGCTTCAGACAAACGCCCCTCAATAAAGGATCGCGCATACACACCCGGGGAGGTATGACCCTGGATATAGACCAAATCACCACCATGTTGATCCGAAGGCGAACGGAAGAAGTGATTAAAGCCAATATCGTATAAAGTGGCGCTTGAAGAGAAACTCGCAATGTGGCCACCAATATCCGACGACTCCTGATTGGCCCGCATCACCATGGCCAATGCATTCCAACGAATGATCGAACGGATACGTCGTTCCATGAATACATCACCAGGAAACGGCGTTTCAGCATCACGAGGAATGGTATTCCGATAAGGCGTTGTTAAGGCATAAGGCGTCATGGAACCTAATTGACTGGCCTTATTGAGCAGTTTATCGAGCAAGAACTGCGCGCGTTGTTTTCCACTAAATTGAATAACTGATTGAAAGGCAGCTAACCATTCTTCCGTTTCGGTAGGATCAATATCATGCTGACTCATGCGGTCTCCAAATCCTTTAAAGAAGTCACGACAATGCGCTGACTTAAGCGTCATGAAAAAAACCAATGGTTTTCAGTATAGTCAAAGGATGACTTATGCCATTGTTTCTCTGGCATTTTTATTCATTAATTTAGGGAAGTTGGTTTATGCAAAGGTAGTAGCAATTTTGAGTTCGGAGTCAATTCCGTTTACTCAAATTTTACTAAAGGCACTTTAAAGCAAAGATCAGAACAAATAAGAATAAGGAAGATTCTATTCGATATTTAAAAAAGTCAGCTTTAAAGGCTAATCTAGTGAATGGAATAAACAGCTCGTTCAGTAACGCTCGAGAAGAAATTGGCATATTCCCCTACAAAAAGGATGGTAATATTGATACAAACCGAAAGATTACATCCTCCATATATCGTTTAAACACTAAAGGTGACTCATCCATACGATATGACCCCGTAAGCGGCCTTATATTAAATACAGGAAAAGGAATTATAGCTCCTTTAGGTTACTCAATTGTCGATGACGTTAAAAAGAAAGGCATTCTAATTGAACAACCTCCTACTGGAGTCAAAGGTATCATGCAAATGTTAGCCCTTGGCAGAGCATCAGGAGTGATAGCACATGAGAGCCAAGCCATGCATGTATTGAAAAGCAACTCTAAACTTTATTCAGATATCAGACCTTTAGATCCACCAATAAAAGAAAAAACTACTCCCCCCTACAGAATGACATGCTACAGATAAAATCATGACACATCTCAAAACCATTCTCATCACAGGATCATCCCAACGCCTAGGCGCAGCCATGATCAAAGCCTTTCATAAAGAGGGTTATCAGGTATTGATTCACTACTTCCAGTCGCAAAAGATAGCAGAATCTCTGGCAAACGAACTGAATCAAATAAGACCCGATTCAGCCTTCATCCTGGGCGGAAAGTTGTCTGATATTACGTCGCTGGCTAAGCAGGTTTCAGAGTTAACGGATCATTTGAATGTCCTGATCAATAACGCATCCAGCTTTTACCCAACGCCAATCGGAGAGATCACCTCCGAACACTGGGATGACTTGTTTGAAAGCAACGCCAAAGCACCGCTACTACTAACGCAAGCCTTGCTGCCATTACTCAAGGGGGCGTCTGAGCAATCTGGTAAAGCGAGCAGCGTCATTAATATGATCGACATCCATGCCCAAACACCGCTGAAAGATCATACGGTGTATTGCATGGCCAAAGCTGCCAATCAGATGATGACGCAATCATTGGCTAAAGAATTGGCGCCTGAAATACGAGTCAATGGCATCGCGCCCGGTGCTATCCTATGGCCAGATCAAGGTGGCGATGTAACCGACGACTACAAACAACAGACGATGGAAAAAATCCCCAGTCAACGATTAGGCCAGATTGAAGAAATTGTCGAAACCGCCCTGTTTCTGGCCAACGGCCCAGGCTATATAACCGGCGAGATCATATCTGTGGATGGCGGTCGACGGCTTTACAGTTAAAGCTTCAACACTGCCTTAAAGAGCCGGAATTAAACTAGCCAACCTTGATACCCTAAGGATGGGAGATTTTTCGGCCTTGCCAATCAAAATCGACCGTCCAAAGCTTTTGTTTGGTTTTGTCATAATCAGCCCACATATTACCGTAGCTTGTATCGTACGCCGGGTGCACGACGTCTTGCGCAATCTCGGATAACGGAAGCAAAACAAAGGCGTTCTTAGGCACTTCATCGCGAGGCAAAAGAATACCATCAGCATCCCCGCAAACATCATCGTAGGTCAGAATATCGATATCCAATGTTCGGGCACTGAATTTCTCAGCATCTCGGCAACGACCGTAGTCATCTTCTAACGCCTTCAACCAACGAGATAACTCACCCACACTCAGGTCAGTATCAAAGCGAGCCACCAGGTTCAGGAAGTGATCACCATCAAAACCAACCGCTTCGCTTTCATAGACCTGTGAAACATCCAAATCACCAAATTCAGCCTGCAAAGCATCCAGCGCAGCAGTCACATGATAATAACGACGAATGTTGGTTCCGATACTGACATAAACCGAAGCCATGAAAATTCCTCTATCTAAGGTTGGAAAGCAAAGAAGTTAAACTAGATAACGAGCTTACAGTTTAGCGTGAACGGGTTATCTCAACACCCACGGCTGCCGCAGCCGCAACAGCATCCGGTTTTGATATGCGTACCATCACGCTCTCTGGCTTGTATTTTTCAAGAATCATTGACGCAATAGATTCAGCCAATACTTCAATCAACTGAGGCTTCAATGACTTGGCCAGAGTAATGACATCCTCACTGACCGCCGCGTAATTAATAGCATGATCAAGATCATCCGAACGGCCAGCTTCCTTAAGGCTCGCTGTCATTTCGATATCAAAGCTAAGAGGCTGAGCATGTAAACGTTCAAAATCGTACACACCAATCACGGCATGGGTTTTTAAATCACGAATAAAGGTTTTATCCATTTTCATCTCGTTTAAATCAGACTTTAGAGCAGTTCTCAAACCTAAAGCACAGGATATCTATAGTCATTACATTGAAAGCGCGTATGATAACAGAGGTTATCTGTTATCGAGATGATTTTCTTACGACGCGTTCCAGATGAAATGAAGCTATGACCTCAGGCTTATTTGACATCACAATCACCCACATCGAACTGCTTCGAATTGCTTTGTACGCCCTCATTGGCTATTTATTGGGATCATTACCTACGGCTTTAGTCATCAGTCATTTCAAGCGACTTAACGACCCTAGAGATTCTGGCTCAGGCAACGCCGGTGCAACCAACATGATGCGCCTTCACGGCAAAGCTTTGGCCCTACTGACATTATTAGGCGATGTTTTGAAAGGGTATCTTGTTATTTGGGGTTACCAGTATTGGGAGTTCAACCAAGCTGACGAAGTGCGCTCTTTAGATCATCAACACCTTTGGCTCACGCTCATTGCCTTGAGTGTAGTGATCGGCCATATCTACCCTATCTTTTTCCAATTTAAGGGTGGAAAAGGCGTCGCCACTATTTTAGGTGTCATGTTGGCGTCGTCATTGGGAATGGCGTTATTCACTTTATTCTGCTGGATTAGCGCATTACTCATTACACGAGTCAGTGCCTATGCAGCCCTCACAGCCGCGTTAATCAGCCCGATTGTCGCCTGGTATATAGACGAACCTTTCATTGGGCTGTGGCTTTCCTGCAGCCTGGTGCTCTTTGTAAGCCACAGAAAGAATATCCAGCACTTAATTCGAGCAAAACTTAACACGGGTAGTTAGGAAATCTCAGAAGAGAAATTTCGAATAGATTTTTTTACTCCCCAAGTTTAAAGCTTGGGTAGTTCCGTCAAAGGCCAGCGAGCCAGAGGTTTCACAGCTAAATCATCCTGCTGACCTGCCTTCAGACGCTGCCATCCAGCATAAGCAATCATAGCCCCATTGTCGGTACAAAACTGCGGGCGGGCATAAAACACTTCTCCCCCCACTTTCGCCAATGACTGTTCCAGTTTTTCACGTAAGCGAGTATTTGCGGATACACCACCGGCCATGACCAACTGCTTCATGCCTGTTTGTTCCAGTGCTCTACGACATTTGATCGCCAGAGTATCGACAACCGCCTCCTGAAAGGCATGCGCAATATCCGCTTTATCCTGATCAGTTAACTGGTCCTGCTCTTTTTCAAGCTTTTGAACCGTATTCAAGGTAAAGGTCTTCAGCCCACTGAAGCTGAAGTCCAGGCCTGGACGATCCACCATAGGACGAGGAAACTTGAATCGATCAGGCGTACCCTGATTTGCTATTTTGGCAACGTGCGGGCCACCTGGGTAAGGTAAGCCCATCATTTTAGCCGCTTTATCAAAGGCTTCACCAGCTGCATCATCTAAAGACTCGCCCAACAGCTTATATTGCCCGATACCATCCACCTGAACTAACTGAGTGTGACCACCCGAAACCAGCAAAGCTACAAATGGGAACTCCGGAGGCGTTTCTTCCAACATAGGTGCCAGTAAATGGCCTTCCATGTGATGAACACCCAAGGCTGGAACGCCCCAAGCTAAAGCAATCGCTCGCGCCGTCATGGTTCCCACCATCAAAGCACCCACCAAGCCTGGCCCTTTCGTAAAGGCAATGGCTTCTACATCCGACTTTTCAAGACTGGCCTTATCTAAAACGGTCTGAATCAATGGCAGCAGTTTTTTGATGTGATCTCGGGAAGCCAATTCAGGCACAACACCACCGTACTCGTTATGCATATCAATTTGGCTATATAAAGCATCTGCTAACAAGCCTTTCTCTGAATCGTACAGAGCCACACCCGTTTCATCGCAAGACGTTTCAATACCCAGTACTAACATAACTACCTCGGCTGATACCTAACCACTAAAATAAGAGGCGGTTATTCTAATGATAATCTCTAGAATTGGATAGTCTGCTCGCCACAACACTGTATAAAAAACAAACAAAATCACTTTTCCAATTAAATTGGATATAAATAGTTAAATAGCATTTACTTTTGCCAACAACAGATTTAGAATGTGCGGCCTCACGAAATGACGCTATTGCTTCTTTCTTTGTTAGGGCTTAGTCGAGATTAAGCGACTACAAATTAAGCAACAAGAGTTATAACTGGTCACACAACAATAGGTAATTATTGATGCCAGCGGTAAAAGTTAAAGAAAACGAACCATTTGATATCGCACTACGCCGTTTCAAGCGTTCTTGCGAAAAAGCGGGCGTTCTTTCTGAAGTACGTCGTCGCGAATTTTACGAAAAGCCAACTTCTGTTCGCAAGCGCAAGCTAGCTGCAGCAGTTAAGCGTCACGCTAAAAAAGTTCAGCGCGAGCAAAAGCGCTTCGAGCGTCTTTACTAAGACCTGAGCTTAGTTGCAGTGACCAGTATAAAAGAAGCTTCGGCTTCTTTTGTTGTTTTTGGGCTACTTAAAATAGAAAACCCGCTTTAGAAGCGATAAGCTAATTTCTATTTCACTCACACCACACAAGGAGATCATCATGTCAGGCGAACTATTGGAAGACCAAATCAAAGCAGCCGTTAAAGACGCAATGCGCAATAAAGACAAGCCGCGTTTAACAGTGCTTCGTACCGCTCAAGCAGCATTCAAACAGATCCGTGTGGATGAAGGCCTTGAACGCGACGCAATTATTGACGATACACGAGCCATCGCCACTATCGACAAGATGATCAAACAGCGTAAAGACGCTGCCAGCCAATACAAAGACGCCGATCGTCAAGATCTTTACGATCAGGAAATGCTTGAAGTGGGCATCCTGACTGAATTCCTTCCTGCCCAACTAAGCGAAGACGAAATTCAAGAGATCATTGCCAAAGCAAAAGCTGATACAGGCGCTGCTGGAATGCAAGACATGGGCAAACTGATGGGCGTGATCAAACCTCAAGTGGTTGGTAAAGCAGATATGGGTCAAGTAAGCCAGCTTGTTAAAGCTGCTTTAAACTAATCCCTACTGAATTAAGCCCCAATTATGGCCGGACGTATTCCTGAGCAGTTCATCGACGACGTAGTCGCCCGTACCGACCTGGTAGAACTGATTGGCAGTCGCCTAAAGCTCAAAAAGTCCGGCAATAATCACACTGGTCTCTGCCCATTTCATAACGAAAAAAGCCCTTCATTCAACGTTAGCGAAAACAAACAGCTTTACCATTGCTTTGGTTGTGGTGCTAGCGGTAATGCCCTTACCTTTCTAATTGAACATGATCGTCTGGACTTTGTTGAAGCCATTGAACAACTGGCCAACAACCTCGGAATGGAAGTTCCGCGCGAAGAAGCCAGCCAACAAAGCAAAGACACCTACCTTAAGAAGAAAAAAGAACAGCAACAACTGTTCGATTTGATGGAAAAGGCCAGCCACTACTTCCAACAGCAGTTACGCCAACATCCAACTAAAGAGAAAGCCGTCAACTACCTAAAAGGCCGAAGCATGACTGGCCAGACCGCCAAAGCATTCCAATTAGGCTTCGCACCGGCTGGATGGGACAATCTGCTAAAGGCATTGGGCACCGACAAAGAAACTCGAAAATTATTGGCGACAGCTGGGCTGCTGGCCGAAAAAGAACACAAGCCTGACGATTATTACGACCGTTTCCGCGATCGCATCATCTTCCCGATTCTGGACACCAGTGGCCGAACCATCGCATTTGGGGGACGAGTACTGGCAAAAGATGAAAAGCCCAAATACTACAACTCCCCGGAAACCCCAATTTTCCACAAGAGCCAAACGCTGTACGGCCTTTATCAAGCCAGAAAACAGGATCGCCACCCGAAACAGCTGATCGTCGTTGAAGGTTATATGGATGTCATCGCCCTTGCCCAACACGGCATTCATAATGCAGTTGCCTGCCTGGGCACTGCGCTAACCGAAGACCACATCAGAATGCTGTTTAAGCAAACATCACAAGTTGTGTTCTGCTTTGATGGTGACCAAGCAGGTAGAAAAGCCGCTAAAAAAGCATTGGAACTATCACTTAGTCAGTTGATTGATGGGCGCGAAGTGAAATTCCTCTTCTTAGCTGATGGTGAAGACCCGGATACCGTCGTCTCTGCTGGCGGAAAAGAAGCGTTTGATAACGCACTTGAGTCCTCAAACAGCGTGGATCAATTCCTATTCAGCCTGTTCGATGATACCTCTGGGCTTGAAGGCAAGGCTCGCATGGCGAAAGAAGCCATGCCTATGATTCAGCAAGTTCCCGGCGAATTCATCAAGAACTTGCTTACCCAGGAATTGGCCAGAAGAACCGGTCTAAATGAAGATACGCTGTTAAAGCAACAACCTAAAAGCAGCGCATCCAAGAACCCAAAAGGCAATTACAGCAACAACAGCCAAAAAAGCGCTAATAGCCGAAACGATAAGTCTTTTTCGAAACCAAAAAAAGAAGCACCAACAACAGAATCACATAACGCGCCGGACTACTTCACCGATTTCGCGCCACCACCAGATGATTACTATCCAGATTTTGGCGCGGATGCAGACTATCCCAACAGCGAGAGCGCTATTACTGCGCACTATCATAACCAGATATCAACCCCAGCAAGCAGGCACGCACTGAATGCACTGCGCATCATACTGCACAGCCCTTTTCTTACACCTGAGATATCTGCTCAATATTTTCAGTTCACACCAGATACCGAATATGAAACCCTACTGTCTGAAGTACTTCATTATTTGAAACAGTCAAAACAGCAGGTAAGCACTGCCCAACTGATTGGCTATTTTCAGGATGCCGAGCAGTTCAACCTTCTACAACAAGCCCTTGCCAATCCGCCTCACACAGAGAATATCAACCTGTTAAGTGAACTCGAAGGCACCCTCGGGAAGCTGCTCGATGAACAACAAACTCGAAAAATGCAGCGAATCAAAGAAAAAATTTACAATAAAACCGCCACAAAAGAAGAAACCCGTCTATTCTTCCAAGAACAACAAAAGCAAAAAAAGTCGGGTAAAAAGCGCTAGAGCAAGCTGTGTTTCAGAAAGAAACGAAAAAGATACATTAACTGGCGAATTTCTCTTCAGAATACTTGTCAAACTATCGACTTGCACCAACGTATTGAAAAGCTCAATTAACGCACCCATTAATACGAATAAGCAAAAAAAATGCATTTAAAGCCCTGACAAAGCGACGCTGAGAGCTCACAGCTACCGGCGAAATCGCGACAAAGGATCAAAGATATGGCCAGCTAAAACACTAGCCAAACTATAACGTTACTTTATGGAACAAGCTCAATTTATATGCTATAATTGATCGCTTTCGTGTTCTCAATCTTCATCGGTTTTTTTACAGGCAGGATATGTCCGACAAAGCCCAACCATCGAGTCTAAAAGAACTAATCACGCGCGGTAAAGAGCAAGGCTACCTTACTTACGCAGAAGTTAACGATCATCTACCTGAGGATATTTCAGATCCGGATCAGGTCGAAGATATCATCCGTATGATCAACGACATGGGAATCAATGTTGTTGA
>Ga0255768_10005500_pt1 | contig 12171 bp, 20 predicted proteins | sample 071ome_33_FD_179983 | JGI IMG/M metagenome (GOLD analysis project Ga0255768, IMG submission 179983) | Coastal salt marsh microbial communities from the Groves Creek Marsh, Skidaway Island, Georgia - 071412AT metaG (version 2) | ecosystem: Environmental > Aquatic > Marine > Intertidal zone >...
TAAATGAGTCTCGAATGCCTCAACCTTTGCCAATCTATCAGGCCAAAGGATATATTCCTTTTCGGGATTCTTTTTTAAATTATTGAGTAGAGGAACCACGGCATTATATAGTTTATCAATCTTATCTTGAGTGGCAGTAGCAGTTGATTCTACAGCAGAAGCCTGTTGCTTCGCAGCTTGTACTGCTTCAAGCTCTTCTTCATCTACTGCAGTAAAGCCAAAGTCAAAAATATCATCAGACATTATCTGTAACCTATTACCATATAACGGGTAAAATCACCTAGCATGTTTAGTCCGCCTTTGTATTTTACATTTGTTATGCTAAACATATCGGCTAAATCTTGACTTTTCTTTATAGGAGATTTAGCGTAATCGTTACTTTGAACTATTATTAATTTATTTGATGGTATACCATTAGCCCAATCAGAAGCCATATGCTCACTGCTAGTATTAATAATAACACCAAAATCTATTGTTTGCTCTTCATAATCTCTATAGTCAACATCTTTAATGCTAAATGTCGTAGGACCACTAAAATCTAAAGAGTTAATATCAGCCGTGCATGCTGCAAATTTTCTATCTACTTTCCACCAAGAAGCATTTAATCTATTAGCAATTTGTTCATGTCCGGGATCAATATCAAAAGATCTAACCTTTCCTATAGTCGGAAAAAGTTGAATTAAATCATCTGCCCATGCAGCGCATCCAGATGCAAGAATTGCTGCACTTTTATCCTCAATGTCTATCTTCCCACCTTTTTTTAATTTTGAAAGTTCTCTTAATAGCCATGCTTTACTTAAGATGTGGTGAGTATTAATTGAATTCAAATTAAAATCTGGAAATTCGCTATAGGCACCACCTATTAAATATCCCAGTCTCGTTAAATTCATTTACTTCCTCCCTATTGCCATAAACCTATTGTATTCAGCAAATTCTTGTTCACCGATATATTTAATTTCTGCAAGTCCGCACATCTTATTAAATTCATCAAGATCCCTGCAACAGTTAACATGGTCTTCATATTGATATGCATTATTACTCTGTATAACTAATAATGCTTCGTCTGGTATTCTGTGTAACCATTTCATATAATCTGATTGACTTAAATGTTCTGCACTCGTATTTATAATCACATTGTATTCATTATAGTGCTCGAACTTTAACATATTCACACATTCAAAATCATATTTGTCTTGATTTCTTTTATTAATTTTAATAGAAGGCATTCGGCAACCTTCATCTATATCGATATTTGTTATATGACCTACTGGCCAATTTTCGAATAAGATAGACGCTAATACACCCATCCAACCACCACATATCAATATATTAGGATTACTCATGTGACAGTGTTTACGAAGCTCATGGACCAACCACTCTTTTGATCCAAGCTGTCCTTTCCAGAAGCAATCCATCATACGATCTCGATCTTTTGCATCACGGATCGCACCAATCCAATTGGCTACTTCTTCTATATCTACCTTCATTTTACCTCTCCGTGGTACACTAGATAATCACCGATTTTTTCGATCTCCATCCAATTTTCTTTATCTAGCGTATCCTTTGTTGTGGGATCATGGTTTGAATAATATTGATCTATTACCATGATGTGATATCCCTTCCACATGCGAGTAGCTGGATAATGCTTCTCTGCATGAAGAGATAAAATAAGTTGATCTGATACCTCCACGTCATCAAATATGGCATCAGCAACTGTATAGGGTATGGTATATTTTAAAGCTGGATCCTTATCGTATATGTGCTTAACATCAATTATATCATTTAAATCGTATATTAAATTTTCCCACGCCTTACCTGGTCCAATGACAGTGCATTCATCGAATCCATATTCTTTTATTATTATTTTAATTAAATCCTTTACAGGCTGTTCACCGCTCATCATATGATTCCCATATTCTCTTAGCCCATCCACGGGTCTCATGTAGCTCAAATGCTAATGGTCTCTGTACACCATCACGATCATATAGCTTCAAATGTGATGTATTAAATATACAGCCTCGTTTATCTTTCTGTACTTTAAAGGGATCTAGCCCAAAGTTGTAATTATACCATAAACCTCGTTCCCATGTCAACACATTTTTCTTATGCCAGTGTTGATAGAATAAGTATTTATCTAATGACGCATACGTATAAAATGCTTCTTTTTGTCTCTTCCATAACTCATCAAACAATATCTCGCCATTGTTATCTTGCCAACCGACAAATGAGCTATTGATATAACATGTCTGACCATGACCATAGAACTCCATAGGATCTTCGGCTCTATCCCAATTCCAATAATTCCATATAAACGTAGGCTTCTCAAGATCACGAGTTACCAAATCAGTGATGTCATTGTGTATTAGTAAATCTAGATCTAACCAGAAATTCTTACCTTTATTGAACTTCTTCATCAGACAAAGCTTCTCACGAGTGAATACCCTGTCTTTCGGATAGTCAAACAAATCAAATGAATTATAATCTAATATTTGTATTTCGGGAAGGATATCAGTAGCATCGTCTGTGATGCATGTAAGAGTAAACGGAACCTTACACCATTTTGTCAGGCTTCCGTGCAGTCTGTTTGGATATCTTGCATCATATTTGCTTCCCCACTTAAACGTGTAGAAGTTAAGCATACCACTCCTCAAATTCAGGCCATAAATCTAGTAGACATTTGTTTCTCAATTTATCCTTCTGCTTTAGGTATGCTATTCCCTCTAAGAAGTGATCATGATTGCGTTTCTCTGAGAACATTGCGCGACGCAAAGGCTCATGAAAATGTGGTGCTCTATATTTCATTCTCACTTTATCTGGTAGATTAATTGGCCTTAAAAACCTTGGCTCTATTAAATACATATGCGGCCATGTCCATCCTATTTCAGAATTTTCAATACAATATTCACCAAGTTCTTTGAGGTGATTCATATTTAAAAGCTGGATTGTTGGCTGCATTAGTGTTCTAAAATTTTCTTTAAATTTTTTCACATTAGCATCAAATTCTTCCCAGTTACATCCATCTCGAATATACTCACCATAACCACCAATTCCATCCATGCTTATATGTATCCGATGGTTTCCAAAATGCTTCATCGCCTTTGGTAGCCATTCTGGAAATGTGCTAGCATTCGTAGTTAAAGTCAACGTCATCTTTTTAGCATTTTTTGTTCTTGCTAAAGATTCTATACAATACTCAATATCAGGATGTATAAAAGGTTCTCCGCCAAGCATTTGCACTTCTTGCACGTTATCGCAGAGTTTAATTATATCCTCAAAATATGCTTCACGATCACCTTCTCCATAAGGATTTAATATAGCAGGAGATACTTTCTCCTCTGCAGCAATCTTAGAAGAAGAGCCTGGATAGCACATTACACAACGGAAATTGCAAAGGTTCCCCAGCATTTTAAATCGAAGATATGTTGGAGATGGTGGCATAGGCAAACGACCAACCATTCCATTACGAAAGATCCTCCTAGATTCTAACCCATTCTCTTCTCGTTTTATGCAACGAGTGCATACCTTTTTTACTTCATCATCAATATTGTGATCCCACATCTTCTGTCTAAAATTTTTCATAACGTCTGATTTGAGGAATTCGCTAGGAAGCATATCATACGTAGTCACTCCCATAGATTCTCCTTCACAACAGGGCTTATAAAATCCACCTGAGCTATGAGAGAAAGTATGGAAAGGCTCTGAACACCAAGGTCTCTTGGCTTTACTCATTTAAATTGCTCTCCATATCCATCAAACTTTTCACTACATTTAAATTTACACATTTTGACTGGATCTATTTTCCATGATGCACCAAGCTCTTCGTAAAACTTACCATTGATAATACTTTTCAAAGAGTGGTTTTTAAGTAAGATATTTTCATATCCAACTTTATCTATGAGCCTCCATACATCATTTTCTCTTGGACTTTCCCAAGTTTTATACATTGCGCTTCCTAACCAACAACAAGGCAACACCTCACCTAAAGCAGAGATGAATATTTCATTATTACCAAGTCTGCTTTTCTCTCGTATTGTACCTCTCATATTATCTAGATTTAAAGCCCTACATCTTATTTTACCTTCAAACTGTGAAGGATCAAAATTCTCTACTGCTTCATTTCTATATTTTGGATTATCAGGTGGCTGTATTTCATCAAAATCTTTAAGATTCATATTTACTGGAGATACAAATCTAGCAGATTTTTTCACTGTAAAGGCTTCAAATCCCATCCTACGAGATAGCTCTCTTGCCTCTTCAATCTGATGTTCATTGTGTTTAAATGCTAAGAATACCCATTTAGACTTACCTCCTGCCATGTTAAATGCCGTAGCGCTTCTCATGACAGTTTCCCATTTTACGTTCTTACGATATATGTGATTAGTATCTTCAAGCCCGTCTATAGAAAACGTCACATAGGTTTTAGTTTTAGCTAAATCTGACCACCAAGACGGATCTCTATAACCACCATTAGTTACAACCCTTCGTATCTGTGCACCATGACCATGACTTGCAAAATGATCTACAACGCCGAGTAAATCTGGATGGAATATAGGATCTCCAAAGTTTCCGCACATAAGCACACTAGAGAGCCTGCTTACAAATTTATGTGGAATTCTTTGTTTAATTAAATCTAATGGTAGATCAGCGTTGCTTAAATGCTTATTCAACATACCACCATAACATCTATCACACATAGGACACATAGCTTGGCATCTCTGCGTTAGCTCTAAATGAATTTTATGCGTGCCTACGAAATTAAAAGGATTTCTAGGATTTTGTCTAGTATGGTCTAATGGTAAAGGATGGCGTCCTTTATCGTCTGGATCGTGTATACTCGGCATCAAATAGGATCCTTTATATCAGTAAAATCTTTAAAATTACATCGCCAAACATTTTGGTCTACACCATATATTCGTCTTGTTTCTACCAAGGTTAAACGCGGATCGCCATTTCTAACCGCTCTTTCAAATATATTATTAAGTTTTACCGATGTAGGCATTACTGAAGATCCTCTGTCTGGATCATTAAATTGTTTTTTACTATGTGTAGTAAGAACACACTGTTTTGCACCCATAGACAAAGCATGCTCTATTTGTAAAGGAAGACCCAAAACATTGATGCCAATACCTGTCTGAATTGCTTTACCTTTACCAGATAAACCAGACGTAGGTGCTTCAGCTTTTGGAAACATTCCTCTATACTTACCTAAAGTATGTGTTCGAGATAAACATCGAAATGTATATGGAATATAATTGCTAAAATCATGTGTGTAAGACATACCAGCAATTTCTTCATCATAATATAATAACGTAACTAATCCATTTTGGTCAAGCATCCTTTGCCAACCAAGAGACCACAAACTGTCGTTGTTTGTTGCTCCGTCTTCTCTACAATTTTCCATAAATTCTATAAGAGCAGCAACGTCTTCTTCTTGGTTATAAATCTTTAATTTCCAAGGATCTGGTAAATTCAATGGTTCCTACTCCCTTCAAACACACATAGAAAATATAAATCTTGAGTTTGACTAGGATTAGTTACACGATGAAATACACCGCTCTCAATTGTTATAACGTCACCTTTCTTTACCGGCATCTGATGTTCGTCCAAGTACATAAATCCTGATCCACTCAGAAATATATAAACTTCTTCTTGACCCTCATGACTGTGACCGCGAGTAGTTTTACCTGGATGTAGACTAGTAGTGCTTACTACCAAATTTTTAAGATGAGTATTATCTACCAAATGATAAACATCGGTATCTTTTATAACTTTTCCATCCAGGTTAAACTCTTCGGCTATTCTCATTAGTCATTATCCCACATTGCTGGCTGATTTATATATCTTTCCTGACGAAGTTTGTCAACCTCAAGCTTAAGTTTTAAATTTTCTTTTCTAAGCTCTACTATATATTCAGCTAATGTTAGATACGGCTCGCTAGCACTATCTTGCATATGTGTTCCAATCTTTCAATGTGTTCATAAGCACGCCATGGGGTTCGATCCACTGAGACAACACCATGACCTTTCATACCAACAATATCATATTTTATCTCACCAGTCTCCTCGTTCAGTCCTAAATTTTGACACGATTCTACAGCAAGCGCTTCAGTTAAAGGCAGATGCGCATCTACGTTAGGCCCAACATTAGTATATCTACCAAGCTCAGGAAATGACGTAACTAATGTTTCTAGTCTAATACCGGCATGCATTGCTGCTACACAATATGTAGGATGGAAATGCATCACAACTCTTACCTCATCAGTAGGTAATTTTCGTTGAAGCAAAAGATGCATTGGTAACTCACCTGTCGGTTTTAATCCTTCACTTACATCTGTGTATGGTAAACTTTTACCTGTTTCACAATCAACTTTTTTAAATAAGCTTGGAGACATTTCTGTTTTACGGATGCCACTCGGTGTAGCCCAAAACCATTCTTCCCTTGGATATCGTACACTCACATTGCCGTCACGCGCGGTGATCCAATTAGAATTATATGCTCTTCGCATAGTATCACTAATAGTTTCTAACATGTCTCTTGTTCCTCTCTTCGTAGTATTTCTTCAAGACAAGCTTTACTATATTGTACCCATCTTTTCATTAAAAGATGGTCAGTATATTCCTCGGGAATATCGCCAAATCTACGGACCACATACTCACATGCTGCCTTGCTCTGGCCATGTGGTGATAGGTATTTCTGCCAAGTAGCAACTTTTACTCGCTCGAGATATTCAGACATTAGAGCACACCTCGCTTTCTTAAAGATTTATATAATTTTTCTAGTTTATCAAGTTCAGGATGATTACGAACCCACATACCACTATCTGGTATAAAAACTTCTTTAAAAAATTTATCCATTTTATCATGACCAGTAGCAATACTTGGTATAACTTGATCGGCTAACCAATCAAATTCAGCATCGCTCATGATAGAGTCATTGTCGTATTCGTATGCGTACGCAGCAAGAGCAAGACGAATCCTAATTCGTCTTTGTCTCTCTACTGCTTCTTGTAGTTCGCTTAGAATAGGCGGTCCCATTATTTCTCTCCAAATATTTGTATGCTTATTCTATTTTCTTTTGCATATGGTGATATAGCAGTTACTTGATGATTTTGTCCTAGATTATTTAATACCATTGTATTAAATTCTGGACATAGTCCACGATATTGTCTAGGGCTAACTTCCCATATAAAAATACCACCATGATCTGGATTCCATTTTTTATTTAGATAGATGGTAGCACCAAATGCATAATTAGCGTCGTTGTGAAATGTTATACCAGATCCTTTCAACCACATATTCATGCTGACGTGCGCAGTAGAATATTCTGGAAGAAAGGGTTGTATATCTTTGATTATATCTTTGACTAAATTTGGATTTAAATTTCTAGTTAAACATTCTCCAGAATATGTAGACAACAAATTACGATGCCAAAGTAAAGATGCAGGCCGCCATACGTTCTTCTTTTTACCGTTATCAATTTCTTTTAATATCAAATCAACGGTAGTAGGTTTAAGAACGTTACGCTGTACCTGCATCTTTATCCTCTAAATTGGTCGGAGTGGAGGGATTCGAACCCCCGGCCCTCTGGTCCCAAACCAGATGCGCTACCAAGCTGCGCTACACTCCATCAATCCATTATGCCTTTACCAGTAACCATACCTGTTACATTATCTTTACGAAGCCAAGCAATCTCTTCTTCTAGTTTTTTTACTCTAAGCGCTAGATCATTTACTAATACTGACAGATCTACATCACTATTTGATTCACTGACACGCATATATTCCCAATATGGTAGTCTAGCAACCGTTGTCTCGCTCATTATCTTTTTCTCCCAAGTAATCGTCAAGCTTGAAATTGATCTTGTCATTTCTACTGAAAAAATTAGGATCTAGTGTAAAATCAATCTCTATTTGGTCTTCACGAGATTCTGGTATTTCATACCATCGTAAAACTGTTTCATGTGCATATATTTCATCAGCGATTCTAACTTTTTCACTAGTCGGATCATCAGCAAAAAATATGTTTACCTTTTCACCATTTTGTAATTTAGCCATAGCCTGATAAAGATAATCTAATCTATCGATAAGTTCAGCCTCACAGATTGCATCGATCTGATCTGGTTGAAGCTCAACCGTATACGCGTTTTGGATAGCCATTACTGATCTCCTGTTATTTTATCTAATATACCATATAAAAAGCAATTAGTAAACCTTTAAATTTTTCGAACTTCTACATTTTCTGACAGAGGAATTTTTGCTTTGTCATGCGGATGATATAAAACAAATTGTACGTTTTTAAATTCTTTAAACATCTCTTGCCATATAGGTCGCCAATTACCAGATAAACGGGTATTATTCATATCTTCACGATCAGAGTTTAAGTAAAAGTCTGTACAACTTTTTAAATCTAAATCAAATATAGAATTAAACCCGTACATATGGATCTCATCACCTTTTAATTTTTTCGTTGCATAATATGTAGCCATATGTCCACAGTTGAAATTAGTATAATTTCCAGCATATTTTGGAAGTTCTGTAAAGAATTCTTTTATCTGTACACCATGTTTTAATTTAAATGACGGATATTGCTCCATATAATATTTTGGTCTAGCACCTAATATCCAATCACCAGGCACTGCGATTTCTTCCATGTGTATATGTCGCATCATCTTGAAGTCAACCATACACGTACCGTACGCGCCTTCAACTGGAAATGGTGGAAGATTACAAGTTAATTTGATTCCTTTAGTGCCTTGCTTATAAGCATTAGATGAAGATCCATTACCAATTATATGAATTACTCTACTCATTGATTAATCCTCGTATATAATCTTTGCCTCGTTTTCCTGTCCAATGATAGATGAGCGGATTATTAGGAACAGTCCCATCATCATGTTGTATTCGAAGAACGTTATATTCGTTTGGCAGATCTAAGATCATTGACATACGCATAATCGGATTTGGTATCATCATATGTAATGTCTCTTGATCTCCAACCGTTGGTCGTTCTCTTACCAACTTCATCCATTGTTTTAATATATATGGCACTCCGGTAAAAGCAACTACGCCAGAGTTATGCCATGTTTCACCCCTGCGTTTACTCCATGGCTTATCTTCTGCCATTGATAATTTACCTGGTTCTATGTGACCAAATATGCCTGAGATATTACCTACTACTTGACAATCTGTATCAAGCCAGCAGGTGTTCTTATATTTCTCACCACACTTGTTCATAGCTTTTGGCTTTTTAAACCAACCTTGACTCATATCGCTATGAAGTGGCAATATCTCATGAAACCATTTCTTGTCCTTTGCAGTTTGTAACAAAGATTTTGATATACCAAAGTCTGCAAATACGAGCGGTGTAATATTATGCTTCTTATATTCAGAAACAAACCACGGAAGCATCCACTGTGTATTTTGGTCACATCCAGTCAGAAACACATTAGATAATGTCATAAGCCTCACCGTAGTTGTGTTTAGCGCTACAGCCGCCTTCATGCTGAATAGTAGTAAAAGAATCTTTTGCTTCAACCGGCCATGGATAATATTCCTCTAGCCACACGAAGCGATCAAGGTGAAGATATACGTCGGTTGGTGCTGCTTCAGTTTTAGCCTTTTCAACTATCTCTTTCGCGCCGCGCGGGTTCACGACGTACGCATGTGCACCAGGGAGATGTTTCTTAGAGCACAATGGATTTACGCCAATCATAATTGGTTCACCATATCGACCGTAGCTAGGCTTACCAACAGATATTAGTCCATGATAATTACCTAGAGACGGTGGCCAATTGCCAGTAAACATCGCATCGTGTTCTAATATAAGGATTTCTTCGTTCGAATCTATGCAACGCTTCCACAACTGATAATGTGAAAGAAACGCAGACATACAAGGTTCTTTTCTAGAATATCTTTGATCTTTTTCAAACGATTCTATTGGAAGATTATATTCCTTAAAAATTTTATCTGGATTATCTTTTGGCGTAACAGCTTTAAATCTTTCCACTGTAAATGGTGCGGATTTTATGCACCTATTCGCCGCTTGTACAGATCGTTCATTATCTTCTATTGTTATCACGTATGCTTTCATATCATCTACTCGTTGTGCTTTTTAGTCCTTGAACCTTTGTTATATATGGATAGCAAACTTGTAGCTGTCTAGGCATAAGCTGCTTACACATAATTGCATCATTAGGCCACATACCATATTCTGCTACTAATCCTATCAGTTTAGCTGCACCTTCTGGTCTAATAATATATGCAGAATTTCCAGCAAGACCTTGAGGCACATCATGATTATCAATCCAAGGGGTTTCAACAATACGTAGTCTAGGTTTATCCCTTTGTTTTGCAAAAGCATTATTAGTTCCGTCTATAACTGCCTCATGGAATTGATTAGCTCTTCTTGTTGCTCCTATAGGATCGTTTAGTCCAAGGATAGTTCCTTTGAATTTATCCTTTATTTTACCATAATCAAACTTACTTGTAAACTCCGCATCGTGTTCTAGAATCATAATAGTTCGATCTAGGTCATAGCATAGCCTCCACAGTGAATAATGACTCAGAAAACAAGCAATTCTATTTTCTATTTTTCGTGTAGGATAATGTGAAAGCTTCAAACCAGACTTGATATCATACCTATCATCTTCCTTTGTCACTGGATAGGTCCACTGAATATTTTTAATTATGCCGGTATTATTAAAAAACCTAGCCATGGTTGTGTCGATCGTTGCAGGGGTTACTGCATTAAAAATAAACGGATCTATATTCGAGCTTGTGTTAGCTATAGAAATTAATAGCTTTCTAGCTGCAACGACGGAATCGTGATTGTTCATCATAGTAATAATATACGCTTGCATCGTGTTCTCCGTTTTCTTCATTACCGTGTCTAGAGTTTGTGGAGTAGTTTCAAAGCTTTCCCGAATTATTTCAGTAAAAGGTTTGTCAGCTTCAAATTTAAATGAGGGCTTTATAAAATCCATATCACTTCACCGGATTGTATTTTCTAACTAAAGCATCTGGTATTTTTCTCTGCTTTTTATCTCCATGAGATGTGTTTAGATTTTCTTGATAGTCGACCTGACTAGGCCAATCAAATTCCATATTCAAATTATTACTATTGTATATAAAATCAGACTGCTCTAGTCCATTTTTTTCTGCAGCTTCTAAAATCTTTTCTGCACCGCTCGGTGTTAAAATATATGCTACTGTACCAGGACACATCATAGCCCCACGATATTTGGTATGCTTATAATAGCGTAAAGGAAAATCTGTAGGAAATGGGTGAAGTCCGGTGCCAACGAATGGACTATAATATTTGAACCCACGATTGCCTAGCTGGTTGTTTACACGTGGTGTAAACGCATGTTCCATAGCTAGAAAGCAGAAGTCTTGTACATTCTGATGATACCATTGAGGTGGACCAACACAAAGTGAATCATGTTCAGCAAATACCATCGCTTCGTTTTCTTCTAATACTTTTTTAGCAAATCTTAAATTATTGAATAAACAACTTTTCTTAATATGGTATTTCCAAGGTTCATTGTTGCCGATTTCGAACAATCTACCTCTTAGCATATCACCCCAGGGAAATTCGTTTTCATCTAAAGTGTTTGGGGTTATGCCAACAACCCTTTCCATTTCCCATCCATGTTCTGTCCACGATTGTTTAGAATTCTTGGACTGTCTTCCAGAATGGGGATGATCTTCAATGTATACGATTTGTCCGCGCATTATATTAATCCCTCATATGGACCTTTCAATTCACCTTTATTATGTACTATCTTTTCAGCTAATACAGAGTCAGGAAATGGATGCCCGTTGCTTCCGGTCGTATTTAGATCTTTAATATTTACATCTGATTCTTTCATAGCAATATCCCATGCATATCCAGAGTGCCATTCATCATAGCCAAATATATCGTATGATACGAATAGTTCACTAAACCTATACATAGCTGCTCGCGTATTCTTATTTAAACGTAATGCAAAGAAACCTATTTCAGTATGTCGTCTTGGTCTTTGTAATGCAGCAACATCATAATTACCTAAGACAGATTCTACCCAGTTTTCATCGACCTTATCGTAGAACTCAGAATCTGCATCAGTCCATATTAATATATCGTTGTTCACCCAATGTGGATTATGTTCAAGTGCAGCATTCGGCGTAATAGC
>Ga0255768_10005506_pt1 | contig 12167 bp, 12 predicted proteins | sample 071ome_33_FD_179983 | JGI IMG/M metagenome (GOLD analysis project Ga0255768, IMG submission 179983) | Coastal salt marsh microbial communities from the Groves Creek Marsh, Skidaway Island, Georgia - 071412AT metaG (version 2) | ecosystem: Environmental > Aquatic > Marine > Intertidal zone >...
ATTATCTATCATTATTTTCATAAAGTCTTGCGGAGCATCTAATGAATTTTGTACTGGACAGCGGAGATATTCTATCCAGCTCAGCGAATTGCATCGTCATCGGTATTCAACAGGAAACAGATCTTTCAGGATCAGCACTGGCTGTAAACGAAGCCACTGAAGGTTTAATCAGCCAGGTTATTGAAGCTGGCGACTTCAAAGGAAAGAAAGGTGAAAAGCTGACCCTTCATCGTCCTACCGGTCTTTCTAGCCAACGCCTTGTATTGATTGGACTAGGTAAAGAGGAATTAACGGAAGGGGCTTACATCAGCGTTGCCAATGCAACTGCCGAGGCTGTGAAATCCACTGCAACCGACTCTTCAGCCCTATTCCTAACTGAGGCTCAAGTTAAGAATCGTGATAACGATTGGAAAGCAGAACAACTGGTACTGGCCTTTGAATCAGCACACTACGTTTTTGATCAACTAAAAAGCGAAAAAGCCCCGGAAGCCAGTTTAAAATCTATCACTATCCATGGCGATGCAATTGATGCATCAAGCATCACCAAAGCGCAAGCCGTTTCAAAAGGTATGTCGTTGACGAAAACCCTTGGCAACCTTCCAGGCAATGTGTGTACGCCTACCTACCTTGCAAACAAAGCGTTCGAATTAGCTAAAGAATGCTCCAACCTATCGGTGTCTGTACTTGATGAAAAAGAGATGTCTGAGCTTGGCATGGGCTCACTTCTTTCCGTTAGCGCTGGAAGTGAAGAACCCGCCAAGCTAATTGTGATGGAATACAAAAACGGTGGTGATGAGCAACCTAATGTTCTAGTCGGTAAAGGCATCACCTTCGATACAGGCGGCATTAGCCTTAAGCCTGGTGCTGGTATGGACGAAATGAAATGGGACATGTGCGGCGCAGGCAGTGTATTCGGCGCGATGCAAGCCATTATCGACATTCAACCGAAAGCCAACATCATTGGTGTTGTGGCTGCGGCTGAAAACATGCCAAGCGGTAAAGCGACCAAACCAGGCGATATCGTAACCACCATGTCTGGCAAAACTGTAGAAATTCTAAACACCGATGCAGAAGGCCGTTTAGTACTATGCGATGCCCTGACGTACGTTGAAAAATTCAACCCTAAATCAGTGATTGATATCGCAACACTAACAGGCGCGTGCGTGGTTGCTTTAGGTCATCACCCATCGGCCGTTTACGCTAACAATGAATCTCTGAGTGAAGCTATTGTCGCTTCAGGTATCTCCAGCTGGGATCGCGTATGGCCAATGCCTATGTGGGATGAATATCAGGAAGAACTGGATTCAAACTTCGCTGACATGGCAAACATCGGTAGCCGTTGGGGCGGAAGCATTACAGCAGCCTGTTTCCTATCTCGCTTCACTAAAGAATACAAATGGGCACACCTCGACATTGCAGGTACTGCATGGCACAGCGGTGGTAAAAAGAAAGGCAGTTCAGGTCGCCCTGTACCGCTATTGGTTAATTACCTGCTTTCTAATATTTAACCTTGTAAGCTAACCCTTTAAATATGGAACTTTAGGGCTTTGTCAAAAATTTAACGTTGTAACACTGATTAACCGAGAAACTAAAGAGGCTAAATAAAAACTTCACGAGAGAAGCGTATTCGCGGCAAAACTTTTTGAATAAGCGGAGTTTACATAGAGTAAATGAGCATTATGAAAAACGTTTTAACAATGAAAACGCAATCGCACTAGTTTTTCCTAGCCTCCCCTCACCCATGACTAGAATCGACTTCTACATAATCCCCCAAGATCAACTCGATCACATACTCAACTTCACTTGCCGCTTGGCAGAGAAAGCCTATCAACACGAGCACAAGGTCACCATCAAGGTTAACTCCGAAGAGGAAGCCACTGCGCTTGATGAATTACTCTGGACCTTCAGGCCTGACAGTTTCTTACCTCATGTAAAACAAACCGATGAAGAAGAGGCGCCGATTCGTATTGTTTGGGACAACCTCGGGAATGATTACGAAGTATTGATAAACCTTTCAGACGAAGTACCATTAGAGTTCACACGCTTTAAACGCGTAACTCAAATTGCATCTCAGCATCCTGAACAAAGAGCCATTAGCCGAGAGCATTACAAGTTTTATAAAGAACGTGGATACCCTTTACACAACCATGATCTTAGAAGGTAACATCCGCTTATCGAGTAGTTAAAGACTGTGCTATGAGTGATTCTGACAAAGATAAAAAAGATCTACTTGGTGACCTTGAGAACATCAAACACCTGCTTAATGATGATAAATCGTCGGATGAAACGCCTCAGGAAGATCTTTTTCAATTACCCAATGATGCATCCGCGCCGCCAATCATTGATGAGAAAGTTGACCCTGCCTCGATAAATCCTTCAACACAAGATGATCAGGATATTCCTCTACTTTCTGATGTTGTCCCTATAAAAGATACATCTGACAATAATCAACAAAACGAAGATGAACAAGCTAAAGAATCGCTCGACGCTGAAAACTCATCTTCCGCAAGTTTTAATTCACTTAGCAATGACAATCCCTTCATTCCCTACGAAGCCATTGACAAGCTGAAACAAGAACGCAAATCCATGCGGAACTTTGCAGCTGAGGTTATGGAAGCGGCCCAACAAGGCATCCATAAAAACGAGCTGGATAAATTCGATCTTTTCAAGTATTCCAAGAAAACCGCGAATACCAATGAACCGCCCTCGTTAAGCGAAGAAGCTACCTCTCCAGATAATAGTGATAAACCACTTACCGATACTGGCGAAGCAGCGCCGTCTGTCGTACCAGAAACCTTGATTCCTATGCCTAATGAACAACAAATGGCGGAACTCATCGAACAGGTCATTGAAGACCACAGGCCTCTATTGGAAGAAGCCCTGAAAGATGCCCTTTCAGATTTCATCAAGAAATCCATTCAAAACAACACACCTTCTGATAAATAACAACCTAAACCAGCCCTAAAAACCCTGTTATTGTCTGCATTTCCCCGTGGCGTATAGAGGTCGTACTCTATATAATATCTGGCATTTTTCTGCTTATTCAGCTTACGACGTTCGGACATTATGGATAAAACATACACACCTCAAAATATTGAAGCTAACTGGTATAAAAACTGGGAAGAAAAGAACTACTTTGCTCCTTCTGGTCAGGGCGATTCCTACTGCATCATGATCCCGCCGCCGAACGTCACCGGTAGCTTACACATGGGTCATGCTTTTCAGCAGACGATTATGGATGCTTTAACCCGCTATCATCGTATGACGGGCCACAACACCTTATGGCAACCAGGTACTGACCATGCCGGTATCGCTACCCAAATGGTAGTTGAGCGTCTTCTTTCCCAGGATAACGTGACCCGTCACGATCTTGGCCGTGACAAATTCATTGAAAAAGTATGGGAATGGAAAGAGCACTCTGGTGGCACCATTACTCGTCAACAGCGTCGCCTTGGTACTTCTGTAGATTGGGCGCGTGAGCGTTTCACTATGGACGACGGTCTGTCGGAAGCGGTAAAAGAAGTTTTCGTTCGCTTGTATGAAGAAAACCTGATTTATCGTGGTAAGCGTTTGGTGAACTGGGATCCAAAACTACACACCGCCATTTCTGACCTTGAAGTAGAAAACAAAGACGAATCCGGCTTCATGTGGCACTTCCGCTATCCATTAGCGGACGGCGAAACAACCGCCGAAGGTAAAGACTACATCATCGTTGCTACTACTCGTCCTGAAACTATGCTGGGCGATACCGCTGTTGCTGTTCACCCTGAAGACGAACGCTATACCGCACTAGTGGGTAAATTCATTGACCTGCCATTAGTAGGTCGTCGTATCCCGATTGTTGCTGACGAATATGTAGACAAAGATTTCGGTACCGGCTGCGTTAAGATCACCCCGGCTCATGACTTCAATGACTACGAAGTGGGTAAGCGCCATCAAACGCCACTGATCAACGTATTTAACCGTGACGCTCAAATCCTGAAACAAGCAGAAGCGTTCAACTTTGAAGGCCAACCAATTGATGGTGTGGATTGCACTATCCCGGAAGGTTACGCCGAATTGGATCGTTACGATGCCCGTAAGAAGATCGTGGCTGACTTTGAAGAGCTTGGTCTTCTGGAAGAAATCAAAGATCACAGCCTGGTGGTACCTCGTGGTGATCGCTCAGGTGTTGTAATCGAACCTTGGTTGACTGACCAGTGGTATGTATCTGCCAAAACTCTGGCTGAACCAGCCATCAAAGCAGTAGAAGACGGCGACATTGAATTCGTACCTAAGCAGTGGGAAAACACCTATTTCTCATGGATGCGAGACATTCAGGACTGGTGTATTTCTCGTCAACTTTGGTGGGGTCATCAAATCCCGGCCTGGTATGACAATGACGGCAATGTATACGTTGGCCGTACTGAAGAAGAAGTACGTGAAAAGAATAACCTGGGTACTGATGTAGCACTTCGTCAGGACGAAGATGTCCTCGACACCTGGTTCTCTTCTGCACTGTGGACCTTCTCAACCCTAGGCTGGCCACACGATGAGGAAGCGTTAAAGACCTTCCACTCTACTGATGTGTTAGTCACCGGTTTTGACATCATCTTCTTCTGGGTTGCCCGAATGATCATGATGACGCTCCACTTCATCAAGAACGACGACGGCACGCCACAAGTACCTTTCAAGAAAGTATACGTAACCGGCCTGATTCGTGATGAAAGTGGCCAGAAGATGTCGAAATCAAAAGGTAACGTTCTTGACCCAATCGATTTGATTGACGGAATCAGCCTTGAAGACCTTCTTCAGAAGCGCACCTCTGGCATGATGCAGCCACAGTTAAAAGCCAAAATCGAGAAAGCAACCAAGAAGGCATTCCCGGACGGCTTCACTGAAAGCGGTACTGATGCACTGCGCTTTACCCTAACGTCGCTTGCATCACTTGGTCGTGACATTAAATTTGATGTGAAACGTCTAGAAGGCTATCGCAACTTCTGTAACAAAATCTGGAATGCCGCTCGTTATGTTCAGATGAACACACAAGACGACAACGGCGCAGCGCTAGACTGTGGTCAAAACGGTGGTGAGATTGAATTGAGCGTTGCTGATCGCTGGATCATTTCACGCCTTCAGCACGTTGAAGCTGAAGTTGAAAAGTACTACGAACAATACCGTTTCGACCTAATGAGTCAGACCTTGTATGACTTCATTTGGAACGAATACTGTGATTGGTATCTTGAGCTATCAAAACCGGTATTCTGGAACGAGAACAGCACAGAAGCCCAGCTTCGTGGTACTCGCCAGACATTGGTTCGCGTATTAGAAAGCACGCTCCGTTTACTGCACCCGATCATGCCGTTCATCACCGAAGAAATTTGGCAATCCATTAAGGAACTTGCTGGTGCAGAAGGTGATTCCATCATGCTTCAGGCTTTCCCTGTATCGGATGAAAGCAAGATCGATACACAAGCGGAGCAAGACATCGAATGGCTAAAAGGCGTTATCGTTGGTGTTCGTAATATCCGTGGTGAAATGAATATCGCGCCAAGCAAAGCGCTTGATTTGTTGTTCCGTAATGGTTCAGAAGATGACAAGCAGCGGCTTGATAATAACGAAACCTTCCTTAAAGCATTGGCCAAGTTGGAAACCATCACTTGGTTAAACGAAGGCGATGAAGCGCCAATGTCAGCGACTCAACTGGTTGGCCAAATGGAAGTATTGGTACCAATGGCCGGTCTGATCGACAAAGATGCAGAAATTGCTCGCTTGAACAAGGAACTTGAAAAGCTACAAAAAGAGATTGGCAAGATCTCTGGCAAGCTGAACAACGAAAACTTTGTGAGCAAAGCACCTGAAGCCGTAGTTGCTAAAGAGAAAGCCAAGCTTGAAGAAATGAGCGCGGCATCCTCTAAACTGAATGAGCAAATGGAAGCTATTAAAAATATGTAATAGCCTTTCTTAAGGTTCCCAAAGGAGGCGAAAGCCTCCTTTTTTGTTTACTCTTATTCAGAAATTTCTTAACTAAATTCTTCTTGGAAAAGCTTACTATGAAAATTGATATCTTCTGCGCCGGTGGCACCATCGACAAAATCTACTTCGATGCAAAAAGTGATTATCAGGTAGGCGAACCCAAAGTAGGCCGAATTCTTGAAGCCTATAAACTCAACATAGATTTCGAGGTTCACTCGGTTCTTCGAAAAGATAGCCTTGAGATGACGGATCAGGACCGTGCACAACTGAAATCTGCCATTGAGTCCTGCGAAAACGAGTACGTTTTGGTGACGCACGGTACTGATACCATGCCTGAAACCGCCGATGTACTTAAAAACATCCCCGGTAAAACGATTGTGATGTTTGGTGCTATGGAACCTGCCATGTATAAAACCAGCGACGCAGAGTTTAATGCCGGATGTGCAGTCGGCGCGGTTCAGTCTTTGCCTAATGGAGTCTACATTGCAATGAGCGGACGTATTTTTGAAGCAGGTAAAGTAAAGAAGAACGTAGCAGCTGGGATCTTTGAAATTAAAGATTAATTCCCACCTGAATACCTAAGAAACCAACCTTGGAAGAGCCCTCTTCCAAGGCCTGGAAACTGCATCCTTCTGAAAGAGCCTCATCCAATAAAATAAGAAAATTACTTAGAACAACTCCACCTCATCAGCCAGTTCATTACGACTATTCACTTCAAGCTTTACTAAATCCTGAAGTTCATTCAATTCTCCGTCACTTAAAGCAGTTAATCTAAGATGTTTAAAAATTCTCCGAGACATTAATTCATATTGATAACAATGCGCATGCGCAGGTGCGCCCCCTTCAATCGTCACCGCATTGCCGCTTCCTACGACACTTTGGTCACAATAAATACACCTCATAACCTTATACTCTACAACCTGACTAAACGGTCTGGAATATAATTTTATTGAGAATGAAACTCAATAACGAGTTACAGTTTGAAACATTTCAAGCAAATGAAAACAAATACCTACTTCACAACAAAATGACTCTGTCGTGATTTCTCAACTTTATATAGAGAACTCCTTGTTATACTCTTGCTCTTTTAAAATCATGCGACAAAGTATCGTATGATAGAAAAGCTACACTGATTTTAGCCACATAATTACAACGACAACGGAACATCATGCTGGAAGCATTTTTAAACCCTGAACTGTGGAAATACCTGAGTATTCCTATCATCGCCGGACTCGTAGGTTGGGTTACCAACTGGCTGGCAATTCAACTCACTTTCTACCCTGTTGAGTTTCAAGGCTATAAACGCCCATTTCTCGGCTGGCAAGGGATTGTTCCTCGCTCCTATAAAAAAATGGCATCCATTTGCGTGGACACCACCATGAGCAAGCTGGGCACTCTGTCCGACATTATCAATAGCCTAGAGCCAAAAGTTCTCATCGATCGTATGATCCAGGTGCTCATGCCCAAAGTAGAAATCATGGTGGATAACATCATGAGAAAAGAAAAACCGGTACTGTGGGAAAACCTTCCAAAAGCCGCCAAGAATCGAGTTTATAATCATGTCAAAACAGAACTGCCAAAACGACTCGATGCGATCGTTTATGACTTCCAGAAAGATGCCGATCAACTAATCAATCTAAAAGAGCTCGTTATTACTGAACTAGGTAATGATAAGAAGCTTTTAAACCGGATCTTCCTTGAATCCGGCAGTCAGGAATTCAAGTTCATTATCAATTCCGGACTCTATTTTGGCGCTGCCTTTGGTGTCATCCAAATGGTGATCTGGTACTTCTTCCCAGCCTGGTGGATTCTTCCGCTATTTGGCCTATTGGTTGGATACATTACCAACTGGATTGCACTGAACATTGTATTCAGACCATTGAACCCGATTAAAATCGGCAAGCTCGCTATTCAGGGGATTTTCCTCAAGCGCCAGAAAGAAGTATCGAAAGCCTGGTGTGACATTGTGGCTCATGAACTGCTGACCATTGAAAACTTCAGCACAGCGCTTCTGGAAGGCCCTAACAAAGACAAAACAAAGAGCCTGGTGGATAAGCACATCAGAAATCTACTTGACGACTCTGTGATGCTTCGCACTTTAGCACAGATGACAATGGGTCCCTCGGGTTACGCCAACCTAAAGGACAACATGACAGAAATTGCCTTTGAATACTCCAAAGAACCTTTCAAAGATAAACGCTTTAATGATGATCGTGCTGAGCTTGTGGCAACCATGATAAGAGAGCGTATGGAAGCCCTATCCCCTGAAGAGTTTCAAGGCGTTCTCAGACCCGCCTTCCAGGAAGATGAATGGATGCTAATCCTTGCTGGCGGAATTTTGGGACTTCTCGCCGGTTTCGGGCAGCTGGTCTTCATTTTTGGTGGCTGATTCTAATTCTATTGGTTATAACCTTCTATAAGGTGGTCGTTACTTCACGTTTAACGACCACCTTATTAATGACTGACTAGTTACCTACTACAATAAATAGTTTATTGTTTAGGCTAATAACATCAAAAATAACTAGTGTGCTTTTGCCAAGACAACTTTAATAAAAGAATTTCTTGCCAAGGGATGAGTATCTGGAAAAGGATCATAGGCAGGCAGTTATGAAGACCAGAGAAAGAATTCTTGTAACCAGTCTGGAATTATTTAATGAATTTGGTGAACCCAATGTCACCACGATTCATATTGCCGATGAAATGGACATTTCACCGGGCAACCTCTACTACCACTTCCGCAATAAAAACGAAATCATCTACGAACTGTATCAGCAGTTTGAAAAGAGAATGAATGAAATCCTGGTGCCGCCGCCAGAAGACCGCCAAATTACCATGGAAGATCATTGGTTATTTGTTCATCTTCTGTTTGAACACATCTGGGAATATCGCTTTATCTATCGAAATCTACCCGACCTATTGGCCAGCGTAGATAAATTGGCGACACACTTTAATCGCATTCTGGATAAAAAAGAGCGCGTTAACAAAGCCATCTGTGAGGGGCTTATTGCAAACGGCACCATGATTGCGACAGTCGATGAAGTCAATTCCCTATCACAGAACATCACCATGACCATGACTTATTGGCTGAATTACGAAAACGTGCGGAATAAGGGAAAGCATACCGAAGATCTTGGTAAAGGCGTTTATCAGGTAATGAGCCTGTTAACACCCTATCTGGAACCAACCCACAGAGCCTTCATGCAGGATCTCAGCAAGAAGTACCTGTAATCACCTCATCTAACTTCTGGCACGAAAAAGGCCTCAAACGAGGCCTTTTGCTTAAATCAAATCTGTTACTTGGATAACGCTTTCACAGATTTATTTAAGGTTTCTACTTTCTTGATCAAAGTATCTACATCAGACTTGCTTGGCATGCCTAGAAAATTCACAACAGATTCAATACTTTTCTCGAGAAGCGCTTCCACCTTATCCAGAGACTCATTCAGTTTGGCGCGTACATCTTCAATAGACTGATTAGCACGCTCACGAATCTCTGAGGTTTTAGCAATGGTTTCAGTTTTAACTTCAGTAGCTCTTGATTCGACTTCCTCACCTTCCTTGATGAGCGATTCAATAACCTTAACGCTTTCTTCCTCTGCTTTAGCGTAGGCACCTAAGCCAGCCAACCAGATTTGATGTGCAGAAGCTTTAACTTTTTCTGCAATTTTAGCGCTTGAAGTTTCTTCTACTTCCACGGTTTCAACGACTTCAGACATAGCTTTTATCCTTATAAAGGTTAGACACAAACACGTCCTTGAAAGTGCTACTTAACCATTCAAAGTGTGCTGAAGGTTGTCCATGATATTAGCAACGCGCTTTAGAATAGACATACTAAAGGAGTTCGTCATAAAGACTGATATTTGCTCATCCAAAGCGGTGATATATTGCCGCTTTTCCAAAAACAAAACAAAGCGGCAAAAAGAAACCCCTTACAAATTTTCATTCATAAGAGGTTCACGGAGAAAAAGGATACTGATTACTTAAGAGGTGGGTCTGACTCGCCGTTCAGTGCCTACTGAATACCAACGTAGCCATAGCCAGAAACGCGTTGATAAGCACTGCTTGGATAGCTAGGTGCCGTCATATTTTTCAACGTCGTTAACATTTTTGTCATTCCCTCAATCGTGGCGGAATCTTCACCTTGCATAACAAGCTCCTGAGCTTGCCCTTGCAGCACATCGACCACGTGTTGAGGACTTTCAAACTTCTGAGTTCTTGTTTCTAAAGGAATATGATTCAGGTTTTCCAATGAAATGAAGCCATATTCATAGAGCTTGTGAGCCACATCGCCAATCTGCGCTTCAGGCTTCAAAGAAGTGAATAGTTCTCTAGACAACTGCTCCAGTTGGCTCGCCTTCCCGGAAATAGAGACCTGATCACTGTAGGGATTCCCCTGATCTTCCTTACCTTGTTGACGACCATTTTTTGACTTAGCAACCGCATCCACCGGTTGCTTAGTGGGTGACTGAGTCGAGGAATTGACACTATTCCCCGTTATTTGATTGATTGCCATGGTTTAAACCTCTTTCTCTGTAACATTTCGTATCCTATTTCACGAAATGCACAAACCATACCAAACTGATCAATTTTCAGCCAAACTTCCTAAAACACGATCAATCTCAGACAATATTCCTATTAACTCACCAATCTCCATAGAACGATCTTTATAAAACTCCTGAGCCATAGGCGTAATACCACATCGTTGAGGTAAAGCTGCGCCCTGCTCTATTAACGCATTCATTTTTGGAAGAAAAACAAACTGAATCCATTCCGGCAAACTCATAGTGTCATAAGAGAAAGGCAACTGACTCAGAAATGCTTCAGGCGTAGGAGGCACGTCTGACCAACTTCCCAGCACCAACAGCTCATTCTTTAACGCCTCAAACAATTCAAATAATTGATCGCATTTGCTTTGAGTATTTGTCATTCCCACCCCCTTCACAGATTCATTGCATGCTATAATCTCGCCAATTATACCTGCTAGATTTATTTCATCGATGACTACGAGCCCTATGGAAAACGCTGTAAATACCATTACTGATTTTGTCTCTTCATTAGACGCTGAACTTCGCATCTTCGATATGGGTCGTAGACTCTATCGCGTCTCAAACGCACAATTTCAAAAGTTTGAAAATTTTGAAATTCCCTACCCGACACCACTGCAACGTCATGCATGGCTAGGTTTCCTCATCTGGTGGAATGAGACAAAAGAAGAACCATTGATCTGGTTCCTTAAGCTTCCTTTAGATGAGCAAGGAAAGATCATTCCAGCCTCAAGAGACGACTTTATTCAGCGTTTAATGAAAGCGATTCAGAATCGTCTAACTAATCCTGAAGGCAAGCACCAGAGTATCCTTGATGAATCTGAATTAGCATTTACACCGAATCAGGAGCGCATGGCCAGTTTCCACGCTAAGACGTCACGTTTCCTGAATAAGAATGCATCGGGCTATTACGAATCAACCATTAGCTATCTGAAGAAAGAACAAGACATTGAGCAGTGGGAGGCCCTCGGCCTACAAGGTCTGGCAGACGTTACTGCGCGGCTCGATGATCTTAACCACGCAAGCATTATTAACAGCGCCTTAGGTTGGTTACCCGAAGCACCTAAATACCAAATCCTGGCCTTGCTGGAAAATGAAGAACTGCCAACCGAGTTATCAGTCACCATCATGGAAATGATCAAGGCGGAGCTGACCAAGGAATCTCCTGATCATGCAACGGTTGCCAGTGGTCTTCGTGCACTTTCAGGCTCAAAAGGCATTCAAGCACGACAAGAACTGATTCTTCAAATCCTGTCCAATAAAACATTAGCAAGCAACCTTGAAATCATTTCGACCATTATCAGTCGTTGCTGGAAAGACCTTGAAAATCCAGAGCTCTGTTATCAAGTCTTTGAACAGGTTGCTCATCAACCAGCCGGAGAACAAATCTTCATTCAGTTCTTCCTCGACCTTGTCGCCATCCCTGGTGTTCGTCCTTGGTTAATGAGTACCATCCGCAGAACAGAACGCTCTGAGGCACTAAGTCGTTGCATTGGACAATTGTTTGGTGGAATGCAGAAAGCAGAGTAGTAGATCGATTCTATTGCTATAGAAAATAGCCATAAAAATGTATGGTCCGCCTCGTTATTGCAAGAACAGTTTTCAATAACGGGAGTGGTCTGCGCTAATGTATTCGGAGTCTCTTATGGGAGGCTCTCGCTTCCCGCT
>Ga0255768_10005509_pt1 | contig 12163 bp, 16 predicted proteins | sample 071ome_33_FD_179983 | JGI IMG/M metagenome (GOLD analysis project Ga0255768, IMG submission 179983) | Coastal salt marsh microbial communities from the Groves Creek Marsh, Skidaway Island, Georgia - 071412AT metaG (version 2) | ecosystem: Environmental > Aquatic > Marine > Intertidal zone >...
ACTCCAACAGTAAATGCTAAGTTCTATGTAACTGGTCAAACTGATAATGGTTCTTGGAGAACTTTAGATATTGAATATATTGATAGAGATAGTTGGGCAAGTATTAGTAATGGTGATGAAGTCTTTATGACTATCGCCATTATTGGTGATGCTGGTACTGTAGGAGCACAGGGTGCTCAAGGTGTACAAGGTGCTGATGGAGCACAAGGTGCCGCTGGTGCACAAGGTGATACTGGAGCACAAGGTGTCCAAGGTGCTACTGGTGATACTGGAGCACAAGGTGTTCAGGGCGCGGCAGGTGCACAAGGTGATACTGGAGCACAAGGTGTCCAAGGTGCTACTGGTGATACTGGAGCACAAGGTGTTCAGGGCGCGGCAGGTGCTCAAGGTGCTGATGGTGCTCAAGGTGATGTTGGTGCCCAAGGTGCAGTAGGAGCCCAAGGTGCTGTCGGTGCTCAAGGAAACCAAGGTGTTCAGGGAGCTACTGGTCCCGATGGTGGAAATGCAGGAACTCTTGATAGTTTAGATAGCACTCAGTTCTTAAGATCTGATGTTGGAACCACTAATACCGCGTATATACTTTCCGATGTCTTTGTAGAAAACCTTAATGCCCAAGGTAATACTGGAACATCAATGACTCTCAATGTACAAAACGGGAGTTTCATTACAGCAACTTTAACAGGAAACTGTACATTTTCAATTAGTGTATCTGGTCTTCCTGCATCAGATGCTATATCATTTACTTTGTTCCTTACCAATGATGGAACTGCAGGTAGATCAATAACTTGGCCAGCGTCAGTTAAATGGCCAAATAACACTGTTCCAGTAAGAACAACAACAGCAAGTAGAACTGACGTTTATACGTTCTTCTCCTTCAATGGTGGTACAACCTGGTATGGTAATTTATCACTATATAACTATAGTTAATTGAAATTTTTATGATATCGCAATATAATCAGTTCATCGGGATGTACCAAAATGTATTTCCTGATGGATTTTGCAATCATCTTATTGAAGAGTTTGAAAGACTTTTAGTTTTTGGTTCTTGTAGTAATAGACAAGATCAAGAGGGAGAAAGTAAGACTAGGAAAGAAGACTTTCATTATTTTATGAACTTCAAAAATAATAGTTTTTCTCCATTTAATGATATTCCTAGTAAAGCTGTATTCATAGATGGACTCCAGAAATGTTTTGAAGAATATGTTTCTGAGTATGATATTCTAAGAGATTACAGCTTGAGATGTACAACATTAAAAATGCAAAAAACAGTTCCTGGTGCTGGGTATCATGTATGGCATGCGGAACAGGGAAGTGACTCTGAGGCATCTAGATGCCTAGTTTACATTGCATATCTAAATGATATTAGTGATGCTGGAGAGACTGAGTTTTTATACCAAAAACTTAGGGTAGCACCAAAACAAAACTCTATGGTTATTTGGCCAGCAGCATTTACTCATGCTCATAGAGGTAATGTTGTTCATGGTGATATATCTAAATACATAATAACCGGGTGGTTTTACATAGAGTAGCCATAGAGTAGCAAACTATGTTAGGAAGAAAGATTTACCGTGGAAGAATGCAGGAGGCTGGGAGCGTTACTTTTAACGCTCCTGGAACTTGGACTTCACCCGCCCGCATTTTGCGTGTAGATGTAGAAGGTAAGGGTGCTGCAGGAAATCCTGGTAATGCAGGAACTGCTGGTAATGGTAATGCCGGAAATCCTGGAACTGCGGGACAAGGCAATCCTGGTAACGCAGGAACTGCTGGTAATGGTAATGCCGGAAATCCTGGAACTGCGGGACAAGGCAATCCTGGTAATGCAGGAACTGCTGGTAATGGTAATGCAGGAAACGCTGGAACTGCTGGTACTGGTAATGCCGGAAATCCTGGAACTGCTGGTAATGGAAATCCTGGTAACCCAGGACAAAGTGGTGGCGGTGGAGGTGGAGGTGGTGGAAGAACTTTTGCTGCCGCTGCTCCACCCGCTTATTGGACTCCCGGAGTTGCTGGACAAGCTTCTCCAGCTCCTTGGGGATCTCGTCCTGGCGGAGCAGGGGGACAAGGTAATAGAGGAACCAGTGGAGCTGCAAATCCTGGTAGCCCAGGAAGCCCCGGGGCAGGGGGTAGTAATGGAACTGCGAATCAAGGATCATCGGGAAATCCTGGTAATACCAATGCTGGTTCTGCAGGAAATCCTGGTACTTTTAATGCAGGTTCTGGAGGAAATCCTGGTAATACTAATCAAGGATCATCTGGACAGGCTGGTACTTTTAATGCTGGTGCTTCAGGAAATCCTGGTAATACCAATCCAGGATCATCTGGACAGGATGGTACTTTTAATGCAGGAGTAGCAGGAAATCCAGGAAATACGGGAGCATCTGCAACTGCTTTAGGTGTTACTTTCCCTGGTGGTGCTGGAGGTAGTGCTGGAACTGCTAATCCGGGAACTGCGGGGCAAGCAGGAAATGGTAATGCAGGAACTGCTGGAACTGGTGGGCAAGGTAATCCTGGAGTAGCTGGTGCTGCGGGAAATGGTAATGCAGGAACTGCTGGAACTGGTGGACAAGGTAATCCTGGAACTGCTGGAACTGGTGGAACCAGAAATCCTGGAGTAGCTGGAACTGGAGGAAATGGGAACGCAGGTTCTGCTGGAGGTGCTGGCAGTGGAGGTAATGCTGGTGGAGGAGGAACAGGAGCTGCAATTGGTGGTATACCTGGAGGTGCTGGAGGAAATCCTGGAGGTAGTGTTGGCGGTGCTGGTCAGGCATTTGGTCCAGGTCCTACTACTGTAATTGGTGGTGGTGCTGGCGGTGCTGCCGCACAAAACGCTGGTGCTGGTGGTGCTGGTGGTAATGGTGGAAGAAGTCCAACCCGTGCTGGCGGTAGCGGCGGCGGTGGCGGCGGCGGCGGAAGAGGCAATCCTGGCGGAAGTGGTTCTAGTGGTAATGCTAACCCAGGTAATAATGGTAGTCCTGGTAATGCTAACCCAGGTAATGCTGGTTCTAGTGGTAATACTAACCAAGGTAATGCTGGTTCTGCAGGAAACTTTAATGCTGGTGGTAATGGGTCTTCAGGTACTACTAACGAAGGTAATGCTGGTTCTGCAGGAAACTTTAATGCTGGTAATCCAGGATCTAGTGGAACTGCTAATAATGGGGGAGCAGGATCTGCCGCAAACCCAAATAGTTCACCGAATGTTGTAGTTAGCCCACAAACTTCTTATCCCATTGTTGTTCCCTCTGGAGGTTTCGTAACCATTACTTGGAATACGCAATAAATATTGATACACAGTTAATTAATTTTTGATCATTATGGCTGCTAAAAAAAGAATTTCAAAAACAAGAGAGCAAATTAATAAACTATACGAAGAGAATGAACTTGCTGCATTAAAGGGAGCTCAATCTCGTGCTAACTCCTTTACAGTTGGAACCACAACAGGTGGAATCATTGAACTTGGAATGAGAGGTAATACAGCAAGTTTATGGTATCTCCTACAACCAGTAGAAGCGATTGAAATTATTGGGCAGTTAGCAGCTGCTACTGGAGTTGAGATTGCTATGAGACCAAGAAATGATTTTGCTTCTTGGAGATCTTGGGATACAAGTTTACCTGATGATATCACTTGGTTAGGAAGTGCCCCATGGCAACTTAGTGAGGATAGAAGAACTGCTATTGCAGCAGTAAAGGAAAAAAATATTAAATCTATAAAATCTGAAGATGATGAGAGTGAGGAAAGTGAAGATGATAAACCTGAATGAGTATTATGTTCTGGTAGATACTGAAACTAGGAATGTTATTGGAAATATTCAGAAGTTACCTGTAAATTGGAATAATATTTCTGGTCTTGATGGACTTACTGAAGAAGAAATCAGTGATTTGAAATGGGCAGGACACCATAATATTGGATGGATAAGAATTACATCCGATAAAATTGATGATTATGTATCTTCTGTAGATAATATTACAATCAATAGGGAATCCTTTAAGAATATAGTCACTGAACATAGAAAAAAACTTGAAGAAGAACCAATTGATTATAAAGTTGAATTTGACTCTATCAAAATAAAACCAAACATTAGAAATTTACACACCCTGTCTCTAATGAAGCATAGGGATAGTGTAAATTTCAAGTCTTGTAATCTCTACTATCTTCTTGAAAAAAAGCAGATGGAAGAAATTTGTGTTATAATAGAAAATAAGATACAAGAACTTTTTGATTGGGAGTGTAATCTCTACGAAAAGATTGACTCGTGTGTTGATGTTCGTGATTTTAAAAAAATAACTTATGATCTCTGAGTATTTTTCTAACAAAAATAGTTTTGACCAAATAAAAGATCCATTAAAAGAATCTTCAGGTGACTATTGGTATTTTAATACCAGAAAAAGTGAAATGTTTTGTTGGAACGATAACATCTTCACTGATCAAGAGATAAGAAGAATTAAAGTAATTGGAGAAAGACTAGGATGTAAACAATCACTAGTTGGTTTTGGTGTTGGTAAATCTGATACCTCCATTCGAAATTGTTACAATTCTTGGATTAAACCAAATGAATATACTGACTGGATATTTGAAAGAATAACTGATATTTTATTATCTAATAATGAGAAATTCTTTCAGTTTGATTTAACTATGTTGGAATGTCTTCAATTTACATATTATAATTCTAATATGAATGGTGATGGTGGATATTATAAATCTCATATTGATTCTTGTTTTTGGAATTTACCACACAATAGAAAATTAAGTATGGTAATTCAACTATCATCTCCAGATGAGTATGAGGGTGGTGATTTGGTTATACGTGGCTCACATGACCCCACAGTAATTCGAAAGGAAAAATCATTCGGAATTACATTTCCATCATATGCTCTTCATGAAGTAACTCCAGTAACAAAGGGTGAAAGATATACTCTTGTTGCTTGGGCACATGGTCCATCATTTAAGTGAAATATTATGTCTTTAAAAGAAAATGGTTATGAGATTATTAGAAACTTTTTAGACATAGATTTTGTAAAGTTTATCAACCAATATTACTTTATAAGAATATGTGCAGGACAATCTGTTGTTGGTGATGAGCAAGCACCAAACTCATATGTTTTTTATGGTGATCCTTTAATGGAAACCATTTTAAGTGAGTCTAATGATACGTTAGCAAAGATTATTGGGAATAAACTTTTTCCAGCATACACTTATGTTAGATTGTATGGTGAGGGTGATGAACTTAAGATTCATCGTGATAGACCTTCTTGTGAAATCTCTGCAACATTATCTCTAGGAATTCCTGAAGGTGAAGAAGTAAATCCAATTTACTTTAGTAGAACTGAAGATGAAAGAGATGCTGTTGAGATTTTATTAAATCCTGGAGACTTATGTTTATATCATGGAGCAGATCTTTTTCATTGGAGAAAACCATTTAAACAGAGATGGTATCTTCAAGCCTTCTTACATTATGTTGATGCTGAAGGTCCAAATAAAAATTTAATTTACGACGGTAGACCTTTCTTGGGAATGAATAAAGATGTTAGTTGAAACAATACATAAAATTATTGAACCTCTTCCATATTTAAAAATTGAAAATATGTATACTCCAGAAGAATTGGAGTATATTTTTGAAGAACTTAGTTTTTTAAGTTATGTTGATAAAATGAATCCCCCAGACTTAACTGGGTCTGCCCTTGTTGAATGGAAGCCTCAAAAGAATAACAGTGGAATATTTTTAGATAGTGCTTATGCGAAGAGAGAATTATCAAATATTTTGCAAGTGAATAGAAAAATATTTGAAGAAAAATATTTGAATCTGTATAGTGAATTGTCTTTTGCATATCAATCAATTAAAACATGCAATATTGATACTACGTTGATAAGTTACTACGATAATGGTGGATATTATAAAAGTCATCATGATAATTCTTGCCATACAATACTAACTTGGTTTTTTAAAGAACCAAAGGCATTCAAAGGTGGAGATTTTTATTTTAGCAATTATGATGAGAAGGTAGAAATAAAAAATAATATGACTATTATATTTCCTTCTTTTGTAAAGCATCATGTTGATGAAGTTTTTATGGAACCAAACATGCCTAGAGGGTCTGGTAGATATTGTATGTCTCAATTTGTAAACGTTGGATAAATAAAAAATAAACGATAAGTCGGATTATGTCGGAATCAGATCCTAAAATAGTAGGAATTTTAAATTCAGACGGTATTGTTGTAAATAAAGTTGTGTTTCGGGAAAAAATTAGAGATTATACTAATGTTGCCGATCCAGAGAATATTACAGCAGATGATCCTGAAGAATATTACTATTGCAATATGGAAGATTTGATTGTTTCATTTTCTACTTTGGGAGCAGCACAAGTTAAAGATTGTACAACTACTGCTAATGAAGCGGAAATTGGATTTACTTATGATACAGATCTAAACGCTTTCATTCCACCAAGACCTGAAGGTGATTATGTTTTGAATACTGAAACCTATGAGTGGGATCCTCAGTAATTGACTCAACCGATTGTATAAGGTATAATACTTCTATATCATCTTGACTTGAATGGATTATAAGTTCAGCATTATTTCGCCATCCCACAAGAACACTCCCTATCTCCAAGAACTCTACGAAAGTCTGTGTGCTCAGACTTATGAGAACTGGGAGTGGGTCTTGTGGTTGAATGGGAATTTTAATCGTAGTAAACTATCTCCTGAAATTGAGAATGACGAGAGAGTAAAGATCTACGAATGTGATGAGAAGAACCCGAACGTCGGGTTCCATAAGAACAAGGCATTTCACCTTGGGTCTGGTGATGTTGTCGTGGAAGTTGACCACGATGATATGATCACTCCAGACTGTCTGGAAGAATTGAATAAGGCATATCAGGATGAGAGTATTGGATTTGTATACAGTGATGTTGCTATCTACAGTGACGATTTTGTTCCATACAATGAACGTCATGGGTGGTCTTATTACTTCTACAAGTTTCGTGATAAGAACTTGTATGTGATGAACTCTTGGCGCCCTAGCAGTCAGTCACTTGCTTATATCTGGTACGCTCCCGACCATGTGAGATCGTGGAGGAAGAGTGTGTATGAAAGTATTGGTGGACATAATGTTGAACTGAGTATCTGCGATGACCACGAACTAATGATTCGCACATACCTCAATACTAAAATGCATCATGTAAAGAAACCTCTTTACATCTACAGAATCTATGGTCAGAATACATGGTTGCAGAGAAATGCTGATATTCAAACCAAGACCGTTGATCTCTTTAAGGAGTATGCCTATCAACTCGCAGAGAAGGATGCTGGTGACCGAGGTCTCTTGAAAGTTGATATTGGTGGTGGTCTTTATCCTAGAAAAGGTTATTTGACTATTGACCAGGAGGGTGGTGATATTACTTGTGACCTGAACGAAGGTATTCCTCTACCTGATAATAGTGTTGGTGTTATCAACGCAAGTCATGTTCTTGAGCATCTGAGAGATCCTATCAAGTCCATGAGAGAGATACACCGTGTACTTGCTCATGGTGGTTGGGCAATGATTGAAGTACCTTCTACTGATGGTCGAGGTGCATGGCAAGATCCAACTCATGTAAGTTTCTGGAACGAACATAGTTTCTGGTACTACACCAACAGAGACAAGGCAATCTTTATCCGCAATAGTGATATCCGCTTCCAGACTTATCGACTGGAGACTTGGGAAATGGCTCCTCACATTCCTGTGGTGACTGCCTGGTTGACTGCTATTAAAGATGAAGAAAGGTTCCCTGGTATCCTTGGTATTTGATGGAATATTTTCCTTTTGATCATCTAGTTATTGATGACTTTTTTCCTCTTGAGAAAGCACAAAAACTTTCTCAAGAGTTTCCTGATTACGATGATTCATCTTGGTATTGTTATAATAATGCACTAGAAAAGAAGAAAAGTATTAACAGTTGGTATGAGTTTCCTCCAGAAACTTATAAAACTCTTACCATGCTGAACTCTCAGGAGTTTCTTGATGTGCTATCTGAGAAGACTGGTATCGAATACTTATATTCAGACATTGGTCTTCATGGTGGAGGATGGCATATTCACTCTAGAGGCGGTAAACTAAACATTCACTTAGACTATTCGATACATCCAAAGACGGGTCTACAAAGGAAACTAAATCTTATTGTATATCTCACAGAAGGATGGAAACCTGAGTGGGGTGGTGGTTTGGAACTATGGTCTCATAACAAGAAGACTAACAGACCACTCAAGAAAGAGAAGACCATAGATAATGTCTTCAACCGTGCTGTTTTATTTGATACGACTCAGAACTCATGGCATGGATTACCACAACCACTAAACTGCCCAGAAGGTATCTATAGAAAAAGTCTGGCGGTCTACTACATGACTGACCCACCAGAAGATATAGACCCAAGAAAGAGAGCTCTATACGCTCCAACAGAAGACCAAGAGAACAACCAAGAAGTATTGGACCTTATTCAACAGAGAGTATTATGGAAAAGCAAGCGAAAATCGTAATGATATCAATGTTTAAGAATGAGTCCACTACCATTGGACGAATGCTTGAATCTTGTTATCAGCATATTGACTATTGGATTCTTCAGGACAACGGTTCTACTGATGGAACTCCTGAGGTTGTCCATGAGTTCTTTAAGGATAAGGGTATACCTGGATTCATTTACAATGTAGAAGAAGGTTGGGTTGGTTTTGGTTGGAACCGTGACCACCTGCTACAGACCTGTTTGAAAACTGATCATGGTTGTGACTGGATTCTCAAGATGGACTGCGATGAATACTTGGAAGTTGATGATGACTTTGACTGGTCTCTACTCAACGACAAGAGTATTCAGAGTTTCCATATTACAGCAACCAACCCAGGTTGTGTCTACTATCGTGCCTGGATGTGGAACGCAAGACTACCCTGGCACTTTAAGCATGATGTAGCACATGAATGTATTGTGTGTGATCTTCCTGGTGTAGGTGAAGAGTTTCAACGTTTTAACCTACCACGTTCTTTTCGCCAGGTAGGAACCAACGACGGTGAGAGTTATACTGTTCCTACCAAGTATGTTAGTGATGCTCTGAAACTAGAAGAACAGCATATCCGTGAAGGTACGATGCTGACTGATACTTATCACTTCTGGTACATTGGTAAGAGTTATCATGATGCTTGTCGTTGTGAAGCATTCCCTCTGGGAGAACTTCAGCAGAAGGAATATGCTCGTCGTTCTATCTTCTACTTTAAAGAATACATGAACTACGTTGCTAACTATGATGAGGTAGGACACACTGGTCAGATATGGGAGATGGGGTACTTTACTCTGTTTGCTATCGGTGAGATGTATCGTTTCCTTGGCGAGTATGAGAATGCTATTGACTCCTGTCTCCGTGCTGGTCCTTTCTGCCCACGAAGAAATGAGCATATTGTAGGACTTGCTGAGTGTTATCGTGAACTGGGAGACTATGAATCAATGTTGACTTTCACTGAGATGCTTGTTGACCCAGAGCGTAAACTACCATTCCCAGAGTTTTACTTCCTGGTCAATAGTAATTTCTACATTGATGGTGGTGGATATGGTAAGTTGTTACATCAAATTGCACAAGAATGCGCTAAGGTAAAATGAAAATAGTACCATCAACAATAAACAGACAACCGAATAAAACTGTATGGGTTGTAGATAATTTCTATTCTGACCCATATTTCGTCAGAGAGTATGCTCTCAAGCAGGAGTTTGCTGCAGACATAAATTATTTTAAGGGAAGTCGTTCGAAAGAACAATACTTTGTTCCTGGAACAAAGGAAGCATTTGAGAAAATCATGGGCATCAAAATCCGTGAATGGGAATCTCATGGAATGTGTGGAAGGTTTCAATACTGCACCTCACAAGATCCCCTTGTTTATCATAATGATGGTCAAACATGGGCAGCTATGATATATCTCAATCCAGACGCTCCTTATTGTACAGGAACTTCTCTTTTCGCCAGTAAGAATGGTGCTAGGAGAACTGGTGACCCCAACTTTACAGATGATGTATTTGCTGGTGGTTTTTATGATGAAACCAAGTTTGAGTTAGTTGACTCTATTGGTAATGTGTTCAACAGACTATTCATTTTTGATGCTCAGAATATTCATGCAGCATCAAAATACTTTGGTCAAACCAAAGAAGATTCTAGACTTTTCCACATATTCTTTTTCGACTAATGAATTTTACAGTTTATTCCAAGGAAAATTGTCCTTATTGTACTAAAGTAAAACAAGTTTTAGAGTTGACAGGATCACAGTTTGTCGTGTATACTCTAAATGAAGACTTTACCAGAGAAGAGTTTTACTCTGAATTTGGTCAAGGATCAACCTTCCCACAGGTTATTTGTGATGGTAAAAAATTAGGAGGTTCAGTTGACACAATCAGATTCCTCAAGGAACAACAAGTCATCAAGTCCTAACATAAATAAAAGCAAGAGTCACATAAACCGTGGCGTTGATTTACTGCTTAATGGAGGTAAGAGAAAGCAAACGCACCCATTCCACATCATCTTTGAGAAGATGGTTTGCTTTCTAAACAGGGAAGTCACCATCTATTTTGAGTTTTCCTTCAGTTCTAGGAAAAGAATAGTAGTTTCCCGAGGCAAAAGAAATGTTAGCAGTTAGTCTAGTTTTTGGTTCATTCATGACCGTATTGTTTCTTATTGTGGGACTTATAGGTGGTTGGGTTGCTAGAGAATATATGATGAACTATCGGGAGATTCCAAGACCTCACCCCGAAATGTTCGATAACCAGGGAAACCTGATTCCAGATGAGGTGATTGCATTTAACTTTGAAAACTATCATGACTACGAAATCAACGACGAAGAAGACGACGAGTGATACAACCAAAAAGCCAAGGACGGTAAAGGTTTCCACTTCACTGGAACTTCCTAAGAACCCCTTGGCTTTTGAAGTTCTCGAACTTGCTTCTAAACAACGCAGCAAAGCAAAGAAGGTTGAAGTTCTGAAAAAGTATGAGGATATGTCTCTTAAGATCCTCTTCGTTTGGAACTTTGATGAGAGTGTTGTGAGCGTTCTCCCAGAAGGAGATGTTCCATACTCTTCCTATGATGAACAAACTGTAAACTCTGGTACACTTTCTACCAAAATCAGTCAAGAAACCCGTAGAATGTATGAGACTGGTTCGTTCTCCATGGGAGTGACTGACCAGCAGGGTAGAACTACTATTCGTAAAGAGGCAAAAAACTTCTACTTCTTTGTTAAGGGTGGTAATGATGGTATGAACAAGATGCGTAAAGAAAGCATGTTCATTAACCTTCTCCAAGGTCTTCATCCACTCGAAGCAGAGATTGTTTGTCTTGTAAAGGATAAGAAACTATCAGACAAATACAATCTTACTCAGGATGTTGTCGCTGAGGCATATCCTGATATTCAATGGGGCAATCGTTCGTAATGGGAAAAGGCATCAACATCATTCATGTAAACTGTCAACCAGAAGCGGCTAATGATAGGAGTCTCCCACGGGACTCTTATCTTGTAACTTATGGTGATAGTGGTGAAGAAAAGCACGATATCGTTCAGGGTCTTCAATCAGACATCTTTGATCAATATTGGGATAAGTATCGTGATTTTAGGGCAATGAGTTGGACTGAGGGTACAGTCAGTCCTAAGATGTGGGGTTACAAACCATCTGAATCCAAAAAGCGAAAGTAGCTTCCACAATCTTTGGAAAAAACTCCGGTAAAATTTTTCGTCTGTAAGGTTTTGTATCACATTTTACAAAACTCACTTGCTAAATAATCGCATCAGGGGTATAATACCCTTACGTTCATCCTATGTTATCACTAGCACTAATCTTTTTTAGTCATATCGAACCTGAGCTTTTTCTTAGGTGCGAAGACTATCTTTGGTTAAAGCAGGGGTTAGAAGAGAGTAGTCTCTTTACACCTGCGGAAAAGTTGGATATCACCCTTCATTGGATGGAACATACTAATCCAACCTGTTTTGATAACTAGGACGCAAGTAGGACGACGCGGAACGGATCGTTCATCCCATTAGGGACGCACACGCCGCCCGAAGGAACGGGATCTAACCATCTCATTTCTTTGGAGTAAAACCATGTCTAAAGTCGTTTATCGTGGTCAATCTTACGACACTGTAGAGCGTCGTGAGCAAAGACAAGCACAAC
>Ga0255768_10005511_pt1 | contig 12160 bp, 15 predicted proteins | sample 071ome_33_FD_179983 | JGI IMG/M metagenome (GOLD analysis project Ga0255768, IMG submission 179983) | Coastal salt marsh microbial communities from the Groves Creek Marsh, Skidaway Island, Georgia - 071412AT metaG (version 2) | ecosystem: Environmental > Aquatic > Marine > Intertidal zone >...
TCCGGTGATGCATAAGCACGCCAAGGCTGAGATCGAGAAAGTATCGCCCAGGCCTTTTCCTGGAAAAGCTACTCAGTATGTCCAGCCGTACTGGTTCGCTGATAGCGTCGACGCCGAAGACAACGTAAGCAAACTGACCGGACTTTGGCTGAAGAACTTGCCGTTGCTGAAACGAACTGGCCAGCTGACTAAGGCGACGGCCAGGCAAGACATTCACTTGGCCAGCCCTGGACCGGATCGTTGGAAGATCCGCAGTAAGTTCCACGTCGGCCTGGCTGATGCGATGGCTCGACAATGGGGCGCGGTCTTGTAATCAGGTCGGATCCTGGAACTAACGAGGGGGCAGATCGCCCCCTTTTTTTTGGGACTCTATTGGATCAGAAATTAGTCGGCGAAAGTCGGATAAAAGAAAACCCCACCCCCCCAAAAATAATCCGGAGTCCCTATATACTAGGAGAAGAACAATAAAACAGTTACAAATTCTGGTATTTCTTAACTTTTGATTCTTTGCTTGTAAAGGATCCCTTAGTCGGCTATCATTTTCCCAAGCGAGTAGAGTATTTAGCACTTCGTTCATACTATCTTCTCCAAGACTTTTGCTTTGCTCGCTACTTAATACATGTATAGGTAAAAATATGGGAATATTTAGTCAATTAAGAAATAGAGTTAAAAGTCAAGATTTCGGTATGCCGGAAGTTCTTGAACCAAGACGCAGACGCAGAGGTCTAGCCGGACTATTCGGCAGAATGCCAGAAAAGCTTGTAAATAGAATGCAAGACAAGGTACCCTTTGGGCCGGTTTCTCAGCCAGAGATGATGGCCCCTCAAATGATGCAACCCCAACTTTTTGGCAGACCACTTGAAGGAATCTCTTTCTCAGATATTAATATAAAAAATATTCCAACCTTACCGGATTTCAGCCAAGGCTTACCGCCAGAAATTCTAGAAAGAATACAAGGCAATATGCAAAGAATGGGAAGATTGCCTTTTGCAGAAGGAGAGGAAGCTGATATAGAAGACTATGAAGCCTCAACCCAAAGCTTAATTGATTTTTTAAATTCAGATCCAGAACAAGTATCTTTTGGTAGAGCTGTAGCAGGAATGCTTGCTTACGACGATGGCGTTATTCAAATTACCGAAAAAGAACTAGATGATTACAGCAAAAATTATTTAGCTAGAAACAGAGAAATGGCTTCTGCTTTAGGTCTTACAGTTGACGATATTAGAGCGGAATCTTTAGAGGCAATTAGAAGAATGAAGGAAGGTCCTTTGATGGAAGGTGGAAAATACAATCCACTTGAAAACCCAAGAAGAGTTCCAGAGTTTGCAGAAGGCGGCGAAGTATTCCCCGACCTAACAGGCGATGGTAAAGTTACTCAAGCCGATATCTTAAAAGGTAGAGGCGTGTTCGCAGAGGGTGACGAAGTTAGTATGATGATGATGGAACTTGAGGGCGACGAAGGAATGCCAGCAGGCGATATGGAAGGCTTAGAAGAACTTGGCGAAATCTCCGGTCCTGAAACCGAAATGCTGAACAATATTATCAACCAAATTATTGAACTAATTGCGCAAGGTGCTACCGAAGAAGAAATCATTCAATTCTTGATGGAGCAAGGTCTTGATCAAGAAGATATTACTGCGGTAATGAGTATGCTATCTGAGCAACTAACCGCTAACGAAGGCGGTATTGATCAAGAGTTAGCTGCTCTCGGCTAAGATGGCAGAGCTAGATCCATCTTCTCCTACCAGAAGAGACGGTTCTGTAAAATCAAAAGTTGGCTTTCTAGGCCCAATACCAAATTTAATTACCGGCGGAACTATGACCGAATTTAGTACCGATATGGAAGTAGATGGTAAAAGTATAGATATACCTACAATGGTTCCGACACTTACTTACGAAGAATTAGAATATTTAAGAACCTTAATTCCTGGTCAAGGATTTAATTTAAAAAATCCTATAGAATTAAGAATTATTAATAAAGCAAGAAGTCACGCTATGAAAAGATTAAAAGAAGGCAAAAGCCCTTACTATCAAGATGACGAAGATCGAGTCAAAAAAGCTGAAGGAGACGAAGTGAGATCAGAAATAGACCAAGACTTAGAAGATCTTTTAAGCGGCAAAGGATCTTTAGCAGAGGATCCTCTTTATAAACTCAGTATGATGGTTATTGGACCGTCAGGTAAATTTAAAGCAGCTGATATTGTTGCTGATTTTTTTAAACATCAGCGCATTCAGTCTTTATTAAAATCTGGAGCTCCTGGCGATATTACTGAAATAAAACAAATACAAAAAGGTTTAAAAATAAAAAATCCAGCAGAGGCTGAAAAGCTGTATATGGATTTACAAAACAAAGGTAAAGAACTTGCAAGCCCAGAGGATATCCAAAGGGCAATAGAAGAATTTTTAAAGAAATAAAGTATGGACCTGTCACATTTGACAGAATCAGAGCTGAAAGAAGCTCTGCTTTTGATAGAAAAACAAGAAGGCTATAGCGTTCAAGACGAATGCCAAAAATCCTTTTTGAAATATATTAATCAGATGTGGCCAGAGTTTATTTGCGGCCGTCACCATCAAATATTTGCAAAGAAACTAGAAGAAGTAGCAACGGGTAAGTGCAGACGTTTAATCGTTAACATGCCGCCTCGTCATACCAAATCAGAATTTGCTTCAACCTATTTTCCGTCTTGGATAATGGGACTCAATCCTAAAATGAAAATAATGCAGACGACGCATACCGGCGAACTTGCGGTTAGATTTGGTAGGAAGGTTAGAAACTTGATGGATCAAAAAGAATACAAGCAAGTATTTCCTGAAGTTCAATTACAAGCCGATAACAAATCAGCAGGTCGTTGGGAGACGAATAAAGGGGGAGAATATTTTGCGGCTGGTGTAGGTGGAGCGGTTACTGGACGGGGTGCGGATTTATTGATAATTGACGATCCTCATTCAGAACAAGATGCACTCTCGCCGACAGCGTTAGAAAGTGCTTGGGAATGGTACACCTCTGGTCCTAGACAGCGTTTGCAACCGAAAGGAGCTATCGTAATTGTTATGACTAGATGGTCATCTATTGATTTGACAGCAAAACTTTTAGAAGCGCAAAAAGAACCGTTGGCTGATCAATGGGAAGTAATAGAGTTTCCAGCCATATTACCTAAATCCGATGAACCCTTATGGCCAGAGTTTTGGGCTAAAGATGAATTGTTAAAAGTTAAAGCATCTTTGCCTGGAATGAAATGGAATGCGCAATGGATGCAACAACCAACTGCTGAAGAGGGTTCTATTATTAAACGAGACTGGTGGCAAAGATGGAAACATGATTCGTTGCCTAGCGTTAGTTATATTATGCAAAGTTACGATACTGCGTTCTCTAAACGCGAAACTGCTGACTTTTCTGCGATATCCACGTGGGGTGTTTTTAGACCATCTGAAGATTCACCTGAATCTATTATTTTATTGGACTGTCAAAAAGGTAGATGGGACTTTCCTGAGCTCAAAGAAATAGCGATGCGTGAATATCGTTATTGGGATACCGATATGGTGTTGATTGAGGCCAAAGCTTCAGGGACTCCTTTGACGCAAGAATTAAGACGAATGGGGATTCCTGTTGTAAACTACTCACCCACGCGTGGTCACGATAAAACAACACGTATGCACTCGGTTGCTCCAATCTTTGAATCAGGTATGGTTTGGGCTCCCAATATGATGTTTGCAGAAGATATGATTGAAGAATGCGCTGCATTTCCATTTGGAGCTAATGACGATTTATGTGATACTATGACTCAGGCGCTGATGCGATTCCGTGAAGGTGGATTTGTTTATCTAGACAGCGACTATGAAGACGAGGAAAGAGAACCAGTTAGAAGGGTTTATTACTAATGGCAATTGAAAGACAAGTACCAGATCCAGCTCAAAATGTTGAGCCAGTTCAAGATTTAACAACTACTCAATCTACTGAAGATATTGATGATCAAATTATTGATGTTTTAGAAGGATTGGGAGAAGAAGACATCCAATATCAAGAAGACGGTTCAGTTATTTTAGGCGAACAAGACTCAGAGATGCCTTCGCTAGGTTTTGGGGAAAACCTAGCAGAGGTTGTTTCTGAAGAAGAATTAGACAAAATTTATGTAGAGTTAACGGCCGCGATCGAAAACGATAAGTCTGCTCGCGAAGATTGGGAAAAAACTTATACCGATGGATTGAAATATTTAGGTATGAAGTTTGACGATGAAAGATCAGAGCCATTTGAAGGAGCCAGCGGAGTTATCCATCCTCTGCTTGGCGAATCCGTTACTCAGTTTCAAGCGCAAGCTTACAAAGAATTACTACCCCCTCAAGGCCCAGTCAAGACGCAAGTCGTTGGCGAATACAATTCCGCTGTAGAAGAACAAGCTCAGCGTGTACGTGAGTTTATGAATTATCAAATTACTCACGTGATGGAAGAGTACGACGAAGAGCTAGACCAAATGCTTTTCTATCTGCCGTTGGCAGGTTCTGCATTTAAGAAAGTGTATTACGATGAAAACATGCAGCGAGCTGTTTCTAAGTTTGTTGCTCCAGAAGATTTAATTGTTCCTTACTATACGACCGATTTAGAATCTTGTCCTAGGATTACGCATCTAATTAAGATGCCTGAGAATGATGTTAAAAAATTACAAGCAATTGGTTTTTATCGAAATGTAAAAGTAAGTACTGTTGATATGCCAAATAAAAATTCTGGTCTATCAACCGAGCTAGAAGATTTAGAAGGCGTAAGACCATCTTACGATACTGGTGAAGTATCTAATCTATACGAGGTTCATTGTAATTTAGACTTAGAAGGTTTTGAGGATAGAGACGAAAGTGGAGAATTTACTGAAGTTAAACTTCCTTATATCGTAACTATAGATGCTAACAGCGAAAATATTTTAGCTATCAGAAGAAACTTTTCCGAAGACGATCCGATGAAAGAGAAGATCGAATACTTCGTACATTTTAAATTCTTGCCTGGACTAGGTTTTTACGGGTTTGGTTTAACTCATATGATTGGTGGGTTATCTAAGGCTTCTACTTCAATTGTTAGACAATTAATTGATGCTGGAACTTTGGCTAATTTACCTGCTGGTTTTAAAACTAGAGGTATTAGAATTAGAGACGAAGACTCTCCGATTCAGCCAGGTGAATTTAGAGACGTAGATGCGCCTGCAGGCTCTTTACGTGACGCTATACAACCGTTACCATTTAAGGAACCAAGCGGCACGTTATTAAATTTGTTAGGATTATTGGTTCAATCAGGGCAACGATTTGCCTCTATTGCAGAAATCAACGTGGGTGAAGGAAATGCACAAGCGCCGGTTGGTACTACCTTAGCTCTTTTAGAAAAGTCTACCAAGGTATTGTCTGCTATTCATAAGCGTCTGCATTCAGCTCAGAAAAAAGAATTTAATTTATTAGCAAAAATATTTGCTGACAGTTTACCCCCAGTTTATCCATACGCAGTATCCGGCGGAATGATGGAAATCAAACAAGCTGACTTTGACGACAGAGTAGATGTCTTCCCAGTTAGCAATCCTGATATTTTCTCTACTAGCCAAAGAATAGTGATGGCTCAAGAGATGATGCAATTGGTTCAATCTAATCCTCAGATACATGGCCCAAATGGAATATACGAAGCTTACAGAAGAATGTACGCAGCGTTAGGTACTGACAATATAGATGCGCTATTAGTTCCGCCACCCGATACAGAGCCAAAAGCTACAGAAGCTGGTTTTGAAAACTCAGCGCTATTAGCTGGTGGGCCAGCGCAAGCATTTATTCAGCAAAATCATGATGCCCATATTGCAACGCATGTTAACTTGCTTAATATGCCTCCAGTACAAATGAATGCGCAAGTACAAGCAAACATACATTCGCATATTATGCAGCATTTACAAATGAAAGCTGATTTGATTGCGCAACAACAAATGCCACCTCAAGTTTTAGAGCAGTATCAACAACTCCAATCTCAAGCTCAACAACTATCTCCGGTTGATGCTGCTCCCCTCCAACAACAAGCAAATGATTTATTGGCTCAATTTAGTTCTCCAATAATGACTGAGTTGATGACTCAGTTTGCTCAGCAAGTAGCAACACCTCCGCAAGAGGATCCGCTAGTTGAAATAAGAAAACAAGAACTTGCACTCAAAGGTCAAGAGCTTCAGCAAGAGAGAGATCAGTTTGCAGTTAAAGAGCAAATGAGAGCTGAAGAGAAGATGAGACAAGATCAGATCGACAGAGAAAGGATTGACGCTCAGCGTGATATTGCTAGAATGCGAGATGATACTGCTCAAGATAGACTTGATCAGCAAAAAGAACTAAAATTAATAGACTTAGGATTAAGTCAATTTAGGTAACAAATGATTAAAAGAACTGAAATAAAAAATTTAGAAACTCCTAAAATATTGAAAAAGCAACCTTACTCAAATAAGGGTAACGTTGATTTTAACGATATGAAAAACGTCAACGCTGACGCTTCATCTAAGCCAGGTATGGGCAAAGGTAAAGCAAGAGGTATGGGCGAAGCCGAGTTTGGCGGAAAATTCTCAGGTATATACTAAGAATAGATGTCAACAATTTGGTTGGCCGACAATTTAAAGAAACGGCTAAAGGAGAAGAAAGAAGATATTAACGCCCAGTTATTAAACGGGGTGCAGTCTTTTGAAGATTATCAATTTTTACGTGGTCGCTACAATTCTCTCGACGACGTAGAAGCAGAGTTAAGAGAATTGCTAAAAAGGATAGTAGAAGATGACGGAGAAGAAAGTACTGGTACCTGACCATATTGCAGCTGAAGTAGAATTAGAGGCTGCAAAAGCCAATCAGGAAAAAAAAGAAAAGGATAGCGAGTCAGAAGTAGATTCTGCTTTTGTTAATCCTGAAGCAAGAGTATTAGACCCAACCCTGATGTCTAAATCTTTGATCGAGCGTATGCCTAATCCTAGCGGTTGGCGTATGTTGATACTTCCGTATCGCGGTCGAGGAGTCTCCAAAGGTGGAATCACACTTGTAAAAGATACTGTTGACAGAGAGGCTTTGGCTTCTGTTGTTGCGTATGTGGTCAAGATGGGTCCGCTTTGTTATAAAGACAAAGATAAGTTTGGAGACACGCCCTGGTGTCAAGAAAAAGACTGGGTGCTAATAGGACGGTATGCTGGAGCTCGCTTTAAATTAGGTGATGATGCAGAATGCCGAATAATCAACGATGACGAAGTAATCGCGACGATCTCTGATCCGGACGATATCGTTACGCTATAACGTGAGGAAATCATGCAAGAAGAAGCAACAAATCAAGTAGAAGAAAGAGTAGAAGACGAAGGCGAAGTTGTTGAGCTAGATGTTCAAGAATCTGATGATTCTGATGCTAGTGAAGCAATTGAAGACGTTTCTGCTGAAGAAGAGCAGAAAGATAAAAAAGAAGACGAATTAGAAGACTATTCTAAGAACGTACAAAAGCGTATCGCTACGCTTACTAAGAAAATGCGAGAGCAAGAAAGAGCTGCTCAGTCAGCGTATGAATACGCTAAAGCTTTGCAAGACGAGAATAATAAGCTGAAAACCAGCACCTCTGAGCTAAACAAAAATTACTATACTGAAGCAGAAAGCAGATTAAAGTCTCAAAGAGCTCAAGCAAATGTAGTTTTAAAACAAGCTTATCAAGATCAAGATTGGGATAAGGTAACGAAAGCCCAAGAGATTTTAGATAAGATTACTGTTGAAGAAAGTAAATTGGTTAATAATAAGATGAAGGTTGAAGAGCCTGCTCCTGTTTATCAAGATTACAATCCGCAACAGTTTCAACAACAATATGCGCAGCCTCAACAGCAAGCCGCTCCTGAACCCGATCCTGCAGCTCAAGACTGGGCGAGCAAAAACGAATGGTTTGGCGAAGATGAGACTATGACTTTGGCTGCCTTTAACATTCATCGTAAGTTAATTGAAGAAGAAGGGTTTGATCCTAGCGATTCAATGTATTATGATGAGATAGATAAACGTATCAGAGCTGAATTTCCTCATAAGTTTAGTGAGGAAAAGACGAAAAGCAAGATTCAACAAACTGTTGCTCCTGCTGTTAGATCTGATGGCTCTGGACGCAAACGACAAGTTAGACTTACCAAAAGCGAAGTTGAAATGGCACGTCGTTTGAATGTTCCAGTTCAAGAATATGCTAAACATATAAAAAGGTAAGGAATATGACAGATAAAATTAAAAAAGATAACAGAACCCCACGTTCTGCAGATACTCGAGCTACTATGAACGCTCGCAAACCTTGGCGTCCCCCATCTATGTTGGAGACTCCACCAGCACCTGAAGGTTATTCCTACAGGTGGATAAGAGCCGAAATTGTCGGTCAGGAAGATAAAAAGAATGTTATGTCTAGATTACGTGAAGGCTTTGAGCTTGTACGTAAAGAAGAGATAGGAGACTTTGAGCTTCCAACGATGGACGATGGAAAGCACGCTGGTGTAGTAGCCGTGGGTGGTTTGCTTTTGGCTAAGATTCCCAATGAAACGCGTGATGAAAGAAACGCCTACTATTCTGATCGTGCGCAATCCCAACAGGATGCAATTGATAATGATTTGATGAGAGAATCTGATCCATCTTCTCCGATATTAAAACCTCAGAGAAGTTCAAGCGTTACTTTTGGTGGTGGAAAGAGAAATTAATCTTTTCACTTTAAATGAACTTTTTAGATAAAAGGTAATATTATGGCTAATAAAGATGCACCTTTTGGACTAAAACCAGTTGGCGAATTGGGCTCGGGTTATAACACTAGCGGAACAACCGAATACTCAATTGCTTCTGGTGCGTCCGGAAATATCTTTTCAGGCGACCTAGTTAAAATGGCTAGCACAGGTACTATTTTAGTAGCTGCTGCCGGCGATCAAGCACTAGGCGTTTTTAGGGGATGTAAGTATACCGACTCAAATGGCGACGTGATTTTTTCAGCGTATTGGCCTGACGGTACAGTTACATCAGATGCGGTGGCTTTCGTAGTTGACGATCCGAATGCCTTGTTTGAAATCCAAAGTGCAGCGACTGGCTCAGTTGTTCAAACCGTAGTAGGTAACAACGCTGACATCGTTTACACTTCTGGCTCAACCAAGACTGGAATCTCTGCTGTAGAGATTTCTGGAACAACTGCAGCGACTTCAGCACAATTAAGAATTGTTGGTTTCTCAGGTGATCCTGACAACAATACTTTAGGTACTGGATCTGCTTCAGCAAACGTTAACATGATTGTCAAAATTAACGAGCACTTCTATGCTCAAACAACAGGAGTCTAATCATGGCAATTAATCGTTCACAATTAGCTAAAGAGCTCGAGCCTGGTTTGAATGCCTTGTTTGGCATGGAGTATGCTAGGTACGACTCAGAACACGAAGAAATCTTTGAAACTGAATCTTCAGACAGAGCTTTCGAGGAAGAGGTACTAATCGTTGGCTTTGGGAATGCCCAAACTAAAGCTGAAGGCGCTGGTGTTGCATTTGATAATGCGACTGAAGGCTATACTTCAAGATACAGCCACGAAACTGTAGCTCTTGCTTTTGCTCTAACAGAAGAAGCAGTAGAAGATAATCTTTACGATAGACTTGGTGCTAGATATACAAAAGCTCTAGCTAGATCTATGGCAAATACTAAGCAGATTAAAGCTGCTTCAGTATTAAATAACGCGTTTGACAGCAGCTATGCTGGTGGAGACGGTCAAGCTTTAGTTTCTAATGCTCACCCACTCGGTGGCGGCGGAACTTCAAGCAACAGACCTTCAACTTATTCAGACCTTAACGAGACTTCATTAGAAGACGCTCTTATTTCTATCTCAACTTTCGTTGATGACAGAAATCTAGCGATTGCTCTACAAGGTAGCAAGTTGATTGTTCCACCACAACTTCAGTTTGTTGCTGACAGACTGTTAATGACTCCAGGAAGAGTTGGTACTTCTGACAACGACATTAACTCTATCAAGAATATGGGAATGTTGCCGCAAGGTTACGTTGTAAACCATTACTTGACAGATACAGATGCTTGGTTTGTCAAAACTGACTGTCCAGATGGATTCAAGCACTTCCAAAGAAGCCCAATGCAAACTGCATTAGAGGGTGATTTCGATACTGGTAACATGCGTTACAAAGCTAGAGAAAGATACTCTTTTGGTTTCTCAAACTGGAGATGTGTATTCGCGTCTCAAGGTGCTTAATACCGATTTTTCGGGGTGGGTTGTCTAAACCTACTGGAAAGGGGCTTCGGCCCCTTTTCTTTTTTAAGGAAAAAGTATGAACAATTTAAGAGAAATATTTTTAAAAGCTCAAGTAAAGCTATACGAAGGCCAGCTTAAAATAGAAGAAGCTAACTTAATTAATTTAATATCTAATACTGTTGGAATTGGAGAACATACCAATATATCTGAAGATATAGACAAACATATTGCAAAAATAGCTGAAATAGAAGAGAAAATAAAAGTTACAAAAAGCTACCTTTAATTTGATTCTTATTGTAGAATCAAGGTAAACCAAATATAAATGTTATGAATACTGGTTTACATTCGAGTTTGTCTCTAGCAAACTCTCCTTGTACAGGACGTTGTACAACGTCTATGGCTCCTTTTGACGAAAAATGCCAAGGATGTGGCAGAAATATAGACCAAATAAGAGATTGGGAATCTTTTTCCGATTTTGAAAAAAAGGCTATAAATGTTAAAAATTGGCTAAAAGGTTACAATATAAGACAAAAACTAGAAGCAAATATACAAATGAAAGACTCAGAAAAAATCAACGATATCAAAGGCAGGCTTACTACTATTCAAGCTCTTATTGAAATGGTAGGCAAAGATATGATGGATGAATTTGGTAAAAATCCTTCTATCAAAGAGTCTTATCAAGCTTTGTTTAATTCTAGAGAATCCATTCTCAAATCTAAAGAAAACTTCCCTCAAGACTAATAAAAGACTATACTAAGTTAGACCGAGATAATTAACCCGTTGCGTCAACTGGCTCGGCAGACTTACTCCAAAGATGACGTAACAAAATTAGGAGACCTTAATGGCTAATTCAACTTTTTCAGGTCCAGTAAGATCGGAGAATGGATTTCAATCCGTTTCAAAGAACGCAACTACAGGAGCAATTACTGTAGAAGCAACTTACGACGTAAGACCTAACTTCAGAGTAACTGTAGATAATTCAACACTTAATACTGGTGCTGCTGTTACAACTACTTTAACTAAAGACCAATCTGGAACTATTTTCGAGGTTGATGGTACTGACGATATCGTAGTTAACATGCCAGCTCTAAGTACTGATAATGTTGGTATTACTTATGAGTTCTTTGTAACAACCGCAGTTGCTTCAGGAAAAACAGTTACATTTGTTTTACCTGGTGCTGGAGTTTCAAACTTCTTTGGTGCTTTATCACTAATGGGTGGTACTGCTGCTAACCCAGCTTCAGATGTTGCAGGTGATACTTTAACTTTACCAGCTACAACCGCTGTAAATGGAAGAGTAAAACTAACTTGTGTTTCTGACGATGGTACTAACTCTACTTGGAAAGCAGAAACTCTTTCAACACCAATAGCAACTATTGCTTAATAGGAGCTAACTATGGCAGGTAGAATTGTAGGATCTGATGTCAAAACAGCTACGACTGCTACTGGTGCAACTGGTGGAGCAGCTTTAGTTTCTGGTAGATCCAGACTAAGAGGCTACATTATTGCAGGTGGAGCTTCCGATGGAACCGTTACTTTTAGAAACGGAACTGTTACAGGCTCAACTTTATTAATTGCTCCTTGCAACGCTAACGATACCGAAACTTTAAATATCCCTGATTCAGGAGTTTTATTTGAAGACGGTATTCACGTTGTATTAAGTAATATAGACAGAGTAACTGTTTTTCATTCATAAGTTATGGCTCAGGAAGTATCATCAATTACAAGGGTTGGTACTTCCGAGCCTTTTGAATTACAACTTGCTAGAGAACAAATCTCTTTTCATAAAACTCAATTCAAATTTGGTTTTAATCCTGATATTGATAACACCTTAGAAACCGTATGGGCTCAAGGCGGATTATATTCTTATTTATCAGCAGCTACTGTTTTAAAAGTATCAAGTTCAGATGCTAACGACACATCTGCAGGAACAGGAGCTAGAAC
>Ga0255768_10005515_pt1 | contig 12156 bp, 13 predicted proteins | sample 071ome_33_FD_179983 | JGI IMG/M metagenome (GOLD analysis project Ga0255768, IMG submission 179983) | Coastal salt marsh microbial communities from the Groves Creek Marsh, Skidaway Island, Georgia - 071412AT metaG (version 2) | ecosystem: Environmental > Aquatic > Marine > Intertidal zone >...
AGCATAGTTAAATAGGGAAAAGTAATTATCACTGCCAGGGCGGAATATATTCTCCCTGATAGGAATATTTTTGTCAATGTGATATTGAAATGCTTGTTCTATTGTGTTAGGTCGTTCTAATACTTCACGAACAAGCATGATATTAACCTTTGTATTCTTTGTATAAGTCTAAAAGGCTTTCTTCTAAATCTTTGCTGTCGTGTAGTTTAACACTGTCACCACGTAGTGCTGACTTGTCCTTAGGACCATTTAAACCACCTGACATTTTATTTAATTGTGTATCAACATCAGCATGTTTAACATCAGGTGAATTAGCAAGTTCTTCTTCTACTTCTGCTTCCTCGCCTTCTTCTGGTTTATATTCTTTATAACCATCTGAACGCATACCTGATAATGCTAATAGTTGTTTAACCATATCAACATGATCACCTTGAGCATTAATATTAACTGACTCATTACCTTGATCATCAATTGATTGTGTTAGTTGTACACTTTCTGTAAGTTGCGTTGACTCTGTAACTACTTCTTCTTCAGTAGTTAATTCAGCATACTTAGATTCAAAAGCACGTGTTAATTCGTCTACTTCTGTTTCTTCAATGTCTTCCTTCTTAGGACGACCACGTTCTCTCTTAGGTGCATCTGGGTCAACCATTGCATCTACTGGCTCTAATGAATCAACTTTTACGCCTGATTTAGTATAGTGATAGTGTCTGCGTGATCCATCTTTGAATGTAACAGTAAAGCCTGCTTCATCATCTTTGTATGGATCCATTTCAACTTCGTGACCACTTTCTTCATGCTTTTTAACAATACCTGCAACGTGTTCTGGATCATAGTATTCTACAACTTCTTCTTCAGTTGCTACTGATTCTTCAACACCACAAGCCGCCATAAATCTTTCTTTGTCAAAGCGTGGGTTTTGTTTAGCAAACACATCTGCGTGATGTTGTGCTAGTTCTGCTTTTTTAGCAGGTTCAGCATTTTTAATTAAGTCTGCTACCATTTGAAAATCTTTACGTGTTGGACCTTCAGCTACAACTTCTTCTTCAGTTGCTTCTTCAACAACTTCTTCTTCAACAACTTCTTCTTCAACTGACTCTGTTAAAACTTCTTCTTCTGTTTCTACTGATTCATTTGTAGTAGCAACTTCTGGAGCATCTGTTTGAACGCTTAATGTTTGTACACCTGCTAGTCTAGCATAGTCTGCTGGGTCGCTGGTTGGAGCATATTCCTGATAAACATTATCACCTGTTGCATTTGTTTCAAGTGCATCTGCTGGTGCTGGTTCAGGAGCATTAGTCATTGCTTCTGCTGATTTGATTGCTTGTTGCTGATCTTCAGTTGGGTTTTCAATTTGTTTTAATTTTTCTAGTACGTCATACATTTCCATGGGTTCGTCCTCTTATCTAGCCGCTGACTTTACGTCAGGCTTTTTATTTTCAGTACTACCCACTGGACTTTTATCGCCCTGAGGTAAGTCGTTAGTAGTTTTGGCTTTAGGGGTTGAGCCTCCTGCTACTTCAAATTTTGCGTCGCCTGCATTTTCAATTGCTTCTTCTGGCTTGGCGTATGCTTCATTTGCCGCAGTTGCTTCTGGGCATGTGTCATAATCTTTTTCTAATAGTGGTCCTTCTTCCGGCATGGAACCTTCATTGTTTTCCCAACTATCAGCAAAGTGTTTTGTAATTACTTTAATTTGTGATTTAGGCTTACGTGAGCATTCTTCAATTAATGCGTAAAGTTCATCTGCTGATGCTGGATAGTTTAACTCAACTTCAAACATACAAACTTCCATGTTCTTAACACCTGGAAAATCTAATGGATCTTCCATAACTGGAGTTGTTTTAGGTTCTGTCATTTTAATAATGTCATAACGACCTAATTGTTCTTCCATGTGTTTAACGCATTCAGCATCACAGCCACCTGCAACTTTAATTTTATAAGAGTAAGTTTGGCTTGACTCTGTTAAATATTGTTTAAATGATTTCATAATTTCATATTCCCCTATTGATAGTATTTATGCTACTATTACTCTTTTGGGTCATCTTTTTTAAGTAATTCTTTTAATAATTCGTTACGATCTAGGATATGACCGTGTCCTTCTTCAACGTCCTCACCTTTTTTATGTGTAAGTTGACGTTCTTTTTGATCTAACTGTGCTTTTTTAAGTTGTAGATCAATCATACGTAACTTTTTGTTTAGTTTTGCTGTCTTTGCTGTAATAGCGTGTCCTAGTAATCCACTAGCAACGCCAAATATTTCTGATGAAAAGCGTGAATCTACATTCATACCCAAGTCCATTAAGTCCTTGTATGATGATTTAGCCAACTCTGCTAGTTCATCCATTTCACCATCGCCTGCTTCTAGGCCTCGAACTGCTGGCAATGCGTCCTCAATCTTTTCTATATTTGAAAGTGTTTCTGCTGGAAGTTGAGGTTTACCTGTTGCTTCTTCCGGCAACGGCTCTGTAACATCTACTTCATCTTCTTTTGGATCTAAGTTAAATATTTCTTCTAATTTTTTAGTCATTATCTTGCACCGCTTCTAAATATATCTTCTTCTGTAACTACTCTAAAACGTAGTCCGTTTTGTTTACACCAACGCATAGCCTGTTCCCATTTAGCATGATTAATTGCTACTGTTTCTGCTAGTCTACGATTCTGGTTTTTACTTTCTATGATACTTTGGTTCTTAGGTTTAATTTCCACTAGCTCTGTTATTAATTTACCTGATTTGTCTTGGTACTGGACTAAAAAGTCAGGCACGTAGTTGGTCTGTTTGCCAGTAAATGGGTGGATATAAGGGATTTTAACACATTCACTAGCCCACTTAACTACGCTAGGATGGGTATCACAGAATTGCATAAAGGCACTTTCCCAACTAGATCTGAATGTAGGAGACTTACTACCTACAAACTTCTTTGGATTCTTTACAGTAAACTTGCCTTTGTGGAATTTAGCCATTTACTATACCTGCACATTTCTGGCGGCATAGTAATTAGGTTGTTGAACTACACTGACGCCAATAAGAGTTGACTTAGATCTTAATCCGTTAAGATAGTATGCTAGGGTAGCATTTATAGTAACGCCGTCTTGGCCTTTGAATTCTTCTAAAAGTTCTAGTGCTGGTCTTTCATAACCAGTAGAAATTTGAAAAAATACTGCTGTAAAATCATCAGCAATATCTGAATCACGAAATGTTGTTGCAAAGAAACCTCTAACAATGTCGTACTCGTTAGGATTTACTTTGATTTGTTTTTTGTAAAAATTATCAAAGATCAAATATGATGAATCAGTAGTTGATTTTTTAACGTTAACTGTACCCATAACTCTATTTAACCTTTAATCTAACACATCAGTAGTTTTTACTGTTGCTTTTACTTTGGTATCTGCTTCTGTTACAAGTCCAGGAGCATCATTTACTCTAGTAGTTTCAAAGTTTTCTACAGTTGGTTTACCAATATTTTGTCCATTGCTTGTTATTCTAGAATTTGTTGTTGGAGTAGGAGTACCCAACGGTGCTGGTGCCAATGAACCTGCACGTTGATTAATTATTTCTGCTCTAGTAGGTGCTTTGCCTTTTTTAGGACCTTCAAACGCAAACGGTCCACCACCTGTTACAGGACGCCCAGCAGTTTTTCCTACTGTATTTCTAACTTCCTGATTAACTTCTTCTTTAAATGTATCACTAGGATTATCCATTTTCTTGTAGGTATAGATTGCACGACCTGCCTTAGTTGCGGCACCTAGTATATTGCCTTCACTCAAATCTTCAAACGCACCAACACCTGCATCTAGTAAACCACCCTGGCCAAAGAAGGAGTTAGTAGAGCCTGGGCGACTTAATGCACTTGGTTCGTTATCATAATGTTCAGGATTAGCAAAGCCTGGGACTTGTCCAGTACCAATTGCACCGCTACCGTATTTGACTGACTCATACTTAATAGTCATTGAGTTTGTCATGGTATCTCCGCCTGCTGAGTAATCGTAAGTGTCGTGCTTGAAATCTGTAATAATAGGATTAACTAAAGTATATGAAACGAAACTGTGTTGATTAAATCCATAGACTGTAATATCTCTAAAGAACTGCGGTTTGTTTTTTGCACCGCCTATACCTTCGCCTATATAACCCCAATCATTACCTATTTTATCTGGAGCATAAATGTCTCTTGCATTTTGATCTGCTGAGTTGCCTGGGGCACCAAAAGGATTATTTTCTCCCATAGCTCTACCTACATCAATAGGCAATAGTCCATTTAAAAAGTTTGATATTCCAGATCCTGCATTTGAGTTTGTTGATTGTGTTGCTTGGTTACCGCCATATTCTTGACTAGGATCTTTATAAAAATAGTTGTAGTAACTAAACCATAATGATCTTACTACGTCACTGTTATCATCGTGGAATTCAATCTGTACTGGATCGTAATTAATTTTTGTTTGTACGTTACGTTTTCTGTTATAAGAATTTAATGTGTCAACATCAAACGTATAACTTGGTAGTTGTACTGATTTTGTAAGAACGCTTATTCGTGAGTTATCTCTGGCACCAAAGAGTTTGGTTAACCCAGGTATTTCAACTGTGTTTAAGTTAAAATACACATGGAAGAGGAATTTAAGTCTAGGTGCATTGGCATAGCCAGCGGACCTGAAAGTCTTGCTGGCGTGCCTATAATCTTTGAGATAGTCGCTACCTAGGAACCCCTTCAGAACGTTGTCGAAGAAGCCTGCCATAGTCTATTAGCCTGTTACTACTGTACCTAGTGCTCTACCAACGCTAACGCCTACGCCACTACCTAATGGTGTTTGTACTGCGTTATCGAATCTGATGTTTAATGTAACTGTTGCTGGTGCTGAATCACTATATGTTAAGTCGTTATAGTTAACTGTTGTTAAGTAACAACCATATAATTCCCATGTTTCTAAAACTACTGGTTCATTAGCGCCATTACCACCGTCTAATATTTCGCAACGTGTTAAGAATTTATAGTCAATACCTGCTGAAGCAGAACTTTGTTCCATAAAGTCATATTGTTTCTGTAGTTGCTCACCAACTAGTTTAGCAACGTTGCCACCTGCATCGTCACGTAAATTAACTGTTGCATCACCCCAAGTATGTTTACCAGCCATTCTCATTTTTGAGTTGTAAAGATCAATAGTGATATCGTCAAAACTAACTTCAGGTCTAGTAAAGTCAATAACTTGTTTGGTCATTTCAGTTCTTGGTGTTGATACACCAAAGTTTTCAAATACCGTTCTAAAGCGATATTTGAGTTTTGGCATTAATAAGCCTTGTGTACTAGCACTCTGGTCACTCGCTAAAGGAACAGTCATTCTTGTTAAAGATGAAACCGCCATTTGTAATTCTCCTTCTTGGTTATGCTAATATTTATCATCTGACAATCACAAAAAATGGCACCGAAGTGCCATTATCTGCGTATATAATGATTATACTATTTTATAAATTACCTGCTTCAATATCGCCAGTATTTTTAATTCTTACTGGAATATAAATGAACTCAACTGCTTTAGTTGGCTCAATAGCAATATCGATATAAAGTTCATTTCTATCAATTCTGCTTGGAGTGTTGTTTGTTTCATCACAAACAACTAGGTAATCGTAAATACCACGTTTAGCAGTAACATCATTTAATAATGATTCAACTGCACCTTTAACTTCATCACGTGTGATCTTATCATTTGGTTCAAACATCCAGTTTTTACCAATTGCTTCAAGTTTGTTGCGTAAGTAAGCAACTAAACGTGCTACGTTAATTCTGTCTAGTGCTGAACTAGCACCTGCAACAGTTTTGTTACCGTAGTTAGTTAAACCACTGCCTGGAACGAATGTTAATGGGTTAACACGGTTTTCATATAATGTATCTCTTGCTGATTCCCTATTAGCAACTTGTACAAAGTCACCTGTTTGAGCTTCAACATAACCTAATGCTGATACGTTATCAATTAAGCCACGTCTGTTACCTGCTGGTGCTAACCATGGATAACCAACTTCGTCGTTTCTAATAATTGTTCTTAGCATAGCATGTGATGCTGGAACAACCACTGAGTTACCTGATAAATCGTTTGTTCTACCTGATGGGTAGAATACAGCCGCATATGGATCGTTAGTAACTAAACCATCTTCACCGTCTGTGCCACGACCAAATGAGTCAGTTGCCCAGTTAATAAGATCTTCTGAATTATCTGACAATCTAAATGGTGCGTCACCAATAACAAAACCTGTGTTGTTTCTGTCATTGTTTAATAATACCATGTTTTGCATTAATTCAGGATAACCTGGACATGCTAATAAGTTAAAGTCTCTTTGTTCTTCACGGATTGCTGTATTTGTGTCAATACCTGCTTTAAGAGCCGCTACAACTAATTGACGTTGTGCTTTTCTACCCATGTATGGTGAACCATCTGCACGATTACCTGAAACAGTTACCCAAGCATCTTTCTGTGTTGGTAATGTGTCATCAGGGAATGTTGTGCTGTTAAAGTAGTTCACTTTAAATTCTTTAACGTTATAACCTGAACGTCTTGTATTGAATAACAATGTACCTGCTGGATATAAATTCTCGTCTGGAGCATCAATATCTAAGTAGTTACTTGTTGTTAATGTTTTAATAGTTGCCAGGTCGCCTGTAATAGGATCAACTGTACCTGCTGTTGACCAACGAGCGTCACCAAATACAATACCGTTTTCAGTTGTTTGATCAGCGTTATCAATAGTTACCCATTGATCTGTACCGTCAACAGCCTCCCAACGTTTAATTAATGGATAGTTTTCTAAATCTGAAGTATCTAACCATAAATCACCGTAGGCTAATGATGTTGTACCGTCTGACTGTGTAGTAGGTGCACTAGCACCAACTTGACAACCGTTAACGTCTGTGTTTGATAAGTCAAAGCCACGTACATCATTTGTTACGTTTCTGTAACCTTTCCAGTTTGAACCGTCATGTACCATAATGTCAACTTGATCAATTGCTGAATAGTACCATTTTGTACCATTTGCTGGATCTTGTGTTGGCTCTGAACCTTTTGCTTCATATGTTAAAGCATTCCAGTTTGAAATTAAAACTGAAGCACCGTCTGCTGTAACTCTCATGTTACCTGTAACATCAGCAATTGATGTAACACCAAATGCGTCTTGTAATGGAGTACCAACAGTATCAGTAACTTTAATTACGCCACCTTGTGTATGTTTAATTGTTAAGTAACCATCTGTTACACTAGCAACAGTGTTAGCAACATTAGCCGCATTAAATGCCGCCGCAAAGTCTGCAATAGTGGTACCTGCTAATGTAGCAGTTACTGGTGTTGACATCGCTGTTGAACCTTTAACACTTGCTGAAATAGTAAATGCGTCAGCGTTTGTCATTGTAGGACTTGCTGTTGTTGATGTTGCTGTTGTGTCGCCTGTAGCAGAACGTACATGTAATTTAATTGTAGCAGTATAGTCTTCTGACCAGTCTAAATAACCATACACAACACCTGCTGAAATATTTCTACCACCACCAGCGGCATCAAGTTCTTTGTTTGCTGTGGCATCATCAGCATATAAAGGAACTGTTTTAGTTGCCCAAGTGTCTGTACCAGCGTCATATTGTTTAACAACAATGTTAGCACCGTTGTTTACAGCTGATGTTTTCTGCCATATAGAACCTGTTGGTCTTGGAGCAGTATCAGTTGTTTTCCAACGTGGTAGTGATGTATGCTTAGCCTGTGTAAATTCAGGAGCATAATATGTACCTGCTGTAATACTTAAATCTGTTAATAGTGTACCTGTACCATTAGCAATAGTCCAAGCACCGTCTGCTGATGAACCTTCTGGAGTTACGTCTGAGTCAGCATAAATTTCTAACTTACCATTAACTGCGGCCGCTGTAATACCTGTAATACTATTAGAGTTAATTTCACTTGCTAATGTTGTAACAGTTGTACCTGTTGAAGTAACTGTTGTACCGTTAATTACTAAAGTGTGACCTGCTGTTAATGTTGGGTTTGTTGTACCACTCTGCACTGAGTAGTGTGAATTTTGCCAATCGTCAGAACCAACTAATACCCAATCATTGTCTGCATTTTTGTAGTAGACAGGATTTGAAGCATTTGTTGTTACAACTGCGTAATCACCAATAGCACCAACTGATGCTTTTGGAACACCTGTTGATAAATCATCTGTTGATGTGATAGCAATTGGTGTTTTGTTTGTAAATTTGCCTGTAACTTTATTCCATTCAAAAATACCCCATTCTGTTTCTGTGGTATCTAACCAATATGAATTATCATCTGCGTCACCTGATGGACGAGTTAATCTTGCTGTTAAGCCTGCTAAGTCAATATCAACACGTTGGATATAAGCTCTGTTAGAAACACCTAACACTGAGTGAGCCGCTAATAAACCATATTCGTTTAGCTCATAACCGTTAAGTGGAGTACCGGCTGTAGTTGAGTAAAAGAATGGGTTACCATATAATGTTGCTAATTCTCTTTGGCTAGTAACTAATTGTACTTTGTTTGCGTTGGCCGCTGTTGTTGCAGTGGCTACGCCAGTTCCAGTGCCACTTACCTTATTTTGTGCTGTTGCGATAAGTAGATATGGAATCGAATTCGATGCGGCAGGAAGGTATTGACTCTCGTCAACTACACTAACCTCTACGCCTGGGGATACTAATGCCATAATATTTTTCCTCTAGTATAATTCAGTCTTGTTTTAACTGTTACGAATATTTATACGATTAACGCTAAAAACGCCTGTTTTAAGAGCCTTTGCAAAGGTTTACGTATAAATACCTACATGCAACGCCCTATATGCCAGGCCTGTAATCATCATCCGGCCGCAATTAACTATAAGAAGGAAGGTAAGACCCATTACCGTAGCCGTTGTGCGATCTGCATAAACAAAAAACGTAAAATTAAAACACCAACACCACGCTGGTTACTTAAAGGATATAAGAAAAGATTAGAATGTGATTTATGTGGATTTAGATCTAAACATGCTAGTCAAATACAAGTATATCACATAGACGGTAATCTAAACAACAACAATTTAATTAATTTGAGATCAGTTTGTTTAAACTGTGGAATAATTATACAACGGCAGGATTCAACATGGAAGCCTGGAGATCTTTCTCCGGACCTTTAGATAATAAGTCTTCTACCTGAGCATATAAGTCATCTAGTGTGCTATTGTTATCTAATGTAACATCAAAATCAGTGCCTACCCAGTCATATTCTGAACGGTGTACATTATAAACATTTTCTAATGTTAGTCTTGATTTTTCAGCAACTACTTGATCAGGAACGGTGTTTGCTTTTATGGCTTCTGTGTACCATACAGGTCTGTCACCTCTAACTACTTGAACACAAACAGCACCTAAACTTTTTAGCATTTTAACTTCATTTTTAAAACGTACATCACTAATAACAATGTCATCACCAGTTTTACGCAGTTTGTTTTCTAAACTTGCTAACCACATATCATCGTGAAAGTGACCACGAATAACATCTGTGCCTACGTGTTGTAAAATCCAACGTGGAGTTAAGTGAGGTATGTTTAATCTTGTAGCCCACCATTCGTCTACTTGTTCACGCCACTCTCTACTTGATTTGCTACGTCCTTCTAGCATTTCACGGTCCCAGCCAAATATTTCACACATAGCATTTTTTAAGTTGCCTGCAAAACTTTCTCTTCTAAACTCATGTAAGTTAACAAGATAATCTGCTACTGTGTCTTTACCTGATCCTATAAGTCCGCTAATTGCTATAATCATTTTAGTTTGTTTATCCCTAAGTGTTTAATACAGTTTTGTAACATTTCAATTTGTCGTTTGCAGTCATCTAATGCGTGGTGACTTGCTACTTTAGGTTGAGGACAGTCTGGCCATAACGAATATACTGTTCTAGCATCACGTACGGTCCAGAACTTCCAAGGCAAATTAATACCGTGTTCTTTGTAAGCGTGTTCTAATATATTCATATCAAATGTAGGACCATTTGCCCAAATGCGATCACTTTGCCATATTAGTTTACCTAAATCATCTAAACATTCATGCAAAGGTCTACGACCCACTTCTTCAAATACTTCACGCTTTGCTTCAGGAATTTGTTCTGCCCACCAGTTAAGTGTAACATCTTCTACACGTCTATTAGGTTGACTTTCTGTGCTAACTCTAGCATAGAAATGGCGGTCGGGCCAGCCAGTGGATAGTGGATCAAAGACCTGTGCCGCTATGGTCATAATCATAGCATCAGGGCCTGTGCCTAGTGTTTCAATATCAATCATTAAATCGCTCATAGTAGTATTATACTACCTAAGCATTTTTAGGTCAACCTATTTAAACTTTTTTGGTTTATATTTAGGACGTGTTGGACGTTTTGGATAAGAAGCACGTTTTTTAAACGGTTCTGTTGGTTTGCGTCTTTTTGATTGTGAGCGTTTTTGTAAATCTCTACGATGAAACTGATTTAACGCCTGCATAATACGACTTGCTACGTTTAGTTTTTTAGTTTTTTTAGCCCTACGTGCTTGTCTTACTTTAGTTCTTGCACGTGTTTTTTTCATTTGAGCACGTTTTTTAACATCAATAGCACCACCACAATCTGCAGGTTTTGATACAATACGGCCTGCTCTTGGACCAGAATCACAACGCCATTTCATTTTAACCTTGGCTGAACCGCCAGCACCACCTTTGCCTGTACGTGCAAAGATTTGGCCTTCGCTAATGATTTCAAATATTTTCATTAACCAATTACCCAGGTTAGTGGTTGACTGTGATCTGTGTATGTTGCTAGTTCGTCAATTAGTCTATCCATTTCTGCTTGTGCTTCTGATTTAAGTGCAGAACCATTTAGTGCAGTACCGCCTTGTGGACCAGCAATTGATGCAAACTTTTCACGTGCTTCACCAATGATCATTTTACTTGCGGCAAAAGTATAATCTCTTAACCACTGCTTCATAGCATTGTCTTGAAGTAAAATAATTTCAGGTTTTAAGTTATAGGTCCAAAGTAGTATTTGTTCGCCTGATGATTTAGGATCACGTACTAGTGTAAATTGTTTAGTAACAGGATTGAATGTGTAGTTCATAAATGCACCAAACATTCTAGCCGCCATTTCAACGTATTGAGTGTACATATCATATGTTGCTAGACCGCCACCATATGAATAGTTTAACAGATAAACATTTAATGTAGCAGATGAAAACGGATCAAAACTAGACGAATAAGGACCTGTTGCGTCACCCATTGTGCGTCTAAACACTTGTCTAACTGAACTAACTTCTTGCGGAAGTGTGTAAGTATTTTGGTTTTCTTGTAACTCTAAAACATTATAACTTTCTTCATAAGCGTTTTGTGCTCGTTGTCTGTAAGTAGTTAATGCTTTATCGTATGCTATTTCATAATGATCAGGATCCAACTCAACGTCAACAATACCGCCACCTAGACGTTTCTCAACGTAGTTGAATAAGTCACTTTTTAATGTAGTTAAATCTGCCATTTATAGTTCTCCGTTACGAGTATTTATCTTCTTGACAGACTATCGACTAAGTTGCTTTAATGATGATTAAGTTTTCGTTGAAGCGACCGTTAACTGCTGTACCAGTAGTTTTTAGATCACTGAATAATTTACGACTGTCTGGCTTACCTGACATGCGTAATTGTTTTAGGAATTCTTCAGGTTTACGTAGAGTTTTTTGACTTGACTTGTTAGTGTCAAAGCCTAGAATACTTGTGCCTTTGACTGCGAACACTTTGGCATAGTCGTCAGCAACATAGTATTGTAGTTTACGATTCTTAACATTGTAGACCCAAAGCTCACTTGACTTAAGAATTTTAGTAGGCTCTACTGTTTCTAATTTAAACTCATCGTATCGTCTTAGGTGTTTTAATTTTCTTACCTGCTTCTCTGGAGGAACCGGTTTTTTCTTTCTGACACCAACCTTAGCCTTCTTGCTTTGATGATATGCGTCTAATTCTGCTACAATCGCTGTACAATACGAGATCATGTTCTTCTGCTGGGTCTTAGTTGCCCAACCGTAACCTTCGCTTAAATCAGCGTCTACGTCAGCTACAGCGTCCTTGAGTTCATTCTGTTGCCTAATCCACATATCTTTTATTATAGAAACGTGCTGTGCTAGGATATTATAGTTGGC
>Ga0255768_10005517_pt1 | contig 12154 bp, 10 predicted proteins | sample 071ome_33_FD_179983 | JGI IMG/M metagenome (GOLD analysis project Ga0255768, IMG submission 179983) | Coastal salt marsh microbial communities from the Groves Creek Marsh, Skidaway Island, Georgia - 071412AT metaG (version 2) | ecosystem: Environmental > Aquatic > Marine > Intertidal zone >...
AGGCTGATACTTGGCCAACCTCTTTGTTCTGCTGTTTTTAATAAGTGCTGATCGCCATCCACGATAACCGGGTTATCAACTAGCTCTAGTAATGGTAGATCATTGTGTGAATCACTGTAGAAAAAACTGTTCTCAAGCGAGTGATCATTTTCTTCCAGCCATTCATGTAATCGCGTTACTTTTCCGTGTTGAAAGCTTGGCGTACCAACTACTTTGCCAGTATATCGCTCGCCAATCAATTCCGGTGTTGGAGCAATGATGTCATGAACATCAAGAAGCGTTTTGGCTGGCTCCGTTACGAACAGGTTGGTCGCCGTGATGATCAGTAGGTAATCCCCATTATCTCTGTGCGAATTTAGTAGGTCTGCAGCTTTCGGTTGCATCATCTGAGTGAATACCTGATCGTAAAACTTCTGGCGCCACTGAGTAATTTCCTGGTAGCTATACTGCGTTAGTACGGCCAGACTGAATTCCAGGTATTCATGGATATTAAGAGTGCCCTCAAGATACTGACGATAGAACTCGTCATTCTTTGAACGATATAAATCGCTGTCTACCAGTTCGTTTTGAACTAAAAACTCGCCCCAGGCGTGATCGCTGTCACCGTGGATTAAGGTGTTATCAAGATCAAAAATTGCTAAAGCCACAGTTGCTCCTGTCGTTCGTAACTATTTCACAGATGTATGGGTGTTTTTCTCAAACTTTATTCTGAATTTGTAGCGTCAGCTGCAGCTGTGTAAAGCGGTATTTCAACGGTCTACCGATATTCTGAAATTTACTGCCAGAGGACTTTTCAGAGCGTAATTGTTCAAAGAAGCGTCATTGTGCATTAAACGCTATTGTTGCTGCAAATTGATGACATGGAATTTTATGGTTTTTATATCTTAGTTATAGAAATTGCTTATTCAGAGGTGCCCTCGCTGCTTTATTAAGAGTTGTGGCTAGTTTGTAGATACGGTATTTTAATCACAGTATGGGTTCATCTGTCTGTCGGTTTGGTCATTATCCAACTTTGCCAGCAGTTGAATAGTTTAAGCTAGACTTTAGTGGATTATTTTTGTGATTGATTCGGATGGTTTCCGACCTAATGTCGGCATCATTCTGTCTAATGACCGAGGGCAAGTGCTCTGGGCCAGACGAATAGGACAGGATGCATGGCAGTTCCCACAAGGGGGAATCAAGCACGATGAAACAGCAGAAGACGCATTGTATCGTGAGTTGCTTGAAGAAGTTGGGCTTAGAGAAGGTGATGTAGAGGTTTTAGCCTGTACTCGTGGATGGTTAAGATATCGTTTACCGAAGCGCATGGTTCGATATAACAGTCAGCCAGTATGTATTGGGCAAAAGCAAAAATGGTTTTTACTACGGATGCTCAGTGGTGATGATCGAGTCAATCTTGGACATTCGGGTAATCCAGAATTCGATGGCTGGCGATGGGTTAGTTATTGGTACCCGTTAGATCAGGTCGTTGCGTTTAAGCGCGATGTGTATCGCAAGGCGTTAAAAGAGTTAGCACCCAAGGTTCGTTTGATTCAACCTTGATCGTCTTTTTAGGACAGTAACGAATGCTTAAAACCCTCAGAGGGATCGTACAAGAAGTTAATATTGCAGGGGACTTACAGTCTGCTCTGGATATTATCGTGCGTCGTGTTCGTGAAGCTATGAGTACGCAAGTGTGTTCAGTCTATTTATGGGAGCCTGATACCCATGAATATGTTCTTATGGCTACGGAAGGGTTACAGAAGTCGGCGATTGGCCGAGTGCGTCTGAACTCTGCCCAGGGCCTGGTAGGGTTGGTTGGTGTTCGAGAAGAACCCATTAATCTCGATGATGCACCTGAACATCCAAATTACCAATACTTTCCTGAAACCGGTGAAGAGCAATTCCACTCCTTCCTTGGCGTTCCAATTATTCACCATCGTCGCGTACTTGGTGTGTTGGTTGTTCAGCAGGGCGAACGTCGACGTTTTGATGAAGGTGAAGAAGCCTTTTTGGTAACCATGTCTGCCCAGTTGGCTGGTGTGATTATCCACGCTGAAGCCACGGGTAAGATTAACGAGTTTAATAAACGCGGTAAGAAATCCAAGGTCAAAAAAGACCAGAAATTTAAAGGTGTCTCTGGAGCGCCAGGTATTGCCATTGGCCACTCGGTAGTAATGATCCGCTCTGCTGATCTTGATGCTGTGCCGAGCAAGCAAGTAGAAGATACTCAGGCTGAACAGGACATCTTTCAACAAGCGTTGGAAGGGGTTCGTCGTGATATTCGCAATGCGGGTGATAAGCTAGCTGATCAGTTGAGACCTGAAGAACAGGCTTTGTTTGATGTGTATCTCAACATGCTGGATGACGAAGCCCTAGGTTCTGAAGTGCTTTCGCTGATTAATGGTGGTGAGTGGGCTCAAGGGGCGTTATCACAAGTAATTCGCCAGTATGAACAACACTTCAGCATGATGGATGATCCTTATCTTAGGGAGCGTGCTACGGATATCCGGGATATGGGTATTCGTTTGCTGGAACATATGCAGTCATCCAAGACGGCTCCAATTGATTACCCTGACGATGCGATTCTTGTGGGTGAAGAGATTACACCAACTATGTTGGCGGATGTGCCTGCTGGCAAGCTTCAAGGGATTGTCTCGGTTGAAGGGTCGAGCAACTCTCATGTCGCTATCCTGGCGCGTGCCATGGGCATTCCTACGATCATGGGTGTTCAGGGATTACCTTACTCTCGTCTGGATGGTAAAAAGATTATCATTGATGGTTATCGGGGCAAGGTATTTACCCTCTTCTCAGATCAGCTTCTAGAAAACTTCCAGAGTATTGTGGAAGAAGAAAAAGAACTGGTTCGCGAATTGGATGCATTAAAAAATCTACCTTGCGAAACCCAGGACGGGCATCGTATGAAACTGTGGGTGAATACCGGTCTGATGGCCGATGTATTTCGCTCATTGGATCGTGGGGCAGAAGGGGTTGGTTTATATCGAACCGAAGTGCCTTTCATGATCAAAGATCGCTTCCCGACCGAAAAAGAACAGATGCAGACGTATCGAGAGCAATTAAAGGCGTTTGCGCCAAGCCCGGTAACCATGCGTACTCTGGATATCGGTGGTGATAAAGAATTAACGTATTTCCCAATTAAGGAAGATAACCCTTTCCTTGGTTGGCGTGGTATTCGAATTACTCTAGACCATCCAGAAATCTTCCTGGTTCAAGTTCGAGCCATGATGAAAGCGTCTGAAGGCCTAAACAATCTACGCATCATGTTGCCTATGATTACAGGGACGGGTGAGGTTGAAGAGGCCATGCGTCTTATCCATAGGGCTTATTATGAGGTCTGCGAAGAAGGCTTTCATGTCGTGATGCCAGAAGTAGGTGTGATGATTGAGGTTCCCGCGGCGGTTTATCAGACTCGAGAGCTGGCCCAGTTAGTGGATTTCATTTCAGTGGGAAGTAACGACCTTACCCAGTACATTCTCGCGGTCGATCGAAACAATGCTCGTGTCGCGGATCTATATCATTCTTATCATCCTGCGGTACTTCAGGCGTTGAAGAAAATTGCTGAAGATGCACGAATGGAAAGCGTGCCTGTCAGTATTTGTGGCGAGTTGGCAGGTGACCCGATTGCGGCGCCTATCTTATTAGCGATGGGCTATGAAACGCTAAGTATGAACTCGGCCAGTTTGCCGAAAGTGAAGTATGTGGTGCGCAATATTACCCACAGTTGGTCACAGGAGTTGCTCGCCAGGGTTATGATTGCTGATAATCCTGAGGTAATCCACAGTACCATTGAGCTGGCATTGGAAGATGTTGGAGTGCTTTCTTTTATTCGTCCAAAAACGGGACATTAGGCTAACTGATAGTTAGCCTTTTCCATGCCAGATTAGCTCCAGTAACGGATGCGGCCTACATCCATGTGAATAAAACCGCTTTTTGGGTAGTAACCTACACCGCCGACCTTTAATTTTTTAGCAGTACTTTTCAATTCTGATAAGGCAATTCCAGGCACTCGAATATCTACGGCTTGCCCAGTCATGTGGAAGCTGCGTTTGGCGACACCATTTTCTTGTTTTCTTAGGGCTTCATTGGTTTTAGGTGACCGATAACCTGAAATAAGGTGGATCTCTTTATTGGTTCCACAGCAAGCCTGAAGCAAACTTATGGAATCAATCAGTTCTAGTGACATCTCGGTCGCTTCACCTGCTCGGTGGTCTCGCATCAGTTGATTGATGTCATAAAGTGCGGCTGCATCATATTCGCCCTGACGGAAGTAGGTAATATCAAGGCGCTCGTTGGTATGAAGGTTAACCAGCTTCAGTGACTTATCTTCATGCAGAGGAATGGCAGCAATGGCGGATTGGCTAAATACACTGGAAGCTGCAAGGGCTGTGCTACCTGTCTTGGCCAGTAAGCCCAGAAAACGACGTCGGTTTATTGAGTAGTCTTCTGTTCTGGTTAGTATGTGCTCTTCATTTTGAATTGAATCTTGAATTAGGCGATGTTGTGGCGCGGCCATAATGTTTCCTGGCTAGTACTGTCTCAATTGCTCTGCAGAGTTTTTATTATTTTGTTTGTATCAAGGGGCTGTTTCTGAAGTCCCTGTTAATTGATGCCTGGATAAGGCTTTGGAGGTTGATGATATAGTTATCAGTATCAGGGGAAAGTGAAGCAACATTGCGTTACATAAAAATGTCGACTGGTTCTCTGTATTATTTGAAAGTCAGACGAGCGGTGGGTGGAGATTTATTTAAAGGCGCCCTTGAAAACGGCTACTAGTGAGTAGAGCTTGCATTGTGATGGTGTTGTCGTAGTCTTCGGTGGCATCGCGATTATAAATATCATTTCTGAATTGAATGGTGCCTGTTTCATCTACCCAGGCGGTCCAATACATCAGATACACCGGCATCTCTTTTTTCAAGCTTACGTACATGGTGCGTTTGGAATTGTGGGCACGGGCAATGCGTTTGCTGTCCCAGCCCGGATTATGTTTCAGTAGAGTTTCAGTAAGTTTTCTGGCATCTGATACACGCACACAACCCGAACTTAATGCGCGCATGGAACGCTCGAATAAGTGAGGTTTCGAGGTGTCATGCAGATAAATCGCTCGGCCATTGTTTAGTGGATACTTTACTTCACCCAAGGCGTTTTTCTTTCCAGGTTTTTGTTCCAGGCGATACGGGAATTTATCGATGTTGATCGTTCTCCAGTTAATTGTTGCTGGGTCAATAACCTTACGTCTGGTACCGGTTCCACGCACAATCTCGATATTTTGTCTGGCCAGTGATTTAGGATTTCGCTTGGCTGCAGGTAGTATGCTGGTTCTCGCAATTCGAGGTGGGATTGTCCAAGTTGGGTTGAGTACCAGAGTTTTCATTGTTTGAACAAGAATCGGTGTGCGACGACTTTCCTTACCAATGATGATGTCCATTTCGAGAGCGGTTTCTCCTTGCTCTACCACTTTTAATGAGTAGTCGGCCATGTTGGTCATAACATACTGCTCACCCAGTTCAGTGGGCAGGTAGCGCCAGCGCTTCATATTGATGGCAATTTGGCTGATGCGTTTGTCGGGCGCGATGTTTAATTGTTCGCGGGTAGCATCATCAAGAATGCCATTAGGATGTAAACCATGACGCTTCTGGAAATGTTGAAGTGATTCAGCTAGGTCGGAATCAAAATAATCTTGTTGTGATCTGATGGCATTGCCGGGGGAGCTTAGCGGTGTGTTGTAGTCTCTCGCTGCATGTTTAAGAAAGTTTTCCGCTGGAATCATACTGAATTTGTTATTAAACATGTCTCCCAAAAGTAACAAACGTTGTCTGAGTTCAATGACCTGGGCATCAGTATCGCCCATTTTTAATTCTTTGCCTGCGTTAATAGGTTTCCAGCGATCGGCCTGAGCCAGTTCTAGATAATGATCGAGGGCTTTTCTTAGCTTGATGTAGCCTTGATGACGGGGTGTCAGGGTTTCTTCAATCAGAGGCAGTAGTTGATGTCTCTCAAGCGAGCCTTCGAGTAAGGCCAGGGCATTTTCGCTGTTAGTTAAATCATCTGATGGCTGGCTTCCAGCAGGCGGTAGCCTCGAGGTTTTAAGAAGCGCAGGGTGATCTGGTTCATTCTGGTTGGGGATCAGACTGCCGGACAGGGCATCCAGGGAATAACTCAGAAACGCATCGGTAAGAAGAATATCCAGATGGGTGACTTCATTGGGATGAGTTTGCATGCTCTGAAGTTGATACAGAATTTGATCCGTGTGATAGGGATAGTTCTCCGGTTGGTCTACGGCATTCTCTTTGATGACTTGAACTAACGCGAGTCCCGCTTTGGTTAACTCGTAATGATCAAACCAAATAGTACGATATTCAAAGTGTTGGTACAGATCAGACACTCTTTGTGGGTGTTCTAGTGCGCTGTATTGGAAGGTCTGATAGTGATTATCCAGCTGCTGTTTGAGATGCTTTTCAGCAGCGTTAAAAGGTAGAACTGGTTTGATGGCTGAGGCTGCAGACAAGGCAAAGGCCAATGCGCTTGTACAAAGGACGAGTACAAACGTGATAATGATGCCGGGGTTGAGTTCAAAAGCCTTAGTATTTGCCATATGTCTATTATGGACGCAGTTATGTGACTTAGGTCGAATTATTGAGTAACAGTTTGAATCCCTTGTAACCGTTTTGTGAAGAAGGTTCAGACTTGTTTTTCAATCTATAGAGTATACGGTTTTTGGAATTGAGTAGATCTTTTTGGCTGTTCGAAAGGCTGAGCTTTCCAGGAGAACTCTTGTTGAGAGGCCATCTCACCGGTTGCGAACCAGCTGGTTTCGCGGAAGTAGCATTTACCTTTGAGGTCTTTCCAGAACACGCTGGTGCATCGCGTGCCATAACTAGGGCTCACGATAAAGGCTGATGACAGCAAATGTTCCAAATCCTTCGGTACTCCAGTATCTGGAAGTAGCTCATGGGCATAGGGTGTTCTGTCGGCCAGAGTGTTGGTCAAACTGTCAGCGCAAATATTATTTTCGATGATGGTGTGTTGTAAGTGCGCTTTGGTGGCCTGAACCTTCGGCCATGGTGTATCCAAAAAGGCATTACTAAGTCCGTACAACCCTGGTGGCAATGAGAGATAACCTCGGTTCAAACTATTGCAATAGAAGAGCTTTTCGTTCTCATAGACTAACAAGTTGAACGGGTTGAATAGGTGGCAGCGATCACTGAGTTGTTTTAGATATTGTTCAGCGGGAATTTTCTGAACGATATAGTCGCTGACAATCTTTCCTCGGGAAAGGGCATTTTCAGATTGCGGCGAACGGCCAATTCTTACATTGGTGAGAGAAATAAGTCGGCCGTGATGATCGGATGCCATCCAACTACCGCCTGCGCTTAAATCTTTTCCTGCAACAACACTGGGTGCATCCGGCCACCAATGGGCAGGATGAGCTTGTCGGTGATGAAATTCATCCCGGTTGGCTACCATGATAAGCGGGTATTCAGGATGAACCTTATACGCCAAAGCGATAAGACACATGGCCTCTTCCTTTACTAAGTGTGTTGTTATCGTTCTATCTTAGAAAAATCAGTGTAATAATAGCCCGCTTTTTATGGTAACCGAAAGGCCTTATTGATGGTTTTATTAATATATCTGATGGTGGGTGCTGTTGCTGGCTTATTAGCGGGTTTGTTTGGTATTGGCGGGGGCATGATCATTGTACCTGCTCTGGTACTTGCGTTTGAGGCGCAGCAAGTCAGCCCCGATGTGCTCACCCATTTGGCGGTAGGGACATCTTTAGCAACGATTGTTTTCACATCCATCAGCTCTATTCGGACCCATAATCAGAAAGGGGCGGTGGATTGGTCAACATTTAAGAAAATTTCGGTAGGCATCGTTATTGGCTCTGCACTAGGTGTGGCTACTGCGGATCAGATCTCGGGTCAGCATTTACAGAAAATTATTGGTTGCTTTGCGTTATTTGCGGCTGTGCAAATGGCGTTTCAGTTAAGTCCGAAGCCATCAAGAGCGTTACCCGGTTCTAAAGGGTTAGGTGTGGTTGGCGGTTTCATTGGTTGGGCTTCAGCGATATTTGGCATAGGTGGCGGTACGTTATCTGTGCCTTTCCTGACCTGGTGTAATGTCAAAGTTCAGCAGGCGGTAGGAACCGCTGCTGCTATTGGTTTTCCGATTGCGATTATTGCGGCACTGACCAACATTGTTGTGGGCTGGAATGAACCGGATTTACCAGAGTGGACTACTGGCTATATCTATTGGCCGGCGTTTATTGGTATTGTTTGCACCAGTGTTTTCTTTGCCCAGCAGGGTGCGAAGCTAGCGCACAAATTACCGCCTCTGGTATTGAAGCGAACCTTTGCTTGTGTGTTAGTTGTTGTGGGTCTGCGTTTCTTATTGAACTAATGTTCGTTTGAATTGTTTAACCGTTATTGATTGATAGTATTTTCAACAGGGACGATATGATTGCTTATCCTGAAATAAACCCGGTGGCTCTGGATCTTGGGCCTTTAAAAGTACATTGGTATGGCCTGACGTATCTAATTGGCTTTGTAGGCGCCTACTTTTTGATGAACTACCGTGCAAAAAAGACCGGTGAGTTTACTCAGGAGCAAGTGTCTGATCTGGTGTTCTGGGGTGCACTTGGTGTGATCCTGGGTGGTCGTTTTGGTTATGTTCTCTTTTATAATTTCAGTCATTTCTTATCCGATCCGTTGTCTTTGTTTGCGATCTGGGAAGGGGGTATGTCTTTCCATGGTGGCATGCTGGGGGTAATGATTTCCCTGACCTTATATGGCCGTAAAATCAATAAGACCTTCTTTGAGCTGATGGATTTTGTCGTGCCTGTCGTGCCAATTGGTTTAGGTGCTGGCCGGATCGGTAATTTCATTGGTGGCGAGCTTTGGGGGCGAGTAACGGATGTGCCTTGGGCGATGGTATTCCCTAGAGCGGATGAGTTCCCTCGTCATCCTTCCCAGTTGTATCAGTTCGCCTTGGAAGGCGTTGCTTTGTTCTTGATCGTTTGGTTCTTCTCTTCCAAGCCAAGACCACGAATGGTTGTTTCAGGAATTTTCCTGGCCAGCTATGGCGTGTTCCGTTTTATTGTCGAGTTTGCTCGCCAACCAGACAGTCATATTGGCTTCTTATATGGTGATTGGCTAACCATGGGGCAAGTGCTTTCAACTCCTATGATCTTGATTGGTATTGCCTTTATGGTAATTGGCTATAAAAGATATTCGGTGCCAGAGAAGTAACCGCAAATCATTCATTCGAGAGAGGCTTTGAGCCTCTCTTTTTATTTTAGTAAACTGCCTTAAAATTTTTCAGGTGTGCAGTTAATGAGACAGTATCTAGATTTATGTCAGCGAATCGTTGACGAAGGTGTGTGGGTTGATAACGAACGCACTGGCAAGCGCTGCTTGACTGTGATTAATGCAGATCTGATCTATAACGTTGGTGCGAATGAGTTTCCATTGGTGACCACACGTAAAAGCTTCTGGAAATCCGCCATCGCTGAGATTATCGGTTATCTTCGTGGCTACGATAATGCAGCGGATTTTCGTAAGTTAGGTACAAAAACCTGGGATGCGAATGCCAACCTGAATGATGTTTGGTTGAATAATCCGTATCGTAAAGGTGAAGACGATATGGGGTTGGTTTACGGTGCTATTGGTCGTAACTTCCCAAAGCCGGATGGTGGTTCTGTTGATTTGCTTCGAAAGATTATCGATGACCTGAAAGCAGGTAAGGATGATCGAGGCGAGATTCTGACTTTTTATCATCCGGGCGCATTTCATATGGGCTGTCTTCGCCCGTGTATGTACAGTCACCATTTCTCATTGCTCGGTGATACGCTTTATTTAAACAGTACTCAGCGTTCTTGCGATGTGCCACTTGGTTTGAATTTTAATATGGTGCAGGTCTACGTTTTGTTGGCGCTGGTGGCTCAGATTACAGGCCATAAGCCAGGCTTGGCGTACCATAAGATTGTCAATGCGCACATCTATGAAGATCAGCTTGAATTGATGCGCGATGTGCAATTAAAGCGTGATCCGTTTGCACCGCCTCAGTTGTCGATCAATCCGGATATTAAAAGCCTTGAAGACATTGAAACCTGGGTGACCATGGATGACTTTGAGGTGACAGGCTATGAATGTCATGAACCTATCCAATACCCGTTCAGTGTTTAACGTTTTTTAGTGTTTAGCTTATTAAGCATAAGTGCACGGATCAGACCTTCCTGAAGGATAAAAAATGAAATTATCTATGATCGTTGCCATGGCTCAAAACCGAGTTATTGGTCGTAACAATAAATTGCCTTGGTATCTTCCGGAAGATTTGAAGTACTTCAAACGAGTCACTATGGGCAAGCCGATCATTATGGGTCGTAAAACCTATGAATCCATCGGTCGCCCGTTACCTGGTCGTCCTAACATCATATTGAGTCGCAGTGGTTTTGAAGCACCTGAAGGTGTGCATGTGGTGGCTACGTTAGACGAAGCCCGTGATCTTGCGGAAAGCTTAGGGCTGATCTCTGGTTATGATGAAGCCATGATTATTGGCGGTGCCCAAATCTATCAAATGGCGTTTGAGCAATGTGATCGTTTTTACCTGACTGAAGTGCATTCGGAAGTTGAGGGCGACGCTTATTTCCCAGAGTTTGATCGTTCCCAGTGGCAAGAAGTCGGGCGTGAAGATTTCAAAGCAGATGGCCCTAACCCTTACGACTATAGCTTCCTGGTATTGGATCGCGTCTCTGTTCATTAATGTCTAGTGGGCCTCTTTTACTCTTTCTGTTGAGGCCCTTTATCGGTATTTACATTTTGTTTCGTATCTTTGCAGGTGGGCCTGATCGGGCTGGTCTATCCTGAAAAGGATGCAATGGGTTATGTTTGAGCCCAATGCTACGGACATGATTATTGTGATCAGGGAAGATGAAGTAGATCATAAGCAGGAGATGCCCGATGACAAACGATGCGATGACGAAGTACCAATCGTTAACTCTAGTTTCATTAAATCAGAATGTTCCTTCTAATTCTGCCAAGCAGAAATTGCCTAACCTGAAATTAACCTTAACCAGCCCTGCCTCCATTGTGGTAGATGCATTTGCTGGCCGCACACTGGTCACTGTTCATGCCGACGACGGTATTCAGGAAACCCTCCATGTGATGCACGCGATGAAAGTCTCCGTGTGTTTGGTTGAAAATAGCCGTGATGAAGTGATTGGTATTGTCACCAAACGGGATTTGATGGGGCAAAAGGCGGTTGCCTATGCCGCGCAATCAGGCATTCCGCTAGCTGATTTATCCGTTCGTGATTTGATGATCCCTCGCTCTTCTTTGTACTGTATTTCCGGTAAAGAAGCACGAGCAGCAGACATCGGTGATGTCGTAGAGACCTTGAAACGTATTGGGGATAGCTACATTCTGATCACAGATGATCAGGTGAGCAGTTCGATGATTGAGTGCGTGGTGTCGACCAGTGAAGTAAACAGTCTGTTGGATTCACATCTGCATCTAGGTTATCGCGCTGTAAACATGATGGATATGCACTTTGCTTTGTCAGGAACACGAAGCGACTTTTAGCTTTCAGTTGAGTGGCCTGTTTTCTCAACAGACCAGTACCAAGGTTATTTCTTCATGTCCGGGATTAGCTGTCTAATTCCGGACGCGGCCTTTATTTTATTATGAATTCTGCTTGATCACATGCAGAGCATGCGCTTAATCGCTCTGATTTTTTCTCGGGCAGAATCAATCCACTGCATACTCATTTCCGGCGTGAAATTCAGCTTCTCTAAATGACGGAAAGCCGGGATCTCACTCGGAGGCGGGCAATCCTGTAAGCGCTTCTTATCTTTCATGTAGTGGTAGCGGGCAATGGTGATCAGATCCGTGGTATCAAGCTCGTCACTTTCTTCGAAACTCCAATCGTGTCGTGCTCGAACTGAATTCTCAAAGGTTTTACCCAGACCCCAAAGCTTGATCAAGGCAAGACCTGCTTTAGTAGCGTTCTCCTCCACCAGACTTTCAATGTCTTCTATTTCCAGCTCGGGAAAGTGCTGCAAGTGATTAATCAGAGGCAGGGCGCCAATGTTCTGAAGCATGGCGGCAACCATCACATGGTCACTGTCAAAATCAGGCAGGTAGTCAGCTAACACGGCAAC
>Ga0255768_10005522_pt1 | contig 12151 bp, 18 predicted proteins | sample 071ome_33_FD_179983 | JGI IMG/M metagenome (GOLD analysis project Ga0255768, IMG submission 179983) | Coastal salt marsh microbial communities from the Groves Creek Marsh, Skidaway Island, Georgia - 071412AT metaG (version 2) | ecosystem: Environmental > Aquatic > Marine > Intertidal zone >...
AGTATCACAAACTTGCGTGACCAATGTTGGCGATCGAGGTTGAACAGTGATCCTGGTTGCACCTGTGCATAGTATTTGGGTTTGATGTCTGGAGTGATGCCACGTGCAACAAATCCAATGTTTTTGTTTTGCCATGTGATGGGCACTATCACTCTGGTCTTCATGGTGGGCGAATAATAAAATTTAAAATCTTGTGGAGCAAGTCCTCTGCCAGCAAGATATTCAACACATTCGGTTTGTGTGGTAACTGGCACAGCATCTTTGGGCAGTGGTTGATATTTGAAATCAATGTCTTGATACTCCTGTGTTTTGCTTTCAGGTGTGACTTCTTGTGCTAACCTCATAGCCTGCATGCTAAGTTTACCAATTTCAGATGATGACACATTCAGCCACGTAAGGAATTTGCGGAACCTATTGCTCAGATATCTACCAGGTGTAAAGTTTGCTTTGTATCCACAGTTGAAGCAGTGATACTGCACAGCACCGTCAGCCTGATACATGATGCCACCTCTGGCTCTGTTGTCTTGTGACTCACCATTGTGATGACAGCATGGTGCATTGAATGATGTCCAACCAGAAGGTGTCTTTTTCCTTTTGGCAGGCAGATGCGATTCAAGTGTTTGCTTGAGCTCCGGAAACATTACTGTTATTATACTTTAAAAGAAATATATGTCAAATAGAATTACATACAAAAGGTAGCACACTGTGTGCATACACTGATCAATTGAAGTCAGTATCCAAAATGGTCTGCTTTCTTGTTTCCAACCATTGGCTTTGACAAAATTATTTTTCAACCAATCAATGGTAAAATGTAAGATATAATCTAGCACAGCAAACACAATGATTGTGGTAAAAATTGTTTGACCTTGTGCTATGGCCCAACTGGATGCAAATAGGAATACCAAGGCAGTGCCCACAGCATGGTCAAGTGCATGAAGATGACCTTTGTGAGATGTTAGTAAATGCTTATCGTGAGTTTGAGGAAATCTTCCTTGCAGTGCAAAGTCACAAACAAAATGTTTTACAATTAACAAAAAGAACACTGCAAGGATCATTGTGTTATGTTATGATCGATATAAGATTTTGTCAAGACCTTGAAGCACAGTGGATGAGTCTGCTCGATCGGAATTGTCTGCTGTGTATGATGTGGTGTCTGCTGATTTGTATGTGGTGTCACTTCTTACCAATTCAAAATCATTTGCAACAAACACAACTTTTTGATGAATGCCAGTCCATGTCACATATTTGATACCAGTGAATGCTGTGATGTCTGTAGATGTGATTTCATAAAATTCAGTTTGTTGTGCATCAGTGGCATATGAAGCACCTTCTTGCATTGTGCCATACACTTTAATTGTGCCGGAAAAACCTGAGAGGTAATAGGCAGCTGTGTGCAGAGCTGAGTTTGAATTTCTATTGGGATGAGCGTTAACTGTGGTAGAAATGTGTTCGTCGTTGAGTGTTGTAAACTCTGTGATTTCTTGTGATGCTGTGAATTCAGGTGATGTATCGCCAACCACTTCAAACTGTATGGCGGCATTGTATCTGGTGTCTGCATATAAAACTTTGACTGTTGAGTCTGTGTCTGTGAATCTCAACACACCGTGATAGAATATTTGATCCAACTTGAGCATGTCTGATTCTGTGATTGTGAATGAAATGTGTCCTTTGGTTGATAGAGATGATCCATCATCCAACACAGTGCCTACTTTTTCAACAACAAGATCCCCATGCTGATCTGATATCTGCAGTGTGCATGAAGTGCCATCAACAAATTGTTTCTTTTGATCTTGATTTTTTACAACGATAGTAAAGGTGTTGTTGAATTCTTTGAACAATTTGATTGAACGTTCATACACTTTTTCGTACCTTCTTTCTAGTCCAGAGGTGTGAGTAAACACATCCAGTTCGTTTGTGAGTTTGTATCCGCTATGATATTGCATGGCATTTGATATATTTATAAACCAAACTTGCATCATTAATATCGTTGAAAAATATAACTATGTGTGATGTCTATTACGGTTGAAAAAATAAACGAAACATATCCGTTTTTGTCTATTATACGCATCAACAAAGAAGAAAAAGTGGGCATTATCCAAAACTGTGATCAAAAAATCGTTAGCATGTACTGTTATGATTACATTGCTAAAGATCTTCAGCCTTTGTTTTTAGAATATGGAAAAAATTGGTGGTGGGAATCAAATCGTAAATTGCCAGTCAATATGTTCATAGGCAAACAGTTTGCTGTGTTTGCCGACGCCCTAAGATCATATTCTGTCAAAGAAACTGAAGTATTGCACGGACCTGTGACTAGATTATCTGATTTGTTAGTCAATAAAAAAATAAGAAGAAAAACTGTACAATTATTGCGTAGAGTTTAAAAGATTCATATGTACAATCACAGCACCAGCATATGAAAAAGCATGTGCTTTCTTGAAAAAATATTGATCGTCTACAGGCTTTTGCCAAACAACATCTAATATCTCACTCCAAGTTTTGTTCAACAGGTATCTTTTGGCAGGTCGGATGATTGCCAGGCAGGCAGCCAACTGTTCAAGTGTAACAGGTTGTAACTTGGCCACAACATCATAGTGTCCGTTCAAATGAAACAGTTGATCAACAAAGGATTTGTCTTGCAGTCTGTGCCATGGTGGTTCCTGTGCAAACAGTTCTTCAAGGTGTTGTCTTGATTGCACCTGTGAATAGATGTTAACATTGAGAAAGTCCAGTTTGAAGTAACCAAGTTGATCTGCCACTTTGTGATCAAATGCAGATTGATCAGTGCCTGGTATGGTTGGCACATCTACAAAGTAAACACCTGTGTTGTGAGGCTTGATGCCTTTGTCGTCCCATATGGTTGCACGAGTGTGAGGCAACACATCTAATATTTTTTGTCTGTCAGCAAAGTCAATGTCTATGTCAGGCATGAGTCAATTTATAGTATACAGCATCTTGTTTGGATTTAAAAGTCAAAACTGCATCATGATGTTCGTAACCACTCCATTCGTCTTTGCCTTTCTTAGGAACAAAATACCATCCCCATTTGGATTTACAATTTTTCCAACACCATGTCATGATATCAAAACCAACACCATATTGGTTGAGATTTATTTTGTAACGATATTTTTTATTGTATCCATAACCTGGTGGTAATAGATCTGCACCGAATCCGGCTGTGGTTGCTGTGAACACATCAACAATTTTTTTCATATATCTGTTTCCAATCTGGTCTTTCATGCCAGATACATTTGCTGTGTGTTGTTTGAAACCATTGTTCTCTTTGTAAAACTTCTTGAGCGTGTTGAGATGTAAAATTATTTTGTTGAATGGCTTGATCAACATTTGTTTGCCATTCTCTTTCAAGTGCATACTTGCCTTGCATTTGGTCACGACAAGCAACAAGTATTTCTGTCGGCACATTGTGCAAGTCCCAACATGCATTGTCGCCCACAGGCATCAGTGTGTGATAGGTTGATAGTTTTGAATGACTTCTATTAAGTGATTCTAAAAATTCAGCCAGTCTTGAGGATTGATCTAAATTGGACAGTTGTTGCACAATGTTCATGTTGAGTGAAAATCCAAACTCTCTGTTGTCAGCAAGGTACCTAAATAATTTTTTTGTGTTCTTTTCTGTCACGGTCCAGTCACCGTGATATCTGATAAGGTTGTATCTTTCTGCTGTAGCATCAATGCTCAATCCAACAATCAAATATCTAAAGTCTTTGACCTGTTGCCAGAAACGTTCATTAAACACAGTGCCGTTTGTAGTGACTTGTATCTGCATGGTTTGTTTGCGTTCATATGGTATAGACTCTAACACATCTAAAAATCCTTTGATCAGTTGTGGCTCGCCACCTTGCAGTTGCAGTTCTTCCAGTGTGTCTGTGTTGGCCAAAGCAATCAGTTTGTTGATGTTTTCTTGTTGATCAATCCAATTATAATCTTTTTCATTGGGATATGATCTTTCCCATGGGCGCTGTTCTTTTTGCACCATGGATGATAGATCGGCATAACACATTTTACATGCAAGGTTGCACAGCCTACCTCCCACAATGTGCAACAGTCTTAGACTTGGTTGACTGCCTTGATAGTCGTCACCGTTTTCATTTGTTCGCAAACTCCATTTGCCTTGTGCTTCATTCTTCCAACACACTGAGCATCTTGAATCCTTGATGTTGTTGTTGAGATTTTGTCTGAGATGATACTGTGTATCGTTTTGATAAAACCATGTCACAGGATCTTGGACATCTTGCAGTCTTGTGGATGCATCTTTGATAAAACAGCAGGGTGCAAGATAACCTTGCGAACTTATGAACAGATGTTCTTGTGCTGGTTTACAGACAGTGTTATTCAATACCTGCCTCTCTCAAAGTGGCTTTGACAAAGTCTTGATCTTCGTCACGTTTTTTAAATGTTCGCTTCCACCATTCAGGATCAATGATTTCATATATGATCTTGATGTGATCATCATGCATGATGGTGATCATGTCTTTGCCTGTTTCACAGTTCAGCAACACCCATGGTGATATTCTGCCATTTGCAATCATCTGAGTGACTCTGTTCAAGTTTACATATTTGAAAAAGTCTTCCAAGCGAGCACCTTCTTGTTCTGCCCATTCGCCCATGGTAAGGATAGTTCTGTTGAGTGCTTGTGTGACGCCTTCTGTTCTGATCAAATGTTTGATGTAGGCATCTATGGTGCCTTGTTTGGCCCATGAATCGATTCTTATCTTGGATGTACACAACCAATCAATAAACGCTCCAATCTCAATGGGAGTATTTGCTGTAATAAACTCTGCAGTCTTGATGAACGCACGATAGTACTGTGACTGTGCAAAGTCCACAAACTGTTTCGCTTTTTGATTGGAGTAGTTGATTTCATAGAAGCGTCTGAATATTTCAAATGCTAACACATGCACTTTGTTGTCTTTTTGTTCCCAACGTCGCTTGGGTTCACACATGTGAACATCTAAAGTGCTTTGACGTGAGAATGTTTTGGAACAATAGTTACATGTAGGCATTGCAGTTTTTATTTTAGCAGGATGATATTTTAAAATCAATACAGTTCATCCGCTAATGGAAATATTTTAGCAATCACTTCTGCACAGGCGTGAGCAATTTCCATGTGTTCTTTCTGTGTACCGTTAGCACCACGTAGTTCTATGTAATGTACCCATGATCTCAATGTGCCATTCATGTACAGTCTGGTTTTGGTGAGTCCTTCTGGCAATACCACACGAGCCTGTTCTTTAGCAATGCCATGATCAATGGCCCATTCATACACTCTGGTGGCATGTGCAATCATGTCTTCTTGCAGTGTTCTCCATTCTGCAATCAGTTCATGGTCTGTGGTTTCTACTGAATTTTGTCTGTTCTTGGTGTCTTGCAGTCTTGCTTCTCTGATCACAAACTGGTCTCCCATGTCTTTGGGTTCTGCATATCGCTGTGAAAACTCTTGGAATGAAAACGAACGATGTCTCACAATTTGGTGTGCAATGTCTCTGGTGGTGTTTATTTCCAAACAAGCAGAAACCATTTCAAGTGGTGACCAATGCTTGTGTGTGATGAGATATTTGATCAATCGCTCTGATGTTTCTGTGTTCATTTGATTGGCAGGGTTTGATACTCTAGCACAATATGAAATCAAATCTTGTGCTGAGTCTAATTTCAAATCAGAATCTTGAGGTAGTTGTGAATATGATATCAGTTTCACATCTGTCATTTTTTTATCACCGCCGCATAAAAACTAAAATCGCTCATCAAAAATATTATCAAAAAACTTAATGCTCCAGGCAACTGACCAAAGAACAGCAGTGCAAAGAATAACAACACAGCAAAATTTGTAAAGATGTGACGCACATAGATAGGCACAAAAACTTTTGGCACTGTGTATTCTAACCAATCACTCATCGTTACCTGCATCAAAATATTTGTTAAATTTGTTGTCTTCACCTGAATGTTTGGCATAGTCAGGCATGGGTTCTTTTTCTTTGGCAATGTTGGGCCATATGTTGGCATACTTTTCGTTGAGTGCTTTCCAACGTCCATTGTCATCCATGTCTTCTGGTGTGATGGCTTCTTCAGGACATTCTGGTTCACACACTCCACAGTCAATGCATTCTTCTGGATTGATCACCAACATGTTGGGTCCTTCATAGAAGCAATCCACAGGACACACAGCAACACATGTAGTGTGTTTGCACATGATACATTTGTCGTTTACTACATATGTCATTTGTCGTTACCGTATTGTTTCTTCATTTCAGTCCACTCACGTGTAGTTAGTTGTGCATCCAGCACATTCAAATCTGCCTGCTTTGCTGTGGGAAAATATTCCTGCAGTTCTTTCATCTTGGATTTTTCTGATGTCTTTTTCTTCTTTGGATAAAACCATTTGTGAAACATTTGGAATGTCGATCCACACATGGCAGTCAATCTCCACAGCAGTGACTTGTGGTTCTTTGAAAGTGTCCACAGATGCTTGTTGACATTTTCATTGACTTCTTCAATGTAAAATTCTTGGATGGCTTGTTCTTTGTGTTCCACAGCCGCTGTCCATTTCATTGACATGTATGGTGAATACAATTTCTTGTCATCATCTGACAACCTGTCATACCAAGTTTTATCACGAGAATCTACTGCTCGCATCATTGCTTTGATGTCTAAAAAGTTTCCGGGCATGTTGTATTATAACTTTTGTTTGACTGTGGAATCAAGTATTTTTAGTTTGGTAATTAATTTTCTAAACTGATCAGGAGTCAACATGTTTGGTCCATCTGATGGAGCTTGATCTGGATCGTCATGCACTTCGAGAAATACACCAGCAATGCCTTGTGCCACAGCACTTAGGCACAACGGTTCAACCATTGTTCTATCTCCCCCTGATGATGTGCCTTGTCCGCCTGGTTGTTGTACAGAATGTGTGCCATCGAATATCACAGGACATAAATTTTTCATGTATGGAAATCCTCGCATGTCTACTACAAGATTGTTGTAACCAAACACAGTGCCTCGCTCTGTGATTAAGAATTGATCATTCCATGCTTCATTTACTTTTATTTTGATATTATCAACATCTGTGTATGATATAAATTGTCCTTTTTTTACGTTGATAACTTTGTTAGTTTGAGCTGCCGCTGTAATTAGATCTGTTTGTCTACATAAAAAGGCAGGTATTTGGATAATGTCTACTACTTCGCCAACTACACCACATTGATCTGGTTCGTGTACATCTGTCAACAACGGCACATTGTAAGTCTTGCCTATTTTTTCTAATATTTCTAATCCTTGTTTGAGACCTACACCTCGTTTGCCTTTGACAGAAGAACGATTGGCTTTGTCAAAAGATGATTTAAATACCCAACGTATTCCAACATCATTACAAATGCCTTGAATGATTTCTGCCATCATCATTGCATGATCTTCAGATTCAATTTGGCACGGACCAGCAATGACCTTTAAAGGCGAACTATTGTTAAATTTAAAATCAAGCATGGAACAGATTATTTAAATCAACCATATCGTTATTTCGATTTATATCTTTTATAAAATAAACACAATCAGGATCACTGTCATTTGATAAAGGAACAGTTAATAATTGGTTCGATCTTATTCTCGGAAAATACCATTCAACCTCATTGTATATGTTTGTAATTTTGACATCTTTGTATGTTGGCATAGAATCACTAATTGGATTGAAACAAAAAGCATGAAAGTTTCTATCGTTTAAAGATATTAAAGGTAAAATTTCTAAGTCGCCACATTCGGGATCACCTAATAAAATGTGCCAATCAAGAGGCATTTGGATTTTTTGATTATCAATTTCTAATACAGCAGACGGCGATGAAAATGATTCTAAGTAGATCAAAGGAACAAAAAAGAAATCAGGATTTGCATTATCGGAATTATCAAGCACTGCGAATCGCATGTCTTCATCAACTTGATCGGGAATTTTGTTTAACAGATATGCTGTGTTGTCTAATGTTAGTATTTGCATGTATTTTTATTATATGTGAATTCTTTACTGATAGTCAACCTTTGTGACAGTGAAAGGATATTGTGCTTCGCGATAAAACTTTTTGCGTTCTGTCAGATGGCGTTTTGAAAACTTAGCAGTGGAACATACATCCCACACCTGCACAAAGTCTTTGTCCTGTGCTTTACGAATGCCTCTACCAATTGATTGTATCACACGAACAAATGACTTGCCGGGTTCGATCAGCACAAGATTGAAGATACGTGGCAAGTTGATGCCCACAGCGGCAACACCATATGTTGCAACAATAACTTTGTCGTCCGATGTCTTAACATCGTCATAGTGTTCTTTTCTTTCATCTGCCTTGGTGGCACCTCTCACAAACACAGAATCGGGTATTGCCTCGGTTAATAGTTCACCTGACTTGACTCGATCAACCAACACCAATGTGTTGCCACTCTGACGCATCTGTTCAACCATTCTGCCAATATAGTTGATTCTTTCTTGCTTAGTGACAAGATGAGTTTGTTCTTCTCTGTAGTTTTTGTAGTCCACATAGTCCCACAGTTGTAGAATTTCAATTTGACATTTGGCCAACAATCCCTTGGCTTGCAGTTCTGCCGCTGACACTCTGTTGATCACATCACCCAGTGACACATGCAGTGATTTGAATTCATAGTCTGCTTTGGGCACTGTGCCTGTGAGTCCCCAACGAATGGGCACATAGCCATACACATTGGTCAACAATCTTCTCAGCACATCTGCTTTGGCTTGATGCACTTCATCCACAATCACACACACCACATCACGTTTGAATTCTTCAATGAGATCGTCTTCTGCATTTTGTCTTTTCTTTTCCAGTATGTTGAGTGATTGCCATGTGCAAATGGTATGTGTTCTGCCTGGTTCTTTTCTGTCTCCAAAGTACACTCCAACATCAAGACCCATGTTGATGTAGTCTTCTTCTGTTTGTGTGACCAGTGATTTGTTGGGCACAATGATAATTGATCTACCATATGGTTCAATCAACTTGCTGAGTGCCGCTGTGATGATGGTCTTGCCTGCCGCTGTGGCCACTTCTTGTAGACACTGCGGATTGTTGATAAAATTATTGATCACTTCAACTTGATGATCTCTAAGCACAATTGGTTGGCCTTCCATGGTGTGTCCTGGAGGCCATGTCACATGTGAGAATGTATCTTGTTTGACTGGTTCGAATTTTAAGTCCCATGATTGTCTTCTGTCATCTAAATCAAACGTATAATTGTTTTGTTCAAGTATAGGAACAATCTCTTCTAATAAATTTACATAAGTTAAACCACCTTGTGAAAAGAACGACACAGTGCCATCCCATCTGCCTAATTTGACAGCAGGCATAAAACGAGCACCTGGTATTTCGTATTTGAATTTGTTTGTGAGTTTTCTGCGAGTAACTAGATCAAGGCCATCTAGTTTAACATTGACTTCATCTCGAATTATTATATTACAGTGTGGCACGGAAATAATTATAACATATGCAGATAGAAAATCAAGCAGGTTGTGTAAAGAATATGTTTGATGAGCAACAAATTAGTGGATTGCTGAAATTGTTCTCATCGAAAAAACTAGTTGATACAGGAGGCAATGGTGGTGGTACAAAAACAGTAGGAATCCATCAAAAAGCGCCGCTTTTTCCACTTTTTGAAAAAACATTTATGACTCCCCTAAGAAATTATTTCAATGAAGATTTAAAGTTGGTATTTGCCATGTATGCTGATTGTAGAATACCTTTTGATATTCATGACGACTGTCAAGAGCATATTGAACAAAAATTACCTGGAAAACCATGGCTAAGTTGTTTAGTTCCTCTCTCTGTTGACAATGACGTTGACAAAACACATTATGCGTCTACAGTGGTTTTTAATGAAACCGAACACACTGTTGAAAAAGATAATAATTGCGTTCATCTGTATGAAGAAAAGTTTTCACATGTAACAATTGATAGGCTCAAAGGGGTTACTATAAAAGAAGAATATAATTGGCATCGCGGAGACTTGGTTTGGTGGTATAGTCCATTAATGCATACAAGTTGTCATTTTAAAAAATTTAAAAGCAAACAAATGCTAGTTTGTCACACTTATATCTTGTAGGTGTTGAAGTAATTTACTCATACCATATAGATTGCCGTGCATGTCTTTTACAAGCCATATGATTTTTGTTGGAAATGTAAAAGTTTCTCTACAACCTTTCAAGTACAAATCTTTATACTTTTGCCAATAAAAGTTTATTGGAAACTTCTTTACCATGTGATATCCTATTTTACACAGTGAATCATTGTACATGCTGAATTGATTGTATATTGTAATTGAATCATTGCTATCGATCTTTTTGCTCCATCTGATGCCTATGCGATTCCAGCCTAATGAATAGGCTTTTGATAAACTGCAAGCAAATGATTTAATAGTAGGATGATCTACATCAAAATCAATACCTTCAGCACAAGATAACCAAGCACAATCTAAATGCACAGGTATATTTTTTTCTAAACATTCTGTTAAAATTTCTTTCATGTTTTTATGAATATCACAATGTCCAGCAAATGGCATGCTTATAATGAGTGGTATGCTTGGTTTGAGATTTCCTATTTGTGCAAATTTTATTCCAGGATTTAATCTTTTGTAATACATGTAATCGTGTTCTAAAATTTGTAACCCGTTGATACCGTGTTGCATGATCAAATTATCAATAAACTGAGTTACACCTATAATGAATTCTTTATTTGAAAACTTTTCGTGGCCTTTGATATTGTTGCTTGGATTGTTTATCATAGCATCGGCAATAGTTTTTTTCACTGTTTCGATGTCTATGTCTTTATAATTTTCTAGTGCAAATGTTTTTGCATATGCATTGATTTCTGCATCTTCGATCAAATTTTTCTTTCCAGTTTCTAACAGATCGAATAGTTCTTTGTTACGCATTATTTTGTAATTTATCCAACACTGAACGCCAAAACTGCTGAGCCCATTTAGACTCAGCAGTAAGGATGATTTTCTTTACGTTGGATATTCTAATCTTGTTTTGATTAGACAGCAATTGCTTCTGGTTGTTCTTCAACTTCTGGCTCTGCTCCTGGATGTGCATCTGGCATTTGTGCTTGTACTTCTGCTGTGATTGCCTTGGAAGTTTTTGTAGCAATGCCAGTGAATCTCATCACAGTGCCATCTTCTAAAACTTTGAATGAACCAGCTGTCTTTGCAACACCCTGTTCATCTAATTTTTTTACAACACCGTTGATTGTGCCTTCTGAAGTTGTTTTGCCTTCAATGAACATGTAAGTTCCTGAATTACCTTTGTAGGTTGTGCCTTCATGGCATAATGTTGATTTGATTTTTTCTAAAACTAATTGTGCGTTTGTCATTTGTTGTTACCTCTTTGTTTGTTAATACCATTATTATATGGTATTCTACCAAATCAGTCAACCACAAAAAAATCCTTATTTTTTGCGAGGTTTACCGTGTATGTGATCTTTGAGAAAGTCTAATAACCATGGATTGTCTTTGAAAACACCCATGATCCAGTTGGTCATTGAATTGACTGTTTGTTCTTCGTCTTCTGCATCAGACAGAGGTCCGCCATCTGCGTTGAGTGATGAATGATACACAATGGCATGTATTATTTCGTGCACCAGTGTGTTGGCTAAATCTTGTCCTTTGGCTTCTTCTTGGATTTCAATTTTGTTTTGTCTGACAAGATATTGTCCCCAGTAGTCTGAATTGTTTTTGACAAATGAAACCTTCACAGTTTCAATGTCAACATCTTTCCATCCTATTTTAATTTGATTGGGTATCTTCATCATTTTTACTTATGTGCGTACTTAATTCATTATATGAAATGCGTGTGCAGTTGTCAAGATCAAACATTTTGGCAGGTTGATTACCACCCACAAAAGTCCATTTGATATGAGGATGTGATGCAATCATTTGGTAAATCTGATTGCCCCAAGTGGTTTGATGCACTATGGTTTTGGAATCGTTGTAGCATGGAGTGTCTTTGTACACATTGGCATTTGGGCCATCCTGGTCACAATCAAAACCAATACAATACAAATGCGTGTGTCCATCCATGATGGCAATGTGCATGGCAGTGGTGCCTGCACCCTTGTGTGGATTGTGTGGTATGAGGTGATTTACGCCTCCG
>Ga0255768_10005524_pt1 | contig 12148 bp, 5 predicted proteins | sample 071ome_33_FD_179983 | JGI IMG/M metagenome (GOLD analysis project Ga0255768, IMG submission 179983) | Coastal salt marsh microbial communities from the Groves Creek Marsh, Skidaway Island, Georgia - 071412AT metaG (version 2) | ecosystem: Environmental > Aquatic > Marine > Intertidal zone > Salt...
AACTGCCTGACGTTGTCACCGCCCTTACCGATGAGCGGGGCGACCATGTGCTTGGGTGCGTAAATGGTGGCGCTGACGTCGCTGGTGAACACCACCTGGCATTCCACGCCAACCCATTGCCGGATGCGGTGCAGCAACTGGTCCTTGGCCAAGCGACGCAGAGGGGATTCCCGACCGCCGGGCCCACCAACGGGAACGACGGCGATCTCCTGACCGAACGCGAACATCTCGTGGGTGACCTCGCCGTCTGGGAAGGTGACGACCTCGATGACCGGGCGGGCGAGTTCCTCCTGCATTCCGGACGGCGGCTTGACGGTCATGCGGAGTTCGAGCACCTGTGCCACCTGTCCACGTTCAACGTGGATGATGGTGTCCAACACCTGACTGACCAAACCAAGTTCCACCTTGCCGATGAGGCGCTGCACCGCTTCCAAGGCGGAGTTGGCGTGGGTCACGCCGAGGAGGCCGACGCCCGCAAGCCGGACATCGGCGAAGATTTCGAAGTCACGTGCACGCCGCACTTCGTCGAAGATGACGAAGTCTGGACGGACGAGGAAAATGACCTCCGCCGTTTTCTCAAGGTCGCCCTCCAGCGGAGCGTACTGCGTGATGCGGTCGGCCAGCTGCAGGTCACGGGGGGCTTCCATCGTCTTGACCATCGCCCCGACCGTGTGGTCGAGGTAGGACGCGATGGCTTGGGCGAGCGTGGTCTTCCCTGAGCCGGGGCGCCCGGAAATGAACACGCCACGGTGGTGGTCGGACAGCCGGTCAATGAGGCGCTGGTCAAGGTCGTAGGCGTCCAGTTCAAGCCGCGCCACGGGCCGAACAATGGTGATCTCGTGCGCGTCAGAAAAGGGCGGCCACGCCATCGTGATGCGGAGGTCACCAAGTTGGATCACTTGGCAGCCTTTGCGGTCGATCTCAAGAAAGCAGTCGCTCCGGTCGTCGTTGGCGTCGACCAAGGCACGAAACTCGTCCATCACCTGCATCATAGCGGGCGCGTCCCATGCCACCCCGTTCTCTTCGGCTTCGCGAAGCACGAGCGTCGTGATGTGGCCAGCCTTCACCCGCGCGGTGCACCCGGCCTTCAGGAAGAGCGTGGAGACCTCCTCGGTCAAGAGCGCATTCACGGCCGAGGGCAGGTCGGGATGGTCGCCATGCGTGGCCATGGCTCAGGCTGGCTCGCAGGGCCTTTCACCCTTCGCTGCTCAGCCCCTGCGGTTTGGCTCCATCCACAGGTAGGTGGCGTAGGTCATGCCACCGAATCCAACAACGGTCAACGCCGATTCGACGAAGGGGTAGCCGAGGGGGCCAACCATCCACGTGGTCAGCAGAACTCCGCTGACCAGGGCGATGACGTGGCCTACGAGCGTTCCGGGCCGAGTGTCAAAGGCGCCGTCGAGCACCGACGTGTCGGTCAGGGCCCAAACGATGGCCGTCACGGCACACCCCGCAACGGCCACGAGCATGCCCGTGAGCATGCTCCCCGATCGCCACCATGCGAGCGCGCCAACGCCGCCCGCGAGTCCAAACATGCGTCGGACGGCCGTCATCGAGAGGGTCATGGTGCAGCGCATCGGCCCTCGATTCTTGAACCTCGCGTGCCTGCCGGCGCAGGTGTTCATGAAGGCGAAGGCGCAGCCGGCCCCCATGGACGGGCCACGCCTGCGCCGCGTGCTGACGTCCGTCCCCCCTTTGCCACAGGACGCGCTGGAGGCCGCGGCCTCCGTGCTCGCCTCTGGGCACCTCTTTCGGTACGGCGAGCACGCTGCAGAAGGCACGTGGGTTGCCAGGCTCGAACGGGCCTTTGCCGAGCACCTCGGGGCGCGTTTCGCGGTCGCCGTCAATTCAGGTGGTTCCGCGATTCACCTTGCCATGCGGTCCCTCGGCATCGGCCCCGGCGACGTCGTGGCGATGAACGCCTTCACGCTCGCCCCCGTACCGGGGGCCGTGGAGCACCTTGGGGCGACCGTGGCCTTGGTGGACATCGACGAGGAGCTGCGCTGCGACCTCGACGACCTCGAGCGCTGCTTTGTTGAGCAGCAACCCACGGCCTTCCTGCTCTCGCACATGCGCGGGCACGTGGCCGACATGGACGCCATCGTGGCGTTGTGCGCCGCACACGACGTCGCCTTGATCGAAGACTGTGCGCACACGCTCGGTGCGACCTACGACGGGCGGCCCACGCCGGTTCGGCGTGGCCGGATGCTTTAGCCTGCAGACGTGGAAGCAGATCAACGCCGGTGAAGGAGGCATCCTCGTGACCGACGACGAGGACCTGGCCGCGCGAGCCATCCTCGCCTCGGGCGCCTACATGCTGCACGCGCAGCACGGCACGCCGCCCTCTGAGGACGTGGTGCAGCGCTGGGCCGCCTCCACGCCGAACCTCTCGATGCGCCTCAACGAGGTCGCAGCGGCTGTTGCCTTGCCACAACTTGCCACCTTGGAGGAGCGGAACGCGCGCTGGCGCGCCATCCACGACCGGTTGGCCTCTGGGTTGGCCAACCTCCCCGGCCTTCGGCTTCCTGTGGCGCTTCCGCAGGTGCTTCCCGCTCCGACATCGCTTCAGTTCGTTGCGGACCTTCCAGCCGAGGTGCTGCGAGCCAGCCTCGATGCCTGTGCTGCGCGAGGGGTGCAGATCAAGTGGTTTGGGCGCGATCGCCCTGTTGGCTTCACCAGCACCCATCGGAACTGGGGCTACGTCCCATCTCGATCGCTTCCAAAGGGGGACGGGGTGCTGGCCGGCCTCTGTGACGTTCGTCTGCCGGCGGACCTTTCGGACGAGGACGTGGACACCATCGTGGCCGTCGTCCGGCTCGCGTTCGGTCACTGACCGTCGGCGGGGTCGCTTTCCCCTTCGGCAGCCTCGTCGTCCGGCGCCCCATCGGTGCCGCCACCGCTGCCCGTCGACGAGCCGCTGGAGCCGTCGGCCGTGGCCTCACCCTCAGAACTTGCGTCGCTTCCGTCCGCTGAATCGGCGCCGTCCGTGGCGGGATCCTCGGGGTCGGTTGAGGTCGTGCCGTCCTCCTCAACGGCCTTGTCGTCCTCGACCACGTCGTCGTACATCCAGTAGTAATCGGGCCACTCCGGTTCCAAGGCAAGGGAGGCGGTGGTCTCCAACGTCGTGAGGTTGGTGGCCGTGATGCCGCCTGAGGAGACGGCGACGACGAACTCGCCCATGAAGATCGAACGACGGATGGTGGTTTGGTCCCACCAACGGTGACCGTCGGTGTTGTAGAAGTCGGAATGGTCCACCGTGCCGTAGAGGCTCAGGTTTCCGCTTTCCTCGTCCACGTCAATGAGCATCAACTTCGACACGTAGCGGTAGCTCCAGCGGTAGTCGCCGGACGAATCCGTCCACGAATCGTAGCGGTAGGTCGAGAGCGGGATGGCCAACAGGCCCTTCGGCGCCCAGTACTGGAAGGCCTTGTGCTCGTAGGTCGCTTCCGACCACGCCCAGGACCAGCCGCCGTCCCGCGGGTTGCTGACGGGGGCGAGGTCAAGCAGGTCGGCCTGCGTCGGTTGGGTCGGGTCGCTGACGTTGAAGGTCTGAATCCGCGTCCTCGACCAGTCAAGACCGGTGCCGTCTGCGTTGGCGGGGCCGAGGCCGATGGTCAGGAGCATGTCCTCCGACATCGGGTGGATGTAGGTCGAGACGCCGGGCACTTCCAGTTCCCCGAGGATGCGGGGCTCGGAGGGATCGCTGAGGTCGATGGTCCAGAGCGGGTCGATCTGCTCGAAGGTCACGATGTAAGCCATGTCGCCGTCAAAGCGGGTCGACCAAATGCGCTCGCCTTCGGCAATGCCGCCGAGGTGGCCGAGTTCGGTCAGGATTTGCTGGCCGGTCTCAAGGTCCGCGGCCCGCCCGAGGGTCACCACGTGGCTCATCATGGGCTCCGGGTCCTCCATCCACCATCGGCCCCATTGGCCGGTCGTGGTGGCGACGCGAAGCACGCCTTCGTGCTCGGACATTGAAAATTGATCGAGGATCGTCCCGTTGACACGCCCGGACCCCGTGTAGACCGTGCGGTCGGGTTCGCTGATGTCAAAGGTGTGGATGTTGGTCATCTCGTCGAGGTCGTCGTGGCCCCAGAACCACCACCATCCAAAGGCTGCTTCAGCGATGACGAGGACGTCGCTTGAGGCGTAGACGAGCGGGGAGTTTCCGACAACGTGGTCCGCCTCAAACGCGAGGTTCTCCGAAGCGAGGTCGAGGGTGAAGATGCTGGTGAAACCACGGTTGAACCCGTCCTCAGGGGCGCTGAACGATGCGCAGTCGGCGTCGGACATGGTGTGCGTCACGATGCTGGAAGGCAGGCGCTCGTAGACCTGCGGCAGCAGGTCCTCGAGGCTCAGGTTCTCGATGACCTCCCGGTTGGATTCGATGGCTTCCCACGCTGCGCGTTCACGCAGCTGCAAGCGAAGCGGGTCCTCGTAGTCGAGGCGCCAATAGCCGTCGGGAAGGTCGAGCCAGGTCTGAAGGCCGGGAATGTCGAGCCACGTGTGGGTGACGGTGCGCACGCTGCCGCCAACTTCCCTCGCCGTGGAGTACCACCCTTCGATGTACAGTTCGCGCTCCACCACGGGCTCGCCGCTGTCGCTCACGTCAACGACGGTGAACTTGGTCAAAGACGACGTACGCCACTGCCCCCACGCCCCGTCCCAGCCCATGGCCGAGGACAGGAGGTCCGCACGCCGGAGGTTCCAGGCGGAAACGGAGGAGATCACCACCAGCCGGTCGCCGTTGAGCAGCATCGCCTGCGGGTTGCCTTCGATCGTCATGTTGGAGGCGTACGACAGGTCACCGAACTCCGGCACGTCGACGATGGTCAAGGCCTGACCGTTGAGGAAGAAAATGTGGTAGCCGTCGGTCTTGACAAAATCCGCCTCGTCGACCCCTTGCTCCTGGTTGTTGGTGGTGGAGAAGTCTTCACCGGCCACGCGAGGTTGCGCCCCGCCGTTGGCCGCGCCCGCGGCGGGCGCACCGCTGTCCATGGCCGCCTCGCCATCGAACATCATGTCGTCCTCGGCCCAGCCCCAGCCGTAGGAGTAGACCTCCTGCACCGCTTGGAGCAGTTGCACACGAACTTCTTGTTCCAGGGAGCGCTTCAGGGAGGCTTCGAGGTCGTCGCAGCCTTCGTACGCGACGAGGTGCGGGCTGGCGATGGTGCGGTCGGTCAAGTCGGCCCATCCTTCTGGGAGTTCGATCGGCTGCATGTCAGGGTCGGTCACCTTGTCGACAAGGCCGAGGCAACCCGAGGTCAGCATGAGCAGCACGAGGAGGGGCGCGAGCGTGGCCCGTCGATTCATAGCAGAACCTTGCGACGTGTGTTCTTGAAGGCAGGGGTGCGTTGCGCCGATGTCGCATCGTCACGACTATGGCGGCGCGGCACGAGCATCGGCCATGGACGGCGTGGAAATCGAGCGCCGTTTCCTCGTGGACGGACGTGGGCCACGCCCGTGGTTGGACAGCAACGAGGGCGTGGTCCCGATGATGCAGGTCTACCTGCCCGACGGGTGCCTGGAGGTCGAGGCCGGGCGCGGCGCTCTGTTCGCCAACGGTCGACTGCTTGTTGAGGGCCTTGAGGCGGCGCTCATCGAGCGCGTGCAGGCCCGCAACGACTGGGTCGTTCGCCTCCGTCAGGAGGGCGCGCGGGGGACGCTGACGCTCAAGGGACCGCGCGTCGGGGCCGTTGGCCCCGAAGAGGAAGCGGACGTTCCCGTTGGGCTGGTTCGCTCCTACCTCGACGACATGTCGCTTCCGATGATCGTGAAAGGGCGCTACCTGTGGCGCGCAGACGACGGGCACCTGTGGGAGATCGACGAGTTTGAAGGGCCACTTGCAGGCCTCATCATCGCTGAAGTCGAATTGAACCAAGAGGACGAAGCGGTCGACCTTCCCGCCTTCGTGGGGCTTGAGGTGACGCATGCGGGCCCCTCGTGGTCAAGCCACGGCCTGGCCTCCTTGACGCTCAGCACTCAGCGCTGAGCATGGACCTTGGATTGCCTTCACGCGCCAGCACATTCCATGCGAACAGGATTTTCGCACCCTTTGAACACTTATTCCAAGAGATCAATGCGGTTTCGAAGGTTTTGAATCAGACGGTCAGGGTCCTCGATGACCGGATTTATCGCTTCGGTGCCGTCATCGTTGAGTTGTATCACCCTATTATCTCTCAAATAGCTGAGCATCTCGCATTGTTCCAGCAAAAATCGCCCGGCATCAGATGTGCGGAAGTTCTTCAAATCACAGGTGTACTTGTTGTCCTTCACCTTCACATCCATCGGCCGTGAGCGCTCACAACACGTGAGATGGACCTCGAGCACACCATCGAGCACTGCAATCCCCTTGTGCCGAATCCATGCGCTGAGGGCTGCGTTGAGGATGGTGGCAATTTGAGGATTTGCTGCGGTGTTGGCCTCCAATGCGGCTTTGAAGTGCTTCAAGAACTGAGCAACGTCGGACCTCGTGGTCTCAGGATTCATCGGAGCCGTCACAACCGTTGGGGGGTGCTTCTGCACCGCTGGGCTGGTCAACAGCCGGTGCATGTCGAGGACCGAGTACCCGTTCCCGAATGGAATTCCCTTGAAACGGCTGTAACTTTCTGAAGCCAAAGATCCTTTGGCATCTTTCAACTCACCTCGATCATCGCCCGCTGAGAACGCTGTTTGAACCACGTCATTGAGGACGGCCTGAGCCAAAATCAGGTCGGGTTCCACTGAAGCCTTACCGCTCTGCCACTGCTCAAGACCGGCGTTCGCGCTCGCACCCGGCTGGAAGCCGATGGTGCTTCGCTCTCCGAGCAATCCGGTCACGCTCAGAACCGGGTATTGCTTCAGGAGGGCTTCCTTAACCTCGTCATGCTTGGTTGTCGAAGCATCCGTCGGAGTCGAACGTTCTCTTTCCCTGTCGAGGTAATCTTGCATCGTGAGGTTCTTCGAGTCGTCGGGTGCGTGGAATCGAGGGCGGGGTGGCATCAACGTGAACGCAGTGCAAAGGGCGACCAAACGTAGTGCATCGAGGTTGGAGCGCTTCCCTTGAAGGATCGATGTGCATTGCTTGGAGATCTCCGCGTTAAAGTGCTCTTGGAAGAGGTCCCATGCCTTGGCGGCTTTGTCCGTCTTTTGTTCATCTCGTTCCTGTATCCAGGGTTTCAGGAGTGCAGAACGCGTCGAATCCCGTTGTTCCTCGGGAAAAGAATCCGACATCAACAACACGTGAGCGTACAAGTCAAGATTTGGAAGCGGGATTTCCCTTCTCCTCGCGTCGTTGGGGGCTGTTTCAACTTTTACTATGTACTGCGTGTGCTGGCTGCTCAGGGCCAGAACGATGTTATCGAAGGAATCCTTGTACGATTCCAACTTCAGGGATGTTTCCGAGCTCTCCAAACTGTCCATCACGATGTTGACATCAACGTTCTTTCGCAGCGTATCAAAGTCAGCAGAAAACCGTTCCAACCGGAGGGACGCTTTCGTGATCTTGAGCAGTTCATGGACGGCCTCTGGAGAGTTATTGAGGTTCGGGTAAGCAGAGGTCCAAATGCCATCGTATACGGCAACGTTTGCGTTTCGCGTTCGAGGATCGTTCAGAAGCGATTGGATTTCCGTGACGTCGTCGCCAATCAAGGTCGCCCATGCATCAGAAATTCTCTGTGCCTGCCAATCATTGCCCGGAGGACCTCCGAAAGGGTCCGTCCACTTCATGTGTGGTCGGATTGCGTTCATGGCCCTCCGGGAGAGCATGAATTCCCGAAGAATGCGGAGGGCGTGAACGTTGTGCCATGCTGACTTTCTGAAGTTGCTAACGCTGGTGCTGTGAGCATCTTTCATGATGGATACATGCTCACAGCAAATCTGCACGATGGCTGCAACGATGCCCGTCATGTGCTCATCGAGATTGGGGCTGTTCGAATTTGCCAAAGCACACCAATCTTCTCCTGGTTCTCCGAAAAAAACAGGGAACATGTTCATTGCAATCTCGGCGTATTTCTTAGAAACGGCCTGCGGTGATTTTTTTGTTTTTTGAACCAAATTGACCCGAATCGTGTCAAGGTACTTGCTTGCCGAGGCGGGATCAATCAATGTTTCTTCGCCACGGAATGCAGTTGTTGTCAACGATTGGTTGTCCGTGTAGAACTGTGCTGTGGCACCTTTCAAAATGCTGTTGATGGCGTTGACAAGGGGCGTAAATGTGGAATTTTCGTCTTTGATGAGTTCGGAAATCAGTTCCTCAATGTGTTCACCGTTTCGGGATGCGGGTTTAATTTGGGTTCCGACGACCTTCTCTGACAAGAGGAAGGCCGCGTAATGTTCCATAGACCATTGTTCGACGGATCCTAGTTGGCGCTGATCCTCAAAGCCAATCATCGCCCGGTACTTGTCTAACAATCGACGGAATTGGAGGTCGCATTTGTTCACTTGGGTTGCAATCGCGGTCTCAATGGAATTGTTTTTTCCCTCAAATTCTTCCTGTGTTTCCCCTTCTTTACGCCGGTACTGTTGAAACACGCTGTTGATTTGTTTTGCAAGGTCGGTGGAAGTGGACCCAAATACATACATCTGGTGCAACAAAGCGCAAAACTCTCTGAAGTGGCGGAACGACTCCTCCGACCACACCTGGTTCAAAACCTGGCCCGCGTGTTCTCTCATTTTGGAGAAGTTGTCGTGGCTCGTTCGGGTGCCTTCTGCGGTAATGAGGCCTGGCAGAAGGAGTAGTTCTTGAATCAGTGGATGAAGCAGCATGTTATTCGAAGAGATGTCGTATTTCGAGAAGTCGCCCACGCGTCCTTCCAACCAAGACTGGAGCACGGAACGCCCATTCCTGTCGTTTTTATCCCCGTCCAGTTGCGATTTTAGCCTTGCTCGGTACCTGAGGATGTTTGGATGATCAACGCCGTATCTTCGGTGCAGCACCATTCCTTCCTGAAGCGTGGTCATTGAGTAGAGTTCTTTTGATGAATGCGAGAGCGAAAAGACGCCCTCAACGAGCGTGCTCAACTCACCAGCGTTCCCATCAACGTGAATCCGTTGACCGTCCTTGTCCCCGAGGTCGGGCATGGAACTTGGATGGTACTGCCAGAACGTCATCCGACCTTTGTGAAACGGCTGTGGTGCTTTGGACACTGGTGCAAAGAGATAGATCAGCCCTTGCTTCGCTCGGGTGTGGGCGACGAGGTGCTTACGTCGAAAGAGCTCGACTTGGCGACGGAGTTCCGTTTGAGATTCTAGATTTTTCGGGAATTCCTTGTTGTGATCGACTTTAATTTTGGATGTTTCTGGATCATCCTGAGAGACCATAAAGCCCCCGACGAGGAGGACGTTGTCCCGTTCAAGCCCCTTGACGGTCCATGTGTTGAAAATTTCAACTTGGTCAAGGTCGGCCTTCATCCCTTCAATGATGTACTCCTCCATCGGTTTTGACGTGACCAGCAAGGACGTCCCTGAACGGCCCTGGACAACCTTGGTCAGCGCCTTGAGCGCCGCTTCGTAGTCGTTGATGCTCTCTGTGGTGATGAAAAGGACGGCCGTGTCTGACTTCTCACGCTCCTTGAGGGCGTCTGGGGACGTCATGTGTGCAGGGTCGTCCAAATTGACCGGCATGCCATCCTTGTCGTACTCGAGTTCAAGCAGGTCTTGAATGGTCTCTGTTTTGGGCCAATTTAACCATTCATCCTTGGTAAACTCACGTATCCTGACGTCGTTTCTCCAATTGTCGTGGAGCCGCGAAGACTTCAACGACGCCTCAATTTCGTCCGGGGTATCCCAGAACAAGCCTCGAAGATGGTGGTTCACCGGTCGGTCGGTTCCATCTGTATACACAAATTTCGAAGCGAGTTCCACGGATTGTTTTGTGAGATCAGTAAGGCGCTTCAAAAACGGCTCCCATTCAAACTCTCGACCGTTGATGGTCTGGTTGTGATCTCCGGCAAGGACAAATTGATCGGAAGCCTTGCCTCGCCCCGGCGCCAAGAAGGACAACATGTGAACGCTCAGGGCATTGAGGTCTTGCACCTCATCCACCAGGATGGTGTCGTATTGCGTCTCTTGGAACTGCTTCTTCAAATGAACAATGGCGCTTTGGCTCAATGGTTCGAACGCCAAGCCTTCCGGCAATGGGAGCGGCCCCATTCCAGCGTTGATGGACTCGTTCTGAAGCAGGCGTAATTTGAGGTGTGCTGCAAATTCTGCCTCAGCCCACATGCCGCGGTCGTTCAATCGACGAACGACGAAGGCCCCCCACGCTTGCAACGCAGGGGCCGCGTCTGGCCTGTTGGTCCTTGCCTCACCCGTCCTCGCATCAAACAGGGACGTTTGCACCTCGGCAAGAGCATCAAGGTACGTCAGTTCCTCTGATTCAGATCCACTTTTTTTCCATTCGGCGCACCAAGCATCGTGCCACTCTTGAACCATTTCTGATGTGAGAAGCCATTCGCCGTCCTTCGATGGGTTCTTTGCTGATTTTTTTCGTGATTGAATGATGTCTGGGGCCCAATCTTCAAAAATTTGCTGAAGCGAACGCACATGGATGGAATTGAGGATGGCGTCTTTTTCTTCGTCTCCAAGGCCAGCTAGTTCTGCATACTCCTCCTCCTCCAATTCCACCTGAATGTTGGTGGCGAGGTGGTTGTTGAGGGCAACAATCAACGAGGTGGTCCGAGTTTTGGACTCGCGAGCACTCATGTGCTGCTTCAGCAATCGACGGACCCCTGTGAAGGTCTTCCCTGTCCCTGGAAAGCCACGTAGAAGGATGGTCTTGCCTCGTTGATCTTGCAGCATCTGATCCTGTTCCTCTGACAGGGTTTTCTTCTGAGGCTCGGAGGTGCCTGTGTTTTTCGCCCGGGGATCCAACTTCACAAGCACGTCATTCAAGAAGAACCGTTCGACGTTTTCATATTGATTGGTATGAACAGTGGCATCGATGTAGGGCGAAGTGAAATGGTTTGCATATGCCGTTCGTCGGAAGAAATCGAGAAAAGTCGTTTTCATTCTGGTTTTCTTATCTTCACTCAGTGGTCCGCTGTTATCCCTCAGTTCATCAAGGTAAATGAAGGGTGCAAGATGAGCAAAATGCTGGAATCGGAGGAGGGTTTCGTTCTGGGGTTTCCCACGTTCCTCATCCAAAAAGACGTCCAGGCAATGCTTTCCTAACTCGCCCTTGCCTCGCACAAAGCCAAGCACCATGAAATCCCTGTGCCGCCACCTGATCTTGTTGCCAACTTGAACGAGAATCCCTAAGGTCAGTAATTCATGGCGGACAGCGAATGAGGTTGATCCAAGATCCACGGTTTCGTCGGCGGGATTCGTTGAGGCGCAAATGCCTTCCCAAGCCTTCCTTCCTTCCCCAGGATACTTTTGCTCCAAAATTTCGGACACCACATCCATCAGGATGGAAACGGGTTGCACATCGAAAAAGTGGCGAAAGTACGCTCGATTGAAGCGCGGTGTACTTCGAAATGCACGTTCGATGTCCTCCGATGAGGATTGGAATTGCAGCCAATGGTGTTCCAACAATTTTTCCTGTGTATTTTTAATGAACGTGTCCATGCCTTCGTCCAAAAAGATGGTTTCAAAGATTCGCAAAAGTTGGGTGTGCTTCATCGCCCACGTCATCCACTCTTCGAATTCATGGATGAGCGGTTCGCCCTCGTGATTCTCCTTGTGCTGCTCCAAGGCCTTGATCTGTAGTTCAGAGAGTTCCAAGTCCCAATTCCAAGTGTTTTCACTGCACCATGCCTTGAATTCGTCCGAAACACCTGACTGGAGCGACTCGAAGTCGGTTTTACGGCACGACCATACCACTCGAAATTCAAATTTTTCGAGTTTTTTGCTCAGGCCCCACCACTCGTTCCGAAGGGTGCTTTGTTCATCGAGGCTGTCAATGATAATCAATCGAGGAAAGCGCTGGTCCGTTTTCATCCTGTCGAGTTTGTGAACCAATTGTTCAACAGTATTGCACTTCAATTCAGGATCGACGCCGCTGCAGACTGCAGATTCAAGCGAAGGCATCGTCAACGGCACCCCTTTGAGCTGCGAATAGATGAGGTTCCATCGACCAAAATCGGTCTTCTCGGGCGGACAATCGTGCGCATCAAGGAGTTCCGCGACGAGTTGGGCGAGGGCGACAGTTTTCCCTTCTCCAGAATCACCA
>Ga0255768_10005527_pt1 | contig 12141 bp, 15 predicted proteins | sample 071ome_33_FD_179983 | JGI IMG/M metagenome (GOLD analysis project Ga0255768, IMG submission 179983) | Coastal salt marsh microbial communities from the Groves Creek Marsh, Skidaway Island, Georgia - 071412AT metaG (version 2) | ecosystem: Environmental > Aquatic > Marine > Intertidal zone >...
GGTAAGGTTAAATAATACTATGAAAAGATTACTGATGTCAATGGCAATAATCATTTCACTAATGATTCCAGTAAAAGCAAACAGTGAAATTGATCCCAACTATGATTGGGATAATGATGTAATATATCAATCACTAGCAGAAGATTTTAGAACCTATACTGCTTGTCAGTCTATTCATCAAAACCTTGCTAGATTTGTAACTATTAATTATGGCGTTGGATCTAACCTAGGTTATCCTGCAGAGTGGCTAGAACAACAAAGATCACTTTTAGATAACATTCTAGCTCAAGACAGTATTTTTGCTGATAAAATTGTTTTGGTTATCACTGAGCTGATGCAAAGATATAATTTTGAATACCAAACTTTAGATTTTCAACTGAGAGAAAACCAAACCAAAACCACACAATCTATCATTATTGCTATTTCTATGTCTATGGAAGACCCAAATAAATCTACACTGGTAATAAAAAGTTTGCTTGGTGAATCACAAAGATGTAGATCCTACGAATCAAAATATATCTACGAATAAAGTCCTATTAGGCCTGCTAGTAAAATCAACATTACAAAATAGTAAGCAAGAAATTTTACAAATCCCCATAGACCAAACACCCATACAACTGTGATTGGAATCAGTATTAATAGTAAGAACCAGATCATTGTTGTTTTTCGTAGTGTGTGGTTACACCAAATGGTGCTTCAAGTTCTTTATCATGATTTGAGTGAATAACCCAAAGTGTATCGCAATAGTTTTCATCACCCCATGAACCCCAAGGATAACCATCTGTGAATACAATTAACTTCTTAGGTTGTACACCATTTTCTTTCATCCAAGTCCAATTAACATCAAAGTCAGTACCACCAAATCCACCTGGTTTATAATCTGTGATATCTCTATCAGGTGTAAATATTTCTGGATTGTGTACTTCTGTATCAAAACTCCACACATGCACTTTGTAATCTTGGAATGAATCCATTATGCCTTTTACTTCACCTAAGAATATTTCTAACTGTTTAGAACTAATAGATCCAGATGTATCAATAGCAACACACACATCAACTGCTGGCTCTGGTTGTAGACCAGGCAGTATAGCATCCACTGACCAACCTTTACGTGAAGGTCTCATAAAAGAATAGTCTGATTTTACAACTGACGTTATATGTTGATCTAACAATGATCTCCAATCCATTTTAGGTTGTGTCATGTTTTTAATCAGGCGTTCAACACCTTTAGGTGTATTACCAGCACCAGCCGCCTGGGCCGCCTGTAGCACTGCATTTTTGATTTCATCTTTTAATTTATCTTTTTCTTCTTTGGACATCACAGGCTGTTTGCCTTTGCCATCTTTGTCGTCACCGTCAGCACCTTGTTTACCTTGCTGACCGTTTTCACCATCTAGGTGCATGTCAAGAGTAACTTTGATTTCAACTGCGTTCTTTTTTAATTCACCATATATTTCATCTGAGTTTTTGTCATAGTATCTAACATCATGTAATCCTTCTTTAGGCATTCTGCCAAGACCTTCACGCACTAGTGTACCATTGATAACATAGTCAGTGGCCATGTTCCAAATTTGAGGATCTCTACCTTCACGTCTTTCCATGTGATCAAATACACAGTGTAGAACTTCGTGACCAATAAGAAAATCAAGTTCATCAGCAGTTAAAGGAGTAATAAATTCTCTGTTGTAGAACAAATGTAGACCATCAGTGGCCGCAGTAGGACACCAGTCATCTGCATTTTTGATTTTAAGTCTTGTGGCAAGATTACCAAAGAATGGATGTTTTAGCAGTAGACGTACTCTACTCTGTACTATTCTTTCACGGATTTCGTGATCTTCTTGAATTTGTATCTTTTTCTTTGTTGCTGTTTTTGTTGTCATTTGTTCTCTCTCCTTATTATGTATATATTAGCATCATATAGAGATCTGTCAACCATTATTTAAAAGACAAAACCTCCCATATTACGGGAGGTTTTAGAAGTAATTTACTATTGAATTGCAAGATCTAATTCTTCTAAAAGAGACATTTCTTTTGAAAATGTTCTTAAACAGTTAGGCGGAAATCCAATATCATTGTCCATTGCATCTTTGTTGTTATGATATTGTAATTCTAGGTATCTGCTGTCAGGTAACAATTCAACTCCAGCTATAGTTTGCATTAGATATCCAATACCAACTGCATCTTGGTGTGTGTGCATTCTTGCACGACTTGGATCATTTGTCCAATTTTCATTCATATTCTTGTTAGGATTGTTCCATTTTCTACTTCTAAAAGTATCATAATCTGTGATTGCAAGATTAATTACTTCACTTGCCTTGATTAACTTTTGTTTAAGATTTTTAGGTGTTTCAATCCCCCATGTTTGGGTTATATGAACATATCCTAAGACTGCATTAACACCATAACTATGATACCACTGTGCTCTAACTCCTCTAAAAGAGTTGTTATTAAGATAACCATCTTTGTAGATAAGTTTGTCAAACTCACTAAATCTTGTGTTTATTTCTTTTAACGCAAGTTTTTCATTGTCTGTCCATTGAGCATACACAAGAACCGTTAATCCGTTGTTGGCAAAACTGTAAATTCCTCTGTCTTTTTTGAATTGATTTACCTTGTACTCTTGATCAACAAATTTTTTATACATTTTATCTATGTATGAATTTAAGATTTTAATCTCTTGGTCGTCTATATATTCTTTTATCCATATACTAGTAATCATATAATGAGTTAAAAACTGAGCCGTTCTTTCATACACGTGATACCAGCAGTTCTTTGCATCAGCACTACTCCATTGATTTTTTTTATTTTTAATATCATTATAAGAAACAGTATCATATAAAGTATTTGTCTTTGCTAGTTCTATAAGAATATTTTTAGAAATTTCAATACTTTTGATATCTTTTTCTGCTAGAGCTGTGTGAGTAGCACTCATAAGTTTGGTCATAGGTACTGTGATTTTTGCATCAACAACATTACCACACGTACTGTTTTCTTTCCAATCACTTTGCCAATCATACCCTATAAGATCAGTAATTTCTTGTACCATCTTTAGATCAGAAGAAAGATTCCAATTGTTTAATACAGAACAACTTTGTATTTCATCTGTATAAAAGTCTGACGCAAAATTAATGTTTTTTGTAGATAACGAAGATTCAGAAGATTTTGCATCTACCTGTTCGCCGTTCTTAAATGTTAACCCCCAACTTAGATTAGGAATTAATAGTAGTAAAATTAATATGTGTTTCATATTATACCTCTCTGTTATAGTATAATACTAACACGAAACAGGATTCTGTCAACCATTTATTTGGCCAAAAAAATTCAATGATTTCAATGGTTTATTGGTGCCCAAAATAGTAATTAGCAAGGCCCAACACCAACAGTGTCACTAAAATTGCATTCAAAACCAGCAGAGCTCTGTCATGCCATAGGTATCCAACCAATGCCCAACCAAATGTACCAAACAATCCAAACCACATATCAATGTGCGGAATCGTTCCAATGCTTCTAGCCACTGTTGCAATTAAGATAAGAACAACTGATATCCATTTGATGTACCAACTTAAATCTCCTTTGGGAGTGACTTTTTTGTACACTCTAGATGAATTTAGTTTTTTTATCTTATCGTCTAGTTTTTCTTGTATGGGTTTTATATCTTCCATTCTAGTTTATCCTCTATGGCGTGTTGTGCCGCCTGTATATAGTCACGATCTTCTTCTGACAACACTGACCAAAATTTACTAACATTTAAAGTTAATTCATGCACTTCTTGAGGGTTTTTCAAATGATGATTAGCCTCCATCCATGCTTGTAGTTGATCCATTCTTTCGTTGATAGTCTTGCGTATATCACTCATTTTTAATTACTTACTTCTTCAAAAATATTATTAAATGTTGTTTCTGTTTTTTTACCAAAACCAGTTATCATTCCAGGATGCACTTTTTGTCCTATCATAACTTTATTTTTTAATTCTTTTGGAACAAAGAAAAAATCCATTATACCTTTAGGCTTATTCCATTCTTTACCTAAATTGTTTCCATTAAAATCATAAATTAAGTAATCTTTCTTTGTAAAATAATCATACAAGTCTTGCGGTTTATATCCAAATTTATTACATTGTGCTTCTACAATTTCTATTTGAACTGTAGGTCTATAAGCTGAAATTGTATTATTACTACCTTTAATAATTTCAAACTCGTATCCTTCACAATCAATTTTAATAAAATCTACATGATCATAATTAAAAGAATCTAAAGTCTTTATTTCAACTTCTGTAGTTTGATACTTATTTTTCATTCCTTCAATAACAATATGATTATGTCCTGCATTGTTTGGTCTTTCTGCCATTGGCATTTTTTTAGGAGTAGATCCTAATCCAATATTATGTGTTATAATATTGTCTTTACCTACAATATCTAAACTAGCAAATGATGTTTTTGAAGTTTTCCACCATCCGTCATAACTATTTAAATCATGTATCGTTGCTAGTGTACGAGAATCATAATATCGACCTTGTAATTTTACATGCTGATTTAAATTAATATTTTCTACTGCTAATTCATACGTCGACGGAAAAGGTTCAAATCCTACTACTTCGTCACACCAAGTAGCATATTCCATAGTATTGTTTGCTACGTTCATTCCAATATCTATTACTCTTCTGGCTTTTGAATATATATGTCTTAAAAATTTAATATTACGTACTTGATATGGCCCATTTTCTCTAGCAAATCTCTGCTCATACAAAGAATCACCTTTCCATACCCAATATAATCTACCCATTCTATTATGAATTAAATGCTTAGTTGGGTCATTGTTTAAATGACTTAACGTTTTAAAATGTTCAATATCCCATTCATTTACTTCATAAATTTTCATAGTATTATTATAACATGTATTTTTTTTAAATACAATCTATTCGTTATTGTTTTTTCCATCTATCTTTAAATTTATCTGGATAGAATTTAGATGCAATTTCTTTTGCATCATTATTAGTAAGAATTTTTAAATTATTTTTATTTAATATTGGACTTGTACTACTTTTAGGTTCTTTATTATACATGCTATCGTATATTTCATTTTTGAAACTAGTTATTTGATCTTGATTTATGTTTTCTAATGCTATACGGAATTTTTTAAAATATGAATTACGATTCCAGCGATTGCTATTAATTTCTTGAATTGTACAATTAGTTACTTCTTCAAACCCATCGTCTGTAAACTGTAATACATTGGCTCCTACATTAGCATAACGCCAAAAAGGAGCAACGTTTTCATTTAAATTGTTTCCTCCATCTTTACGTTCAGTATTATGTACAGTTACAACAAGACTGTGATCAACTACAAAACGAACCATACTCAAAGGATCTATTTTATTATTGCTGAGTATTTTGTTTAATAATATTGTTTTAATATGATTAACTTGAAAATTGTGCTCACAATGAAATCCACCTTCTTTAGTATGAAATTCATTTGTAGTAAGTCCACCTATTCCAAGACATTGCATTTCAAATAATGCTTTGCCGGTAACTAAATCTGCACCACTGTTGCCTGTTTTTTGTGTAGTATTAAGCACATCACTCTGTGTTTCTCGAATACAAAATCCTAGTGCATTATAGTTTTCGTTACTAGCAGTTTTATAACCTTTGCCTGCACTCGATCCTCCCATAAAATGATGATTAAACCAACTATATTCAGATAGTTTGTTTATATCTTTATTATTAACTGCATTAGCAAAAGTGCGTAAATCACTTGCAAGAAAATGTAGCCTTAGCCCCCACTTACATGCTTTTTCAATTTGTTTATTAACATCTTGTTCTAAAAACTTTTTTAAATTCATCTTGCCAACTCCTCAAATGCAAAAGCACCTTTGACAATTTCTCTGTCTTGTTTGTTTTCAAATGCATAGAAACCACCCAAAGTATAATACCACCCTGTAGCATGTTTTTTAACAATGCCTTCTAGATGTTTTTGTTGTTCGCCTTTCATAATCCATGGTATGTCTATCACATGATATTCACCTTTGTAGTTATAAAATTCTCTCTGTGTTAGTTTTTTAGATTTCATCCATGGCCTTTTGTATTTGTTTATAGTATGCATCAAACTGTTCTGCATCTGCTTTGTTTAGATATGCCATTGACCAAAACATAGGATATCCATTTACTCCACCTGGACAAGCATCTTTCATATATGAATAAAACATGTAGGGCCTATCCTGATATACACCTTGCATTAGTTCTGGTCCCATCAACATCAGTGGCATAAACACTGTGGATACCATATCTGGTTCACTTATTTGAAAACTAGTAAACACTTCGCCTTTGTGACAACCTCTAGCCAATTCTTTTAACAGTTGTTTAGATCTAGGAACATAGGTGTTCTTGTTTTTCTTTTTAACTGTGTATTCTTTTATTTCTTTTAGATTATTAGTTTGTGTCATGTGTTTTTTTATTTTTGTATATTCCTTTTAGTCCACAGGCTCTGATACATTTACGTAGGTGTGCAGGGTGTGAAGCATACCATCTAGATTTAAGTGTTTGATAAAATTCTGTTTGTAGTATATCATCAATTGAATGTTTGTTGAGATCGTTAAAATCTCTATCTGTGGTTTGTGTGATTTTTTCATACATGTGGATAGCATCTCCATACAAAAAACAACAGGGCCACAGGGTCATATCTGATGCTACAAATGCCTCTGGTTCTTCGTAGTGTTGACAAGCAATAGTTGATACAATTTCATCTACCACTTTAGGATCTTTAGATTCATAAACTTGTTTTAGTTTATCCAAGTCATTGTGCGGTAGTTTTTTTGAATTGTTTAGTTTGACTTCTTGTGCTTTTCTTGGTTTGTGTTTTCTATCTTTGTTGAATTCGTTGCGACCGCTGGTTCTTCTAACAAATCTCATGCCCAGTTCTTGTGCCAATGCTTTAGCAGGTTCATAGTCATCTTCATTGTGATCAAACGGAATAAACACCCAATTGGCTTTGCCACCTGCACTCATGTATGCTCTCATGTTTCTTTCTAGAGTGGACCAGTTGACATTTACTCTATAGATGTGATTTGTGTCTTTGAATCCGTCAACACTGAAGTCAACATACAAATTTTCAACCTGTGCTAGACGTTGCCACCATTGTTCATTTTGTAGACCACCATTGGTGCTTATGTTGATATTACCGCCCTGTGAAGAAAGATATTCACAGATTTCTACACATTCAGGGTTGATGATTGGATCACCTAGGACTCCACACAGTTTAAACTCTTTGCCTTCACAGGATTCACGGGTGGGAAAAATATGTTTGATGTTTTCTAATGTAAGTTCTTTGTTACCTCGCAGTGGTAGACCCATTTCTGTTCTAGCACACAGTGGACATTCTGCATTACAGTTAGCAGTAATTTCTAATTCGTATTTTTGTATATCTGTTTGATGCATTATTCTGTATCAGTTTCAGTCCTACCGTGATAACACTCTGGTGGTTGTGTATAGTGTGTAAAAAGAGTAGGATCATATTCGTATCGTGTATTGCAGTATAAACATACCTTATGATCATGTTCTCCCATGGTTAGGTATATGTGAGGATGATCATTTGGTGGTGTACAACCTATACAAACAAAGTTCTTAACTCCTATTTTTATAGACTTAGCACCTATGTCATTTTTATAAATTGATGTTCCGTTTACTTTCATATTAGTTTAGAGATTTGTGATCCTTTAGTATTCCGTGTTTACTCATGTTTGTATAGAGTTTTTGTTTAGTAGAAGTCCAAAATTCTGTTGCCCAACTGTTGTTAGAATTAGCAATTGCAGTGTCGCAATTCTTCAGCAGTCTGTCATACATTTTTTTTAATTGATTTTTGTTTACTTTCATTTTTTCTTTTTTTTTGATTATACAAATATGATCTGCTCATTTGTGTCTTAATACCTTTTGTAAAAAACCCTAGTAGATAATTTAAAGAAACATATTCATTCATAAACATTATTTTTCCTTGATTGTTTGCTTTGTCAAAAAAGTTTTTTTTAAAAAATTTCAATGTTTTTTTAGAAAAATGAGTATCAGGGGCTAGCATACGATAAAAATTTCCAATTAACATTGCAACTTTTTGATCAATTGAATATTCAAATACTGTTTCAAATTTTAACAGGCCATTTTTTTCATAAGGTTCATAAGAATTTTTATAATCAAAATCATGTATTTCTTTAGTTACTAAAAAAAACTTGTAAAGACTTTTTTTATCTTCACTTAATAAGTCATATTGAAAACAAAAAGCTTCGCTCATTTTTTTATTATATTCAAAGTCACTATATTTTTTAATCAAACTATTTTGGATAGACCTGTTTTCAGACTGACTGTAAAAATGTTCTGGATTTTTCCAAGTTTTATTTGGATTTTTTAAGTTTAAAACCTTTATTAAAATTATTTTATATAACATATAATTACTTATCCTACGTTTAGGGTGGGGAACTGATCTACATTTAAAGAGCAGAGAGAGGCAGATTCAGTCCCCCTAACGGCGTTCTAAACGTCTACGATTAGTTTGCCGTATCTCTTATAAAACTCCTTGAAGCTGTTAAGCTCTTTAGGGGAAAACGGTAGTTGATGATTCTTAAGAGCAATCCTTGCCCCAAGTACTACCATTTCAGTTTCAAAATTGTCCATCATGTACTGTAAAAAACAGTCTGCCATTTTGTGCCAAGACGCCATCTTCTTGTTCTTCTGCGCCTTTTCACATTCGTCTTTTAGTTCATAACACAATGAAGTAATCAACGAGTACATAGCACTCACTTCTTTTGTATCTAGTTTCTTAACCTTACCAGTCAAAATATCTGTTGGGTTAGGAAGTTTACCTGCTACATCTCTGTGAGCATTAAATTTCACTGCAAGACCTTCACCTACTGCACCTGTGATGATGTCTGTGAGTTGTGATCCTTTTAAGCCACTTGACTCTAGCATATCACTTACAAAACTCCATGATCTTGGTGTAGCAAATGCTCTTGAAGAACTTCTAGGATCAAAATCATACAAATCATTCTTAGCAAATGTTAAGTAACCAACCACATCAGGGTGGATACTATTTTTAGTTGCCCAATCCTGCCAGTCTTCAAAGTTAACTGCCATTTCAATGTGTAACATTCTGTTAGCCAGCGGTGAAGGCATTCTATAGGTAACACCTCTATCACTTTCTCTGTTACCCGCCGCCACAATTGATACACCCTCAGGCAATATATAAGTACCAATTCTTCTGTTGAGAATCAATTGGTATGCCGCCGCCTGTACACTCTGTGGTGCCGCATTAATTTCGTCTAAAAACAGTATAGAAGTGTCTTTAGGATCACTTGGAAGATCAACTGGTGGTGCCCAATCCATTTTGTTTTCTTTGGAATTAAAATATGGAATACCACGTAGATCAGTTGGTTCCAACAATAGTAATCTTAAGTCAATTACATTTCTGTTGGTATCCTTACCAATTTGTTCAATAATTTCTGATTTACCAATGCCTGGAGGACCCCATAACATAACGGGTCTCTTAGCATTAATACAAGCAAGAACCTCAGTCATTACATCGCTGGGTCTTACTGTTCTAGCATCTGTTGTTGTTGTTTTTACCATTTTGGCCTCTCTCCTTAATAGTGTTTATTAAATATATAATAGCACCATACACACATCTGTCAACCAGAAAAATAGACTAAAAAAGCCAATAAAATCAAGGTTTTTGAAAAAAAGTTAAAAAATTATTCAAATTTTGGAGAATAATCTTGATTGTTTACTGTGATATTTCGTGACCAAAGCTCAACATCACCATCAATCAATTTAAGATCCACAGCATCTTTTTCATTAAACACCACAATCTTTTTGTTGTCTATATAGTAGGGTAGAAGCATTTCTCTTTCAAGATTGTGAATGTGAATTGTTTTCACACTAAAAGGTTGTTTGATTTTTATCACATAAGAAGGAAAGTGTTGTTCTAGTATTTGGACACCAATTTTTGTTAATCGCAGAGAGTTATCACTTAAACGACTCACAAACATGTTGAGAATCTGAGCTTCTGTTGTGCCTTTAGACTTGACATAGTCAACTACAATACGTTTATTCTGGTTGATAAGATTTGACATCCAACTTCTTTCCAGCAGTTAAAACATGCACTGAAAAGTCGTTGCACTTGAACAATGCATTTAATTTTTCTGCTAAATTAATTGCGTGTCCTGAGTTTGAAAACGAAACTTTTTTATATTTTGGTCCTGGATAGTTTACAAGTGTGTTCAAGGACCTTAGGTTCACGGGAGCATCTTTGTAGAAAACCGCATAGATGGCTTCTGCTTTAAGAACTTGTTCGCTCTTGTATGTCTTTGGGTTAGTGTATTCTAACAGTATGTCTGGTTTTGGTCTACTCATAGTTGCTCCATTATATACAGTTATTTATCTGATTTTATGAAATTTTACACATAAGTGATGGTAATTGTGACTTCTCCAGCCGTTGCACCATTGTGTGTAATACGTGCTTGTACATCTAACTCTGTGGTGTTAGTTGCTGGATACACATATCCAGGTGTGGTTGTGTATTGCCCTACAGATTCTAAATCGTTTTGATCTGCTGTTTGCAGTAGATCTGTATCTGTGCTGATGCCAATTTCTATTTCTGGTGTTGCACTGTGTCCTGTGAATGGTGTGGTTGTGTTTACCAACACACTTAGGATTCTAGCTCCTGGAGATAAACTGCCAAGTATTTCTGTATCAATAGTACCAAATCCGCCAATTGGTGCTGTGAAAGTGTAAGACAGTGACTGAGCATCAGTTGATGCAGAGTCTTCATCGCTGATCAATACCCATGTACTACCGTTGTAGATATAATAACCCCATTCAGTTTCTCCTGTGTCAATCACATACACTGAGTCACCTATCTGAGGTGTTAATGAATTTCTGGCTGTGATATCGCTAACCACAGTTGTACCACCTGCTGTTCTAATACCTTGTTCTACTGTGACTGCTAATGGTAACCTACCATTGTGAACACTGAAAATACCAAGATCAGTTAATGGTGTACCTGTGAGTTCATCTAACAATATTTCACCACCATCTGCTCTTGTTAATTTGATAAAATTACCTGACGATGCTGAAGTTGACAATGGCCAACCTGTACCTGAACTTGGTCCTGCTACTGGATTACCTGAACCGTCATTGGTCACATTCACAATTGTAATTGTGCCACCTGTTGAATTTGTCAGCACAACATTTGATCCTGACAGTGATGCTGTGATGTTTGGCACATTTGCAGAATTTACATCTGCCATAATGTCTGCACCAATACCAACTGCAATACCATAAGCGGCTTGACCTGCTGTTGTGGTTGAAAATGTTACTGTTGTTCCATTTATTGTAATTACACCACCTGGATACACACCAACCAATCCATATGCCAAACTTTGTGTGCCTGTTATGGCTGTTGAAGGTGACGGAGAAGTTGATGCTGTTACACCATGTGTTGCTGTGTTACCGTTAATGTCTGATACTGTTACTGATACATTTCCGCCTGTGAGTGTAACTGGCGTTTCGTTGATTTCTATTACATCACTTGCTGTAGTAGTTGGATCTACCACTGTGCCTGTGATACTGGATTCAATTGCATTTGCAATCTTTAAAAACTGTATTCTTCCACTGGTGTTTGAAGTTGTTAATGCACCTGCTGTGTTATTGTCTGTGTAGATAAAATCTCCTGGTGATCCTGGAATTGCTGGTACAAAATCTATGATTCTTGTGTTAGGTCTCAACATAAATTGATTTGGTCCTGGACCAGCATTGGTCACTGTGCCAATTACTTTTTCTGCTGTTGCTGTTGTGGTTTTGGCAAAACCTGAACTGGTTGCAGAAATAACATCACCAATTTCAAAACCGTGTGCAGTTTGATCCAACACATAGTGCATCTGTGGATTTAGATACTGAAATCTTGAATTGATGTTTAGATAAAAATCATTAGATGTAATTGAAGTTGGTACTGGATCTAACATTGGATGGCCATTTTCGTTTAATTGGAATACCACTGCTGGTCCTGTACTGAATATACCGTTACCAATTGAACTTCTAAATGTGTTGTATCTCAACCAATCTTCAACTACCATGGTTACTGATGAAGATGTTTTTGAACTGATAG
>Ga0255768_10005537_pt1 | contig 12133 bp, 10 predicted proteins | sample 071ome_33_FD_179983 | JGI IMG/M metagenome (GOLD analysis project Ga0255768, IMG submission 179983) | Coastal salt marsh microbial communities from the Groves Creek Marsh, Skidaway Island, Georgia - 071412AT metaG (version 2) | ecosystem: Environmental > Aquatic > Marine > Intertidal zone >...
TCCCAGTCAGAACGGCTCGGTACCGGAGCACGCCGAAATGGCCACGCATCGTGGTGGAGGCGGTGCGCCGACAGACCGCTCCAACGACGAGCAACAGCCCGCTACCAACCAGAGTAAGTCGGTCACTAAGGTCCATGCCAAGGGCCCCCAAGACGGCGAGAACCGGCCATGAAATCGAGGTTACTGAGCCTACACGGGTTCGAGCGGCGGGGTCGTCTAGCGTCAAATCCTGGACGAAGATGCCCCAAATGACGAGAAGCAGAGGTGCACCAAGATCCGACAGGACGATGCCCTCACCAGCGATGAGTGCTTTGACCGTCGGCCACGCCAACCAAACGGCGCAAACGAGCAAGGTCAGGGCCGTGAACAACGTCATGTTTTCCACGCGTTTGACGCCGGCGGCGCGTTCGGCTTCAATGGCCGCATCTGCATCCGCCCATGAGACCATGTTCCTACCTCAGCAGATGACCGTCATAATCACTCCGTCCTCCTGATGTGGCTTCGGTTGAAGAAACAGAGGAGCGGGAATGTTCAAGGGTGTCTTTCGCATGTAGAAGAGAGAGAGGAAGCACCATGCCCGGCTTAATCACCATGGATGACCTGACCAACGACGAAATCCTTCAGGTTCTGAACGATGCAGAACGCCTCCTCCCTGTCGCCCGAGGAGAACTTTACTTGCCTTTGCTTCAAGGAAAAATTCTCGGAAACCTCTTCTTCGAACCCAGCACCCGAACCCGGATGTCTTTTGAAACGGCCATGAAGCGGCTGGGCGGCGATGTTGTGAACCTCGGCGACGTCAACACCTCCTCAGTGGTCAAAGGTGAAACACTCTTTGACACCGTCCAGATGGTGGACGGGTACACGGACATCATCGCCATGCGCCATCCCCGCCAAGGCGCCGCCCAATACGCACAAGACGCCGCCCGGGTACCGATTTTGAACGGTGGTGACGGCGCTGGACATCACCCCACGCAAACGATGCTCGACCTTTTCACCATCCGTCAGGCCCACGGTCGTCTCGAAGGGTTGAATGTGGTGCTGGCAGGCGATCTGCGTTACGGCCGCACGGTGCATTCGTTGAGCCACGCCCTCACGCGCTTTGGATGCACGCTCACCTTTGCAAGCCCCGAGTTGTTGAAGATGCCCGCTGAAATCGTTTCCGACCTGAGGGCTCATGGCGCGAACGTCGTTGAAACGGACGACCTGCTCGGGTCGCTCCCTGGAGCAGATGTGGTCTACATGACACGGATTCAGAAGGAACGCTTCGCAGATGAGGATGAGTACGCAAAGGTGGCCGGGGCGTACAAACTCCACGCATCCAACTTGGAACACGTCAAGGAAGGCATGATCATCATGCACCCGCTTCCAAGAGTCGACGAAATCCACCCTTCGGTTGATGATACCCGCCATGCACGGTACTTTGAACAGGCTTTCAACGGGGTGGTCGCCCGCATGGCGCTGCTTTGCCGACTCTTGAACGTGGATGTCCCCGCAAACATCGGAGGTGAGGCTTGATGTCGCAGGAGCACAACATGCGCCGTGTCACGGCCATTCGCAACGGCACCGTCATCGACCATATTCCCGCAGGTCACGCTATGCGTGTCCTCGAAATGCTCGGTATCGACCGGACCAGCTCCGTGCCGGTGTCCATGGTCATGAACGTCCCCTCAAAGAAGATGGGAACCAAGGACATCATTAAGGTTGAAGACCGAGAATTGAACCAAGACGAACTCAGCCGGTTGGCTTTGGTCGCTCCCGATGCCCACGTGGCCATCATCCGAGCCTACAGCGTGGCAGAAAAAATGACCATTGAGCTCGGCAACGAAGTCAAGAACGTCGTCCGATGCACGTTCTCCAACTGCATCACCACCAACCCACGGGAACCGCTACCCCACCGATTGAAGGTGCTCTCGACCGAGCCGCTCGAACTTCGCTGCCATTATTGCGGACGCCCGCAAGACCTTGAGGCCCTCGTCCGCAATCTGATCTAGTCGATCTTCACACCCAAGAGGTCCCGCATATCGCAGGCCTTGCATTGGTTTCCCGAGCTCGGACTGCCGCAACGGGGACAAGGCGCTGGAGGGGACGGACGGGAGTCGCCTCCACCCAATTCGACGACCTCGTCCCGCAACGATTTGATGTGGTCGGCCATGCGCACCAAACCGTGTCTCGTACCGGGTACATCGGCCTCCATGTGAGCGACCATTTCACGGTGACGCCATCGCAGGGCGCCCCGTGCATTGGGGCATTCCTCGTGGTGCAACGGAAGTTCTCGATGGAGAGCGTAGAGGTGAACCTCTTGTTCAGGAACCCAACGAAGCGGAACGATGCGGGGCGCAAGCCCGTCAACCGGCGTCATCGTATGAGGGGCAAGGCGCAACGTTCGTTCGATGTCCGCATTGGCCAAGTTCATCAACACGGTCTGTGCCATGTCGTCCAGGTTGTGACCCAAGGCGATCACATCAGCACCCACCTTGGTAGCGAGGTGGTTGATGCCTTGCCTCCTGAACACGCCGCAATAGGAACACGCCATTCGGGGGGCGTCGTTGTCTTTTTCCACAACCATCGGTAGGCGCTGAACCACCTCATCCATTTCAAGAAAGGAAAGTTCGGGGTAGGTCACCACGTGGTGTTCAACCCCAAGACGCTCACACAACGAACCCGCACAGACGATCGAGGGCGGCCGATAACCTTCGATGCCCTCGTCGACCGTCCCGGCAACGATGGTGACGTCCGGCCGTTTCCCCAGCAGGTCAACGAGCACATCGAGGAGCACCGCCGAGTCTTTTCCACCCGAAACAGCGACCAGAACGGTGGTGTGCTTGCCTTTCTCAAGCGGGAGTTGAAGCCGCAGTTCCTTGCTGATCTTTTTGCGAACGGACTTCGCAAGGTGCTTTCCACAAAGAATTCGACCCGAATAGGCTTGTTCAACCACGGCCGGTTTGTCGCACGAATCACAACGAGGGACGGTGAACGGAAGGGGGACCTCGCCCTGCATGGTTCACGCTCGCAAGGCGTCTCGTTTCAAATGAGCGGCCGGGAGAGGGTTTTTCACGATTTTTTTTCTTAAATTAAATCAATTGAAGATTTGATTTTTCAATTGATAAATTGTAATTCACCTTCCCGGTTGATTTCCACGGTTCAAGCCGAGAGGAACGGCCTCTCTTCCAGAAAATTGCACCACTGCGCCCCTTCAAGAAGGCAGGTGAAACCGGATTTTCAGTTGGAAAATCGCGAAAGGTCCACAAAACGGCCTCTGCGGTGGTTTGAGCGCAAAACTTCTTGAAGGCTACAGCGCTGTCACGTTGTTTGAGCAACCATGCTGCAGCGTTTGTTGGCGGAATTCCTTCACCACGAAGGGGTGGAGCAGGCCCTCGTCTTTGACGACCGAGGGCGCATGCTTTCAAGCGTAGCCAAGCAAGGTGTTCTGCCCGCCACCGAACAAGCAGTCGATCTGACCGTGCTCGCTCTGGCCGCCACCCAACACACGAACTTTGGTGAACTCCACGAAGTTTGGCTTGAAGGTGACCAAACCACACTTATCGATGTCATCACCCCGTACCGGATTTTGATGCTCCAAGGAAAGCAAAGCAAAGTTGCCCGATGGCGACACGCCGTTGACCACATGCGAAAACAACTCGCAACCACACCCGAATTTTAGGTGAATACCATGTTTGAGTTACCCCAAGGAAGGCCCGTAAACGAAACCATCACCCTTGTCGAGGGTGAGCTTCAACCCTTTGCACACGGTGCAATTTCATCCTATGTCGGGCGAAGAAAAACCCCGGTGGGCCATCGCTTGGTCCGCGGAGGTCGCATCGTTGGATGGGTGATCGAAGACGCCGAAAAGGGCGTCATGCTGGGTGGACACGAAGCGAAAGCGGCCATGGAAGCCATGGAAGCGGAACAAAATGTCCGCCATCTGGCCACGTCCTACAGCCTCAACGGGCTCGGAAGTGTTGCTGAGATTCTCCCTGAAGCTTTTGAACACCAAGCCGACAGGCAAGGCCTGAAATCCGCCGCCAACACGGTGGAGCGTCTGCTGGCTCGAGACCTTTCCACGGTGATTCGTGAACTCGCAGCCCATACGACGGTGCGAGGTGCCATGGCCATTGACTCGGGGATGCTCATCGACCACGCAGGCGATTTGCCCGGCCTGGGCGAAGAAGAAGTCTTGGCGAGTGAACTTCATGAATTGCTTTCCAAGATGCGCCCTGACCGTTTGACCGCTGACCTCGGCATGAAAGGTCCCGGCCATTGGACGTTGCACAGCGGTGATGGAGCCCTGCTCCTTGCAGCAAGCGGTGAAATCTCCATTGCTGTTTGGACCGAAAAAGACGCGAATCATGCCCGACTATTGTCATCGGCTTCCATCGCCCTTGAAGGCGAGTTGGTCGCTGCAGGAGCTCACGGCAGTCAACTGCCCGAGGGCTTCACCCTCCGAGAGGGACGTGGTGGACCCGATGCGGTCATTTCCATGCTCAAAGCCGCCCTTGATGAAGAGGTAACGGGTCATCTTCAATCTGGCTCATCGAGCAAAGCCGTCTCGCTCATCGTCGTACGCGGCGTCCCCGTTGCCCTCTGGGCGCCATCGTGTGACAGCATGGAAGAAGCAGTGATGGGTTTGACCGAATCAAAGCGCAAGGTGAAACTCATTCGCTTTCCTGCCGGGACCATCGTCTCCTCGAAATCCGGGACCGTTGAAGCCTTCACCCTCGAGTCCTTCTCCGAATTGCTCTCAACGGTTCGAACACGGTCCGAGGCTCGACAGGCATCCCTCAAGGCCCTTCTGGACGACCTGCTCGGCTTTGAGTCCGGCTTGGAGGCCTTGAAGAAGGCTCGGAACGCTCTGAAATTCAAATCCGACGGGGCTGACATTGCCGAACCCTTGCCGGTCATGGCGGAGCAAGCCGTCGCGGCCGTCGATGCAGGTCTGCGACGACGGCTTGAGAAAGCTGAACAGACCGTTGACGAACTCAACAAAGTCAAGGCGGTTCTCGAAACACAGGTCAAAGCCACCGAAAAGAAGCGAGACGCTGCCCAAATCCTTGCACGTGAAGCGAGCGAAAGTCGCCAAGAGAACACCGTTGCTTTGGAGGATGCCCATGCGAAACTCAACGCCCTTCAAGTCGATCTCGCTCAAGCCCGCAGCCAGGCTGAGGAGGCCGAGTCGCGTTCCGAACGCTTGTTGCGGCGCGTGAACGAACTTGAGCATCAGGTCAGTGAGCGGGCAGCAGAACTGGCGAAGGCGGTGGGGGATGCAGCCAGCAGCGAGGCGTTGCAGGTCATGATCGAATCGCTTTCGCTGAAAGAAGCGGAATTGCAAGCCAACTTGAGTGAAGGTTCTGAGCGCTTAGCCACCATCCGTCAACAAAGCGATGACGAGGAGCGACGACTCCGCGTTCTCTCCGAGCAAGTCAACACCGTTCGTGAACGGCATGCAAGAACCCAAGCCGACCTTCAAGACCTTCAGGAGCAGGTCCACCTCAACAAGGTGGAACTCGAAGCCGTACGAACCGAGGAGAAGCACGCTCGCCAGCGCATCGATGAAGACCGAACACGGCGTTCTGAAGACGAGGCTCGCAGGGCGAACATTCAGGCCGAGTTACGGGAATTAATGGATGAGCGACGAACATTGCTTCGTGAGCTCGGCGATTTAGGGGCCCGTCGCGGCCATAGCGAGGCCGAACTTGCTGTTCTCGTGGACAAGGCCTCGGCATTGGCCGACGCCCACGAGGAGGCTTTGGCCGATATCCAAGAGGCAGAACGGCTGAGGGCTCGTTTGGCAGAGGAACCGCTGGCGCAGGCTCTTCTTGACGACAACAACACCTTCGAGGGCCTTGGCCCTGTGCTCGAACGCTTGGAGCATGCTCGAAGTTTGGGCTACTCCGTCACCTTGCTTGATCGGGCGGTCGAACGAGCTCTCCAGGTGATTCAATCCACCGTGGATCACGTTGCTGCGACGCCACGGCATTTGCTCTCCTCCGAGGTCATGACGCTGCTTGAGCGACAGGTTCCTCAAACCGCAGGGGCTGTACGGGGGCTGGCCCGTTGGTCGGTTCAACAACGCTTGGAACATCAACTCGGAGATACCGTCAACCATGTGGTGCTTGACCTTGAACACCTCTTGGAGGATTTCGACCGCTCCATCACGATGCTGCGACGGATACGCAATGTGTTGGAGCAGGTCGAGCGCTTGGGAGCGCCCTCCCACGAAGTCCATGCGCTTCTCGCCAATTGTCAGCGGCCCGAAGCGCTCCCGAGTTTGGCCCAAGGCACCCGCCGCTTGATTCAGGTGGCTCTTGACGACATCTATCTCGAAGCGGACCAGCGCGATGCTGGTGAGGCCATTGGTCTGGAAGAAACCGCTCGCGTTCTCGAAGAGCTCATCACGCAACTCGATGCATCGGGATTGACCGACGGTCGGCCCCGAGGCATGATGTGGGAATTCCAGCGGGACGGATATCTTCCGTTTGAGCGAGAGAACCTTCCGGTTGAGCAGCGTATCCCGGTGAGCGACGAAATGAAGGGCGACTTGGAACCGAGTCTCCTCAACGCCGAGGTCGTCGCATCGCTTGAACAGGAAAACGCGTCACCTGTTGATGAAGAAGGATGGAGTGAACTACCACCGCCGCAAGAAGGGGCGGTCGTGAGCAACGCCTCAAGCATCGAGAAAACGACCGTCTTTGAGGGGTCATTGGAGGATGAGCGGGCCGCTTTGGAAGCCGAGTTGGCCCGCCTTGATGCGGAACGACATCACCGTGCAAGCGCCTCGCCTGCCCCCGTTGCCGTGCCCGCTGATGCAGCACTGGCTGCATTGGAATCAAAACTGGCGAACCTTGACTTCTAAGCGTGGTGTACATGTCCGAGATCACGACGCTGGCGGGACGTGATGAGACTGGAGGACGACCTTATCCTCTGTGGATTGAACGAGGAATCTTCGCTTTGATGGTTGGGGCCTTTATGGCCATTGCAGGACGCATCACCGATTGGGTTGATCATCCGATTGCAGGTCCGTTCGCCGGTTATGTTGTCTATCCGTTTACTCTGTTGGCGCTTGCGGAGATGATGGGGCGCATCGTGCAACATCGGCACGGGTCAAAGTTGTGAGAACTCCTTCGATGATTGGTCCGCTGGAAGGCGGTTGGTTCTGGCTTGTACGAAACCGATCACACGCTGCCAGGGAATAAAGAAGCGGAGCACCGCCATCATGCTGAGGAACAGCAACGCTGAGATGACCAAGCCGTAGGTCAGCGTCAATTCAATGGATTCAGAAACTTGGCCCGCCCATTGACTCCCGGTCGTATCGGAAACCACAGTGAGCAACACCTTGTGGAAGCCAAGCGCCACCATCGTCGCCAAGCCGGTGAGACCGAGGAAAAGGAAGGTGTGGCGCAGATGCGTATTGAGGACGTTGTCCATTTGACGAACGTATTCGGGGTCTCGTTTGCAGGACTCTGGTAGACGGAACGCATACTCAAGGTTGCGAATAACGCCGTAACTTGCTTCCTGGAACACCATGATGAGAACGGCGATAAGGATGAGATTGAACTGTTCTTGCGTGACGAGTTTCAAACCGAACAGACCGATGGTGGGGTTGGAGGTTTGGCTCTCGAGGACGGCCAACGTTCCACCGTACGCGCCCAGTTGGCTCTTGATGAGCGGGAAGGTAAGAATGGCGTGAACGCCAAGGAAGAGCAGCGTGAAGCCGATTGACCACGCAATTGACCGACGTGAGAGCCCCCAAATACCTCGGGTGCCCATGATGACGGGGAGCAAGTAAACGAAGAGGATCAACAGGGACATGATCATCAACAGCGGCCACTGAAGAGTTTCCAGTTCAGCATCCGTGGGGAGGCGGAGATCGAATGAAAACAGCATGCCTGCGAACCAAGAAAACATCAGCCGACCGACAAGCAGCACGATGAGGCCGACGATGAAACCAAGTTTGATGCGTTGCTGAACTTTAGGCGTCTGGAAGGCGATAAAAGCCATGGTTCCGCCCAAACCTAAACCGAGCACAAGAGGCACAAAGAAGCGTCCCATACCGTCTCGTCCTTCACCCGTCAGCCAATCACCGAGCGGCAGTTGGTCGGCGATCAAGAGTTCGATGGTGTCAAACAGCATGGTGTGATCAATGGAGCCAACAACGTATGTTGAAACAACTTCGAGATACATCGCCACCAGGGCTACCGTGGCGAGAATTTGCAAGGCCAAAATCTGCCATTGCTTTCGGAGGTTCTTCAGGTGAAGTGTCCGTGGCTTCGCCGTTGCTTCCAGGTAGACATCGGACTGAAGGCCAACCTCACCTGCCATCTCAATACCCCCTCACTTGCATCAAGGCCTGAGACAAATCCATGTCCGGCATCCAATCAATGACCTGAGCACCAGAGCCCGCCAGTGTGGTCAAGCGGTTCTGACGCTCTAACTTCAGCACCTCATAGGACATGCGCGGAATGCGGCTCACGAGGCGTTCAAAGTCAACGCTTGAAGGGGAAAGAACGGTCACTTCGTGACCCCGTCCAACCAAGTCGCGCACGGCAGCGGGGACCGTCCCGTCGCCTTCGCACGAGGAAATGATGAACACCGGACTTCCTCGGCTGAACCGGCCGCTCAACGAGTTGGTGACCGCTTGAAGGGGCATCGAGCCGTTTGGCGTTACTCCGGCAAGGGCGCTGAGGATTTTGAAGTACTGCTTATCACCGGTGTCAGGGGGCAGGTACGCGAGTTTTTCGTCGTAAATCGCCAACGCCACCGAATCACGACGCTTGAGGAAAAACGCTGCGAGGCTCGCTGCTGAGACCGTTCCCATTTCAAGCGGGTTCTTGAGAACGGTTCCGATGCGAGCGAGGTCTCGGCTGTCGAGAATGAGGTACAGGTCGGTCACCGCATCACGGCATTTCTCGTTGACCATCAGCTCCCCCGTGCGAGCGAAGGCCTTCCAATTGATGTTCTTGAACGGGTCACCGGGCACATATTCCCGGAGGGAGTAGAATTCTGAGCCTTGACCCGGCGTTCGCAGGGTGGTCGCTCCCGTGTACATCTTTGGCGTTCGACTGCGTAAAAAGGCCTCCTCGATGTCCTTGATTTGGGGGAAGATGACGATGTCGCTGTGGTGGTCAACATACATCTCTTCCACACCCAAATTGAAGGTGTTCCGCGCCCGAAGCGATACGGGGCCGATGGAGTAGTGACCTCGCAACGGGCAACGGAGCACGTATCGGATTCGAGCACTCTCGCCAGGTCGGAGGTTGAGTTGCATCTGGTTCAACCCGCTTCGGAGCTTCATCTCGTGAGGGATGTTGTCGTAGATGTCAAGCATTTGCGTCTTCCGATTGCTGCGGTTAGTGACCAGCAATTCAACGTACAAATCGTCCCCCTTGTACAGGTTATCCGCAGAGAGGGTGCGTTGGACTTCAACGTCGCCGTGCCCGGAAATCCACGAGTTGACGACGATGAACGCCACGAGCGTCAGACCAAGAATCATCATCTGTTGGTTCGAGATCATCATCCCGATGAGCACGAGGGCGATGCCCCCGGTGAAGGTGAAGGCTGCTTTGCGGGTCCACATGTTCTTCACCTCACTGGCGACCCCACGCCTTGATGCGTTTGACCAACGCTACGGTTTGTTCAAGCGTGTAGCGATTGCTGGATTCAATCGCAAACTTGGCGAGCACGGGGTCGTTGATCATCGACACGAGTTCGTTGGCTTGCATGGCTTGGAACTCTTCTCGGTTCAGACCGTTCTGATTGCGCACTTTGGAAAGGAAGACCTGTCGGATTTTTTCGACTTTGGAGTAGTATGCGTAGCGGTTCGCATCACCAAATCCGTAGTAGATGATGCTGAACACGTGCCGCCAGGGCTCCGGGTCGCGTTTCTTGATGAGAACGGCTTCAAAGGTGATGAACAAGATGAGGAAGAGCAGCAACATGGCCAATCCTTCGCCAGTGAAGTAGACGAGAAGGAAGTAAACGGTGTTGTACGAATCCGCAGCCAGCGCACTCTGTGGATGGCGAGATTCGTCAAACACCACCATGGCGTTCGCTGCGGGTTGACCCGTCTCGTCGATCCGTTCGCTCATCAAGGATTCAGCGATGTAATCCAAAGCCCATTTTCGATTGTCGTTGCTGGGCATCAGCGTGTCGGTTTTCCCGTATTTCCCAGCGTTGAATCCTTCGTAGTCGTAAATGGCGTTGATGAGGGCTGAACCGTCAGCGACGAAGACGATACGCCCGCCGTCGGACGGGCTGCAGCTGGCTCTGGCACAGACTTCGATGCTGAGATTGAATTGGCCCCACCGGTCGGGCGTCTCGGGCGTGATTTCGTTGCCGACCCAAATCTCACCGTCGCCGTTCACGTCAACCGTCGCTTCGTTGCTGGTGATGGCCCGAATCGCCACTTCGGAGAGCGGGCCTCGGACACCGGGAATCACCTCGAGACCGGTGATGTTGTTCAGCAGCATTTGGTAGGTGCCGTTGTAGTCGATTTCGCCGCTTGGCGTGAGGTGCTGGGCGCAGAGACCGGCTTCAGCCGCATTGGCGTACGGTTGGCCGTCCAACTTTGAACACGGGTGTTCCCCTGGATTGCCCACATCCGCCCAGCGTTCGTGTTGGGAGAGGGTCGCAGGGTCAAGTTGGGTGCCGTTCATGCCGCAAGGGTTGGATTGAACGCACATCCAGATGTAGTTGTAATCCAGTTCAGCGACGTAGGTCGTATCGTAGACCTGTTCTCCCGAATAGCGAATGCCGAAGGCTTCAGCAATGGTGTTGGCATAGCCATAATCCTCGAAGACCATGGCCGTTCCTCCTGCCTCAACGAACTCGACGATGGCGTCGATTTCGGAGGGTGAATACCCGCTGCCGGAAGCGATGGTGATGAAGCCGTCTTCGTCAAACTGGGGCAGCGTGAGGGTGTCCCGTTCAACACCGGCGAGGATGTAGGTCGTGTTCCTTGGGTCTTCGATGTCCGCCAAAAGGAGGGGGCTGCTCACCAGCGAGCGGGTTTCGATGCCCATCGCTTTGATGTCCTCTCGGAAAGCGGACATGTCGTTCCAATCGTCGTCGTAAGCCGAGAGTTGATTCGTGGCGCTGATGTTGACGAAATTCAGGAGAATCGTCATCAACAGAATCAGCATCACCGCCCAGAACGATGCTTGGAGCGCGAGGCGCCGAGCGTTGAACGTTGCTGGAAGGCCAAGCATTGGAATCACGAGGGAGAGGTTTCCCGACATTCCACGCCCTCCGCTGACTTTAGAAGGTTGTCCAGAACGGTGGAGAAAATGCTCATCCCAACCGAAGCGCTGCTCAACGGTTCAGATGAATGTTTGAGGCGATTCGGGCGACGGAGGATGCCGGAATCTGAACCGTGTTTTCGTGGTGATCAAACGGTAGCGAAGCAGCGCTTACGCCCTCCTCCACCTCAACGATCAACTCGCTGATGGTGCCCGTGTTCATGTCGAACTGAAGGTCTCGGAGCGTTCCAAGGACCGCCCCCGTGCGGTCGAGGACCTGGCGCCCGAGCATTTCACGTCCAAAAACGGCCATTGTTTCACTCCTTGAGCACCGGGTGGGCTGGGAATCCCATCAATGCGTCGGTGCAGAAGGCACCATCACATCGTTTCCATACCGCGACTAAAGTCACGATTTCGCTTGATGTTGGTCAGACCGGAGGTGAGACGGGTCTCCATTTTCTGGTAGTACTCCAGCATGTCGGGCGTGACGGTTGGGCGCACGCGGGAAATGGCTTCCTCGAAGTGGCTCTTCGTGACCTTCTTCTTGCCGGCGCGCATGCAAATGAGGGCAGCTTCTCGGCACACCGCTTCAATGTCGGCACCGGTGAAGCCGTCCATGCCGTTGAGCAAGTCCTTGAAGGAGAATTTGCCGAGCGGCATGCCTTCGGAGTGAATGGCGAAGATGGCTTCTCGGGCGCCTGCATCGGGCGGGGGAACGTGCAGCACCCGTTCAAAGCGGCCGCTTCGTAGCAAGGCAGGGTCGATCATCTCGGGGCGGTTGGTCGCTGCGACGATGATGACGCCATCGAGCGATTCAACGCCGTCCATGCTGGCGAGCAGTTGGTTAACGACGCGATTGGCGACATCGGAGCCTTCGGAGGAACTTCCGCCGCTTCGCATGG
>Ga0255768_10005539_pt1 | contig 12132 bp, 11 predicted proteins | sample 071ome_33_FD_179983 | JGI IMG/M metagenome (GOLD analysis project Ga0255768, IMG submission 179983) | Coastal salt marsh microbial communities from the Groves Creek Marsh, Skidaway Island, Georgia - 071412AT metaG (version 2) | ecosystem: Environmental > Aquatic > Marine > Intertidal zone >...
TTGGGTGGTGACACTAAAGACGCTCTAATGTTTACAATGTTGCAGAAGGGTCTAGGTGGAGATAGCCTTAATCTAGGAAATTTATTTGGTGGTGGTGCTGAAACGGCAGCAACAGAACCACAAAGAAATGAGCTTCTCGCTTCTCTTGGTGCTGACATGTCTTCTGAAATACCAGAAGTTGCCGACAGAGCTATGAAAACTTTTGAGTATTTAAACACTTCTCCTGAAGCGTTAAAGAAAATTTCACCAGTATTCACGCAAGGTGAAGGCACACTTGGATATGCTAAGTTTCTTATAGATGCAGGTCTTCTTGAGCCAGACAGTAAGATAGCGAATTTATTGAACTCTAAGGTCGGAGAGGCGTTGGCAACTGGACTTGGCTCAGAGTTGCTTTCAAAATTTGACAAAGAAGAGAAATTGGGAAGCGGAGCGGCTGCTAGACCATTCGGCGGTGAAGGGAACGTTAACATTAATATTCCACGCAGGTATGCGGCTGGTGGGTTTATAGATGGGCAATATTTCCCCCGCCGCAACGGGGGCATTATGCCATCAGAAGGTTCTGGTCAGAAAGATGATGTTCCTGCTATGCTAATGGCAGGTGAATTTGTTCTTACAAAAGACGCGGTAAAGGGTCTTGGTAATGGTGATTCTCAAAAGGGTATACAAAAGGCTTACTCTATGATGAATCAACTAGAGAGAAAGGCGAACAATTATGGCTGATTATACACAGGAAAATATTCAGCGCCGTCCCGAATATATTGAGCGCCTTGAAAAAGCTCTACTTAGCGGAATTTTTGGGCAAGAAGCCACTGAGGACATATATGGTCAAGGCGCTCAATTGTCTGGTGATGCACTTCAAAGCCAAGCTGACGATGTTTTAAAAATGTCAACAGGGTTACTGGACCCTGATCTTAGATTTGACGCGACTGGTGATGGTCGAATCACTTCAGAGGATGCCAAACTGATTTTAGACGGGAGTTTCCCTGTTTATGAACAAGGCGCTCTTCTTCACAAAAAAGGCGATATGTATGGGGGTCTTCTTCAAGACAAAAATCTTTTCCAAATAGCTCCCTATCTAATGGCAGGTCAGCAAGGTCGTGCCGAACCTATTGGATATGATGAAACAACAGGTGAACCTATCTACAAAGAGGGTGAAAAAGCCGGAGATATTACTGGATTCGGCTTGGAGACATTTGCTTCACAAGCTCTTTCTGAAGATAAAGATAATGATGGAATCCCGGACTTCCTTGGTCGATATCAGCCATACTTTGAAACAGCGGGTGGTGCGGTCACTGGGGGGATTGAAGCCCTCAATCGTGGTTTAGGTACACTTGGTGAGGCCAAGACATTCTTTGGTCCTGCAGCAGAATATGTTTCTGGTGGCAGGGGCATGTATGATCCAAGCAGTTATGTCGAATCCTTCATGAACCCCTATACTGAAAATGTTATAGATGAAGTTGAAAAGGACATTGAGCGTCAGGGTGATGTTGCGCGTCAAAAGGGTGCGGCAAGTGCAATCGGGGCGGGTGCATTTGGTGGTTCTCGTCAAGGCATTCAAGCTGCAGAAATTGAAAGAAACATTGCAGACGCCAAAAGCAAGGCTACTGCGGATTTACGTGCCAGAGGATATGACCAAGCCCTTAAAGCCTCTCAAGATGCTTATCAGCAGGGGGCAACTCGTGAGCTAGAAGCTGGTCGATTGATGGGTGGTCTTGGTCAGTCTGTCGGTCAACTTGGTTCTCAGTTCGGCACCGTAGGTGGTCAATATGGCACACTTGGCGGTACTACAGCAGACATTGGTCGCGTTTACTCTGCTCTCGGTCCAGCAGACTTGGCATTTATGACAGGTGTGGGCGAGGCTGAACGTGCATATCGTCAGCAAATGATAGACACAGGTCGAATGGAGTATATGCGTCCAACTGAGCAAGCGTTGCTACCATATAATTACGCATATGGTGCGCTCAGTGGAACACCATCCGCAAGTGTGTATTCCGAAACTCAGCAGAAATACTCTCCTGCGACGAATCCATTTACCGCTGGCCTTGGCGCTTACACCACGCTTCAGGGAATTAATCAGGCTAAATAAGGCGAAAAATTATGGCTAGAGACCCTCTTAGAAGCTATCAAAACCAAATGATGAATTATGGTCTTGGTAGAGCTTTTGCGGACAACAGACCTGTGACACGGCGTCAGATGATTGAAGCAGAGTTTCCAGATAATCCTTCCTCATACGCTGACGATATTCAAAGAATCTTAAAAGCTGGCGGTTTGAGCGGCATGAATCAGCTTGTTCCAAGCAAAGCATTTTCTTTGCCTAATGATATCTTTGAAGCGACTGCGGCTGTGACAGAAGCTGGCAGAGTTACACCATCGTCAAGTTATATGCAGATGGACTATGGTACAGGTCAGTTTGCACCAGACGGAACCCCGCTTGGGAAGCCCGGAACTTTAATAAGGGGAAAAGGTCTAACAAAACCTGTGCCTTTAGGCGCAAGTGATGAAGCTATTGCCCAGTCTATGATAGCGAAAAAAGAAGAGAATAAAATGTCTGCAGAGGAATTTCGCGCGAATGAAGCGAAGATTGCGGACATGCAAGGTATGCCAACAGGTGATCCCGTTGAGACAGCATTTATGGCGGGTATGGACGAGTTTATTAAAGCGGCCCGTGATGCAAAAGCGCCCGGGGCAACTAAGGTCAGAGACTTAGAAGATTACAAAAAAGAGTTTGCTAACGCAACTGGCTTAGATGTCAGCGGTAAAGTTGATAAAAGTCAGGCTCTTATGGCTTTTGGACTTGCTCTTATGCAAAACCGCGCAGGTAAAGGGTTTAACATCGGAAAGATGTTAAGTGCTGTAGGTGAAGCTGGTCAGTCTGCTATGCCTGAACTTGATGCCGCTCGTAAAGAAGCAAGAGCTAATGCTGCAGCGGCTGGTAAGTATGCATTAGATATGCGCTCTTCAGATCAGGACAAAGCTATGAAAGCTGCATTAGCAGCACAGCAACGTGGCAAATATTACATTATGCCAAAGTCTGAAGGTCAAAGTGGTTTTATTTCTGTAATGGATGAAGCAAAGCCTGAATTTTTAAACGCAACAGAGTTAAGTGCTTTAGTTACAAATCCTGAGTTTTCGGCGCAGTATGATGTAATTACAGAACAGCGGTTTTCCCAAATTGTAGATAAAGTTCTCGATGCACCAGAAAACCCTGACACTTTCACTGATAAAACTTCAAAGATAGTTTTATTTAGTGGAACTAATGTAGATGACATTTTCACATTTGATGTAAACAATGTGAATCCAAATTTACCTGAAAAAATGAGACCTAGTTTTGGTAGGTTGGCAAATCCGGGAGTTTCAGATCAAATTTATGAGGCTTTAGGTAACGCTTTAACTGACATAGATAAATTTGAAGATACGTTTGCTGGAGCCATCGCAGCAATTGACGAAGATGCAGCTACTTTTGGCAGTCAAATTCAAAACGCTCTAATTCAAGCTGTTGACACTTTAGGTTTTGATGTGGACGCGAATACAGATACCGCAGAATTGTCAAAGTTTTTAACAAAATTACAGGCTCAACAAGCTGCTACAATTTTGGGAGAAGCAGGAAAAACTCTTTCAGATAAAGACCGAGAGCTTGTGAAAGAAATTGTTGGCGCATTGCCCGGTCTTTTAGACGGCAATTCTCCTGACGTTTTAAGAAATAAACTTTTGCAGTTAAAAACGCAATTGATAGACAATAAGCGTAGAGAAATATACGCTGCATTTAGAACCATGGATAATTATTCGCGCGAAGACACAAGCGCTCTTTGGAGTGACGAAAAATGGACAAAAGAAGATCAAAAAGAATTAGAGGAAAGAAGAAAAAAGCAAGGATATAAAGCCTAATGGACAAGCGCCAAGAACTCACCATTCGTCAGCTACTTGACCAACCTGAAAACCTAAGCAAGCGTCAGGAGCTTATCCTTCGCCGTGCGCTTGCAGGTGAGACTGCTGCAGATGATGCGTTTAGCGAATTGTATTTAAGGAGCTTGCGCTCTCCTAAGAGCTTTGAAGAGAAAATATTAGAGCGGCGTGGAAAGTCGATAAAAGAAGAACAGCAGTTCGATAGAAAATCTGGCATTCAAAGCGCAAAATTACGCTCTGCATTGGGCGCAGCGGAAAACAAAAAAGAAGAAGACAATATCCTCTATAAGTTTGGACTTACGCAGTCAGACTTTGTTCGTGATAGACGCGGCAATCTTGCTCTTACGCCAGATGGCGCCACAAAGTTTGGCGTAAAGACAGATAAAAACATCGTTATCGATGAAGAAGGTTTCAGCAAGTATGACCTTGCAGATTTGGTGGCTATCTCTCCAGAGCTTGCTGGTGCGATTGGTGGTGCAGCAGGCGGACAAGCCATAATTCCTATTCCTATTCTTGGTGCTATGATTGGTGGCTTCCTCGGTGGTGCAGGTGGCTCTCTTGCGGAAGAAGGCATCGAAGGTCTAGCGGGTGTATCATCTCAGACAGCAGGTGATATTGTGCAAGATGCCCTTGTTGAGGGATCACTAGCAGCAGTGGGTGAAGGCGTTGTTGGCCTTGTCGGTAAAGGGTTTAACGTCATTAAGAAAGGTCCACAGAGCCGAGCGGATGAAGACACAATTCGTGCTGTTGGCATGGGTCGTGAAGAGTTTGGCATAACTGCAGACCCGGGTCGCGCGGGATTCCAGCCAATTCTTGCCCGTGCCTTTGCTATCGGTGAAAAGATTTTTGGTGGTTCCAAGCGCACACGAGAGAATGGCATTGCCATTCAGAATGCAGTAAAAGAGTTTAGAGATGCATCTGGTGCTGTAGACCCTATGGCGTTAGGCTCCGCATTGTTTGCTGCGCGTGAGGCTGGAAAGACAAAGCTAACATCTCAAGTTAATGAAGCTCAAAAAAAGGTTTTAAATCAGTTTAAAAATGTTGCCAATGATCTTGGTAGAGCAGCTAAAGATGATGTGGTAAATATCAACCAAGATTTGTATGACTCTTGGAAAGGCGCATATACTGATTTTTTAAATCTTGCAGGTGCGCAGTTTAAATCGATAGATGATGCTGTAAAAAGTGCGGCTGGTGAATCTAATATCATACCAGTAGGCGACATCAAACGCTTCGCAAAAGACAACGCAGAACAGTTCAGAGGCTCTGTCCTAACAGACAGCACAGGTACAACTGTAACTGCATTGAATAGCCTTAAAGAGCTTGGCAGAGGCAAAAACGCAAGTTTTGCCCAACTTTACAATGCCCGTAAAAGTTTGAATGACTTTATCAACATGAACCCAAAAGACACCACGTTAGAGCGTTATGGCGGTGATCTTTTGAAGATGATTGATAACAAGTTAGAGTATTCAAATATCGAAGACCTTCTTGATGCTGCAGGTACTACTTTAACTGAATCTGGGCGCCGTAAGATTTTGAAAGCTGCAGAAGATATTCCAGATGCGCGTACATTCTACAGAAAAGGTATGACAGCTTGGAATGAAGTAGCTGGCATTTCTAATCTCAGCGCAATTCGAAAAGAAATAAAAGAACTGGGACGCGCAAACACTGCGGGAATGATGAATCGCATTGTTAAGCCAAATAACCCAGACCTTTTAATTAGAGCAGAAGAAATGCTCAAGGGGAACTGGGAACCTCTGCGCAAAAGAATTGCAGGCGAATGGATACGTGAAAACATCGAAGGTTCTATCAATGTTGTTAACCCAAAAAACTTTAGCGGTACATCTTTTAGAACCAAAGTAAATAATTTGGGCGCGACTGGCGTTAAATTATTTGGCAAGCGCGAATATGGTGAGCTTAAACGATTAGCAGATCAAATGGCGGCAACAAGTTTAGCGAGAGCGGACGAAAGTGTTTTGCAGCGTGTATCTGCCCTAACAAATGCAGATGAGCCTAATATTGGATTGCTAAAAGACGTTGCTAAAGCTCAGAAAAATCAACTTGAGTTTGACACAGACCGTATTCTAAAACAGCTAGATAGTGGTGATTTAGACGAAGTTGCAGCAGCTAACATAATTACAAGCCCTAACACTGCGCCAACAACAATTAGAAAGCTCGTCACATATTTTGATGATCCTAATGATCTGCAGAAGTTGCGTGGGGTTTACATGGAAAACCTAATTGGAGACTTCTCTGAGAAGTTTTTGTCTGAACCCGGAAAGATGGCAGAGTTCGGCGCAAGACTGCAGCGCGAAGCTCAAGCTGGTAGACTAAAAGAATTGTTCGGACCCGAAATGGCAGGCCGCATGCGCCGCTTTGGTGAAGTTCTATCATTCAACGCCAAGACAACAGACGGTGGTCCATTGATTGCCTCTGGCATCGCTGCAGCGCCTCTTGAGAACCTTGGCAAACTTGCACGGTTTGGCTTGATTACTCGTATGCTGTCTACTGACCTATTTTACAAGAATATCGATGACCAGTACCGGGCATTGACTGGTAAAGCATCTCGCCCTGAAAAGGCTAGAACTCTTGGTAAGCTGATCGGCAACGGTATCTCACGGGCTATTGCACAAACTGGCGCCCAAGCTATCGATGAAACTACGGTCAACGCGAAGCAGGCAGCGGAAAGCCTAATCCGAAGCGAGATCGATGAGCAAAAACGTTTGTCTGATGAAAGATCGCAACGTGCGCCAAAGCCTGCTCCAACACCAATTCCAAAAGTTCTGCCATCTCTGGATAGAGGTGTTTCCGCTGCGGCGCCTGTATCACAGCCACAAGATATATTGGGGCAGATACGTCAAAGGGCTGTGGAAAAGAGAAACATTCGCCAAAGGGCTAGAGAAAATCCTGCAATAGCGGCGACATTACTGGGTGGCCTTGGAAGCGCAGGATTACTTTAATCATTCATTGCAATTGAAATGCCGCCATAAAGATTGCGTGATATTTCTTCTTTGAATGTCTTGTTAAATTCTTGCTCGACAATCATAGCCAACTGCTGAGAAATGTTTCGCTTTTCTTTCTTTGCGATCTCAACAATCATTTCATAAGTCTCATCACTAACCCCGACAGACTTGTATTTTGTTTTACGAACCATTACAATTTCTCCCAGAAATGTTACCAAAGACAGCATACTATTCTAAAAAACGTAGGTCAAGAAGCAAGTACGGCAACAAGAAAACTACGGTTGATGGAATCATGTTTGACTCTAAATGGGAGTCACAAAGATACTTGTATTTAAAGTCATTAGAACGGGCTGGTCGGGTTAAAAATCTACAGTTACAGCCCCGGTTTATCATTACAGTTAACAGTCAAAAAATCTGCACTTATGTTGCGGATTTTGAATATGACTTTGAGGAAATGGACGGGTCTTGGGAGCATGTGATCGAAGACGCAAAAGGCGTGGAAACCCCTGAATTTAAACTAAAAAAGAAGTTGATGAAGGCTGTTCACAACATCGAAATATACCTTTCTAAAAAAAGTGGTTGACAAAAAATTTGCGCTACCACATGCTGTAGTCTCTAGAAAATTAAAAGGATAATCGACATGAACAGTGATACTCTGTTCGAGCGTCGAGATGAGTTGAAGGCCACAATGGATGGTCTGAAAGCTGAACTCAAAGACATCGAACAACAAATCTCAGATACGTTTCTTGATCGTGCCAAGCAGTCTTTGATGACTGAGGGCAAGGATTTTGGAACTGCGCATATTCTGGCGGGAAACAGAAAAGTCAAAGCGGTCTTGCGCAAAAAAGTAACTTGGGATCAAGAAGCCTTGCGTAAAGCACTTGATACAATGCCAGTAGATGATGCTCGTCACTACGGTAAACTTACTTTCTCAGTAGAAGAAAGAAAATACAATGAAGCTCCACCTCGTGTGAAAGAGCTTCTCGAAGAATGCCGCACAGTAGAATTGGGTGGCGCAACTTTTTCAGTGGAGAGTTAAATGCCTTTGAAAATCATATCAGCCGACGAAAGGTTGGCAGAAAAACGCGGTCATAAGATCGTTGTTTTGGGCGCAAGTGGGGTTGGAAAAACAACCCTCGCCAAAACTCTTAATCCTAAGACAACATTGTTTATGGATTTGGAAGCGGGTGACTCAGCGTTGGAAGGGCATCCTATCGACGTTGTGCGCCCAAATACTTGGGCAGAATGTCGTGACCTCGCGTGTTATGTCGGCGGTCCTAACCCTGCCCTTGCAGAAGATCAACCATACAGCCAAGCGCATTATGATTACGTTTGCCAAACCTATGGTGATCCAAGCAACGATCAGTCCATGATGAAGTATGACACAATTTTTGTGGACTCTATCACAGTCGCAGGTCGTCTGTGTTTCTCTTACTGTCAGCAGCAACCAGAGTCGCGTTCTGACCGCACTGGAAAGCTAGACACTCGTGCAGCCTACGGCATGCATGCAAGAGAGATGATGGGTTGGCTAACCCATCTGCAGCATATACGTGAAAAGAACGTAATCTTTGTTGGCATTCTTGATGAAGTCACAGACGATTACGGGCGCAAGCAATATACGCTGCAAATCGAAGGATCAAAGACAGGACGGGAACTGCCCGGCATTGTGGATGAAGTCATCACAATGGCAGTCATGTCTGGAGAAAACGGCACATTTCGTGCGTTTGTCTGCGATGCCTTAAACGAGTATGGCTACCCTGCGAAGGATCGCTCTGGGCGCCTTGATGCTCTTGAAGAACCAGACTTGGGTAAGCTCATACACAAGATGCAAACAACTGAGCGCAAGTCAGAACTAACTTTTGTGAACCCACAAACAGAACTCCAAGGAGAAGTAAATCATGATCAATCTTAATACAGCAGCAGTTAACGATGGACCCCAAGAATTTTCATTAATTCCAGCAGGTACAATCGCTCGTGCAGTCATCATCGTCAAAATGGGTGACATTGAAATCCCTGAGTTTGGCTCAGGACAATGGTTCAAGCAATCACAGTCATCAAAAGCCAAGTGGATGGAGCTTGAGTTCACAGTGCTTGGTGGTGAGTTTGACCGCCGTAAGTTTTGGGACCGTATTTTTGTCGATGGCGACAAAATGGGCCAGAGCGGTATACCGCAAGCTAAAGAGATTGGTCTAAGCACATTGCGCCAGATCATCGAAAGCGCAAATGGCATTGATCCAACTGATATGTCAGAAACAGCGCAGCAGCGTCGAAACATCTCAGGTATCATGGACTTGAACGGTATGGAGATATGCGCTAAAATTGGTATTAAGCGGGGTACAAATGGTTATTCTGATAGCAACAAGCTGACAGCAGCCATGACACCCAACCAGACGGGCTATATAGGTGCCGGACAAGCGCAAGTGCAACAAACCCCTGCAGCGGGTCAACCTGCACAGCAACAAGCGTCATCCGGCGGTGTAGCGCCATCTTGGGCAAACAGGTAATCTAGCGCACAGGTGATATCCTACCTGCTAGACCACGGATAGGGGGGCCGTGGGCGAAAACCCCCCTCACTTTCTAGACTAAACGGAGTTTCCCAAAATGATGTTACGCCCCTATCAAGAGGCGGCAATTGATGATGCATGCAAGTCTCTCGACAAACATGGCAATACAATTGTTGTCGCACCTACTGGAGCCGGAAAGACAATCATGCTTTCTGCGCTCGTAGGGAAGCGCCACAAAGACGGTAAAAAAGTTTTAGTGATGCAGCACCGCGATGAACTCGTGGATCAAAACAAAGCAAAGTTTGAGCGCATCAACCCCGAAATCACAACAAGTATCGTAAACGGCTCAGAGAAAAACTGGGACGGCAGTGCAATATTCTCAATGGTGCAAACCATTTCTAGAGAACGCAATCTGCGTGATCGCCCAGTGTTCGACATGATTGTAGTAGATGAAAGCCATCATGTCGCAGCCGATACATACTTAAAGGTAATCAACGCAGTTAAAGAAGATAATCCTAGCGCAGAAGTCGTTGGCTTCACAGCAACACCTAACCGTGGCGATGGCAAAGGATTGCGTAAGGTCTTCAACAACTGCGCACATCAAATCGAAATCACATCACTCATCCGAGAAGGATTTCTTGTCACTCCACGATCTTTCACAATGGACCTTGGCGTAGGTAAGCGCCTCGATGCAGTCACCATGAAGGGCAAAGAATACGACATGCAGCAAGTCGAGGCCATTATGAACAGTGATGTCATCAACAGGCGCGTTGTCGAAGAGTGGGAAGACCATGCGGGAGATCGCAAGACTGTTGTATTCTGCAGCACAGTGAAACACGCAGAGGATTTACTTGCGGAGTTTGTTCGCCAAGGCGTCAGCGCGGGAATGGTCACTGGCGAAACGCCAAAGGAAGAACGTGCTGAGTTACTTCACAACCTCACATATGGCGATATACAAGTGGTCGTGAATGTTGCAGTGTTGACCGAAGGGTTCGACAGTCCACCTGTATCCTGCGTCATTCTGACGCGCCCATGCTCACAAAAGGGCACAATGGTACAGATGATTGGGCGTGGCCTACGCACAGTCGATCCAGAAGAGTTTCCCGGGATTAAAAAGAAAGACTGTATCGTCTTAGACTTTGGCACAAGCATTCTAACCCACGGCTCACTCGAAGACAGCGTTAATCTGGACGACAGAGAGCAGAAAGGCGTTGCGCCTGTAAAAGAATGCCCAGAGTGCGAAGCCGAAATACCTATGAGCGTTATGACATGCCCTGTCTGTGGCTACGAAATACCACCCGCAGACAAGGAAAAGCACACGCTCGAACACTTCGAAATGTCAGAATATGACCTCATGAAGATGTCACCATTCCGTTGGATTGACCTATTTGGCGACAACTCATTGCGCATGGCTATGGGGTTCGACGGCTTTGTCGGAGTTGCAAACACATCAGAGTTGAGCATTGCCTTCGGAAAAGTAACAGGTCGAGGTGGTCAGTTGCGCGTCCTTTCTGTTGGCGCAGCAACACAAGCTACAGCGGCAGCAGATGACTTCCTACGCGAAATTGAAGAGGGAGAAGCAGCCAAGAAAACAAGACGTTGGCTAAATCAAATCCCAAGCCAGAAGCAGGTCGATCACCTGCGCAGACAGGGCATCGAAGTTAGCGCGTTCGATCTCTCTTGGACAAAGTATAAAGCAGCATGCATGCTGAACTTTATGTGGAATAAATTCGTAATCGAAAAGGCAGTGGAGAAGCACCTATGAAAAAGGATGTAAGAACAAGATGGGCAGTATATGACGATTGCCTCAAAGTATGGTATGACGGGGAACTTGTAGCCAAAATACATCCGTCAGAATTTAAGTATCTTATGTCAGAATTGGCGTTATGGTTAAGGCACAACAATTCTGAGGAGTGATTCTATGGAATACTACGATGTCAATGTTCTTATCGTGCGTAAAAAAGACGAAATAGAAACGTACACAGAAGAATATGACATGGAAGTTGAGTTCAAAGATGACGCTGAATACGAAGAAATACAAACAAAAATATCAGAGTTAATAGATTCTGAAATAAGAAAGTCTAAAGATATAATGTTGTTTGGAAGCGTAACAATCACAATGAGCGATTCACATCAGCTTGTTATGAATTTTAAAAATAAAGACGAACCAAACATAGACGCAGACGAAATATTTGATCTGCTACTGACATCAGAGGAGAGTATGAATTGACGGTACCATCAGCACCAGAGCCAATAAAAGAACTGGCATTTATATTAGATAAGTTTGGATGGGACACACGTTTCTGTGACCTGTCAGAAGATCAGGTACAAGTTCTAATATTCGCACTGCAAGAGGCAAAACCACTATCCGAGGAGATCAGCGTTGGAACGCTCGAAGACAAATACTTTAAGTCAACAGGCACTTTCCCATCTACAAGTATCCCGTTCTAATCCAACAACAGAAGCTATTTCTGCAGCGATTGACGCAGGAATACAAAAGCAAAATGAACGGCGCGAAAAGAGAAAGTATCTAGGTGCTTCTAGCATCGGTGAAGACTGTGGACGCAAAATACAATATCGCTACCTAAACTACACTCCAGACGCATCTTCTGGTTTCAGCGCAAAAACACTGCGCATTTTTGAGTTCGGTCACAACATCGAAGACTATGTAGCAAAGTGGTTTAGAGACGCAGGATTTGACCTACGCACAGAAGATAAGCAAGGCGATCAGTTTGGCTTTTCAATCGCAGATGGGGAAATCCGAG
>Ga0255768_10005557_pt1 | contig 12107 bp, 16 predicted proteins | sample 071ome_33_FD_179983 | JGI IMG/M metagenome (GOLD analysis project Ga0255768, IMG submission 179983) | Coastal salt marsh microbial communities from the Groves Creek Marsh, Skidaway Island, Georgia - 071412AT metaG (version 2) | ecosystem: Environmental > Aquatic > Marine > Intertidal zone >...
GTGTGATAGTGATAGTGAAATTTTGCTCCGGCTGCAACTCGTCACCGGAGATAAAAAAAGGGGGCCGGGGAACAAGAGTAATCTTGCTCCCCGGCCCTTGCCGGTCATGCGGAAGCCACCACGTTTCGGGTCGTCTCCAGAATCTTGGCACCAAGAACGTCCGGCATCTTCCGAAGCTCCGCTTCAGTACCGAAGACGATCGTCTCAGTGTGACCGTGATCGACACCATCGTAGTGTTCGTAGACTTCGCCAAGTCGGATGAGAATCGAAGCCGCAACGTTGTTCAGCTTCTTCATCTCGTCGTCATCGACGTAGAACGCACCGTCAGTCAGTGTCAGCAAGACCTTGTGAGTCTTGTCGCTACGACCAAAGATTTCGTTCGCCCAACGAACCGCACTCTTGATGTTGGTGCCGCCATTAGCAGCCCACTCAGGCACCGAAGCCTCGCTGAAGCTCTCGCTGCTGCTCTTCATGAGCGCAGCCCGAGTATCGAACGAGATCAAGGTAGACGGAATGTCGTTGTCAGCAAGCGCACGCTCAATCGCCCACGCTGAAGCTGCGGCATTCCACATACGGTTGCCAGCCATCGAGCCAGAAGTGTCGATCAGCACAACGACCTCAAACGAGGTAGCCTCGTCGGCATTCGCAACCCAGCGGTCGAAGACATCGAGATGATGCCCACGACTGCCGATGTAGTCGGCAATGTTGAGGCGGCCAGTTGAGTGGCCGGACTCATAGCCGTCTTCGGCGTCGAAGAACACCGAGCCAAGGGCTGAAGCCAACTTCTTGCGGACGACTCTTGCCCAGTTGCGGCTCCGCAGCTCATGAATCGGGGTGTGGCTGGCCGGTTCAACCTTGCGGTCGCCGGTTGTATCCAACCCGTCGTCAACTGCCGCAGCACGAGCAACTGCCTTGAACTCCCGATCAACGATGCTGTCAAGATCAAGCTCGTTGGCGAGGTCGTCAAGAAGCTCTTTGACTCCATTGCCAATGTCGTCACCACCAGCATCAGCGTCAGCACCACCAGCATCGGCGTCAGCGTCAGCACCAGCACCAGCACCAGCGTCAGCGTCAGCGTCAGCATCGGCATCAGCACCAGCATCGGCATCAGCACCAGCATCGGCGTCAGCATCGGCGTCAGCATCGGCGTCAGCATCGGCGTCAGCGTCAGCGTCAGCGTCAGCGTCAAACTTCTCGCTAACACGCTCGATGTCCTTGCGGGTATCGCCAACACGCTCTGGCCTACCCTCGCCAAGATCGCCGTGAGAATCAATCTCCGGCGGAGTGGCGTAAGTAGCCTTCAGAGCACGCTCAACATCTTCAATGATGGCGAGAGCAGCGTCAGCATCAGTCGGGAAAACGAGCCGAGTGTACCGGTCGATGTCCTTTCCAAGCGCATCAACTTCGGCATCGGTGTACTCGCCGACACTCGTGGCTGCACTCGCAAAGTTTTCCCAAGCAGCCTTCCGAATCTCAGCAGGCAAGTAATGCCTGCCACGCAGGAGAAGTCCGAGTGATGGATTCGCCGGGTTCGGAGACACAAGTGCCTCTCGAATCAGGTTCACGAACACCGGAATCGCCGGAGCGTACCGAGCCGTAAACAGGTTCTCGATACGAGCGTCTTCAAGCAAGTTGAAGGCGTGAAAAAGCTTCGGCCGGAAAGACCCTTCGGTCTTCTTGAGCACATCCTTGTGAGGGCGATGGCTTGTGCGAGGAGTCCAAATGATGTGAGACACCTCGTGAAAAATCAGGCCCTTCAGAAGAATCCAACTACGAGCTACCGAGTTTGCATTTCCGTATTCGCTGCTGAGCAGCGGAGCGGCGATGTTCTCGATGAACCAGTTGACCCCAAGGTAGATGTCTTTGCCGTCCGTGAACGCAATCCCGCTGCTGTAGGCAAAGCGAACTTCGATGTCGTCTCGTCCGAGGACCGAAGCCACGCGTTCGCCAACAGTGACGCTGGCGCTTGCCCACGCGGAAGCACGCTCGACAAACCTTTCAACTCGCTCGACATCACTTTCGGTGATCTCTCCGAACTCGTTATTCAGCTTGGTCGTCGCCCAGTGGCGAAGATTCGCAACGAAATTTGCAAAAGACACAGCGTTGTCATTCATTTTTTTCCCTCCTTTCAGAATCAGAAGGCGGGGCCGCTGTCGGCCCCGCCGATGGAAACAGAATCGCCAGCGAGTTCGCTGACGATGCGATCACGGTAGATCGCCAGAACCTCGACAACCACCGGGCGCTCGGTGACATCGAAGTTGTTGGTGAAGTTCTCCGCAGCGAACTCAAACCCAAGCTCGCCAACGATCTCCTCAAAATCCATGAGAACGTTCGTCGGAACCGGAGTCGTGAGATCACCAGCGGTCACCCGCTCACGAAGGCGGTGGGCGAGGTCACGAAGCGAAGGGCTCTTGATGAGCTTCGCCTCAACCTCGTCGTTGTAGCCCCAATCGAGCTTCACCGTGAACCGGTTGCGAAACGCAGGGTTCAAGGGCCGAGTACCGAGGTAACCGGGGTTGAGCGAAGCGACCACGAAGAAATCTTCGTGAGCCTCGACAACCGTCGGGACATCGGAACCAGCAGCCTCCGGCAGGTACAACGACCGGCGACCGTCGAGAAGGCCGTAAAGAACAGCCGCAATCTTGGGTGGCAAGAAGTTGACCTCATCGAGGTACAGGATGCCGCCATGCTTGACGACCTCAAAGATGTCGCCCGCAGCGTAAGTGAACTCGCCACCGGTTGACGGAACCCAACCGCCGAGCAATGCTCGGAGATCGACAGCACCATTACATGCGACGGTCACAACCGGCAGGTTTTCCCGAGCAGCGTAAGCAAAGACCAAAGATGTCTTTGCCGAACCGGTCGGCCCTTCAATCAAGACGTTCTTCTTTGTCCGACGAGCGGCATCAAGAACGTCAAAGTCGAGCACCGAGCCAGCAACCTTGCGGTTGATGTAACCGCTGCCGAACTTGCCGACGGGGATGAGGTGAGCGAGCGGCGAATCGCCAACCGGAGCAGCCGGAACAACCGGAGCCGGAGCAACCGGAGCCGGAGCCGGAGCCGGAGCTTCGACAGTCGGAGTGACGACGGCCGTGGCTTCACCACGAAAGAGCCGGTCAAGCGAATCAAAGCTCTCGCCATTCACTGCCCACTCAAGCGCCTCGATGACCCCATCCGTATACGACGATCCGTCCGCCGATAGCGAGCGGACACGTTCCCGAATCTCGGGAACTGATGGGCGATTGCCCATCTTGGCTTTTGGCCTCTTAGTAGTCATAGTCCCTCCTTGAACTTGACGAATGAATGATGCGAACTGCTCCATTCATGAGATTAGCAAAGATTAGTGCCGATTACGAGCTGGCCGTGAACTTCTTCCAAGCGAAAGCCTTGGCCTTCGCTGTCCCGTCAGAGCAAAAAGTCTTGAGGGTGTGACCCGAACGGGCGTCCACAACTCGTGCCGTGCCTCCGCCGAACCGAGAATCGACATGGAAAAATCCGTACTTAGCGACGTTCTTCCAGTTGAAAGTAGCTCGGTAGCTCGGCGTTACGAACGAGTTGAACGGGTTACCTGAAACAGTCATTTTCCTCCTTTGTGACTGCGATGAAATGGGAGCAGTTTTACGACTTGCTCAGGTCCGGGGTGAATCAGTCATTCTTTCTCCCCCTGTTTGTTGCGAGATGACTGCCTACGCTGGGAGGCTCAATGGCTCTTCTACCAGCTACGCCGTGTGCGGATGACCAGCCCGCTGACTCGGCAGTATTTGATTGACTCTCCTACGAGGGGTCGAACCTCACTCCCTTCAATCGATTGCCGCCGATTAGCCGGGTTTCCGCCACCACTTCTAGAGCACCTAACGGCAATTAGGTGCTCCAATAAAGTGTGTCTGCCATCTTCACAAAGGCGGTAGGAGAAAAATTTGTTAGTGGCTCTGGGAGGAATCGAACCTCCGAGCGGGCTTTACGCCCATTCACCGAGCTTTCGCTCAGTGCTCCTGTTCCTTGAGCGCCTCATCAGGGGCGCTAGCAGAGCCGTGGTGTGAATCTTCGATCAATTCGCTCGCTTCCCTGCCGAGCCTTCGGGGCACCGGCAAAGCGAATCGCAAAGACTTGTGGGCGTTGGCTTCCCTTTCTCCCAAGGGAACAGCGGCCGAGGGAATCGGCCCGGTCACAGAGCAGCGCTGGCCGCCGTAGCACGCCCCGAGGGGGAAGCTTTGGCAACGACGTTGTTGTGATGACGCTGGGCTTTTTCGCCCACGCCTGAACTGGAGCTTAGGGCGATCACTGCGGCTGATGAACCGCTCACGCCTTGGGAACTCATTTGCCGCTTTTCCGCTCCGATCCGGGCCGGTCCCGTATCCCGTGGCGCTTCCAGACTCACCCACGGGGCGATCACCGAGCCGTCCTAGCGGGGGTCGCATCCCCACCCGGAAAAGCCGGGGGAGCGGGGAAGCCCCGGGGGGCTTCTCCCCCCGCTCCAATGCCATTATGGCAGGTATTGGTGGGCATTGCAAGTCATTCAAGAAAGTTTTTTGAAAACTTTCAGGCGCTCAACTCGGCAGCAGGCTCAACGATTTCGGCCTTCGTCGGGCGGCTGAAGAAGCCGAAGTCAGGGTCACGGTCGCCCGCTTCGATGCGGGCGGTGAAGGCAACCTTGTCGCCCTTGCTCACGGCCGAGATGGCGGAAGGGACAGTCCCGTAAAGCTTGAACGCCGTGGTCGGGGTCGGCGTGACCCGCACAACCATCTTGTGAGTCGAGCCAAAGGGACCACCAGAATCCTTGATCCCCTCAAAGATGACCTCACCCTCAATGCGAGTGCGGCCGTGAATTTCGGGGACCGGCACCGGATCGAACGAAGGCTCGGCAGCCCGAGCAGCCTCACGCTCAGCTTTCTCAGTGGCGATCTTGATGACGAGCGCAGCCATCGCCTCCGAAGGCTCGCCCCGGTAGGCACGGCACTTGCCCACGATGTCGATCACAATGTGGTGACCAGCAGCATCGACGATGGCGGCAGCGAACTCAGGGTTAGCGGCAACGTAGGCGTCAAACTTCTCCGTCGCCTCGGCCTTCCGGCGAGCGTTCTCTTCACGCTTGCGAGCGTGGCGGATTTTCTTCTCACGGTTCTTCTTGTTCTTGTCCTCGTAGGCCAAGTAGTTTTCGGCGCAAATATGGCCGACGGCGATGAACTCGCCCGACGGAACATGGCGGAAGACCGAGCCATAGGCGAAGGCTGCGCCGCACAGGACGCAGGAGCCACGGAATGCTTCGCCATCGGTCTTGCGAGGCCGACCGAAGCGAACAAGGTCGAAGAAATCGCCGGTGCCAAAAAACACCTCAAGATGAGCGTGCTCTGCGGCGAAGCTTTTTGCGATCTCGTGTGAGATGCCGTGGTAGAACTCACCGATGAAGGTGTAGTCAGCGGGGTCGAGGGCATCGCTCAGAGAGTGACGGTGGGGGACGGTGCCGGGTGCGTAGTAACTCATGGCTAGATGATCTCACACATGAAGCTCCATTGCAACTCATTCAAGTTATTGGTGAGTGACTTGCTGGCTTGACAGCATGTGATACCGTCCCAGTTCAAGCCGCCACCCCTAAAGCCTTCGGTTCGTCGAAACGACCTCAAGGCCGCAAGCGGCCGAACAAGAAGGAGGATTCTTGTGGGAGCAAGAACAGAACAACTTTTCATTTCTTCAATTCTTCGTCAAGAAGACCATGTCACTCCACTGACCAATGGAGTAACAGCCGAGTGGTTCTTTCACTTCCGAAGTGAATGGGAATGGATAGCTAGGTACATCGACCGGCATCGGTCTTGTCCGTCGAAAACACTTTTCAAGTCGAAGTTCTTCAACTTTCTGATTCTGAAAGTTGATGATGTTGAGTTCACGACTGGAGAACTCAGGGATGCTTTTCTGAACAAGATGATGATCCGCACGATGGACTCGGCTCTTGATTCGATTGAGGAACGCAAGAACCCTCAGCGTGTTCTTGAAGATTTACAGAAAGCTCTCGTTCAACTCCACGGTGAAGCTTCAACTACATCCAACGAATCAGATGTTGTTGAAGATTGGGAATCGGTGTTCAACGAGGTTTCTCGGCGGAGTGAGAAAGCGAACGAACGAGGGATGGCTGGTTTACCCACCGGCTTTCCAACTCTTGATCTCGCAACGAATGGTCCTCAACCCGGAGACTTCTTCGTAGTAGCTGCTCGACTCGGACAAGGAAAAACGTGGACCTTGATCCGTATGGCAGCATCAGCGCTGATGGCCGGAGCAACTGTTCAGTACGATGCGCTTGAGCAATCAAAAAGTCAGATCGCCATGCGGGTTCACACGTTTTTGCAAAGTGAGAACGCGAAAGAAATGTTCACGACGGCCGAACTCATGTCCGGCAAAGGCGTTGACCTCATCGCCTACAAGAAGTTTCTCAAGAAGCTCAAAGCTGATCTTCCCGGCAAACTCATCGTTGACGACACTTCACGAGGCAAGGTATCCCCGGCTTCGATCGCCGCTCAGCTTGAACGGAACCGACCAGACATCTTGTTCGTGGACTACCTCACGCTGATGTCAGGAGCGAGCGACTGGCAAAAGATTAGTGAGCTGTCGGGCGAACTCAAAGGAATCGCTCAAGCCTACGAAGTGCCGATAGTGGCAGCCGCCCAGATCAATCGGGCGAGCTACGACTCGGGGCATCCGGGGACTCAGCATCTTGCTGGTTCGGACAGCATCGGTCAGGACGCTGATGCGGTCATCACGATGGCCCAGCAATCTCGGCATGTCATCAAATTTCATCTAGCCAAATACCGTCATGGTGCTGACGGTCAATTTTGGTTCACCGAATTCCGGCCGAACTCCGGCCAATTCACCGAGATCAGCGGAGACGCCGCTCAAGAACTCATTGATGAAGACAGGCTGGCTGAGCTGTGAGTTATGCCGATTTCGTTGAGAAGCACCTGAGCGTTTCATCCCGCTCCGGCAACGAGTGGGCGTGCCTGTGCCCGTTCCACGACGAAAAGGGAGCGTCGTTTTCGATCAACATCGAGAAGGGACTCTTCATCTGCTACGCCTGTCAGGAGCGTGGCAACTTCGCCAAGCTCGCCGCTCACCTTGGTGTTGACGGTTACAGCGGCAGCGGTCCGGGTCGGGACGATCCCGGCCTTGCCGCCGCAACCGCTCGGAAGCGTATCGGAGACGTTGAAGAATCGCTTGCAGCAGCATCGGATCAGAAGCTTTTTCCGATCGACTGGATCGAGTGGTGGCAGCAAGACGCCGCACGCTATTGGGCGGATCGAGATATCAGCGATCCGAAAGTGCTTGCTGACTTTCAACTCGGTTATGCCGTAGAAGATGATGCGCTCGTGATTCCGCTGCACGATCATCACGGTCGGCCGATCGGAGTTGTTCGGCGCTTCCGCAATCCTCCTCCAGACTTTGCGAAATACAAGTACCCGAAGGGCGTAAAGATTTCGCACGTTCTTTACGGATTCGCTCAAGCGGCCTCTCTTGAGCGGCTCGATCGACTCGTCGTGGTCGAAGGCTCGATCGACGCCCTCAAGGCGTGGTCGTTCGGCACCCCGGCCGTGGCGATCCTCGGGGCGAGAGCCTCTCGCCGTCAAGTTGAACTGATCGAGAGCCTCGCTCCTACCTCGCTACTCTTGATGCTTGATGCCGACCGAGCCGGTAGAGCGGCCGAGAAGCATCTTGTCGAGGATTTGCGGGATTCCGGCATTGTCCTTCGGCGTCCATCAAAGTGGCCTGCCAGTTGTAAGGATGTGGGCGAGATGTCTTCACAGCAATTTGCAAATACGCTACAATCCTCATCCAGAGTTCGCCACTCCATGAAGGCTCCTCCTACTTCATTGGTCCCCTAAGTGGCGTGGGCACCGGCCCCCTTGGCGCAACCGGGTGTGAGCGCCAAGGGGGCTTGCTCATTTATAACGAGGGCGCTCAAGCTCTGGGTCGGCAAGCCTTTCCGTGAAGTAGCCGTGGCAGTCCTTGCACTGGTAGCGGCGGTTCTTGCTTGTCTTGGTGTAGTTGAATCCACGAGACACAGGGGCGGTTGTACTCCCGCAGCGAGGGCAACCGTCCGACTGCCCGTGGAGGGCGTAGTTGGGGAGCATGTGATTCCACTCTTTTGTTGCCTCAAAGAGTTCTTCGGTGAGCCGTACATCCTGCTGGTTGTACTTTTTCATCAGCGCCCAAGCTTTAGCGTCTCCCTCCATGCATCCCTTCCACAGATCAAATCCGGCGTGCTTCGTTTTTGATCCGAGGTCGAGTTGCTGAGCGACGAAATCCAATTTGTTGCTGGCGAACTTGAAGTTCTTTCGCATCACGAGCAGCAAATCGATGTCAATATGAGGTGCTGGTTTGCCCAGCCCTTCGAGCAAGAACTCTCGCTGGAGATGTTTACAGTCGTAGGCCCGACCGTTGTAGGTAATGATCGCATCAGCTTCGTCAAGCAAAGTCCACGCTCGCTCGACCATTTCAGAATGACCATCGTGAAAGTCCGAGTGGAAGTGAATCTTTTTCTCGCCCACCCATTTTGCTGCGAAGCAAATCACGCTGCCCGGAATCTCAACTTGGTTGATCCCTACGTTCGTTTGGAAAAGCTGCCAGACGAATGCGAGCGACGGCTGAGACTCGATGTCGATTACCAAAGTCTTCATCTGACCAGCCCCTTGGAGATGCGAGTGTCGTTGTCACCAATGGTCCACGGACTCGCTTCTCTCGTGATCGAGACGGGGCGAACATCCGGTCGGTGAGCTTTGCGGCGTATCGACCATGCCAGCGCTCCGGCGATGAACGAGTCAGGCGGGTGTCCCGAACCGAACAAGTCTTTGTCGGTGACGTACTTGTGCTCGTCGTAGACATATTTGATTCGAGGGCAGCGAAGGCCGTCTTGCTCGATCCCGGCGATGTACTGGGTGAACACAGACTCACGCTCACGGCCACGGAGAACGACTGGCTTTACTTTGCGCTTGTCGTAGGTAATGAGGTCATCAACTACGTTGCCGATGCCAGTGGCGTCATGAACGCACAAGCCGCCGTACATATTCAACGTGTCGTCTAGGTCGGCCACCATCTCCGGCCACGGCTTCCGACCGGTGCGAAGGAAGGCCACCTCGACCCACGGGTCAACGTCCGTTCGGAACGTGCGGATGACCGTGAAATCTTTTTCTTTCGCCCAGTCAGCTCCCGTGACGTACCGAGCGCCTTCGACTGGTTCTTCGACGGTGATGTACTCGTCAAGCTCCCCAAGGAACCAGCCGTAGGTTTCTTGATCGAAACACCGCTCGACAAAATTGACATCAATGGCACGGCCATCAAACGACGGCTCTTGGAGGTCGTACTCGATAGCGAACATCCGCTCGCTGACCTCAACTCTTTTGCGGTCAACTTGATCTTGAGTAAGCCAGCCGGGTTCTTCGGGGGTGCCAATATTTTCCCGCCAGCACCACTCGTGGACCGGCCAACCTCGCTCGTTTGCACGGCGAAGTAACTCGGTCATTGTGCCGTCCGCATACTGATGCGTCGAAGACGCAACGACCTGCGAACGGATGCCACGCTTGTCCATTGGCTGACCGAGCGCCGAGTCGAAAAGTTGAATCTCAAGCTCGTCAACCTCATCGAGCCGAAGGCGTTGAGGATGCGGGCCTCGGACTGATTTTTCCGATGCCATCAGAGCAAGAATGCTGCCTTCGTTCTTGAGTTTGGTCGAAAACTTTGTAGGTTCGCCCTTCAGCATGTCGGGTGCTCGATCCGACAAGAGCATTTTTTGAGCGCCATCGTGGACGTTCTGACTTTGCTGCGCCGAGCCGCCGAGCACTGTGATCTCGGCACCGAGGGTCGCAGCCTCGATGCAAACAAGAGCTGCGAGGGTTTGGCTCTTGCCGCCGAAGCCTCGACTGGCTTTCCAGATCGAGATCGGCGTCTCACCGAAATACGCCTGAGCGAGAGCCTCAAACGGCGTCGAATGGTGCTCGCAAACTTTTTGCCGAGGGATAGTGATGCCCCACACGACCTTCAAGTACATCCAAAGTTCGTCCCGGTCTTGCGGAAGTCGTCCAAGAACGAGAGGCACTATGTGTCTTTCCGCTGGTAGTGAAACGATTCAAGCGTTCGGATTCGTTGCTCGTGGTCGTCAACCGCATCTTGCAGACGCTCGAAGTTTTCTTCGCCCCGAGCCAGCTTGATTTGAATCAGCAAAAGCTGGCGTGAGGTCCACCCCATCCACGGAATCAAAAGCACCGTAAGCAATGCAAGAATGACGGCGGTCGCATCCACGAGGTCGAAAGTTACTTCCGCAAGCTCATGAATGGAAGTCAGTTCAATAGCGTCAGAAGCCTTGAATAAATCAGAAGCGATCAGTAGCCTTCAGAAATGAGCTTCAAAATTGTCAAGCAAGACGTAGCTCTCGGGCGAGGCAACTTCATCAAGGGCTACGTCGTCACGCACAACGATCGTTTCGATGAGTTCTTTCGTCATTTTGACACTGCCAAGCGCTACGTCGAACGCCGTGAAGAGGAATTGTCGAGAGACGCCTAGCTACTTCTTGGTTGACTTACCGTCAGCCCCCTGTCGTGCTCGATTCGTTGACTCGTCCTCAACGACAAGCTTTCCGTCTTTCGTGTGCGAGATGTCTTTGCCTCGCAGGTCAACTCCACGATCCTCTGCACGTTTGCGGGCACGGCGCAACTGGGCACGCTTCTTACGTTGCTCTGCGCGCATGTTGACCTTCTTGTCGGTCAACTGCTTCTTCCGTCTAGCTTCCGGGTTCTCTCGGTAATACTTGGCTGAAGAACGCAAGAGGCTCTCAGGCTTTCGTGGTGGTGCCATAAAAAGAAGGTACGCCCCCTCGTGGGGGGCGCACCAGTGTCGGCTCGCGGCCAGCAAATGCTTTTTGCTACTTGGCTGCTGCCATCTCCGTCCAAGCTTGCACCGCTAGCATTGACATTTCGCCTTGAAAGTCAGGCACGATCTTCATGCCTGCGACTGCGAGGAAGTCGATCATCGACAAGGTGTCGATCTCTTCTAGCTTGATGTCGCCACCGAAATGCTCAATCAAGAGTTTGAGCAGGTCTTCAATTAGCTGGATGTGCATTTGTTCTCCTTGTGTCGTGGGTCCGGGCACGGCTGCCCGTCCGCAAGGGTGTGGATGCTTGAGGCGACGGGGCAGCCTTTTGGCTTGCATTCGTGAACGTCACGCAGGTCACGACCTCGCTTTTCAAGCTCTTGTTTGCTACCGCAAATCCGGCAGTAGTTCATAGTTCCTCCTCGGGTGGCTTGTACAGCCAGAGAATCCAGACGTAGAGCAGGATGATGTTGCCCACTGGGTTTCTGGTTGCCAGCCAGATCAACTGGTTGCTCATGCTGCTGCCTTCGGCCAGACATACGCTGGCTCGTCGTCTACCACGATGCCGAAGATCGGCGTGTAATGCTCAGGCAGCTTCCAAGCGAGCTTACGCCGGTGAGAGGCGTGGAACTCTTCGTCGCCTAACCACGGGGGGAGGTCGTAGGGTCCGCTATAGCGGCCACGCCAATAGGCGAGGTGTTCGCCGCATTTCGTGTTGTCAAATCCACGAGCGACCCATTCGTCGCACATCGCTCCGAGGTACTCAACGAGTGCGTGCTCGAAGCCTTCCCACATCTTGACGGCCGGGTGATGGACCCAGCCTGAGCCAACGTGCAGGGCTTTCAGAATCTGGACGGCCTCAACTCTTTGCTTGCCTAAACGGGCACGGTCAAGGGCTTTTGCCGATGCGGCAAAGTCGGGGTACGGCAGGAACGTCTGCATCTCAAATCCTCCCCGTCAAGAATCGCAGCAGCCGGTCACGATGGTGGCGGAATCGATCACGCCGACCGGGCACGAAGGTTCCGAACGGGCGCCACACTTCTTCCTTTCTAGGCGCACCTAGAAAGCGCCGGTCAAGCCATACGCAGAAGCCCGCCCCGAAAAGAATCGAGGCGAGCAAACTGAGGTTTTCGAGCCAGCTCATGCCTTCACCGCCTCTTCGGCGCAAGGAAAGACCTTGAAGTCGCCAGCAGCAGAGGCGAAGTACGCGTCAAACTCCTCGTCCGTTGAGCAGGTGTCGCACGCAATGTCGCCAAACTCT
>Ga0255768_10005558_pt1 | contig 12107 bp, 13 predicted proteins | sample 071ome_33_FD_179983 | JGI IMG/M metagenome (GOLD analysis project Ga0255768, IMG submission 179983) | Coastal salt marsh microbial communities from the Groves Creek Marsh, Skidaway Island, Georgia - 071412AT metaG (version 2) | ecosystem: Environmental > Aquatic > Marine > Intertidal zone >...
ACGTTGCCGACGACTATGCCAAAGTGTTCGCAGTCAAAGGTACAAGTATTTTAGGTTTTGACACTAACAAGTCAAGCCAAAAGACCTTACGTAAGCCAGAAGAAACACTCAAACAATTACGTATGTCAGGGAAACCAGATAGCCGTAAACTGTTTGATGAACTAAAAACAACAGCCACAGCAGTCAACGGTCGCTTCAACGAAAACCTAATCATCATTAAAGCAACTTAATCAATACTCTGCCGAGTTGATAAATACTATTAACGGAGAACGATAAATGGCAGATTTAACTACATTAAAAGACGAACTATTCAACTACGTTGAGAAACGCCTAGGTGGCGGTATTGTTGACGTTGAACTAGATCCTGATCATTACGAAGTAGCATACGACAAAGCACTAACTACCTATAGACAAAGAGCTCAGAACGCTTATGAAGAAAGTTATGCTGTTATTGAAATGCAGGAAAATCAAAACACTTACACACTTCCGCAAGAAGTTAGTTCAGTTAGACAAGTGTTCAGACGTACTATGGGCGATGCTACAGGTCCTTACTCGTCAAGTTTTGATCCGTTTTCATCTGCTACATTAAACGTTTATCTGTTAAACTATTCATATGGTGGCGGTCTAGCAACCTATGACATGTACACACAGTATGTAGAAATGGCCGCAAGAATGTTTGGTGGTTTTATGAACTACACATTCAATCCTGTAACTAAAGTATTAAGTTTAGTGCGTGATCCTAAATCATCAGGTGAACAAATACTACTTTGGACTTATAACCTAAAACCAGAAATTATTTTACTACAAGACAATGCTATGAAGCAGTGGTTGAGAGATTATACTTTTGCCGCAAGTAAAATGATTATCGGTGAAGCCAGAGAGAAGTTTGCTTCAATTGCAGGTCCTCAAGGTGGTACAGCACTTAATGGCTCTTCAATGAAAGCAGAAGCACAGGCTGAGATGGACAAACTAATTGACGACTTAGCAACATACACAGACCACTCACAACCATTAACTTGGGTAATTGGTTAATGAAAATATCAGAAATCATCACAGAGGGTGTTGTCTATGCTCGTACTACCAAGGGTGGTGCAGGCGGAAAAGCATCTGTAAAACAAAAATGGCGTTGTGATGCAGGCCCAAGAGCTGGTCGTATTGTAGCAAAACCTGCAGACTGTGGCGGTGCTATTGATGTTAAAAAACGAGCTCAAATGAAAAAGACTCGTGCTAGAACTAAAATAAGACAAGCACGTAAGGCTAAAAAGACTAAAAAATTAAATGTAGCAAGTAAGATCATGCAGGCTTTAAATAAGTTTCATCGTCGAGACTTACAGAAACATGCACTCAAACGTAAATCAGTAACACAAAAACGTCCTACAAGACCAACACGTCCAACACGTCCTCAACGTAAAGCAAGAAAATTCAAATAAGGTTGACATAATAATCCATTGGTAGTATAATACTAGTATGGATTTAATGATTGACATAGAAACACTAGCAACAGGCCCAGACGCTATGATTATGACTATAGCGGCTCAGGCCTTTGACCCACTATCTACGGGCTGGCCTGACAGGCATTTTTATGCCAGAGTAACACCTGAAAGCCAACCTAATCGTAAGACAGATGACAATACCATTGAATGGTGGGCTCATCAAGTTCCAGAAGCACAAAAAGAAGTATTTGAAGAAATTGGCCGTCGTGACCTACACGAGTGCTTGGATGAACTAGGTAAACTGATATGGCAAAGCAACAGGATATGGGCAAACGGGCCTACATTTGATATGAACATATTGGAACACGCTTATAAAGAACTTGGTGTTAGTTTGCCCTGGAAGTTTTGGAATGTTAGAGATGCCAGAACTGTATACGCACTTTGGCCTGATTGTCCTCAACCTAAATCAGCAAGTCACCACGCATTAGATGACTGTAAACGACAGATTACAATGTTACAAGATTGTATTAAACACTTAGGAATACAGAGGTTAAAATGATTATAGCAATTAGCGGACTTATAGGATCAGGTAAAGACACAGTAGCAGACTATCTTGTTAACTTACACGAGTTTAGAAGGGAAAGTTTTGCAGGCAACTTAAAAAATGCTATGTGTGAAATATTTGGTTGGGACCGTGAAATGTTAGAAGGACGTTCAAAATCAAGCAGAGAGTGGCGTGAACAAGTAGATGAATGGTGGGCAAAGCGATTAGGTATCCCTCATCTAACTCCTCGTTGGATACTACAGCATGTTGGCACAGATGTTATCAGAGGACAATTTCACGATGATATGTGGTTAGCAAGTTTAGAAAACAAACTACGTAAAACAGATGACGACATTGTTATCTCAGATGTCCGTTTTAAAAATGAAGTTAAGATGTTAAAAGATCTAGGCGCTGTTTGTATAGAAGTTGTCAGAGGTGATAGACCTGGGTGGTATCAATATGCGTTAGAAGGTGATATTAAAAAATTAGAAACACTAAAAGTTCACCGTTCAGAGTATGACTGGATTGGTACTGAGTTTGATGCTACTCTAGACAATAACGGAACGCTAGACGAACTTTATAAGCAAGTAGAAGATCTACTATCTTTTAAACATCAGGAGCAAGATCTCCTGGCTTCCATGTCGAATCCTGCCGTTGTATAAGCACACCACAGTTTAAACAAACTGATCTTAAATTAATTAATTCGTTGTTATTTAGATTACCGTCTATGTGATAGACCTGTATTTGACTACCATGTTTTGCTCTAAAACTACAGAGGTCACAACTAGTTCTTTTCTTATATCCTTTAAGCAACCAGCGTGGTGTTGGTGTTTTGATTTTCTTATTTTTGTTAATGCAGATCGCACAACGGCTACGGTAATGTGTCTTACCTTCTTTCTTATAGTTAATTGCGGCCGGATGATGATTACAGGCCTGGCATATAGGGCGTTGCATGTAGGTATTTATACGCAAACCTTTGCAAAGGCTCTGTAATTAGGCGTTTTTAGTGCTAATCGTATAAATATTCGTAACAGTTAAAAGACTGAATATATTAAGAGGAAAATATTATGGCATTAGTATCCCCAGGCGTAGAAGTAAGTGTAGTTGACGAAAGTCAATACTTACCAGCCGCAACGAATTCAGTTCCTTACATACTTATTGCAACAGCACAAAACAAAGTAAGTGGTACAGGAACAGGCGTAGCTACTGGTACAACAGCGGCCAACGCAAATAAAGTACAATTAGTTACTAGCCAAAGAGAATTAGCATCATTATATGGTAACCCATTCTTTTATTCAACAACGAATGGTACTCCGCTAAACGGCTACGAACTAAACGAATATGGCTTATTAGCCGCTCACTCAGTGTTGGGTGTTTCTAACAGAGCTTATGTCCAACGTGTAGACGTTGACTTAGCCGCACTTTCAGCAAGACTAACTAGACCAGTTGGTGACGCTGACGATAACTCATACTGGTTAGATACATCAGAAACATTATGGGGTTTATTTGAGTGGAACAAAGCAACAGGTAAATTTACAAATGTAGTACCACTAGCAATTACGTCAACAGACGACTTAACAGCAGGTGTTCCTAAGTCATCAGTTGGTGCTATTGGTGATTATGCTGTTGTAACAACAAATGCTTCTAACCCAGTTTACTATAAAAAATCAGATAATACATGGGTGTTAGTTGGATCAGATGATTGGCAAAACGCTCACTATTCAGTACAGAGTGGTACAACAAATCCAACATTAACAGCTGGACATAGTTTTGCTATTAATGGCAGTTATGTTACAGCATCAGGTACAACTGTTTCAACATTAGCAAGTGATATTAACTCAGCAACTATTACTGGTATCTCAGCCGCGGCTGTAGACGGTAAGTTAGAAATTTATGCTGATTCAGATGTTACTCCAGAAGGTTCATCAGCAGACGGTGCTTGGACTATTGAAACTGGTTCATCAGGTACAGGTACACTGTTAACAGATTTAGGTATTACAGCAGGTACATATTATGCTCCTGAATTTACACAGGCTAAGCATACACAATTACCACGTTGGAAAACAACTGATACTGCTCCAAGACCAACAGGTTCTTTATGGCAGAAAACAACATCAGTAAACCAAGGTGCTACTATTGCTGTTAAACAATATGACGAAGGCACAGACACCTGGGCTACATTAACAGTTCCTTTATATGCTGACGATGCCACAGCAAACAAAGAACTTGACCCAGCTGGTGGTGGTAGAAACATTTCAGCAGGTGTTGTATATGGCTATTTAGATTGGTCAGAAAACTACACTGCTACATTGAAATTACATGTACGTTCAAGAACAGGCGACACAGTAGCAACTTCAACTGCGGCGAGCCCTACAATGACAGCAAGTGATGCGTTTACAATTTCAGCAAGTGTTAAAAACTCAACAACAATGTCAACACCAGTAACTGCTACACTAGCAGGTAATACTATTGCTGACTACGCGGCGGCATTTAATGCGGCTAATGTTCCTAACACTGTTGCTTCAGTAACAGATGGTTACTTAACAATTAAACACACACAAGGTGGCGTAATTAAAATTACTGACACAGTTGGTACTCCAACCTTAGACGCATATGGTGCTTCATCACTATCAGATGTAACAGGTAACATGAGAGTTACAGCAGACAGTGCTTCAGTATTAATTTCAAACTGGAATGCTTTAACATATGAAGCAAAAGCAACAGAACCAACACAAGATCCAGCAAACGGTACATTATGGTATCATTCAGCAATTGATGAAGTTGATATCATGGTACATGATGGGTCAAACTGGAAAGGTTACAGAACAGTAACTAATGATGTACGTGGCTTTGATTTATCAAACACAGACGTTAATGGTTGTCAAGTTTCAGCAAGTGCTCCAACTACACAGTCAGACGGTACAACATCATTAGCCTACGGTGATTTATGGTTAGATACTTCAGATTTAGAAAACTATCCAATGGTTAAACGTTGGGAATCAGTAGACGGTACAGATCAATGGGTAACTATTGATAACGCTGATCAAACAACTGAAAACGGTATTGTATTTGGTGATGCTCGTTGGTCAACAGCAGATGTTGATGCAGTTACAGGTGATATTGCTACTATTAAAGCACTAGCAACAAGTAACTACTTAGACGTTGATGCTCCAGATGAGAATTTGTATCCAGCAGGTACATTATTATTCAATACAAGACGTTCAGGCTATACAGTTAAAGAATACAAAGTAAATTACTTTAACGCAACTGACTTCCCAAATGATAGTTTACCAACAAACAAAGATACATGGGTAACAGTATCAGGTAACAAAGCAGATGGTTCTCCATATATGGGACGTAAAGCACAACGTCAAATGGTTGTAGCGGCACTGAAAGCAGGTATTGACTCAAATACTGACATTCGTGAAGAACAAAGAACATTTAACTTATTAGCGGCTCCAGGTTATCCTGAGTTAATGCAAAACATGGTGGCACTAAACAATGATAGAAACAACACAGGATTTATTATTGGCGATGCACCATTTAGATTAACAGATAACTCATCTCAATTAATTAACTGGGCAACTGATGCTATGGGCCAAGGTACAGACAGTGAAGACGGACTAGCAACTAATGATCCGTATGCGGCGACGTTCTACCCATCAGCAAGAGCTAATGACTTATCAGGTAACGCAGTAGTTGTTCCAGCATCACATGCTGTATTAAGAACATTTATTAGAAATGACGATATTGGTTATCCATGGTTAGCACCAGCAGGTAACAGACGTGGTTTAATTGATAACGTTACAGCACTAGGTTATGTTGACGGTAATACAAGTGAATTTGTACAGGTTGCTAACAGAGAATCAGTACGTGACACATTGTATGAAAACAGAATTAACCCACTAACATTTATTCCTGGTAGTGGTTTAACTAACTATGGTAACAAAACACTAGCAGGTTCTTCATCAGCACTAGACAGAATCAACGTAGCACGTTTAGTTGCTTACTTACGTGAGAAATTAGAAGCAGTTGGTAAAAACTTTATGTTTGAACCAAATGATACAATTACACGTAACGAAGTTAAAAACGCAGTAGAACAGTTATTAAACGATGTTACTGCTAAACGTGGTATTTACGATTACCTAGTTGTTTGTGATGAAACAAACAATACACCAGCAAGAATTGATAGAAATGAACTTTATATTGATATTGCTATTGAACCAACTAAAGCAGTTGAGTTTATCTATATTCCAGTAAGAATTAAAAATACTGGCGAAATAGAAGCAGGTAATGTATAAAATAGTATAATCATTATATACGCAGATAATGGCACTTCGGTGCCATTTTTTGTGATTGCGAGATGATAAATATTAGCATAACCAAGAAGGAGAATTAAAAATGGCGGTTTCATCTTTAACAAGAATGACTGTTCCTTTAGCGAGTGATCAGAGTGCTAGTACACAAGGCTTATTAATGCCTAAACTCAAATATCGCTTTAGAACGGTATTTGAAAACTTTGGTGTATCAACACCAAGAACTGAGCTAACAAAACAAGTCGTAGACTTTACTAGACCATCTGTGAGTTTTGACGATATCACTATCGATCTTTATAACTCAAAAATGAGAATGGCCGGTAAGCATACTTGGGAAGATGCTACAGTTAATTTACGTGACGACGCAGGCGGCAATGTTTCTAAATTAGTTGGTGAACAACTACAGAAACAGTTTGACTTTATGGAACAATCATCAGCTTCAGCTGGTATTGACTATAAATTCATTACACGTTGCGAAGTGTTAGATGGTGGTAACGGTGCTAACGAACCAGTAGTTTTAGAAACATGGGAACTATATGGTTGTTACTTAACAACTGTTAACTATAACGACTTAACATACGCGACGTCTGAACCAGCAACGGTTACACTAAACATTAGATTTGATAACGCAGTACAAACACCATTATCATCAGGCGTTGGTACAGGCGTTGGTAGAGCACTAGGTACTGTAGTTACAGGCTAATAGACTATGGCAGGCTTCTTCGATAATGTTCTGAAGGGCTTCCTAGGTAGCGACTATCTAAAAGATTATAGACATGCCAGCAAGACTTTCAGGTCTGCTGGTTATGGTCTAGCACCTAGAAAGAAGTATCTCTTCCATGTATATTTCAATGTTAATACTACTGAGATACCAGGTCTTACGAAGTTATTTGGTGCTAGAGACAGTTCACGTATTAGTGTACTAACGAAATCAGTACAATTACCCAACTATACGTTTGATGTTGAAACTATGCAACAATACAACAGAAAGCGTAACATTCAAACAAGAATTAATTACGAACCAGTAAATATTGATTTTCACGATGATTCAAGTGATATTGTGAGATCATTATGGTTTGCTTACTATAATTATTTTTATAAAGACCCAAGCCAAGCATACGGTGGTAATCAATCTACACAATCTACAAATACTAGTGCAGGTGGACCATTTTCAGATATGATCAGTGGGCTTATCCCTAATGATATTAGTGGTATACTATCCGGAGGCTTAGGCGGATTATTTGGCGGTTCCAGCGGAGGCGGTGGTGGCCGAGGAAATGCCGATGACCAAAATCGTAGAGATATTTATGAAAATGATAGAATAGGTAATGATTGGGGATACATGGGTGAGGGTGTAGGCGGTGCTACAAACAAACCTCAATTTTTTAAAGATATTACAGTTTACGGATTTAATCAACACAGTTTTGTTTCATATACACTGGTAAACCCGATCATCACAGACTTTAGACATGACACCTATGATTATTCAGCGGGTGGGGATACAATGACTCACGGAATGACTATCAAATATGAGTCAGTGAAATATGGTAGTGGTGCTATCGGTACTAGCCAAGTTCCAGGATTTGCTTCACCAGAATATTATGATAACGAGCCTAGCTCACTAAGCCGACCAGGGTCAACTAACTCCTTCTTTGGCCAAGGCGGTCTATTAGATGCAGGTGTAGGAGCATTTGAGGATTTAAGTTCAGGTAATTTATTAGGTGCCGCAGTTAAAGGTGCTAGAGCAGTTTATACTTACAAGAAAATGGAAAGTCCTAGCGACACATTTAAAGAAGAAATAAACTCAGAAACTAAAAAAGCAATTGGTGGATTGGGCGGTAATGAAAGAGCAGGCGGAGGATTTGCTTTTAATAAACCTAAAAGATCTGCACCTACTAGAGCAGAAGTAATTAGCCAACGTGCAGGATCATTAGCGCCAGTACCACAAGGTACATCTACAGCAACAACAAGTTCAAGAGCTCAGAGTAACGGTCAAAACGTAGGACAACCTACGGTAGAAAACTTTGAAACAGTTAAGGCTGATACAACACCACGGCTAGTTACTGAAGCAGATACCAAACTACAAGCAACAGTAAAAACTACTAACAACACAAATTAAAGGTTAAATAAAGTTATGGGAACAGTTAACGTAAAAAAATCAACTACTGATTCGTCTATAATCTTATTTGACAATTTCTATAAACGAGAAATTAAAGTAGATTCAGCGGACTACGATATTGTACGCAGTTACTTTAAATCAATATATCAAGACGCTGATATTGCTGATGATTTTACAGCAGTAATATTCCAAATTGCTCAAGGTTATGAACGTGATGTTCATGAACTATTAGAAGAAATGAAAGGGCAAGATGGAGTAACTGTTAATGCTACACTAGCATATTACCTTAACGGTTTAAGATCAAAAGCAACACTACTTGGCGTCACAGCAGTTCAACAACCAAATTACTATGCCGCCAGAAATGTGCAGGTGTAGTAGATGGCAAGATTCCACAAAGGTAAATTCACTGTAAAAAACATGGACAAATATGTAGGTAGTAAGATGCCTACGTATAGATCTAGTTGGGAAACGGCCTTTATGCAGTTCTGTGATACCCATCCTAGCGTGGTCAAGTGGGCTAGTGAATGTGTTAAAATCCCTTATATACACCCGTTTACAGGCAAACAAACAAATTACATTCCTGACTTTTTAGTCCAGTACCGTGACAAAAATGGTAAATTAATAACAGAGCTGGTAGAAATTAAGCCTAAGAATCAGAGCATAGTTGAAAGTAAAAATCAAAACCGTCGACTAGCAGAAACAGTAGCAATTAATCATGCTAAATGGGAACAGGCTCAACGTTGGTGTAAACAAAACGGACTACGTTTTAGAGTAGTTACAGAAGAAGACATTTTTAGAAGTGGTGCGAGATAATGACAAAGAAACTAGAAGAGATCTTTAATTTAGATCCAAAAGAAGATGAAGTAGATGTAACGGAACCTTTGCCTCAAGAAGAGACTAAGGCTAAACCACAACTACCTCAAGAAACACTGTCAAACATAGAAAAGATTGAAGATGCACTGCCTAGCGTTAAAGGCTTAGAAGCAGGCGACAATGAAATGGATGAGTTAGCGGAGATTGCTAAAAACTCATACAAAGACTTAATGGACTTGGGCATGAATGTTGATAGTCGCTTTTCATCAGAGATATTTGGTGTTGCTAGTGGACTACTAGGACATGCTATCACAGCAAAGACAGCAAAAATAAACAAAAAACTACGTATGGTTGATCTACAACTTAAAAAAGCACAGTTAGATCAAAAAGAAAGACAACTCGCACTGAAAAAAGGTGAGGACAATGTTGAAGAAGGACAGGGCATGGTATTAGATCGTAATGAGTTACTCAAAGAGTTGCTTAAAAAAGATGAGCCAAAAGAGTAATACTAGCATAAATACTGCCATAGGGGAATAAAATTATGAATAAAACATTTAAACAATATTTAACAGAGTCAAGTCAAACTTACTCTTATAAAATTAAAGTTGCAGGAGGCTGTGATGCCGAATGTATCAAGCAGATGGAAGAAAAATTAGGTCGCTATGACATTATTAAAATGACAGAACCTAAAACAACTCCAGTTATGGAAGATCCGTTAGACTTTCCAGGTGTTAAGAACATGGAAGTTTGTATGTTTGAAGTTGAATTAAACTATCCAGCTTCTGCAGATGAACTTTATCAAATGCTTGAGCAGTGTACACAGAAACCTAAATCACAGATCAAAGTTGTTACTAAACACTTTGCTGATTCATGGGAAAACAATGAAGGTAGTGAACCTGAAGAAGGTCCATTATTAGAAAAAGATTATCCTGCAGAAACTAAAGAACAAAAAGAAGCAAAAGAAAAACACGCAAAACCAGAAGATCATATTGAAAACGCAGGTGATGCTAAATTCGAAGTAGCAGGAGGCTCAACCCCTAAAGCTGAAACTACTAACGACTTACCTCAGGGCGACAAGAGTCCAGTGGGTAGTACTGAAAATAAGAAGCCAGAAGTTAAATCGGCGGCGAGATAAGAGGACTAAACAATGGACATGCAAAACGTATTAGACAAATTAAAACAAATTGAAAACCCTACAGAGGATACAGCGGCGGCTATCAAGTCAGCAGAAGCAATGACTAAAGCCCCTGAACCAGCAGTAGCTGAATCAGTTCCAACCACAGCAACAGGCGAAGGAACATACACAGAATATAAACCAGCTGAACCAGCAGACTATGCTAAACTAGCAGGTATTCCGTCAATAGCAGTACAAACTGAACCAACTAACGAATCAGTAGAAACAGAAGAAGAAGTTTTAACTGAATCAGTTGAGGAAGAAGTTGTTGAAGAAGCAACCGAAGAGGAAGTTGTTGAAGAGGAAGTTGTAGCTGAAGGTCCAACACGTAAAGATTTTCAAATGGTAGCAGACTTATTAAAAGCAAACCCAGACGAAGAAAAACGTAAAGAACTAGCAAAAGACTATTGTGACAAATTTCAAGCAATGAATCCACGCTTTGACAAAGAAAGATTTATGGCGGCATGTGGTGTTGAAGAAGCATATGAATCAGTTGAAGAAGCATATGATCCAAATCATGTTGCTGGTATCATTAAAAAACACGAAGACAATGGTCATGAAGTTGAAATGGATCCATACAAAGACGACGAAGCAGGATTTACTGTAACATTTAAAGATGGTTCACGTAGACACTATCACTATACTAAATCAGGCGTAAAAGTTGATTCATTAGAACCAGTTGACGCAATAGTTGATCCAGACGCTCCTAAGAGAGAACGTGGTCGTCCTAAGAAAGAGGCTGTTGAAGAAGTTGAAGTAGATGAATTAACAAGACAGTTTGAATCAAAACTTGCTGACTTACTTCCTGAAGAAGAAGTAGTTACAGAATCAGCAGAACAAATTAACGAAAGTATTAATGTAAGTCAAACAATCAATGACGAAGGACAAGAGTCAGTTAACATTAACGCTCAAGGTAATCCAGAACATATTGATATGGTCAAACAGTTACTACAGTTAGCTGGTCAACCTAGAGGCTATGAAGAGTATACAGGCGAGCCAGAAGCAGAAGAAGCAGAAGAAGCAAACGAAGAACTTGCTAATGCTCCTGATGTTAAAGTTGCTGACGTTGACACACAGTTAAACAAACAGTCAGGTGGTTTAAATGGTCCTAAAGACAAGTCAGCACTACGTGGTGACAGTGTTAAACTACACGACAGCAAAGATTTAGAAGAAAGCCTTTTAGACTTATACAAAGAATACAAAGGTAGTTAATACCATGCTTGTTCGTGAAGTATTAGAACGACCTAACACTGTAGAACAAGCGTTCCAGTATCACATTGACAAAAATATTCCTATCAGGGAGAATATATTTCGCCCTGGTAGTGACAACTACTTTGAGTTGTTTAACTATGCTAGACAACAATTTAACGAAGGTCATTATCAGCCTGATTGGGAAGATCAAGAAATATTAGAATCAGATATTGGTCAAGTCGTTACTCTTAAAAACGGATACAAAGTACCGTTAGATCAACCGTTCGCAGACGATGCAGTATCAGAAGCAGAATATCAAGGCAGAAAAGTAGAACTCAATAAACCTAAACGTGGCGGTAGTAAAAAATTCTACGTTTATGTTAAAAATCCTAAGACTGGCAAAGTTAAAAAAGTGTCTTGGGGTGATACAACTGGCTTATCAGTTAAAGCAAAAAATCCAGGTGCTGTTAAAAGTTTTGTAGCAAGACATAATTGCAAACAAAAGAACGATAAAACA